>Ga0209045_1002282_pt1 | contig 14430 bp, 17 predicted proteins | sample SaaInlLV_10m_DNA_4_FD_184664 | JGI IMG/M metagenome (GOLD analysis project Ga0209045, IMG submission 184664) | Marine microbial communities from expanding oxygen minimum zones in the Saanich Inlet - Saanich Inlet SI072_LV_200m_DNA (SPAdes) (version 2) | ecosystem: Environmental > Aquatic >...
GACAGACTCGTAGAAATCACGTTTCTCAATGACTTTAACAATAGACTGACCGCAGACAAGGCAAACGAGATACTTCAAAGTGTGGACGGCATCACATACACCACAAGTTTGGATTTCACTGATATAATAGTGTACCGAGGACTGCTAAGACAAAGCATGGGTGCAGGAAATGATTTCCAGATCACGGGAAACAACCAAATAACCTTTAACTCTGCCTTGTCAGGCGTGGGAAATGTCATAGGAGAACTGTTCATAAAGCCTAGATACATAGAGATATCTAATGGCATAATGACGACGCAAGATGGAGGAACTACTTATACCTCTACCTATCCAATGCTCAACACCCCCTTGATAAGCAGGGGTGGCATTCAATCAGTTGGGGCAAATAATGATTATTTGTTGACTAATTCTACAACAGTTACTTTTAATCAATCACTGGGTTCCGTGCCTGTAACAGCTTCATATGTAACTGAATCAATAGTGATAGGTGAGACAATGACTAGGGTTGATGCACGAACCTACAAAACCAAGTTCCCATTTCAAAAGATAAAGATTTTTAGAGGGCTACCCCAAGTTCCTGGTGCAGGAAATGATTTCACATTGGTTGATGACACAACAATTCTTTTTACAGTTGATATTCCTATCTCTCAATCTGTACTCACAGACTACACAATCAAATCCTTTTAATACCAAAGTAAATTTTTTCTTTGGTATTTCTGATGAATATATAACTTAACTCAAGGAGATAAATAATGGCACTTACAACTTTGGTTGGAGCGCAGATTGCAGATGATGTAATCACAGATAGCCATATCGCTGATGGTGCTTTGGCTCTAGCCAAATTGGCAGAAGCTGTTGTCCAGGCAGATGGTGGACAAGCATTGACGGCAAATTGGGATATTGGTGCTTTTCTGGTTACTAATTCTGGAACCTGTAGTGCAGCAGGGGACTTGGCAAATAAAGGATATGTTGATACGGCAATATCCACTAATCAAAATAACTGGACTGGTAAACTACCTGTTGACCTTCTGGTGGATTCAAACATCGCAGATTTGGGTGACGTTGATGAAGACAATGGCGGTTCCAATTGGGATGGTGGAAATTTTACCACTACAGGAACTAGAATTGCTTTGACAGCACAGACGGACGCTTCAGAGAATGGTATTTATATCGCTGGAACTAGCGGATCTGGAACTAGCGGGGCAGGATACACCATCCTAACCAGAGCTACTGATTTTGATTCTACAGCAGAAGTGACAGAGAATGTATTTTTCACTGTCAAATCTGGTGGGACTTATGCGAATACTGGATGGCTGTTATCTACTAATGACAGTTCCATTGTGGTTGACACAGATGACATTGACTTCTACCAGATTTTTGGTCCTGGTGCAATGAGTGGTGGTACGGCTATCACTGTAACTGGTACTTCCATTGCTGTTACGGCAGGGGAAATCACAGCAACTGAGCTAGGTACGGGCGCAGTCACCAATACCAAGCTGGGTGCAGATGCAGTTGATGGAACTAAGATGGCTGACAATGCGGTTGACAGTGAGCATATCACTGCGGCTTCTATTGACACGGCACATTTTAGCACAGGTGCAGTTGACGCAGCAGCTTTAGGTTCAAGTGCTGTTACGACTGTGAAGATCAATGATGATGCAGTTGACAAAGATAAAGTCAATGCAGATGTAGCAGGTACCAATGTAAGCCAAAACGCTGATGGTTCTTTAGAGCTTGAGCGTATTGGTTCTGGTAGAATGTACTTGGGTAATGGGACGGGAGCAGCACTGGTTACGACCAAGGATGCCTCTCAGACTATTCTTGGTACTGGATTTGATGGAAGTAATCAGGCTACATTGACTGATGCTCCTATCTCTGCTACCGAGCCTTGGGCTTTTAGGAATGGTACGTTTATGGCATATGGTGCCAGCAACGACTATACCATTTCAGGAAGTGTTATCACATTGAACTTCAATCCTGGTGATGCGGAAGTAATGATTTTTCGTTACAAATCCACAGCAGCCTAATTTGAGAATCTAATGGGTGGGGCTTACTGCCTCACCCATTTTCATTATGAGCACTGATATAGTTATATTGAATCCTAACCAACAGACACAGATTCATACTAGAAGTTATGATTCTCAAGAATTCATCGTTACTCAGGCTATAATTGATAATGGGATTGTATTGCCTACCATATCTGTTGACATAAAATCAATCCAAGTAAGCATAAAAGGTGGAGCGAGACAATCGTATGGAGCAAGTAAGGATTTCTACTTAGAGAATGACAATATAACTCTTAAATTAGTTGGTACTTTCTTTGTAGGTCAGGTTTTGCAAGTTGACTGGGAATCTAATATAGTAGGTGATGAATTGGGACTAAGCACAGAAGTACAAGCTAGTTTTGGGGTATTAGAATCATCCACCACATTCAACCTTATGTGTTGGTTGAGAAGATTAGGAAGTGTTGAAGCAAGTCCTACTTCAATTAGTGTATCTATTAAAGATCAATCTGATACTGAGAAAGTATCCATGACCTCAAGTGCACCAAACCCTAGTGGAGTATTCCATTTTTCGGTTCCCTCAACAGCATTTAGTGATGAAGGAATATACAGGGCAGAGGTCACGATAGTACATTCATCTAATAACTATATTGATTTCATTCCTATAGGTCTTATGTCAAAAGTATCTAATGTTGAGCTACGTGATGAGATAAATGCTTTTGATATTGAGTTCCCAAACATAGATGCAGATTTGAAAGAAATTGCTGGTTTATGCAGAAAGAACACTATCATTGACAATACGCATCTGGCAGGTAAGATAGTAAGCTCAACATTCACTACCTATAAAGATGCTCAACTAGATGCAATCCCAAATAACATACTTCATGTTTACACAACTACATCGGAGTATGATGCACAGGGATTAAGGAAGCATAGCAAAATAAAGGTATCCTAATGCCAATTAATGTTATGTCATTAGGCATTTCAGGGGTATACACTGCATTGAAAAGTGTGACAGTGTCTGCAAGTGCTGAAATACAGGAAGTCATTAAATACGGGACTGTAGTAGGCTCAGAAGTAAATGGTGAATGGCCTTTATTCGCAGAGGTTGGTATAAGATCAGAGGAAATGGATGCAATACACACAATGGGTGATGTGGTAAATTCCTCAATAGGAATAGAAACAGATGGAGAAGCAACCGAGTCCACGTACACCTACAATCAAAGTAAGTCAAATTTTAGAGTATTGAATTCACCGCTGATGATACAGGGAGAGGTAGGACTATCTGATGGCTGAGAAAAAACCAAGTAAAAATGAGTTAATCAAAAAGGGGATGGTGTTTTGGGTTGGTGAGGTTAAAGCAGTTGGGTTAAAGCTCACAGAAACAAATGAGAACACGGGAGTCAAGACTTCTGTTGATCTATCTAGTGGTATAGATTGGGCGAACTCTTATATCAAGTTCAAATCTCCACTTAATATCACAACTAACACTGCACCTGTATTGACCAGTGATGGGACTGATGGTGCAATACATTACAGAATAGAGATTGCAGATTCATTCATAAACGCCTCCGATCAGACGGGCACATGGGAATGCTACGCAGCTTTGAAGAAGGATGATGGCGAGATTTTCTTTAGTCAGTCATTATTCTTCTTGGTTGACCAGAAATAGAGGTACATATGGATTTACAAATTTTCAAAAAGATTTTTGAGAGAACTGTTGAGTTAGAAGGTGGGTTCTCCGATGACAAACATGACAAGGGTGGCAAGACTAAGTATGGAGTATGCTGGAATTACGATGCGATTTATCTTCAAAAAATAGGCATCAATTCAGAAGACCAGATGATATCACTGTCCCTGGATCAGGCTGAGACCATTCATCTTGAGAAATATTGGAAAAATTGGCGCTTTCATTACTTAGCAAAACTTCCATTGTGTGCTGCCACCACATATGATATGGGATTCCACGAAGGTAAATATGGATGGTGTTCTGTTCAGCAAGTGATAAACAATTTAATGCCTGAAACCAACCTTGTCATAGATGGAGCCCCTGGACCCAAAACAAAAGGAGCAGTGAGTAAGTTATACCAAAATGTGATTATGAAATACCCTAACAAATTCCTCAACGATCATAATATAGCAGTGTTAATTGAGGTTGAGAGGGCTGAATGGTATAAAATTCTTATGCAACAAGACATAGAAGATGGTAAGCCTCTAAATGTTGCATGGACCTACTACAACTCAGGCATGAGAAGGTTAGGAAGGTTAGGGAATGTCTAACATACAAGAATTAATTGGTAATGTGGGACATAAAGAAACAATTGAGGTTGACTTCATACCTATATTGGATGCTTCTGAAAACCTAGCCTCTGCAACAGTTGATAAAGTTGATAAAGTTTCTGTGTCTCCTCCTGTGTCATCAGTTGTTACAATAACAGATGATAATAATGCCTCCCTCCCATTGTCTAATGACAATGACAAGGCACAGGTGATAGTTGATTTCACTGGTCTGGCATCAGGTGAAACACATAGGATAAGAGTCAAAGGAACCACAACTAATTCAAATATAATGTATCAGGATTTTTATATATCAGTGAGGTGATTATGGAACGTGATTCACAGAAACCAGGAAGTTGGATGAAATCAAAGAAAACTTGCTATTTTGTAGTGCTTATCATAGTTGCAATAGTTATGCAATGGTTTGACAGATTTACTGGGATGTTCCCAGGTTTCTTAATGAGTTTGTCAGGTTTTGTATTTGGTGCCCAAGCTATACAAGATGGGTCACAGGCATTGAGTAAGAGGAAGTAATGGGACCATTCATAATAATTTCATTCGTGGTTGTGATTATAGCGATAGTTATATTCTCAATCAAAGGTACAAAGAAAAATGATTCCATTCTTGATGTACATAAAAAGAAAGATATGTTGAAGATTGAGAAAGATATATTAAAGGCAGAAAGAGACAAAATTGAACAAGACAAGAGTAAAAAACAGGAAGAGATCAAAGAACAGATTGACATAATAAATAAAAGAATAAAAGAATTAGACCAGTCAATTGGTGTTGCTTTTAATGAGGATGTATGGTAACTTTATTATTCCTGTTCATCTGTTTCTCTTCATTTTGTGATGGAACCCAATCGGAGTATGGGTTGTCTCTACCTCCAATAGAAGTCAAAGTAATATCAATTCCAATTACTTTCACAGGTCTTGATGGAAGCTCACACACCATACCTGTTAGTAGCAGAGTGATACTGCCGCAAGAATGGCATCTGTTCTTAAACAGGATGAAGACAACACAAGAACTCATCAAAGACATAAAATCTAGGAATGATTCTTTACGTACTAATTTTGAGGAACTGATCCAGCTAAATGAGAAACAAAAAAAGTTCCAAAAGAAATTTGATGACCTGAATAAACGTGAGATTGACATACTGTCCAGGGAGATGGAAATTTATAAGAGACGTGCGAGGTCTCTAAGAAGACAATCCATGCTCAAAGACATACTATTCACAGTCACCACATATGGCATGATCCTACGTTAGTAGTCAAGCCACTCTAGGTTATACTCTACCATTAGTGACAATTTTAACACTGTGTAGCCCAACATATATGACATATCACACATATACTGCTTACCATCTACTACTACCTGCTGTATTTCTCTCCCATCACTCCAAGGAATTGCGTGTGTAATTGGAATCATATATGGTGATGCAATTATTCTTCCAGTCTTATTAGTTGTACTCCCCATCACAACCTCTATCATTGTATTTACAGTTGTGCATCTTGGAAGATGATCTGGCTCAGTGTTATCATCCAACTTCTCACCATATATTCTAAACAACCATTCTCTGTATGCTGTGTTGTTGACTGAATAGAACTGCATCCACGGTAAAGTCTCACACCATATGTCAGCAGTCTCCTCATAGATGAACTTTATGTCTTTATTCACAATTCTGGCATAGTCTATGAAGGCTGAGTTCATATCCTCCGTCACGACAGACAACCTGTGAGGGCTTTTGAAAAAGAAATAGTCTACAGGTATCCTATACCTCAGCAGATCAAACACAGCCTTGTCACAAGCGAATGAAACACCACATGCCAAGGCTTCACTCTTCACAATCTGCATAAATTTAGCTTTGCCATTGTTGTTAAATCCTGCCCCAATAAATAAATATGAATCTTTATTCTGTATTGATTTTAGTTCTTCTTTGAATCCAACATCTACAATAGATTCATTTGCTAATAGATTTTTACAATAGACTTCATGTAGTGTTTCCCATACGGGGTCATTCACATCAGATTGATATTGTAACATTTTCGCTCCCAACTCTCCTGATTCTCTTGACTTTCTTTTGTGTAGTTTGATTAAGGAAGAATGCGTCAAACTCTTTCTTACTTGGGAATGTCACAGTTTTACCAAAATACTTAAACATTATTGACATGAAGAACTCAGGTCCGAGGTCTTGAAGTAGTTCATAAGCGAATGAATATCTGACACTTTCACTACTGTGTAAAAACGCCTCTAGTGCTTGCTCTGATGTGTTGAGTCTTTGTGACAATTCCTTTTTCTTCATTTTCTATGTACTCCTTAATTTTGAATAGCATCCAATCTAATAAAAATGGAGTCTTTATGTGACTCCGTATGTCTTTCATGTCAATACCTTGTTCAATTAAAGTCCCTACATCCTTTAATTGTTTCAGCTCATCCTCATTGGTGAACCTAGACTCAACTATGATGTGTCTTTTGTCTAGTAATTCATGTGGGCAATCAACTGATCCAATTATACTTTCTTTGTCTTCCTGTTGTGCGTCAAGAGAGAACACAATGACTCCCTCTTCTCTTGTGAAGAATGAGCTTTTATTGTGTTTATTATATCTCAAACACTGTCTCTTGAGAGATTTCAAAAAGTACCCACGAAAGGATGGATACTTATCCTTGCACCAAGTCGCTATGGCTCTGCCCAAAACTATATATGATAACTGGAACAGATCATCATGTGTGTGGCTTGGCATATCTAATGATCTTATTGTTTTCCATATGTTTCCACTCATTAACATTAGCAATTGGTTATACGTATCATTTGCCAATTTAACTTTATTCTTCTGCCTCGAAGAAAACACAGTTGGACAATCTTGCACTAGCTCATGTATTTTTGTTTCAATCTCAATCTGTTTATCCATAAATCTCCTGAGTATGAAAAATGGGCTGATATAACATCAGCCCATCTTCTTACCTACACTCCCTCATAAGGTGTGATATGATCCACAAACTTATCAGTCAATGCCTTCACAATATCCGTCTTCTCAGATTTGATCCCAGTCTTCCTTGGTCTCAGCCTGATTGACACCTTAGCAGGTATGTTGATTGGATCTTGAGTCTGTAGATTCAGCTTGGTGGTTGGCTTGCGTGGTCGCAGGTGGATAGTACCAATTATGTATTGATGCCCTTCCAATGCTAAACCTTGTGCGTCCATTACACAGTCACCAACTGCATCACAGAAACCTTTGAAGATTTCTTTTGCATCCTCTTGACTTGAGATTGAAGGTACTCGTTCTCTAAGCAGTTTCAAGAAATCATTACGATGAATGATGTTTTTATTTTTAGACCCTTTGCCATAGTTAATGGCATTGATCTGCTCTTCCGTTAATTCGATTGGCTTTTTTGCCATTTTTACTCCTGTTCCAATGTGCGTATGCACGTTAATTTTCTGATAGAAATAGTACCAAGAACGTAATTACTCATGCTAAGAAAAAACATTCATTACCCTGACAACTCATAGATTTTGCCCCAACTGTGTTATCACTTTTTTCGTATCGTTCCAACTCACTGAAATTGATTTCAGGCATAGTCCTTCTCATTCTGTAGTATTGACTTTTTGTTATCTCTTCATATGGAGACTGCTCATACACTGCATCAGACTTTGGGAAGAAGGTCAACCCTCCTAATGAATCAAAGTTTTTCCATACGAACTGACCCACCTCATCCCATTCGCCCTCTGCCACATATATTGATGCAGATGGATTATGTTCACAGTAATTGTCTTTGAACATTCTCCACCAATTCAAATGCTCAATAGCATCTATGTCATGTCTGGTCTTTACTTTCTTTGAGAGAGAAGCTATTGGAAATGAAAGAACACTCACGTTTGGGGTGTATACACTTTCCTCAACCTTTGCTCCTTGATCCTGCATGTATTTCAACAGGGGATCATTATTACTAATTTGTACTCTACGGATCGCATACTTGGACCATCTAGGGTGCAGACCTGGACTACAGTTACTAAGGTTTGAAGTGTTACCTGACGGCTTCACACACGTCACAGACGATGATGAATTTATACCCAGTACCCTAGACACCCTTGCATTAGTTTCAACTGCCAGATTACGCAGTTCCATTAGTGACTCATCAGTGAACACTGATGAGTTATCGAATTGACCTGTAATAGACACACCCAACAATCTCTCATTCTCTGTGTTGTAAGTCCACTCCTTACGCAGACCTGAGAAATTTGATATCATGCTCTGTATGGTTCCTATGGTAGCAGCCACAATTATTTTTCTGCCCAAAGATTTTACAGTGTCAGATGGCCTAGTTATGACCTCAGAAAGGTTACAGAATTGCATGTCATCCAACAGTATCTCACCACATGGATTCAAACCAAATGACTTCCTGTCTAATGAAAATCTACTGGCACGCCTCTCTGGTAGATTCTCATACAATCCTTTTCTATTGAAAATTCCTGGCTCGCCTGTGCCTGAGTGTCTCAATGTGTCCCACATGAAATCAAACTCATCTCTTCCTAGGGACTCATTATATGCTGCTGATATATTAGCCATAGCAAGATGAGGTTTCTCCACAAAGAAATTCCCTTGTTTACAGGTCATAATCCTGTGGTCATCCTTGTCACAAATACAGATTAATGATGATCGTCTTACACCTCCAACTACTACGATTTCAGCTATTTTACACATGATTTCATGACAATCATAAGTAGACAACTTCTGACCTTGACGATTTCTAAATAGTTCACACACAAAATCTATGAGATTCTTATATGGTTCTGGTCCAGATGCCCTTCCACCCATAGTCTTTAGTATTGATCCAGAAGGACGAATTTTTGAGTAATCTAATTGAACATCACTGCCCACAAATAAACTTCTCAAAGTAAATTCAAATGCTTCCACCCATCCTTGTCTACTGTCTTTAACAGTCATGTATAATTTCTGACCTGTCTTTCTGCTTATGGTTGGTAGTTGATTCACAAATCTTTTCTCTACAGAATAACCATCACCTGCTCCTGACATGAGAATTGACAAGGACTCAGAAAATGATCTGACATCTGATATGGTCTGATAGGCGCAGTTATACGCAGTGACTCCATTCTTTCTTACACAATCGCCAGCGGACCACAAAAGTCTCATACTGGGAACTGTCTCATGTTTGTAAATTGATAATGCTATTGCCCTATAAGCCTCGATTCCTAATCTGCCATTAGTTAGTTCAACTATGTATTCTGTGTACCTCATCACAGTTTCAATCCAAGTCTCACGCCTTTCAGTATTATTGTCCCATCTTGCATAAGTCCTCAAATAAATGAAGTGTTCATACATGGAAGGAAATTTATGTTGACCCAATGACTGTCTTATTTCTGAGATCATATCTCTCCAATTCTTAGGTTGATGGCTGACAGAAATTGTCAAATTTGAAGATTTGAAAGAATCTTTTTAGAGGTATGACGTAGTGGCATCTGTATTTGAGGAAGGAATCCATCTGACTCACTTGATTCTCATACACAGTTTCTTTTCTTCTTGGTTTCCTTATGAACAATACATAAGGCAATTTATTATTGGTCTTGAGAACCAACAACCCATGCTTATTGCTACGTTTCATATCATCACGTAATGATACTATCCACTCATTAAGTTTGCTACAATCACCACTCAACATTTTCTCATAAGATATATCTGCATGGTGTTTGCACTCAATTATAAATTCTGTTTCAACTTCACACACCAAATCACAATGCTCATTTAGGCTTCTAGCAGCATACCTTGAATTCCCTGATCCAAAAGACCTACGCCACTGATAGCCTGACCAATCTGTGAACTCCTTTCCAACTTTACGTTCAAAAGAACTTCCTTTTTGCTTACTGTGTTTCCCACTCATCTAATTCAACCTCCACGCTGGTTATTCTGTTTGTTTTGGTGCATTGTATAATGTTCCCAAATAATTCCTTCGTGGTTGGATTGTGTGATACTACCCATATAGACTTGTCCTTAGCCATGTCCTCCAGGGTTTCCAGTATTGCGGTCACACCAGTTGCATCAACAGCATCCAAAATCTCATCCTTAAATATAATGTTTGAATCACTCTTGGATGCTGTTATGCTAAGCAAGGAGAGAACCAACGCCATGTCTATCCTCTTCTTCTCACCGCCCGAATAGGAATGATAATCTATTTCTGTTGAAGTCAATTCTTCTATAAGTTTTATATCAAACGCATTACTTGATGAGTCTAATTCGTCATCAGTTCCGAGTTGGAATTTTAAGGTATACCCCACTACTCCTAGAGAATTCAGATATATATTAGCCTGTTGATTGATAGGCTCTACTACACCATTCATCAGTGATACTTTGATATCAGAAAAAGTTTTCATTAAATTTGTATACACCTCTGATATGTATCCATTCTTCTTTATCTTCTTTTCTGTTTCTTGTATACTGGTCACCAACTTCCCCTTGTCAGCTTTTAGCATCTTCATTCTCTCATTGCATGCTATAATCTTGCCATCATGCTCTGCCATCTTAGATTTTATGCCTTCAATCTTAATTTTTACAGTTGATATTGAAGACTTTATAACCTCAGACTCATCTGGTTCTCTCTTTAATGAATTAAGCTTTATTTCATACTTACTTATCTCTGCCATAAAAACATTCAAATTAGCCAGTGAAGTCTCATATTTCTTCTTCGCACTTACCTCTTCAATTTCCAATGTTGTAGTTTGGGATTGACGTTCTTTTGAATCATCCCCTAGATCAGATATCATCTGCACTATGGATTCTGCATCATCTAGGTTTGGTTTTCCACAATGGCGACACTTTGCTAATGATAATATCATTCTCTTTTCTTGTATCATGTTGTCATTATTTATTACATCCATTTTCAATGAATCTAATTTCCTTTTGACACTGTGCCATATCTCTCTCATGTCATCTGATTCTTTCTTCACTAACATGATAGATTTTCTTTTGGCATTTAGCTGACCTGCAAGCTTGACTATGCTGTCTTTATTGGAAGAACTTTCTTCGAGTTTCTCCTCAAGCAACTTCAATTTACTTTCACATGGAGCCAGCGAAGATTTCCAATCTAGCTTCATAAGCTCCTTGATCCTGTCACTACAGATGCTAATGGCTGTGTTATTATCTAAAACTGATCCGCTAGTATCTTCTAGCGAATATCGGAGCCTAGACACCCCTTCATTTAACTCAGATAGCTTTGATTTTGTCTGTTTCTTGTAGTCGTCCCACTTGTCCAGGTTCAAAACTCTTCTAAAGAAGTTCTTTAATTCTCCATCAGTGTACGCACAGAATGACTTTGTATCAGATGTGAATACTTGAGTCCTGATAAAGAAGTCAAAATCTTTTCCAATTATGTTGTCTATGAGTTTTTGTGTCAATGGATTTGTTCCATCAGAGATACAATCCCATTCATTATTTTTCCACGCAAACAAGTCCAAAACCGTGCTTGATTTTTTCCTGATCCTTTGTATCATATACTTTGTTTTGTTTGAATTAAATTCAATTGTGACAAAAGTAGATGGCTTATTAACATACCTGTTAATAACTTTGTTAATGGGGATGCTTCTTAATGTTCTTCCATACAAACACCAGATAAATCCTTCAATTAAAGAACTCTTGCCAGCCCCATTTGCATCAGCAGGGTCATCATTGTTTGTACCCAATATTACAAACAACCCATTCCTTATTTCTACCTCCGCATCACCTATACTCAGAAAGTCTTGATAGGTGACCTTAGTAAACTCAATCATTCATAATCTCCTTAGCCTTGTGGACCATACCTGCGGTCATGGTCTTGTCAAACTTCTTAGTTATCTCTAGGTAATTCTTGAAAGTTGACATGTCATCATCATCCTTTGCCATATCAATGTAAACAGAAGTTGGTTTAACCATGTTCTGTCTCACTATGTTTTCTCCAACCACCTTTTTTGTTGATCCTATGATACGAAAGAAATTGCCAGACTTGGTTTCTTCATCAAGTGTTTCATATTCTCCTTCTGAAATTGTGATTAACCTTGACATATGAGGAGAAGTTTTCACCAACTGTGATTTTAATGTATTGGTATTATATATCAGCATCCCACGTTGGGTATCCTTCTCACCAAATGTGTTCTGCCAAGGAGTACCTATATATATGACATTTCTCATGGGTACATGAGGATCATGATAGTGACCCAATATAATTGGTGCTTTGAAATTCTCCAGTAGTTTCACAGACACAGAATTGGCATCGGTAAACCCCATCACTGAGGCTGTTTCAATCACACCAAAATGTCCAACAAATAATTTTGCTTTGAAGTTCTTTCTGGCTTCAATTATCATATTTCTCAATTCTTCTTTGTCTTCCGTGTACCTGATCCCTGCTACATTCCAAGATGAGGGGCCAACAAAACTCAGCCTTGGTATATGTCTGATCCAAAATGACTCTTTATACCTGGAATGATTATCATGATTCCCCTCTATTGCTATGATATTACCACCCCCCACTGCATTAGTAGCCTCACTCAAAAATTCAAAGAACACATCCAATGACTGTGTGTCTATTTGGTCCCTATGCTCAAATAGATCGCCAGTTAGAACCAAGGTTACCACCTCTTCTTTAACCATATGCCCAACAAATTCTAACAGTGCTTGACGAATCTGGTTCAGTCTCTTTGGTTTCCCATTACTTCCCAAACCAAACTCTGTGTATGGCTTAATGTGTATGTCACCAATTATTGCTATCTTACCAGCCATTATTTCTCCTCATGAAATTCTACAAATCTTGGGTGACGTAAGCTACCATCTGGTGTAACTCCACAAGCTATAACTTTTATAACTCCATCCATGTAACCTTCTTTATTCTCCCAGTAGAATGTCCTGTTATTGTCATCCAGTGACTTCTTATATGAACCCCCAACTGAAACTTCCACTCCATTAAAGTCACAGATGAATGCACCAAGTTTATCCCTATGCTTGCCTTCCCCCTCTGCGAATCCAGTGATTGTGCAATCATAGAAGTCCTCAAACTTCCATTTCATCCACCCTTTAACCCTACGCCTGTCATAGGGCTGGTCAAGGTTCTTTATCATCAGTCCCTCATGTCCTGCATTGATCACACTCTGCATATACTCTTGTACCCTAGACTGATCCAATGCCTTTATCCTTCTAACAGACTTAAGAAAATCAAATCCTGCGTTTTTGATTGCACTCAGTATTGACACCTGATGACTTGAAATGGGGGTTATAGTTGAACGTGGTTCTTCCAGTGAAGTAATCCAGTCATCATATAACAGGACAGTAAAAACCACTAACTCAAACTCATCACCAGTGTAATCCTCATCCCTGCTTAAGTGCTTTTGGGATTCTCTAAAACTCCCATTCTTAGCCACCAACTCTGCATCAAAAACCACAGGTCTTGTGCCAAGATTGTCTTGTACCAGTTTTTTACACTCATCACTCAATAATGTCTCTGCTATCTTGACACAGTTGGCAAGGGGTTTCCCACTGGTTGATAGAAAGGTCACATCATTAGCATCCCAGTCCACAATAGTGGATGATCTAAATCCATCATACTTTATTTCTGCTATACATGGGAACACAATTCCACTGAAATCAACCTCACCATCTTTCGTTATGGAGCCACCTTTCATTACTCTAAATTCTTCAAGACCCATGCTTAATGCTTTCTCTGCGGTCTTTACTTTGACGCCACACTTCAATTCTTTGTTCAAAATAACCTGCGTAACTTTGCTCACAGATTCATCATACTGCTCTAGGAATGAGGTCAGATAGCCTTTTGAATCTTTCCTGTTGTATTTCAAATCCATGAGAAATCCCACGAATGATTCTGTATCTGGTGGGAAAACACCTTGGGTGTGGATCAATCCATCTGGTAAGTTCCTGACAAAGAACAGCTCATTGGAGTCCAAAGTCAGTGTTAAAAGACTTCTCATTTCAGGAGAATCACTCTCCTGTAAAATTGACATCTTATCTGCCCTGCTTGACACTAGAGCCAAGTCTTCAATCATTTCCAGAAATTGACAAAAAATGCTCATCCTCATCCTCCTCGTATTGTAGTGGTTGTTTCCAATCACTAGAATCCATTATCTCAGTTTTATCTCTATACATAGCCATCTTATTTG
>Ga0209045_1002285_pt1 | contig 14427 bp, 11 predicted proteins | sample SaaInlLV_10m_DNA_4_FD_184664 | JGI IMG/M metagenome (GOLD analysis project Ga0209045, IMG submission 184664) | Marine microbial communities from expanding oxygen minimum zones in the Saanich Inlet - Saanich Inlet SI072_LV_200m_DNA (SPAdes) (version 2) | ecosystem: Environmental > Aquatic >...
TGGATCGTGGTACAACATTGAAATACGATCGTGATGATAGTGCAACAGCTGGTTTAACAGTAAACGCAACAGCAAAATTGCATTTGAATGGATGTACATTTGATGTAAATTCAGCAACATTAGGATACACATTAAATGCTGGTACTTTGATTGTTGAAGATAAAGTAACAGTTTCTGGTGGTGTGTCAGGAACATATCCATTGAAACTTGACAACTCTAGTTTGACACTTGAAATTTTGAGTGGCGGTGTATTTGATTTAACCACAGGTTATGTAGAATACATTAGTTAATAAAACAACTCATAGCAAAAAAAGAAGTAGGTACCGTAAGGTGCCTACTTCTTTTTTATGTGTTCAAATCTATTTTAAGTTGCTTGCATATATTTGTTTTTAAATGCTATAAAAATCTCAGTTAAATCAAAGAACAAGTAGCGTTCTAGGCTTATTTGTGGGTAAAAAAGTGATTTCAAATATATTATTCGTTTTCTGTTTACTTAGTTTTAATTTTTTAAGAGCGGAAGAAATACAAACAAAGCAAATATTTTTTTCTAGTCCAATTTCTTATTTTGTAGTTAATGATAATGCATCATTAGAAATTGGGCATCCGATTTCTAATTGGGGTGGAACTTTAATAAAAAAAGAAAACGCAACTATTTCTGGACAAACAATTACTTTTCAAAATGGAATTTTTGATAATAGTGATTCAAAAATTTATTTACAAGGAACGTTTGATCCTACAGGAAATGATATTGTTCGATTGACTGGTAATGGTTATTTGGTTGCTGAGCCAGGAATGATAGTAGAGCGTGTTGAAATTTCTGGAACTTCAAATAAATTACGAGGACAACCTCTTTTTAATAATCCAATTCAATTTCTTAATAGTAGTGCAACTTTAAATATTGCATTACAAAGTTCTTTAAATCAAAACATAAATTTAAATGGTGGGGCGATTTATTTGGATAATGATTTAACACTTAATGATGGTGTAAAAATTGTTGGTCCAGGTACCGTGAATATGAATGGTAAAAAAATTTCCTTAGGTGAAGATAAAACAATTAGCTGGACTACAAATTTAAATTGGAATAATGCACAAGATATTGTTTTAAGTTCTTCTTTGTTATTAGATGAAACGTGGTGTTTTTCTGGTGTTGGTACAATTAATGGAAATGGTAATAAATTATCTTTTGGTGATTCTGGAAAACTTCAAATTTCTGATGATGCGATTTTATTTTTGGTGGATATAATTTTAGATGATGTTAAAAATGGATCATTAGAATTTTTAAGTAGCGATGCGCAAATTCGTCTTATTAATACATCTATTCAATTAGCAGAAACTACCACTTTAGATATGGGACATATTTATGTTGAGGGAGAATCGGTAGTTGTTTTGGGACCTCTGGATTGGATCATTCGTGATAATGCAAAATTAACTGTTGATGGTGTATCACTATGGGTTGATACATTGGATATTACCAATACTCTTGAATTTGGACAAATTAAAGCACCAGTAAATACTCTTGATCCGGATGGGGATCAGCCGACTTGTATTGCAGCAGGAAATCTTGAATTGGTTAATCACGGAGTAATTCGTAGAATTATTTCGGGAGGTTCTTTTGGAAGTGGTGGTGAAGGTTGTACCGGATGTAGAACAGAAGTAATAGAAGAACTAATTTGGGGATCTGGAACTAATTCTTTAGTATTGGATCAAGGAGTAGATCTTCATCTTTATGAGACCATTGAAGTTAATGATGATATAACAATTGATGGTAATGGGGCACTGATCTTTTTTTCAAACCAAAATGATCCGCAACTTATTATTGCTCCTGGAAAAACATTAACTCTAAAAAATATTACGTTAACACGTATTCGTAATAATTCTTTTGATATTCCTCCTTCCGCGAGACTTAATATTGGTTGTAATGTTACTTTTGAATTGGTGGAAGATTTTACCTACAGACAAAGTTTTATGACTGTTTCTTGTCCTTGTGGTACGTTTTTAATTCGTGGTATTGGTGGACAAAAACGTTTTATTATTGATCCTTCTCCTGCGATGGTGTTTTATGCAAATCGAGATGAAACTGTTGATCTTATTACATTGCAGGGAACCATTTTAGGGTTAGAAGATGTTGTGCTAACCGGAGAAGAACATATAGTTCATAACGATGTTGGTTCGTGTAAAAGTGCAATTGGATTGTTGGGTAATTCTGCTGCTCATGTTTTTTATAATACAGATATGAATTTTTATGTTGCTAACAATAATAATGAAATATGTATTCGTCACAATAATCCTATTTTTAGAGGATCATTGTGGTTCCACGATTATTGGAATAATGAATTGGCGATTAAATTTTTTCTTGAAGAAGACGATGTATATAAATCTGAATTTACAATAGCAAGCCCATTTTTCTTTGTTGAATCTACACATGGAAAATCACGTTTAATTTTTGATGAACCATATTTGAAAATTAATTTGCAGCATGCGGATGCTTTTGTTGTAGGACAACATTCGTATATTGATGGGAATCAAGTTGAAATTACAACGAATCCAATCAAACAAACAGCAACTTCGTTTGTTATGGGACCAGGTTTGTCTTTGACAAGTGAAGATACTAATGTTATCGAATCAAACATTGTAAGATTTCCTTTTTTCAGGGAAAAACCAGAAATAATTTTTAATGATATTACGCCGGATGATTACAAGGATCAGGCGGTTAGTTATTTACTTGAGCAAGGGGAAAATCCTGTAAATGTATTTCATAGTGTAAGAGAGAATTTTTTTACAAAAACTAATTATACAGAAAATATATTAGATTTGGGCCCTAGATCATTTAATACTGTTCCGATTGATATTGATCTTTATGTTCGTTACGGCTCGTTGAGTTTGCTACAAGCAAAAGGTTCGGTTGCTGTGCGACAAGGTTCCGTAACTTCTTTTGGAATAAATAGCTCAGATATTTTAAATTTAGTTTTGGATGATGATGCATGTATTGTTCAAGGTGATAGCGATATAACATTGAAAGAAGAAGATACTATATATGTTATAGGTTCGGTTTGTAAAATTACCGTGAATAAAAAATTTACAATTAATGGAACTTTAGATTTAAACAGAAACACCTATCTAATTTTTGAATTTGATAATTCCGAAGAAGAGCCGGAGCTTATTATTAATTCATCGCTAGAAATTCCTTCAGGTGCGCAATTGGAATTCAGAGGCAAAGGAAAAGTTTTTTTTGATGATGGAATTACAATTGACTGTTTCGATACTTCGGCCGCAAATTTGGTATTTAGAAATTCTGCACGACTGGAAATAGGCGAAGAAAATGCGGTGACGATTAAAGGAAAAGTGAATATTTTGGTTGATAACGAAGCAGAAATTGTTATTGATTCAGAACAGCAGCTTGTTTTTGGTGATCAAACAACTGATGAAATTAATATTGTAGTTAATCGCAAAGGAAAAATTCGTGTTGCAGCTATGCAGGACGAAGAAGTGGTTGCAAGTTCTGTTCCTCTTCGAAAAGCAAAATTGTCTATGCAAATTGCAGAGTATTCAATATCTGTTGATAAAAATTCTTCAATTTATATTGGGAATGGTGGGGCACTAGAAATTAACGCAAAAGATAATGTCGAACAGTCAGGTGTTTTGAGAACTTTTGAAATTGGTGAAGAAAGTGAATTTTCGATAGGGTCTGGAGGCGTTTTTGTTCTCGGTTTAAATCGTTTTGTAATACCACGCCAAACCCCTCCATTAATTTCTTTCGATTCATTAAATGGCAGTGTTGAAGCTGGAGGTTTTGTACAATTAGCAGGGACAGAATTTATTGGCAGTTTATATAATGAGGTAAGTTTTCAAGAAAATTTAACTGGCGCAAATCTGGTAAAAAAATTAGTGAATCAAATTTCTCAGTTAACAATTAATACAATGTTTGTTAATGATTCTGGTAATAAAAAATTGAGAACTCAAGAAGGGATTATTATTGATCTTGAACCAGATGATATAGTACAAGGTGAAGATGCTTCTTCAGGAATTGTTTATATTAAAAACAACGAAGAGTTTATTACTATTGATTCATTAGGAGTCAGAGAATAGATGATTGATAAAAAAGACGATTATAAAAAGCAAAATCAAGAAGAACAAAGCAACGAAGAACAAGAAATAAGATTTCTAAAAAGAGATATTTTTATAGCTTTAATTTTAGTAATAGTTGTTGGTGAATTTGTAATTCAAAGATTCCGACGGATTAGCAAACAAAATAATTATGAAATTGTTTTGGACACAAATTTAGAAACAAGCTCGCAATAGATACTTGTAATTACTACAAACGGAGCAAAGAACATGTATTTTAATAAAATTTTTTGGCTGCGATTTTCTATTTTAACAAGCATATGTTTTTGTGTAACTTTTGTAAGTTGGGGCGGCACAGATAAGTTACCGATGGCAAAAGAAAAGATTGTTGCAAAGGTGAAAGAAGAAGTTGTAAAGCAGTTAAATTTGTTAGAAAATTCACAAATAAATTCTGATTCATTGGTTGAATTTGATGATCACAGTGATGATGTTAAATCATCACATCGCAAGTTGGGACTTTTATTAGCAATGCGAAATCGTTTGCGGAAAAGAAAAGATACATTTAAAATCGAAAAACAGAAAAATGAATCACAAAAAAGAAAAAAAGTAATGCTTCCTTCGTGGCCGTTTTGTGCAACACTATATGAACAACAAGATATTTTTTCTGTCGATATTAGCGGAAAGCTTGCAACGCAAGCTTATTCTTCTTCGGGGGCAACACAGGATATTTCGCGACTTGTTTTTGGTGAAAAAAATATTACAATTCAAGATGTTTTCTTATCGAGCAAACTTATCATAAATGGATATTTAACTAGCAAAGTTGCTTATCTAGATTCTGTGCCTGCCACAAAAAGTGAACAATACCATTATTTATATTTGTTGGCAGATCAAAAACTTTCTTTTGATGCATCCACAAACATTCAACAAATATCATTAAATTATGCGCATCACGTAATAAGAAATGATATTTCGTTTGGTTTGCAAGTTCCTATTGTTAGAAGAAAAAATGAAATACGACTTTCATCGACTATTTCGCCTAGCCTAAAAGAACAATTACAAAGTGTTACTCCTAAATTTTATAATTTATACGACGATTTAGATTCTTTTTTCGTTTATGCACTCAATAAAAAACACATAGGATTTAACAAAAGAGATTCTGAAGTTGGTCTTGGAGATATTACAGTTTTTTTAAATGGTGAAATTCGCTCTTCATATTGTGAACGTTGTGTTATCGGAGGAAAAATTGTTGTTCCGTCAGCAAAACGCCGTGATGTACAAAAATTGTGGGATCCTGAATTTGGTAATGGCGGGTTTACAGAAATCGGATTATTTGGTTCTTTATTGTTTTATAAAAAACGATATTTTTCACCACATGTTTTTGCGAACATAACTTATCGAATACCGTCAACCGTTTGGAGAAGAGTTCCTGAGAAAAAAAATAACGATACGCTAACAAGTGGAAAAAAGGCTGATGAAAATCTTACTCCTTTTGCAAGCGAATTTGTTTATGAAGGTTCAACGTTTGAAGTAATTGATACAACAATTAGGCGCTTTGCTGATTCTGATACTAGAACAAAAATTCACAAGGGAAGTGAAATTAACATAATACTTGGAAATCTGTTTTGGCTTAAATCATGGAGGAATTCGGCTTTAGATATTTTTTATGATTTGCGTTTAAAAGGAAAAGATTATCTTGGATTTAGAAAAAATGGTGAAATTTACGACGCATCAATTTTAACTGATAATACATTTGAAGTTGCCCACAGAGCGGGGGTGAAGTGGAATTACGAGTGGGATGATAGTTGGCGTATGCAAACTGGTTTAATTTATACATTTGCTGGAAGAAATATATTGCGAGCATATGAAATAAATATGGCTATCAATTTTGCGTTTTAGGGGGAATTGGCTACAAATTGAACCACAACCCCACGTTTTTGCATTTCACTTAGAAACAGTGCGCTTTTTTCCTCTGTATTGATTTTTTCTTTGGGAATAAAAACTAAAATCCATTCTTCATCTTGCCCAAAAAATCTTTCGATTTTTTCTTGAAAACGTGTTGATTTTTCTAAAAATTGGGTAAGTTTGAAATATGCTTTTTTTTCTTTCTCTAGCATACAAAGACCAACAATGAGAGGAGGTACACAGCATTTAATAATAGGTGCATAGTTCAATTGTCGATGCCAATCGCGTGCAAAAAAGAAAATTACTATACAAACGCAGATACCGATTGCGGCTGTATTCATAAAGCAATTAGCCCAAGGCCGCATTTTTTCAAAATATGCTGATTCGCAGCCATGAAATCCGCGCAACAAATTTCTAAAGTTGCCATTATTTCCAAATAATAAACAAGGAACCATGTCTTTAAATTGATGTGGGGCAGTCATGGGGTTGGTATATACGCTAAGGCTAAATTCCTGGTTGTAAGTTTCAAAAATTTCTTTAAAAAAAGATTGTTCTATTGTTTCCAAGTTTGCAGGAAAGAGCAATGTTATTTTTGGTGCATCGAACATTGCTCGCAGGTTGTCCAAGTTTGCGGATCGAGGAATGTCATGTGGCACACGGCAGAATGGACACGTTCGTGAAGCATCTTCGCTCCTGGCCCATTGCAAAATACATTTGTCATGAAAACGGTGGTTACAAGCCAAAGTTACTTTCGCTTGTATTCCTAGTCTCTTCAGACAAATGCAACACTTTTCTGGACCTTCTTCCGCTGCGAAAACGGACGTTGTTGCGGGTATCATGCATACAAGAATAATTAATAAAAAAAATATGTGTTTTGTGTTCATACGATTTCCCCAAATATCTTTAACATCATGCACTATGGTAGCATGCGATGTTATCTTTTAAAATGTTTACACAGGTATTTATAAAAAATTAAAGAAACGTACTTAATGTTTTCTGCATGTAAGCATTAACTTTTCGTTTTAGGTTGATGACCGTTCGTTAAACCCTTCCGACTACGCCAAGGCTTCGACGGACACGTCGAGACGATTTCTCGTTTAAAAAACTCGAAATCCCTTCCAGGTTTCGCTAAAAGCTTCGCCGGGCATGGCAGGGCGAACGGGACTTTATAATTCAAGAAAATGTTTAGTTAAGAGATTGATCCCGCTCGTCTCGAGTGTTCTACGAAGCTTTAGCGAAGTAGAATGTATCGAGAGATTCGTGCGGACCTTTAAAAAAATTAACCAATCTAGTTTTCAGTTTATTTTGACCCGCGCGAACCACTCGATACACCACACTACGTGTGGCACTCGGGACGAGCGGGATCTATTAGATTTTTACTTGGAACAAAAGAATATTTTAATTAACGAACGGTCCTTATTCAAATAATTTGCTGCATTTTCGTGGCTTGCGATCTTTCCAATTCTTTTGGTGATACACATAACTTACAATTAATGGAAGGACACTTGTCGCTTCTGCATATACCATTTGTTCGTAATTTGTATCAACCTTTCCCCAAGAACAAGCTTCTTTTAACGTTGAACTTGAGCATGCGCCATCGCGAACATCGGCAACTGTTATTTGAATAGCATATTTATGCATCGGTACTTCTTTCCCTAAAATTTCTGCGCAGACAACTGTGTCTTGTGCAAAGTTTTTTGGTACGCCACCGCCAATCATAAAAAGACCAGACGTTTTTGCTTGAATTTTAATTTCTGTTAATTCTCTAAAGTCGCGAACGGAATCAATCGTGACATGTTTATCTTTATTTTTTTCTTGATGGAGAACAAGTCCAAATCCGGCGCTGCAATCAGAAAAAGCAGGGCAGAAAATTGGTACATCATGTTCGTATGCAGTTTGAACGAGTGATTTTTTTCCTGTGCTTCGAAGCCTTGGCGAAGTAGTATTCGTTGCATTTTTTACTAAATATTTGCCCATTTCTTTTATAAATTCTCGTGATGAGTATGGGCGAGGATCTAATGAATTTGCGATTTCAAAAATTGTTTTGTCACATGTTTGTAAATCTTTTTCGTTGATGTATGTGTCATAAATTCTATCTATGTAAAGATCGCGCAGCTTTGTGTCATCAACGTACTGACTTCCTCTGTAGTGTTTAAAACCAAGTGCTTCAAAAAAATCCATGTCGACAATGGAGGCACCGGTAGAACATATTGCGTCAATCATATTATTTTTAATCATTTCAACATAAATTTGCATGCATCCCGCGGCGCTGGTGCTGCCGGCGATTGTTAAAATGTTTACACAGTCTTTGTCTGCAATCATTTTGTCAAAAATTTTTGCAGCGCGCGCCGTTTCTCTGGCGGTAAAGGACATTTTGCTCATGCTTTCTATGATTTGTGTGGAATCAAATGATTTTATGTCGATGTGTTGGATTGTTTCTTTTAGCAAATCTTTTTTATTCATTTTGTTTGGTCCTTAAATTTGTAACTAAGAAGTTTATAAATTAATTTTGCAGCCATAAAGTCAGGAGCCTTGTTTTGTTCGTTTGGACAAAGTTCAACAACATCAACTCCAACAATATTTTTTTCTTGGCTTATAACTTTTAGTAATTCTAACACATCATACCAGAGCATGCCGCCAGGTTCTGGGGTTCCTGTTGATGGCATAATGGATGGATCAAAAACATCTAAGTCGATAGTGATATAAACATTTTCAGTAAGTTTTTTATTAACTTGTTCTATCCAGTTTGTGTTTTTATGAATGTCCTTTGCAAAAAACACTCTGGACATATCCATGTTGTTAATTTCGCTTGTGTCCATGCTTCTAATTCCAACTTGTACAATGGGACATAATTCTTTTGCCCGCGCCATAACACAAGCATGATTATATTTTGAATTGTTGTACTTATCGCGCAGGTCTGAATGTGCATCAAGTTGTAAAATGCTTAAGTTTTTATAATGTTTAGCATGTGCTTGGATCGCGCCGATTGTTACAGAGTGTTCCCCGCCAATAACTGCAGTGAATTTATTTTTTTTAATTTGCGTTGCAACATTTTTTTCAACTTCGGCAACCATTTTTTCTGGAGATAAACTTTCAAGAATAGGTGGTGTTGTGTAAATTCCATTCATGTAAACTTGCGAATTTGTTTCTATATCGTAAAGTTCCATGTTTGCCGATGCATGTATTATTGCTTCCGGTCCTTTATCGGCACCTTTAATCCAAGTACTTGTTCCATCGTACGGGACAGGAATGATTACAATTTTAGAATTTTCTTTGTTGGAGTTTTTCTGTTCTAGATCTCCAAATTTTTTTTTATATATCATGTTTTTAGTTTGGTTTTATGATTGGATAAATATAAGAAGTAAAACAGATGGCTACCATAGCAGTTCCAAAGTTTTTTGTTGGAACAAAACTTTCTTTAAGCATCGTTGTATTTTTAAGATCAAATTCTTGATCAAAGCCATTTATATAGAGTTCATGAAGGCTGGCATAAAGTTTTTCTTCAATTTCTCTTTCTGTGTAGTTGCCATTATGTTCGCAAACTAATCCTCCAAGTCTTTTGTTAGTTATTTTATCGTGTAGCCATCCATAGATAATTCCGGCGGTAGCACGTTCTCCTTTTTTTGCATGTGACACTGCCATAATTGATTCCATGACTGAGCCATGAACAAAAGCATCTGGTTTTTTAGTTTCTCGAGCGCCACCAGGCATTATAGAGGAATATGTGATAATGTTGCACATTTCTATGCCACATTTTTTTAATGCGAGATGGTATGAACCAGCATGAATAGTTATATCACTTTCGCCTGTTCCACGAGTTACAAAATAATCTTGTGGTATTCGATTGCCTGTAATAATCGTCTTACTTTTCATAATCCCCTTTGCAATAAAACAATTAGAACGATAGAAAACTATGCATTCATTTTTCCCAGAAACACTAATAATAAGAAAAAAAAATATAAAAATAAACATAATGTTGGTTTTTATATTTTGTATAAAATGGATGAATCAGGTATGATAAAAAATCATTGAAAATTGTTTGTTAATTACTTATTATTGGCGGGTTGTTTTTTTTAAGTTTTGTTATGAAAAAAAATATTATTATTTTATTTGTGTTTTGTGTTGGCGCTTTGCAGGCGTGTGAGGAACCGCCACATTATCAGAGCTATACGGAGGCCGAAAGACTTTTGGTTACTTGTTTTATAAGTGATCCGACGCAACAAGGGATATCAGGCAGAGATTTGACGGTTAGGGGTGTGTTAAATCAGCGAGATTCAATTGGATTAGGTGATGCTTATTGGAGAGAAAGGTATTTTTTTCGTCCTCAATGGTATCCAAAACAGACTTACGCAAATTTGGTTTGGGGCGATGATAGATCTCAATATAGGCCACATGGTTATCAAGGAAGTACGGCATTAAGCGATATTTTTTATGATGCAATAATGCAAAGAGATTTTGAGAAGCTGGTGCGTATTTTGCGTAATTTTAAACAAAATTTTACAATTGATTTCGCAAGGAATTTTATACTAAATTTCAATCATAAGGGAGAAACTATATTACAATTATTGGCAAATACAGTAGGTTGCTCCGTTTCAATTATTGAGCAATTACTAAGTTTTTTGATTAATCCAACAGAAAAATTTGATTATATTTTGTACGGTTATTTTGGCAACAATGCGCTACTATATGCATACAATAGTGGAAATACAGAATCATTTGAATTTTTAAGGGATCTTCTTGCGGAACTTTTAGAAACTTAATCTGACAATTAGTAACAAAAGTTTTTCACATAGTAAGAAAATAGAGAACATATTCTTTGGTTAATGGTGGCGTTTGAATAAAATTCTTTTCTTATCTATCATATGTTGTTCTTAATGGTGGTTATATCGTGATTATTTGTAACAAATTAGTTGCGATTTTTAATTTTTAAAGGGGTTTTATTTATGTTTACTAATAAATTTCAAAATTTTTTAAGTTTAGTTTTTTGTTTATCGCTAAGTGTTTCAGGCGGCTTGTTTGCGATGGAGGTGGCTGAAGGCGGAGAACAAAAAGACCAACAAGTAGACGCAAAACAACTACAACGAAAGCTAGAACAACTAGAACAAAGACTGCAACAACAATCGTTTCAACATGGAAGTGGCGGAAACATGTTTTTTGGTGGCGGAGGCACAGATTCTTTTTATAATCAAAAGGATCCATTGCGGAGAATGCAAGCAAGATCTCAAGCAATAGAAGCTTGTGTAAAATTTTTGGATACGATACCAGATGGAGATAAAGCAAAAGCTGAAAAAATTGTTTATGGCAATGAAAAACCAGAAGATTCTTTTGTGAAAAAGTATCCACAAATTGGGTATGCTCGCAGTTCATACATGTTTGCATTAAAAGATGGCAAATTTCAAACCGAAATGGCGAATGCGATAGGTCGTGGAATTTCCAAGAATCCAAATTTTCAAATGGATCCATCGGATGGATTTTTGCGTTCTGCTGGTAGCGCAGTTGCGGTTGGTAGTGTTGAAAAGTTTATGACTCCCGTTGGGCTAGAAATTGAAATTTTCAGTAAAAGCTTACTTAATAAAATAAAAGAAAGTTGCAAGAGAACGTGGTATCTCATAACTCGCGGAACTCGCGTTGCTATCAAATCTGATGATGTAAAAGAATGGTACAATGGTATTGATTTAATGACAAGCTCTCTTCTTGAACTAGCGAAAAAATTTGAAGATGTAGTAACAACAAGAGCTTGGAATAAGCGTTTAGCTACAAGTGAGTTTGATCAAGAAGAAGCAAGTGCAAGTTCGATTGTTGATGAAGAATGGGTTTCGCAGATTCCTCTATATGTCGGAAGTTTAGATTCTATTCTTGAAGAAATAGACATTCTTGGAGTTTTTTATAAAAAAGATAAGCAAATTCTTTTTAATGCTAACTTGTTTTACAAGGCTATTGAAATGTTGAAAAATCATATAGAAAGTAAAAAATCGTTCGAAGAATTTTCTGATGCTCAATCTCGCAGAAATGTGGAAATGTTGAAAGCTCATATTTATCGCCTTCACTATAAACTTAGTAATTTATTGCTATTGAGATGGGGTGACGAAAAAAGTACTAGAGGCATGCCACCTATGAGCCATGGAATGCATGGACATCATTCACGCGATTATTAAAAGGGCGTAAATAAAAATTAGGGGGTTATTATGAAACGCTTTTCAATTGTATTGTTTTTGGTTTTTGCAACATCAAACGTTGTCGCTTCTAACGATTTATTAATGCGTTTATCATTCGATGACATTCAAAAAAAAGCAGAAAATTTTGATAATCAATTTAAAAAAGAATTAGGATCAAAAGTTGCTTTAGTTGCAGGTGTAGTAGCTGGAGGAGCAGGAACTTGGTGGTGTATTCGCAAGAACCGTGAATCTGCTACAGAATCCGAAGGCGATACCGACAGTGTAAAAATCATAGGTGGAGTTAAAGGAATATGGATTGGTGCTTTTGCGATGGCTACAACTTTTGGTTTAGCTAACGGAATTACTCCATTTGTTTCTAAAACATTTTCCGATATTAGCAATTGGATCACACATAAATTATTTAAATCTAAATTAGTTTATCCTTATTTTGTTCAAAATGCCCAGTTTACAATTAGTCACCTATTGCAACTATTTGAGATGTACAATTCATCAATAAAAGAACAAGATGAAACATTATCACAGGAATTTATTGATGGTCTCAAAGATGAATTGATTGCAACATATTCTTGGTTTGTAACAAGTCAAACGGAATTATTTGGATTTATGCTTGCAAAAGCAAAACGAAAACAAAAAGAAAAAGTTGGCTTTGTTGCTTTAAATATAGAAAGAATAATTAAACATCAAAATCAATTTGCAAGGCATTTAGAAATGGATTTGGGAACAGGAATTTCCTTGCAAACAAATACATTATTTAATCGATTTGGCCAAATGTTACTTGGCTTTTTAAAAGAGTATGAACATGTTGTCATTGCTTCGTAATTCAAAAATTATTTTTGTTTATAAGTCCGTTCGCCCTGAGTTTGTCGAAGGGTTTCTTCGAACAGTCCTTTTTGTTTTTCTTTGTACAATACCATTATTTACTCAAAATAATTTAGTTGCCGAAACAACGGAAGAATTTTCAGAAGTCGAAGAAACAACTGAAAAAACATCAGGAAAAACACCATTCGAAAGCTACTGGGAAAAGTACTATCCTTCGGCGGGTATTTTGTGTAGAACATTTCTTGCAATGTCTCCAGAAGAAATTGATGGTGCCATTAGTAAAATTGCCGATACATTTTCTAATAAACCATGGTTGTATTTTCAAGATTCAGTAAAAGATTTTGATTCACGTTATTTAGAAGGCATATGGTCAGAAATTCGAACGATATTGATATTTATAGAATATTCAAAAGTTAATGTTCAAGATAACCATGTGTACTACTTTGAATATGATCAAGAGCCTAAGAAAGACCAACATTTATTTATTCCTTTGGCTGATTATTGGGAGGAGAAAGGTTGCGTTGCGTATTATGATTTGTGTGCTCTTGCTTTTGATTTGATAGTTATCAGATTTAATTCGATAGTACTTTCTTTTTTTAAGGACAGAGACGATTGGTACGATGCGGAATCAGATTTATATTTAATGGAATGGTTGGGGGAAAAATTAGCAGGAAGTAAATATGCAAGTGGTTATCAAGAACATTTAAAACGTTTTAAAAAAGTTTGCAAATTATTAGAGAAAAGCATCAAGGACAAAGAGGGGGATCAGCGTCGTGATGAATACCAAGATTAAAACAAAATTCATATTTTATTTTTGTTTAATATTTGCTGCATCATTATGTGGTGATTCTCGTGTTGAATTTGCAAAAAGCTTTTTAACGTATTATGAGCTAAATGGCGCAGGTCGGTATGCACATGAATATCACCCATTTCTTTTAAAAAAAACTGCAAAAAGTCTTGATGAATTAGAAGATGGTCTTGTTGATAAGGGCTTCGATGTTAGTGGTCGAATTGTTATTGCCGGTTACGAAGAACAAGCCGTACCGTCTTTTTATACGAACATAAAAGATTTTAAAGGTTATAAAATTAATGATGAGGCTAGTATTAAAAATAATACAGGCTGGTCAATGAGATTGCATAATAGATTTGGCTTGATGACTGGTTTTTTGTTTCGTCATTGCAATTATATTGAAGATATGGTTTCGAAAGATAAAGAAGCTCTTTTTGAACATATTAATTCACGCAAGGTGGATATTTTTGATGATGACGCAATATTGTATCAGCAGCATGCCTTTGGGGACGTTTTTACCGCAATGCTTAAGGAACAAGAACAAATTGAATGCTTAGTTGCAAAAAAAGATACCACTGTTTTATTTGATAGACTCATTAATTTTTGGAAAACGCTTTATGATTTTGAGGTGAAAAACGGAGATAGGCATGTTGCCGGAACGCAGGATATTTTGTTTTC
>Ga0209045_1002287_pt1 | contig 14423 bp, 15 predicted proteins | sample SaaInlLV_10m_DNA_4_FD_184664 | JGI IMG/M metagenome (GOLD analysis project Ga0209045, IMG submission 184664) | Marine microbial communities from expanding oxygen minimum zones in the Saanich Inlet - Saanich Inlet SI072_LV_200m_DNA (SPAdes) (version 2) | ecosystem: Environmental > Aquatic >...
CCAAAATTACATATACCCAATGCGATTCCCAAAAGGAGATTTCCTTTAGAGACTATTGTACTAATTTTATTTTTGCGAAAAAAAAGTATGGACAAACCAATTAGAAAGGCAATAAAAAACAATAAAGTAGAAAAGCTTGGCAATAGCTCATCAGTCAAATAAGTATCTTGAGCATATTTAACCAAACTGTCAATAAGCCCGGTTCCCAGAAAAATAATGAGTGGCAGCAGAATTGAGTTTTTATCTGCTGCATGCTTTTTCTTTTTATACACTGACAATATAACTGAGAGAACGGCTAATACAATACCCCAAACTTTAAGCTGATTTACATATTCGTTAAAGAACAGAATAGAAAAAGAGATTGGAATAATAACAGAAAGACGACTGGCAATAGTTGTTGGATTTATCCCTGCTTTTTGAACAGATAGGCTCATTAAATGAAACATCAGGATAAACAAGGTACCAATAACAACTGAAAGCAACATCCAGGTTTGTGGTTCCGTAAACAAATAAGAAATAGTATTTCCTGCCAAACTCAGACCTAATAAGCTTGCCACTAAATAGTTAATGACTATAATATGAAATGTATTTCCATTAAACCTTGATACTGATTTAAAGATAAGATTAATTGCAGTAGAGGAAAGAATGCAAAGGACTAGATATATCACACTTTAATTTTCAGCTAATTTATTACTATTCCATTAATTGAGTATGCTATCAAAAAAAATGAGTTAAAGTCGGCTGGGTGCCAGACTTTAACTCACCAAAAAACTACTCTTCTCTTCACCTAACAAATTACAACTTGTGTGCCAAAAGCCTGCTTGTTTAAAATAATTATAAATAAAGTTATATAATCGTCAGCACAAACAGGCAATTAAGTACCTAATATTGTTGTCTGAACAAATTGATTTTACTGGAAAGAATAATTTAAACCTAATTTTTTATCCTAAATAATTGATCTATAATTACTATCCTAATTTTTCATAATTGTTTGACAAACGAAAGCAATCAATTTTTGATTATTTCCTTTTTTCGGATATTTTTTCCTAAAACAATAATTTGAGACTATTATTTTGATTCTTTTCTGGACTTCGACCTACTGTGATCAAATTGTGAGTATATATTCAAAGGATTTTTGGTTTCAATTACCACAACTCCTCCAAGTATATCACCATATTCGGCAGGAATCCCTCCTATTAACACCCGCATTTCCTGAATTGTGCTCATTTGCACAGCTAAATCTCCTCTAATTTTCATTCCATCAACAATATAAACCATACTTTCGGGCCTGTTAGCCTGAATACTTCCATTTAATACGCCTGGGGTAAGATCTAAAATTTCAACGAAATCGGAAATTGGAGCTTTTTTAAGTTCTTCTCCTGTTAATACAATTCCTCCTCCAACATCCTGATCAATAAGGACTTTTCTAAAAACTGGAATTTCTACAAGAGGAGCTGTATAATCACCTTTTGATAGTACAATATCAAATTTGGTGATTTTTGATCCACTGATTAATAGTTCAGCCATCATGTACTGTTTGTAACTCATGTGTGTTGCACCAATATCGTATTTACCAAGTTTAATTGGTGAAATAGAATAGTATCCGTCTGCATCGGTGCTGCTTCCGGCAATCTGATTCCCATTTTGAAAAATAACAACATTAGCGAGTTCAATTGGAGCTCCACTTGCTGAATCAATTATTTGACCACTTAAAGTGCCAAACGATGACTGCGAATAAACTGGCAATACAGAACAAAAAGCTAAGGTTAATAAGAGAAACGTTTTGGTTTTCATAATCGTGATTTTAAGGTTAGAAAAATGAATAACAACTTAAAAATACGACTTGACAGAACTGAAAACAAGCTCTATTTAGCGTTAGGGTATTCTTGCAATGAAATGTCCATGCTTGACTTAGCAATAGAAACACATATGCAAATAGTAGTGAAGTTCTATAATAGGAAACCTATTGTAATGGAATATAGATATCTGTTTTCAAATCTTCTGGTTTAACTTCATCAGGCTGATTCAGATATTTTTCCAAACAAGGCAACTCTCTAAGTTGTTCTCCACTTTCTGGAAGCCATTCCTGAATAATATATGCGTAGCTTTTCTCAAAATTTTCATAAGGCCCATTGTGTCTGAATATCGCATATTTCCCTCCTTCTATCTCCTTATATCCAACCTCTCCTTCTGGTTTAGCTTCTTTACGTATACTTACACATGCATCATAACGCAATTTTTCAGTTTCAGTTATTCCGGGATCGTCATGGCTGATACCAATAAACTGAGTATTAAATCCAAATAATTTGTTTTTTTGTGCAAACAAACAAACTTTTTCCCAAGCCTGACCTATACCGTCTCCTTTATAAGGACCTATGGTTGTCACATAAATTACTTTTTGAGGTTTTACATTTTTGATTTTACATTTTAACTTCATCATGGTATTTTGTGTATTTAATTGAACATAAGTTGTCTCCATTTTAACCGCTCCTGATTCTTCGCGAAACTTAAGTGGAGAACAAGTAAATCTTTTCTTAAATGCTTTAGAAAATGACGCATGAGATTCGTAACCACAGTTCAATGCTATATCACTAATAGCTTTCGAGGATGTTATTAAAGTGCTTGCAGCCCTATCTAAGCGAGCCCTGGTAATATAGGAGCCAAGTGATTCTTTCAAATAGGCTTTCATAATTCGCTGAAAATGGAAACTTGAGAAATTGGATATGGAGGCCAAATGCTCCAATTCAAGTTTTTCATCTAAATGATTATGAATATAAAGTAGCACTTTATTGATCCGCTCAAAATAATCATTCTGTGTTTTGGTACGTGCTGTCATGATTCATTTTGATTCAAATATCGGATGAAGTATGTATTTGCATTTATCCAAACATGCTGAAATAAAAACAGCCCTGCTGGAAATCCAACAGAGCTGTTATTTTTTAAAATGATTAATTCAATTTACTGAACCAACAATCTTTGTGTACTGGAATAATCTCCAACATTTACTTTTACAAAGTAAACACCTGCATCCAGATTGTTTGTGTTCAATTCTAAGTGATGCTCACCAGCGTGGAGTCTGCCACTCTCAATAGCACTGATTGTTTTTCCTAATGGATTGATAAGATCAACGCTTACATTGGCAGCATTTTCAAGCTTAACAGTCACTTTGGATTCTCCAACTGAAGGATTAGGATATACTTCTCCAACCTTGAAGCTAACATTTTCTTCAGAAATTGCATCTACCCAATCAGCATCATAAGTAACCTTAAAAATCATGTAAGGATAATAACTTACTGAAAAAGCATTACCAGGTAAGTAGCGATAACCAAAACTTGGGCCTAAAATAGGAGCATAGCGAATTTCATAATTCATGATTAAGCCATTGTTATAATCTTCAAGCTGAGTTCCATCCATATCATAAAACATCTGGTGCCAGAAGTTATTATGCTTCTTATATGGCTCATAAGCATCCGATCCATATAAAGTATCACCTAGCTGATAAGAATAAGCTGGTTCGAATCTGAAAGTTACTGCAATAGCAGGCTGTTCAGCTTTTTCAACATTCATATTAACAGGAAACTGTAACCACTTATAAGCGCCACCTGACCAGTTTGCAGTATCATCATAGCTAAGCTCATATCTGATTTCCTGAGAATAATCAAGACCATTTAAGGTTACTGAATCAAACTCAACAGTTGCCCAAGGCTCTTGTGAAGATGTCCATGAATATCTGTCTACTTTATCAGCATTGTAAACCTGAATAACTATTTCATCTTTCAATGCTGCATCATTGTATTTTTCATACAGATAGCGAAATGCAATTGAGTCGACTTTATAAGGTTGTCTTCTTAGTGTTTGTTCATCTTGGAAGAATTTGAAAATTTCAGATCTTGGATCCAAAGCCATTCCCATTGAATGCCAGCGAACAGAACTTACAGCACCATCAGTTGCAACTCTAACGAGTTGAGTGTCAGGAAAAATAAGGTTGGTGTAATACTGCATAGTACCACCCAGATAATAATCGAGAGCTGAAGTAAAAGAGAACCATGATTCTTTAATATCTTCACGATAAACAGTGGTTGGCGAAGTCCATTCGGTTCCTTTGATTACCTTTTGGTTCTCAATAATGTCTCCCTTGAATTGCTTTTGTACAATCGGTGTTTGTGCAAATATGCTTACACAAAACAACGACAGTGTTAATAATAGGGTCAATTTTTTCATAAGTTTATTTTTTAATCTTTTTATTTGAGTATTCTTTCGTTTATCTGTTTACACAGAAAAAACTGTCAGAATACAAATTACATTTTTGTTTTTAACATGTACTTAATTGAGCTCAAAATTAGTCATTTATTCATATTCTCAAAATATTTATAGAAATATTAATTGGCTGCAATGCCCTGAGAATTAAAGTTAGAGAGATTTTACGCATTTCGTTGCTTGTCAATACTAAAATAGTTTATCCAATCAGGGTATACAAAGCAGGGTGGTTTCTTCCATGTTCATTATAATCAAGACCATATCCGACAAGAAATTTGTCGGGCACCTCAAATCCAACATAATCGGGCTTTATATCCTCAACCAATGCCTCTTTTTTAAATAGTAAGGTGGCAATTTTTATGCTTTCAGGCTCGTGCTCCGACAAGGAGCTTAACATTTGTGTCATGGTTTTTCCTGAATCGACTATGTCTTCGAGAATTACAACATGCTTGTCTTTCAAGCTTTTCATCAGGCCTATCAATACTTTTATTTTTCCACTTGATTTCAGACCTTGATATGAGGCCAGCTTAACAAATGACACTTCACAGGGTAGTTTAATTTTTTTCAATAAATCGGATGTAAAGAAAAAACTTCCATTTAAAATGGAAAGGAAAAGCACCTCTCTGTTTTTATAATCCTTGTTTATTTGATTCGCTAATTCGGCTACTCGATCCAATATTGTTTCCTGATCGATGAAAATTTCGAATTCTTTGTCATGTACCTTAATCTTGCTTGTCATTTGCGTAAACATTTGAATTACAATGCCTGTTGGAATTGCACATTTTTAAACATTTTAACAAATTTAATTGAATTAACTATAACTTCGTTTGTGTTCACATTTTAAATTAATGTTAATAAATCTCTGATTAATGTACACTGATCTGAACTTTTTGGCCAGCTTTTTAAATGAAGGTGTTATCATTGAAAATAGTAATACACAATATCAAAAAGTTTCTGAAACAGCTCCATTAGCAAAGGTTGAGCAGCCCGAAGAGGTTTATGTTGCAGATATACTGTATCACGGAAGCAATAGTTCGAAAGTGGTTTTTTGTGTCCATTATGAAAATGAAGAATGGATTACGGGAAAAGATCGATTATTTCTTGAAAAAATACTAGGTGCTGTTGGCTTAAGTCTTAATTCAATTGCCCTGATCAATCTGCACAATACATCCTACAAAAGCATTCTACAGGTTGGGAATAAGCTATCCGACAGCACAATAATTTCATTGGGCTTGCCCTCCCATTTAGTTCGGGATTTTAACACAAATGAGGTTGATATTAAAAATGACCAATCTTATTTATGTTTAGCATGGGGGTTGACAGAAATTGCCATGGATAAGGACAAGAAAAATATCCTTTGGAAAAACCTCAAAAAGATATTTAATTTATAATTACGCAGTTGTACCTCCCACAATTTCCAGAATTTCTTTGGTAATTGTAGCCTGCCTTTCTTTGTTATATTTTAGTTTTAATTCACCTAATAATTCTTCCGCATTTTCAGTGGCTTTGTCCATGGCTGTCATACGAGCTCCATGTTCTGAGGCGTTAGACTCAAGAAGTGATCTGAAGAATTTAATTTTTAATGAAGTTGGGATAAGCTCATTAATGATCTCATTTTCTGATGGCTCGAATATGAAATTATGATTCATATGCTTAGCCTGATCACTTTGAAGATCTTGCTCAGCTATGGATTCCAGAGGAAGAAATTTTGTATTGGTTGTTGTATAAACAGCAGGATTGGTAAAAGCATTGTAAACAAAACGAATTTCATCATACTCTTTATCAGCAAATGATTTTAATATTCTATTTGCCACTTCTTCAATCTCGCTGAAGCTAATATTAGACGTGAGGTCAAAATATTTTTCGATAATATTATATCCCTTTTTTGACCTTGAAAAGAAGTCAAAACTTTTTTTACCAAAACAAATTAAATCAACAGAGGCTTCATATGAATTAATAAGATTGACAGCTTCGCGAATAACAGTACTGTTAAAAGAGCCACACAATCCCTTATCAGAAGTTATTGGAATAACCAATACACGTTTTACCTCTCTTTCCTGAAAATAAGGATTAAACGAAAGGTCTTCCATTCCTTCTGCAATTGGAATTATTACTTCATTTATTTTATTCGCATAAGGACGGATTTTCAAAATGGCATCCTGAGCCTTTCTAAATTTAGAGGCAGAAACCATTTTCATGGCACGGGTAATCTGTTGTGTCGACTTAACAGACCCTATCCTTGTTCGTATTTCTTTCAGGTTTCCCATGAGCTAATTCAGCATTATATTATTTCAAATATTTAGGCTCTAAGCTTTTGGCCACATCTCTGAGAAGGTCGCGTGTGCGGTCATCAATTTTCCCTTGCTTCAATAATTCAAGGACGTCTTTGTGTTTGCTCGTCAGTACATCTAAATATTCTTCTTCGAACTGAACAACATCCTTCACCTGTATTTTACTTAATAAACCACTTGTTCCCAAGAAAATAATAGCAATCTGATGTTCAATTGAAACCGGACTATAGCGATTTTGTTTTAAAATTTCAACATTTCGTTCACCTTTGGCAATTACAGATTTTGTTGAAGCATCCAAATCAGAACCAAACTTGGCAAATGTTTCCAATTCACGATACTGGGCTTGATCAAGTTTCAAGGTTCCAGCCACTTTTTTCATGGCCTTAATTTGCGCATTTCCTCCAACACGTGATACTGAAATACCCACATTGATCGCTGGTCTTACACCCGAGTTAAACAAATTCGATTCAAGAAAAATCTGTCCGTCAGTAATTGAAATAACATTGGTTGGGATATATGCTGATACGTCTCCTGCCTGTGTTTCAATAATGGGCAGTGCTGTCAGTGATCCTCCTCCCTTAATTTTTCCTTTTAATGAATCTGGAATATCATTCATTTTGGCTGCTACTTCGTCAGAGGCAATTACCTTACAAGCTCTTTCAAGTAATCGGCTATGTAAGTAAAATACATCACCAGGATAAGCTTCTCGTCCGGGAGGTCTTCTTAATAATAAAGACACCTCTCTGTAGGAAACGGCTTGCTTTGATAAATCATCATAAATAACCAATGCTGGTCTTCCTGTATCACGAAAATACTCTCCAATGGAACAACCGGCATAAGGTGCATAAAACTGCAATGGAGCAGGCTCTGCTGCTGAAGCGGATACAATAACAGTATAAGCCATTGCACCAAAATCTTCCAGTGTTTTAACTAATTTAGCGACATTGGCCTCTTTTTGACCAATAGCAACATAAATACAAAATACGGGCTCGCCTTTGTCGTAATTCTCTTTTTGGTTTATAATGGCATCAATGGCAATTGTTGACTTTCCAGTTTGACGGTCTCCAATAATAAGCTCACGCTGCCCTCTTCCAATTGGAATCATTGCATCAATGGCTTTAATTCCTGTTTGTAAAGGTTCGGATACAGGTTGTCTGAAAATAACACCAGGTGCTTTTCTTTCCAGTGGCATTTCAAACTTCTCGCCACCAATTGGGCCTTTATTATCAATAGGCTCGCCTAAGGAGTTTACAACACGTCCAAGCATTTGCTCACTCACCAAAACTGAAGCAATACGTTCTGTTCTTCGAACGACATCTCCTTCGCGAATACCATCTGAAGATCCCATCATTACAACCCCAACATTATCTTCGTCAAGATTCAAAACAACACCTTTTACTCCAGTGGCAAATTCAACTAATTCGCCAGCTGCAACAGAATTTAACCCGTATACCCGGGAAATTCCATCTCCTATTTCGAGTATATAACCAACTTCTTCCAGCTCTGTTTTAGAATCAAATCCTGAAAGCTCTTTCCTCAGTATCGATGAAATTTCACTTGGATTTATATCAGCCATAAATGATTTTTTTTTAATAATTAGATATTTCTTTTCTTATTCGACTTAGCTCGTGAGATACGCTCGCATCTAAAAGCTTGTCGTTATATTTTAATGCAAAACCTCCAATGATTTCCTCCTTAACAACATTGTTAAGCTCAACATGCTTGTATCCGCTTAACTTGGCAACAAAGGCTTTTAGTTTCTGCATGACCTCCTCTTTCAGTGGAGCAGCAGTTACAATTTCTGCATCAACAATATTGTTATGCTCTAAATATAGTTTGTTAAAGCGCTTGAGCATTTCCGGCAAAAAAGTCTCTCGTCTATTGTCAATAATTAATTGAATAAAATCAAGCGTTTTTTTCGAAATATTGCCTTCGAAGGCTTTCCTGATGACATTTGCTTTTTTGTCGCCTCTGATAACCGGATTACTCAAAAAAACTTTGAAATCACGATTTTCATGGCAGCTATCAAGAATCAATTTTGAATCCTGATATGCTTTGTCTAAAAAGGACTCACTTTGTGCATACATGAAAAAAGCTTCTGCATAGCGAGATATGGCTCTGCTTTGTGTCATCTATTGGAGTTCTTTAATTTTACTTTCTATTAGTGCCTGATGCTCATCTTTTAAGGATAGTTCACGCCTAATTACTTTGGATGCCGTATCGATAACCAGTGCACTAATATCGCTCTTAATTTCACGAATTGTTTGCTCACGTTCTTGATGAATCATGTCTCTGGCATCATCAATAATCCGCTTACCTTCTTTTTTGGCATCTTCTCTTGCCTCTTTCACTATCTCGTCACTGCGCTCCTTTGCTTCTTTAATGATCGCATCGCGCTGTGACTGACCTTCAACAATCAGTTCGAAGTTTTTTTCAGTTAATGAATTCACTTCTTCACGTGCTTTTTCAGCTTGCTTTAGAGCCTCATCAATGCTTGCTTCACGCTCCTTAAGCATCTCTGTTATTGGCTTCCAGGCAAACTTCCGTAATAAGAACAATAAGATTAAAAAAATCAATATTGTCCAAAACATCAAGCCGATGTTGGGGCTTAGTAATGCATTAAGTATTACCATTTGATATACATTTAATCAAATTCATCAAATAACAGAATAATTGATTATTCCAGTTATTCGATGAGTTCAAGTTTTTAAAGCTATGTTAGCTAATCATAATGATACCAACAACTATTGCAAATAGTGCAGCACCTTCAATCATAGCAGCTGTAATAATCATAGCTGAATTTATTTTACCAGCGGCTTCAGGTTGACGAGCAATTGCCTGTGCAGCATTTCCACCAATTTGGCCAATTCCTATACCAGCACCTAACACACCTAAACCTGCAGCTAAACCTGCTCCTAATCCTAATCCTAAATCTAAAAGTAACATTTTTTCTTATTTAAATTTTTTAATGTTCTGTTTCAACGGCTTGTCCGATAAACAAGGCCGATAAAGTTGTAAATATATAAGCTTGCAATAATGCAATTAAAATTTCTATCATATCAATGAAAAGAGCAAAACCTACTGACAAGAAAGAGGTCCCAACCCCTGCCCACAGAGCCTCTCCAGACTTTCCAAACATAAAGATCAAAGATATAAAAGCAAGTATAACCAAGTGACCTGCTGTTATGTTTGCAAATAATCGAATGGCCAGTGCAAATGGCTTTGTGAAAATACTGACAAACTCAACAACCAATAAAATAAATTTCACAGGTATGGGTACGCCAGGATACCAAAAAATATGCTGCCAGTAATTCTTTTTACCATTAATATTAGTCGCAAAAAATGTAATTAATGCCAATGAAGCTGTTACGGCAATATTACCGGTCACATTTCCTGAAAAAGGAACCAGACCCATCATGTTCAGAAACCAAATGAAGAAAAAGAAATTAAGCAGCAAAGGCAAAAAGCGCTCGTATTTATGTGGTATGTATGTTTTGGCAATATCATCTCTAACAAATACAATGATTGGTTCCAATGCACTTTGAAGTCCCGAAGGAGCCACATTTGGATTTCGTTTGTACTTATTTGCAATACTTATGAAAACCCATAAAAGCAGTATGCCTGCAAAGAGCATGAACAATACATTTTTTGTAATGGAAAAATCCAAAGGCTTAAGCATCCTAAGCTGTCTCTTTAACGATTTAATTTCTTTCTGTTGGATTTTGTCAGGCTGGGATATTGTACTTTTTTCCTCAATTGCTTTTTTTAATTCAAGGTACCTAGGTCCCGTATTTGGAAAGAGCAATGTTCCATGACTTGCGTTGTGATTAAACTCATGTTCAAACTCACATCCATTTTCTAAAGCTTTCTGCGTTGAAAGATAAAACTTTACATTAATGTTTTTTAGATCAACAAGAATTCTTGGTAATTTTATTCCTACAGCTGTTCCATCCTTCTTATGATAAAAGTCCCAAGAATAAGAATCTGCAATATGGTGCAATGCAAAATCAACCAGATTAAACCCTTCTTCTTCTTTTTCTCCTTCTGAAGCAACAAGAATAAACGGATTTATTAGTATCAGGATTAGCAATATTTGCCTTAAACGAATGTACATATTTAAATTTCTTGTCAATTATCTGTCTTTTTTCGCAAAAAACGCACTAAAAAAGAGACCTCGAAAATAGTGAATAACAGATAACTGAGAAAGAAACTCCCAACAAAAATTAAAAGATTATTTTTAAACGTTCTAAAAACGAAATAAAAATAAATAACGGCAAAGATCATTTTGACAAAAAGCGATGCCAAGGTGAATAATTGGAAGTTGTCGCTGTTCTTACTTAAAACATTAATCAGCAATACTGTGGAAAGAAGAGTTAAGACAAAAAAGATGAGAAAGTTGCCCAAAACACCCAGTTGAACCTCAGGATCAGCAAGCAATGTTGTTAAAGTTCCACCGACAACCAAAATTATCAGGCAAAAAATAACATAATTTTTTAGAAAGTTTTTATACATTTTGGTGAATTATTTTAGAAAAGTACGAACAACATATATCATTGACACAACAATCATCACTACCGATAAAATGATTGTAAAAACGCTGTTTTCACTTTCGAATTTATTGTCGAGCCATTGCCCAACAAGAACTCCAGCCAACACTGTTGCAAGGATTTGAAAGCCCAGAGAAATGAAACGAAAATAAGCAGGAGGATTGTTGCTATTCTTCTTCAATTTTTTCAGGAGCTTTGGCAAACAGTGTATTTTCGCTTCTGGGATGATCTTTCATTTTGACATCTCCGCCCATTTCGCAACGACCTGTAAATGAAGCACCGCTTTCAACAATTAACTTGTTTGCAAAAATATCCCCTTTAATATTTGCTGTTGCATTAAGTTTTAAGAGGTCTTCAATGTAAATATTCCCAATAACCGTGCAAGACACGTCTGCGTTTTGTGAACTGATGTTTCCATTAATATATGCACTGGCACCAAGTACAACCTTGGCCTTCGACTGAACGTTACCCTCCACATTTCCATCTATTCTCAAATCTGAGTCAGAATGAATTTCACCTACAATTTTTGTCGATGCATTTATCGTACTAAATGAATTTGTATTTACTTCAACATTTTTTTTCATCTGACAATATTATTTTTTCTTATTTAAAATGCTATATATTTTTCAGGATCAACGGGATTACCATCAAACCATAACTCAAAATGCAAGTGAGGGCCATGACTAAGCTCACCGGATTCTCCGATAATGGCTATTGTTTCCCCTGCTTGAACAAAATTACCAATTTTTTTCAATAACACAGAATTGTGTTTATAAACTGATATTAGATTTTTCTTGTGTTGGATAACTACGGTATATCCTGTGTTTACACTCCAATCAGCATAAATTACAGTTCCTTCCAGAACTGCCTTTATTCCTGCACTCGGTGTAGAGGCAATGTCAATAGCCGGGTGACCAGCAAGAGCGTTGAACTTTTCAGTGATTATACCACGAACCGGAGGAAAAAACAAAATATTCCTTATGTTTTTATTGACTTTTCCTTCTTCGTCAAAAAACACATTAAATGATTCGTCTTTTTCAAACTCTGCTCGTAGCAAAGAATCTTCTTTTGATTTTATAGGAATATTTGAGTGTTTGGCAATTTTAATAGAGTCTTTCAGTCGATAGTGATCTTTTGAGTATTCGTCAACATTGCCAGAAAGTATATTGTTCTGTATTTGGATTTTTTCATATTGTTGACGAATTGAACTTTCCAGCGAATCAATTTTTGTTGCGTTTTCTGCAAACTCCATACGTGTGTCAAAATCGGCATAACCCGGAATATATTCCCGAAGCGATGTATAGGCAATTAAAAAATAAACGCCTATTGTAACAAGCAGGACTAACAAACTGATTGCCAACATAACATTTACTCTGGAAAGACTAATCGACCCGCGCTCTTCTAAACTCTCTTCAGAAAGAACAACAAGCCTGTATTTTCTCTTCAGTTTTTGAACTAAACTTTGCTTGTCTCGCTTATTCATCTTTACTTTTCGATGTTTTTTTGCTAAAATTGAAATATTTTTGTGGTTTCAAAGTTAGTTACTATTAACATAAATCAAATTGTGCCAGTTCGATTAAAAAAAATATTATTTCTGTCATTGCCAATTATTGCAATTCTACTTAGCAGTTGTCTTGCCATACAGGATACAGGAGCCGCCAGATTTTTTCACAATGTAACAGCCCGATACAATATCTATTTTAACGCCCACGAGCGTTATTTGACTGTTGTTGAACAAACTGAGGAAAATTACATTGACGATTACAATCTAATTTTAAATGTTTACCGCTTTCCCGATGATGCAATGTCGAAGTCAAATGCGTCTGATGCCGATGAAATTATACGGAAGTGTTCTAAAATATTGGATAAACATAAAATAAGCAATTGGATTGATGACAGTTATTACCTCATTGCCCGAGCTTATTTTTACAAAGGAGATTATTTTACCGCCATTGAAACATTTCAGTATATAATAAGCGAATACGAAAACTCCAATCTTGCCTTCGAATCCATGGTGTGGTTGGCCAAGTGCAATTATCAACTGGGCAAGTTTGATCAATCAACTGCTTTGGTTTCACAAATAAAAAGTATGCAAGGGCTTCCCGGAAAGCTCACAAAAGAACTTCGTTTGTTGGAAGCCTATTTAAATATTAATCAGAAAGATTATTTATCAGCCATAAAAAATCTCGAAGAAGCAATTTCTATTGAAAACAAGAAAGATTATAAAACAAGATATACTTTCATACTTGCTCAACTGTATCAATACTCTAACAATTTTGAACCTGCCATTTCTTTTTATGAAAAAGTAATCAATAAGAACCCACCATACGACATGGCTTTCAATGCCAAAATTGAGGTTTCACGTTGTCATGAGGTGGTTGATGAGCGAACAGCTCGCTCCATTAAGGCTCGCTTATATAAAATGTTGAAAGATGATAAAAACATTCAATATCTGGATCAAATATATTTCGAAATTGCACTGGTTGATTTAAAAATTGGCAATACAAAAGAAGCTGAAGAAAATTTAAAACTAAGTCTTAGGTATAACAAAAGCAACGATAACCAAAAAGCATTTGCCTATCTGAAATTAGCTGAATTTTATTTTGATAAGCCAAACTATTTGCTCTCAAAAGCATATTACGACAGTTCATCCACATTTTTGAGCGAAGACTTTGCTGGCTACGCTGAGCTGAAAGTAACCAGCATTGTTCTTAGTGAACTGGTAAAACACCTGGTTATTGTTGAAACAGAAGATAGTCTGCTTTATCTGGCAGGCCTTCCAACAAAGTCAAGAGACAGCTTGATTGATATTGTTTGGCAAGCAGAAGAGCAAGCCAAGCGAGACATTGAGCTTGCAGAACAGCAGAAAAAAGTTGCTGAGGAACAAGAGATGCGCTACAACAGAGATGTGATGATGGGGCAAAATCGAGGGCTAATGCAACCACCGGGAGTTCCTGGTAGCCTTTCTGCTTCCAACAAGTGGTATTTCTATAACAACTCATCCATTGAACTTGGCAAGTCGGAGTTTGCTGTTAAATGGGGAAAGAGAAAGCTTGAAGACAACTGGCGTAGGAAAAAGAAACTAGGCTCAATTTCAGAAGAGGGCTTAGCTCAAGACTCGGCTGCCACAGAAGAGGTTATTGAAGCGGTACTTTCTGAAGATGAAAAGAAGTTTATTAGCGAGCAGTTAAAAAACATTCCCAAGCCAAAACAAAAATACTACATGGACATTCCGTTTACTGAGAGCCAGGTAGTTGCATCGCATAAGCGAATTGTGGAGGCATTGAAAAAAATTGGTGATATTTATTTAGAACAGCTGTCCGACACT
>Ga0209045_1002288_pt1 | contig 14418 bp, 4 predicted proteins | sample SaaInlLV_10m_DNA_4_FD_184664 | JGI IMG/M metagenome (GOLD analysis project Ga0209045, IMG submission 184664) | Marine microbial communities from expanding oxygen minimum zones in the Saanich Inlet - Saanich Inlet SI072_LV_200m_DNA (SPAdes) (version 2) | ecosystem: Environmental > Aquatic > Marine...
CAAGCGAGTTAATATCAGATTAGGTATAGCCATTTTTTGTTTTTCCTTCAAAAAGCTTTTGCGAAGCAGTGTGCCGATCCCCTGCCTGCTAAATTTTGGATCAACAACCAGCTCACGCTCCCAAATGATTAAACAACCAAACTGACTCATTCTTTCCATCTGTCTATGAACCCAGAGCCACAAGTTTGTACCTCTCTCAGCTTCCAGTCGAGCAAATGACATCAAGTCATGCCAGTGCGCGCCAACAAGCTTATCTGTGTCTTCATCTATAGCCACAAAACATCGAAATCCCGGCAAGCTAAAAGCTTCTTCCCAGCGACGGAGAACTTCTTCATCGCTTAAATCTTCATGCCAGGGAAGGCCAGCAAAAGCTCGTTTATATACTGCCAGCACCTGTTCCAAATCCTCATCTTGCATCAAACGAATTTTCAGGTTCATTTTCCCTCCCTGCATGACAATCTCTGTTATAACAATATGGCAATATAACAATTTAGCAATTTACTTTAAACATCTTATAACAAGCAAAATCATACTCTCCAACCAGAAGCGGATAAAACTTTTCACCGTCAAGTTCAACTTCCTCAAAGTTTATCAACTTCGGGTCCATTTTCTCGTGCTTGCCATACACCCAAAATATATTTTTCCCTTGTAAATTTTCTTTGGTAATTTGATTAGTATAATTCTGTAAAAAGTATTGAATTTTTTCTTGCAACTCAGCCTGAACGGAACTACTATCTTTAGGCCCAGCTTCAATTTCAATAGCCGGCTCAAGAAATTCAACCAAAGGGCCAGTCGGTCTTTTCTCCGATGGCAACCAGAATACAATGTTCGCTATTTTGAACTGCAATGCCAAAAGTAAATCCTCAAAACTAGGCTTGGTAATAATAACAAACAAACCAGTATCTGATTTACTACCATGTAAATCAACCATATAATTGAATTCTTGCGCTTTCGCAATAATTTCCGCCGCGCGTCGTTCTTCGTGTTTTTCAGAATTAGGATTTCCCGGTCCTGCGCGGTTCATATCTACATTAATAAAGCGCTTATTGGCGTCTAAAGCTTTATCATTAGCAATCAGCCAATCAATCTCTTGGGACTGCTCAATTTTTCTCATAACATCTACGCCGATCTTTTCATCTCCGTGAACTGCTGTAAAAAACAAAACATCCCGATCGACCGGCTTTTGTGGCAAAATAAAAGAATCACCACCAGCGCGCAGTTGCTCAATCTCATTAACTAAAAGTTCGAACTTGTACTTGTAAATTGGTAAAACTTTGTCTAGCATATTCTATATTCTCATTTAAAGCGTAACCTATATTAACATCTTCGTCAATAAAAGTTTAGACTTGACAGCTCTTTACAAATCTTGTAAGCTACAGTATTATCAAAGTAGACGCATTCATTTGATAAATTAACTCCAAAGGAGGTCCCAAATGCGTAACAATGTTCATTCCAACATGTCTGCTTGCCATGAACCTGCGCGCAGCAAATGGTTCATGGTTCTTTCAAATGTTTTCGTGCCTGTCCTGCGAAGCCTTGGCGTAGTAGGATTTTCGTGTTTTCGTGCATTCGTGCCCTTGTGCTTTCGTGCATTCGTGTCCTTGTGCTTTTGTGCTTTCGTGCTTGTAGCTTGCGAAAGCGGTAACGGCAATGATCCCAACGACACGCCCGGCGTGGACGTGACGGATGATAAATATACACCGCCTGACGGCGAGGAGCTCGATGTCAACGCTGAAATCAGCGATCCTGATACCGATCCAGATGTTGAACTACTTGACTGCGGTAATGGTATCTGTGAGCCAGAAAAGGGTGAAAATCTACTCACCTGCATCGAAGATTGCCAAAACCAGGGCGACTGCGGTAACTTCATCTGCGAGCCGGATAAGTTCGAAGACTACCTGACCTGCAGTAATGACTGCGAAGAGTTAGAACATTGTGGAGATGGTGATTGTAACTACCAGGAAGAATGTATCAACTGCCCGGCGGATTGCGGTTGTGAAAAAGAGCAAGTTTGTATCCAGCCAGTAGAAGGTCAGCTCTATGTGTGCAGTGACGTTGAAGACCCACTCGAGCCATATTACTGGATCGAGGGTGAGTGGAAGTGTACTGAAGGTACAATTCAGGGCAACACCTATACCGTCACAATTGAGGGCTGGGATACTAAATTGGGAGCGAATGTGAATGGTTTCAGTCCCTGTATCGGTTATGCAATGACCACAGAAAATCAAAATGAATTCACGTTTAGTGGAAAATCTCAGTCAGGAAAGGTACAATGCTTCGACGGAATCATTACAAACAATGATAGCACTCTCACCTTCTCGGCGAAATCAGACACAACTCCGACCACCAATTTCGTATATGTAAAACAATAAAAAACCAAAGCCACCAATTCTACACAGAGATGGTGGTCTTTTTATTTTAAATAAAAAAACTACCCCTTTACAGATTCCGGAGCAAGTCCGGAATGACGTAAAGAGGTAGTTTTAATTTAATTATGGAATTATATAAATATATCCATCATAAAACTCAAATCTGTCTGCTTCAAAATCACAATCCAATTCCCAATACCCCGTATATTCATTATCCTTATTACACCAGCCCCAGTTGTCCTTAACCTGAACACCTGGTAAGAACCGACAAGCAGTTTCACCGGTTGACAATTTTTCTTTACAACTCGTGTCGTTATCACCGACACAGTCAGGTAACCCATCAGTTGAATAACAAATATATGTATTTTCGTAAGAGAAATATCCTTCGTGACAAGCATCTGATGTATCACCAAATCTATCTTTTGGATCATCACAGTCACCATATTGACCACAAACTGAATTATCATTACATTCATAGGTAGCTTCGTCACCTTCACCTACTCGCTCACACGGACAAGAAAATCCATCCCAGTCTCCGCATTGACCCATAGGAATTACAACCTTTTCCTGACAAAATGGTTTGTGATTTTTGAAGGAGCCACTATTTGTAATTGATCCGGCACCATCACCCCAGTTTATCGTAACTTGCTTCAATGGCATTTGTTCATGGGCAGCCCAGGCGTAGAATTTCATAGTTAAATCCAACTGACCATTGTGCGCTACGATATCGCCACCAGTGTAACTACCTAAACTCGTAGCAATTGTGAGCTGGTTAGGGGAAGCTTTCAATGCTCCACCCGCTTCGCCAGGTCCAACTGAAGCTATCATTGGTGGATGTGGGGTGTAATCGGTAATAGTATCACCTGAAAAATCCTCAGTATAAATTGCCTTTTCCTCATACTTCTTCGTAGTATAATTCCACGTCCATCCTTTATAAACCTTAGCAAAAATATAATCCAAGGAAGAATACTCCGGCTTGTTATTAGCAATAGTTACCTCGTCTATATTTGTGCACTGTATAGTCCTACCAACAGCGTTATGGGATTCATTCAAATAATTATAAGGCAAAGATTGGGTGCAACCATATGGTTTGCCACCATAATCAGTGCCTTGAGTGTAATTGTCATCAAATCTAGTCCAGAGACTACCCCCAGGCATTTCGTCATAACTTCCATCACAAGTATCACCTACGCACATTGAATTATTAGATCCCATATATTTATCAGGTATTTTCATTAAGGTATCTCGCCCTTCAAGAGAATCTCCTACAGCACTACCAAATGGCGTTGGCTCTGAACCCCAAACTATACCATTACCTCCACCTGGAAGGGAAGCATTTGGATCATCTTCCTCATACCATTTTTGATATTGATATATCCTATTTGTAAACGCTTTATTAAGACTTTCACCTGCAAGAACATTAGAAGAATCATATACCTGCACCATTTCCTGCGCATATTCATGAAACACTCCCTTGATCACCAGTTCCTGCCAACCTCCGTCCTTAGAATCATCACATAAAGCAAACCATGATTTACGCATCCGACCAGTTTCATCAAAAATTATTCTCAAACCAAAGTAATTTTTATAAGCGGAAGCATCGCCGTCATGATTGCCCACATCACAATAACCGGTTAAAGCTTTGAATCCATTTTCTTCCTGCTTCACTGCCACAATATCACCAAAATCAAACCCTAGTTCTGTCTCCGCAGGCTCTTCTAATCCCGCAGATATATCACTAGCACACAGACCATAATTACCATTATCATTATCAATACAAACTAAATCATCACGACAATCAGGATTTCCACTATTATTAGACTTATTCATTCGACACTCTGTATTAATACAAACTGATAGCTCGGCATTTATTGTCTTACATTTACCAACGCCCTCGGGCATATAAACAAAAGAAGAGTTACTATCCTGCCACTCCCAAGTACCGTCACAATCAGAGTCTTCACTGCAACCTGCCAAGGGCTTTTTGACCCATTCGCTATCATCTGTTTTATAGAGTTCTAACTCATATACTGTGTCATCTATTTCAGGTTCAACATCAGCGACTTCAGGATTATCACAATAGTCAGGATCTAATGTTGTTTGGTTTATAATGTCAATACACTCACCTTGTGAATAATCATAACCTTTACCCATGAACATAGGGGTAAACTTAGATTCCTTTTTTGCATTATCACCTTTTAAATAAACGCTCTCTTTAGGTCCACCAAATTTATAATTATTATGATTTTCTTGCAATTCGTGGCCTCCATGCCAAACAACCTGCCAATAATACCACTTTGAATAATCATTACCAAAACAATCTATTAGCTTTTCTGAAGCACCCTGAGTATTAGTATCAATCCACTCCCCTTCTCCCTTGGGACAGAAAAAAGCCCAGTCATCCTTTTTGAAAGTATGCTTATCAGTTGCTCCAGCATAACCCTTCTCGTAATTACCATAATTATCAGTTCCATTTTTTAGAAAATATGCATATCTCTCAATGTCAAACTCTTCCGTTTTATTTCCAGGATCAATTACCACCTGCCCATCCCAGTCCTTGGCGCTTTCACACCAATCCGTACTTTGCCCATCAACACAATCAATCATGATACCAACTAATTCCTCATCATAAACTGCTGGACCACTAATCGAAGATACTCCCTCTTTATATGATTCATCACCATCTGAACCAGCCTTTAGACTAAAGGACCAATTTGGGAGTGTTCCATTTTTTTGCTCCTTTTGTTCATTACTTGAATTATTTATAGAAAACAACGGTCTTATATACTCCTTTATATTGTGGATATCATCAGCAGGGTCTTCTGGCAAAAACATCTTCTGATTTCTTCCCTTAGCATTGGTGGTAAATAAACGACCAACATTTTCATTTGGATTATACCCTGCCTCCAAATAATTATTTGATAAATCCTGTAAACCAGCTAAACTCTGAGTTGGATACCAGGTCAAACAAGGATGCTGGTCAGGATCATTATTCATAGTTGTACTTTCATCCCATTCTAGACAATATCCTTGCCAGCCAGTGTATTCTGTGTTTATATCATCTGGTTTCATGCACATTGAGCCCTCACACTTCGAAGAAGAACACATCGTTTCATTATTAATTTCAGAAGTTGTCGTTTTACCATCATATTTAGTATCCACTGAACCACAATCACAAGGTATATCTGAGTCCTGACAATATCCATCGTATCCATTATTAAGATCATTTGCATATTCCTTTGGTACATACTTTGTCATAGCCTTGCCACCAAAGGTCATCGCAAAATAATTACAAGCATAATCATCTTTTGTATCACTGTCCATCTCACCACCGACATTTTCAAACTTAGCAGCATTTTCATATTTCTTATCACTTCGATTAAATTCACTCAGAGTAAATGGTGCTTCTATATCTGGATAAGCTCGACATCCTGGTGAAGGTGATAATTCAAACGTAGCTGAATCGTTAAATGGTTTTACGCAGGTATTATTCAAACAACGACAATCCTCTTCTTCCTCGTCTGCTAATTCATCCTCTATTACACCAAGTAAATACTCTAAACATGCTGACTGTGCTGAACAATAATTATCATTTGGAGCATATGCTTCATAACCATCTAAACAAACATTCAAACAGGTCTCCTCAGTAGCACCAGTAACCGAAGTGACATCTGTTTCTAAACAACATTCACCACCATCAAAATGACAATCTGCTGTATTTGCCCCTAAATCATAAGCTCCCCAATTTACCACAGTTGGTACCTCCACTTTAGCCTCTTCTAAAACGTTAACACATACATGATCAGCCGCCAACGACGGAAATGTCCAACATTGATCATAATCCGCATCCATACAAAACTCGTCAGCGTCATCACCTTCATCACCACAAGAGACGCTAGTCATTTCTAGCTTTTTACATGTAGTATTTTGCCCATAACCATCACAATGATAATCAGAACCTAAATAATCGCAATCTGAATCCAAGTCACAACTTACTGAATCGTCAGCAATACAAATATTATCATCAATATGACAATAAGAATTAGAACCTAAACTAAGACAATCATCATCAACAAGACAAGCTAAAGTGTCTTCTACTGGAATTGTTTCAGCAGCACTCCAACCTGGCCAATCACCAGTATCACACTGACCATTACCAACCAATTCAGGACGTTGGCAAGTCGGTAGTGATGGAATGCATGGATTAACAACAGGGGCTTGAACAACGGGCTCGGTAGGAGTCTTACAAAAATCAAGAACTTCACAATCAGTGTCATTCTGACAGCTATTCATTGATTGATTTACTAAATGATAATCTGGGTCTTCATCGGGATTGTTCTGATTAATATCAAAGGCATTAGTAAATTGAACTGGATTATTTGCCGGAATAGCGAAACCTGAGTAATCATTATCATACCAACCTACTCCTCTATCTTTATTTATGTATTTATTTTCAATAATTTCATTGAATGATAAAATATTAGTTTCATCATTACTCTGTACAAATTTAGCACAAGCTGCTGAATCAACATCATCAGTTAGAGCTTCGCATAAACCGATTCGATCACAAACTTTGACATATTCACCCTTAGCAGAATCCCAATTCCAATGACCACTTCGACAAGCATACCAGGCACCACACTCACGATCGCGGTTGACCTTGATAATTTTATTAGCATCAGTTTTTAGAACTTCATTTGCTGTACAGACTACGCCCTTATTTTGTTTCCAAGTATTCCCGTCGTCTTCTTCATCTTCTGTAAGTGGACAATAAAGCTGTTTACCCTCTATAGATGGATTTGCATCTCCCAAGACAAGACCATTTGCATCTACTGGCCCATTTTCAAAGCTAACAAATTCTCTACAATATTCATAATCATTTTCCTGAGCTAAACACTCAGTCAACCATTTACAATATTTATAAACACCACAATTTTCAGCGGTATAATCACTATCAATAAAAATTGCATCATGATCAATCAGTGCAGAATCAGTACTAACCGCAGTAACTGGACTATATGGATTACTTGATGGATCACTTGGATTTTTACTATTAATATATGTTTCGAAGGAATTATAGGAAACACTCGGTTCACCGTCTGCGTCCATCTGGGAGGTATCATTAAACAAGATACAACCATCCTTGCGACTGACTGAATTACAGGTAGCATTATCCATCAAGTCATTATTGATGTAGTAATATGGACGACCAGCTAAGGCCTTGGTTTTGTCAGTTGGATCAACAAAAGCAGTACACTGGTCTTCTGTTCCAGGACATAAACCAACCCAACCTGTATAATCAGCATCCAAAGTTTTTGCCATCTGCAATACACCATCGTTGTAATATTCCTTTGAATCACACTCGACATAATTACCTTCTGCGTCCTGAGTATACCAACCATAAACACTTTCTGAATCTTTTGAAGCTTTGGTGTATTGACAGGTCTTGTCACCTGGATTTTTGAAATAATGAGTTGAGCCCTTGCCGTCAACAAATTCTTCACAGCTTGACTCCAGATTTGAACATAAAGGACTGACTGCTTCATTCTCAAACATTTCTGGATCAAGTTTGTAAAACACATTGTTCCAACCACCATCATAATCATCCTCTGCATATTCAGTGTTCACATATTTTTCCCCCTTATGATACTTTATCGGTGAATTTGCATCATTTGGATCTTCAAGAATATCTTTAGCAGCCGCAGTTAAATTTGGTAAACCTAGGGCAGTACAACCCTTTTCACTGGTGACACAAGCTGATTGATCGTTTAATACTAAATACATTAAGGAGTCTTGAAGAATAGTAATCATTGGTTCATAACATTGTTGGGTTACCAGATCCCAATCATAACCAGATGCTTCACAACTCTTTTTAAAACTATATTGAGTACCAATCACAAACGGTTCTACGGTAAGGGCACATTGAGTCGCTGTCGCATCAACCCCAAGTAAAGTTTTATTACTTAAAGTGTTTTTTAATTGTGAGTCCATCTTAAAATTTCCCCAATTCTGGACAACTAACTCACAAACTTCTTCATTAGAAAAATTCTTTCTATACTCTTTTTCATACGGATAAACATTGTTCTTGGTATCCAGCACCGCCTGACAACCGACACTACCTGATTCACACAAGCTGGAATAACTCTTTAAATAATGAGTATTTGCTTCTGGGTCTCTGTATTCCCTACAACCTAAATGCGCCTGAGCTAAATAGTTATCAGAATTTCCAGTATCTGAATTTAATTTATAATCACAAGTCGTTGGAGTTGCCCAAGTACTTTCAATTAAATATTTAACATCGTTTACTTGGGATAATTTAAAGTTATCAATATTAAACATATCCGTTAAAAAAGTATCTGCATTAATCTCAATTCCAATAGATCTACCGGCAGTGGCCACATTAGACGAAACAACCATATGATAAAAAGTAAAGTTCTCAGTTAAGTTTCCTTCCATCAATTGCTCGACTGGATCAGCAGTTAAAGCATCTCCCTCTTTTACATTGACTGTAAATTTACCGTCTGGGCTATTACCTTTAATCCAAAATGATAATTCATAATCACCACCACCTAAACCAACTAAATCAGAATTGGTATAAAGAGCAGGATCTCCACTTGTTTCAATTCCATTTCCTTGTGTTACTTGAAGAAATGAACCAAATTCAGGAGTAATTAATGGCACGGAATAAGAAGTTTTCAGACTACCCAGCTCTTCATCAATAGTATCGCTAGAAAAACTATAATTTTCTACTTCTACCTCAATGCCCGCTAAATTGCCTTTGTATTCTTTACAACCAGCATTTTGGACACTACAAGACTTGCCTTCACCAGAAATAGTCATAAATATACATTCACCGTTTGCCCATCTACCTTGGCGGTTGGTACACTCAGTAGAATCGTCAAAAGCAATGGTTCTTCGATATGGATGGCAGTCCTCACTACAAGAGATAGTCTTGGACAAGATTCGGAAATAAGCTGTGCCCGATTCATCAAAGAACTGTCGACAATCAGGGTTAATTTTTTCTTCAAAAATATCTTGATTGCATTCGTCTAGATAACTTTCTAGAACTAACTTTGGAGCTCCAGTTGGATCATCACCATCATCTTTTTGTAAAGTATACGCTTGAAGTTGATAACCTGTAACTTCATCCCCTTCCCAAGTATAATAATTACCACATAAATGTTGGTCATCAGGTAATTTCTTGCACAATCGCATTTCTGTGAAATATTCTTTGGCTTCTCCGCCTTCATCTAATAAATCTAAATTAGTAAATTCCTCACAACCAACCTGAGCAGATTGACATTCCTTGGCTGTATCAGCTATGAAATACAAAGGAAACACATAGTCAGCAAAGAATGTTTCTGACTGACTATAACTTTGGTACCCATTACATTCTTGTGGACAATAATCACTATATGCTGATGTACCATAAACTACGTTACCACCAACCGATGGAGTATAGGCATTACAACCAACCTCTTCAGCCGAACATAAACCAGCAAATTTGTCACACCCCTTGATTGTATCTGTTCCAGGAAAATCGTCTCCTTTATAAATTGAAGCAGTGGTTAATGGATGACCATAATTATCATCATTATAATTGACAGCACAAATGTTATTCACACCTGTACAGTCCGAATCTACTTCACACTTATTCAGAGAAAAGCTTCCAGCACCATCTGAACATTGTTTTTTTCCTACATTGTAACAACTCAAATACTCCGGCGCTTTCTTGGAATATTTAACATTTTTACTGGCATAATCATTGTAAACATGCCGAGAATTTTCACTTGGAACATCCAGCTCTTCCAGTATTACTGCATCATAATAAGCAGATACGTCCGTATTAAGAGTGACTTTTATATTTTCGTATGAACTATATAGTTGTTGGCCAAGATTTGAGCTTGGCTTGATAGAAACCAACACATACACTTCGGTCCATAAACCAGAATAATTATCCAATTCATTTTTTTGCTCTTTCAAAACCTCGACAGTATAGAGAGTAGGTTTATCAGTTTCTATAGAAACACTGATTATTCCACTAGAATCTCGATAAGTCTGCGCAGAAACTGCAAAATAACGTTCTCTCTGACTTCGCACTACTGGCACCCACTCTGAAATAAGGTCAGCTGGTCCCTGAGTATCCAGAGAATAGGTTGCATCATATTTATCATCACCGTTTAATATATGTGTTCCAGCCCAACCTGGGATTTCCATTGGTGCATTTGGTATAACATCTCCTTCAAAAATTTCAAAACTGCCATTAGGTAATAAATTAGTTCCTAAACCTGGGGATGTACTAATAAGTCGAGTACAACCTTCTGCTCCAGGAGGACATTCATTATCATAAATTTTCCTATTTAAATGTACCCTATTTTCAAATAAAGCATCCCAATTATACTCATCCGTTGCGTCACGCATAGTGCTGTACCACAAGCAACCTACATTACTTTCATCACAATTTTTCTGTTCAACTGTATTCATCAAAAAGCTAACTTCCTTTCCTCTAGAATTGGTCATGACCTGACAAGAGTCGTATGCACCAGAACAGCCCTGACCACCAAACTTGAAAGTGCCTTTTTCCGCTGCACAATATCCCCAACCACGACAACTACCATCTTCATTGTGTTCAATACAACTCGGCATATCCACACAAGCTTCAGATCTTTCACTAGCACCACTGGCCAAAAGCATTGGGCCACTAACCGCAGCCTTACACTGAGTTTGTGGATATTTAAGAATCCAATTTGGATCTACTAAGTGACAAAACTTATCAACTTCTGGATCACCTGTATTACAATTATAAAAGTTATCCATTACGTATTGTAGAGTAATAAGTTGCCCTTCCTGAACCTTGGAAGCTGCAATTTCCCAACCGATCGGGATAATACGTGCCTTACGAAGTTTAACTAAGTTTGAATAACAAAATCCTCGTTCAAAACAGTCTGCATCACTATTCCTTCGGTCATTTGGACCAATAAACGGTCGATTACCAACAATATATCCTTGTTCGATTGCTTCACTCACTGATATTGGATCTCCCTGCGTGGCATTACGCACAGCCTCTGCAAAACCCGAATCCATCACACAATTATTAACACCACGAAGTGATCCCCCATCGCCAGTTGGACAGTTAGCATAATCCGTCATCAGATCAATCTGTTTCGTGGCCATCGCAAAATTAATTTTTTGAGAAGCGAATTCTTTTTGTAATTGTTTTTTGACTTCAAATACCTGTTGTTCAGGATTAAAGGAAGTCGCCTTGTCAACTAAACCTTTTTGAAAATATTTTTGGATTACACCTGATTCCCAAAGTGAAGAAACAAAGGTGTTCAAAAATGCTAGCGCCACCTGACCAGGAATTTCAGTGATTACATCTTTTGAAGTAGACATCTCACTTTTTGTTGTTTGCTTTGCTTTTTCTAATTCTGCTTGACTATGACTTCTAGTTAATGAAGATGGTGTTTTAATATTTTTCCCTGTTACTCCTGTTACACCCTTGGATCCCTGATCTTCTAGACGTTGTTTTTCCTTGGCATCAACTTCTTTTTGTTGGGCTTCGATTAATCCACCCTCCATAGTCATGTAGCCACCAATTTCAGACTTACTTGGAGAAAAGCTGACGTCAAAACTTTCTTGTAAAAAAGCAACACTAGTACCGTATGGATCTTTTACTTTACTCAAAGCATCTTCATACTTACTTTTAATCTGATCACCAAAAGCTTGCCAATTATCTGTTAACGCGCTAAGCGTACAATCCGGTTTTTTGAGCTGATCATATCCTGGCGTTTCTAAATAATTCAACTGTAAACCAAGTTTCATTTTCAATTCAAGTTCAGGCAGTTTTGGCTGACAAATATCTATTCCGAACATTTCATTTACATTATCTAAAAACTGACCAACCATTTGATCTTTGAGGTCCTTTTTGAAATCACCCCAGACATCTTCGTAGAACATCGACCCCTCTCCCCAACTTCCCGTGGTTATGTAGCTAACACTGGCTTCCGCAGCTTTCTTGGCCAACTTGACCAAAGTATTTTTCAGAGTAACTGAAACTGTCAAAATTAGCCCCTTAAATAGCTTTTCCTTGGCAAATTTTTTAATTTTGTCAGCTGCATTTTTGACAAAGGTCTTTATTTGTAAACCTATACGCTGAGGTAGCGCAGCAGGATCAGTATATTGAGCATTGGCTGTCAGTGGAAAAAGTAAACCCGGTAAGGCTATTTGCAGGACAAAGAAGAAAGTAAGAAGCCCAAGAATAAACTTACTCTTACTTGAATTGCTTTTGTTTGAGAAAAACATAAATATTTTTTTATCAATTTTATTTATTTTTTTGTTAATTATTCCACTGACAAACTGGCTTCATTAATAGCCTCGTAATAGATTTCCATTAGAGTTTCATCATCAATTCCAGCAAAATCTGCTTCCGAAAAACCCTGCTCCATCAGCAATGCTCTAACCTGTGCAGGTGTTTTTTTACTTAGTTGCTCTACCGCCTGATCAAGGTTCCCAGATGAATCTTCTACCTGGGTTGTTTGGGATACTGGTTCAGTAACTGGCTCAGTTGCACTTTGCTGACCACTCAAAAATCCGGCCAGCTGTGATTTCATAGCTGGATTTTCTTCTAGCATCTGATCATACATAACCAACAAGGACTGATCATCAATAGAAGCTAAATCAGCCTGAGTAATATTTCCGGTCGCCACAAGTAAACTTCGTAACTGATCTGCACTAATTTGCAAAATATCTTCTTGGTCTACCGCTATTGGTTGATACTGACTTGATCCCCCAGTAGCATCTTCTACCAGTTCTGTTGCAGTTCCTTCTTCGGGACTAAAACTAGAAAAACAATTCTGGCCTTGTGGACACATTGGATCTTCGAAATTTTGAATTTCATAAGCATCATCAAACCCGTCACTATCAGAATCAGCTAAATATGGGCTTGTTTCGTATACATACAGTTCATCAAAATCAGTAATCCCGTCTTCATCGGTATCCTGGTCCTTAAGCTTTTCTGGATCAATCTGAGATAAATCTGTTTCATCTACTACGGGTGCAACATATGGTGAATTTCCAGGCTGACCAATACCTGGCATCGGAATCAATAAAATATTTTTTACTTGGTAAACTCCAATAATTACAACAATAAAACTAACAATCGACACCACTGCCATTGCAATATTTTGTCTTTGTTTTAATTTTTTGTGACTAAAAAATGTCTTTGGTTCTTCCTGATTTCGATTTAATATCTGTTTCAATCTTTCTTCTGATGTCAGATTTTCTTTTTCCTCAAAATTAACCTCTCCACTTTTATTTGGCATACTCCAAAAATACAAACAAGCAACTTTAAAAATATAAGTTTTGCTTGTTCAAATTAAGTAATTTATACTTTATAATTATATCACATTTCACACCATTTACCCAAATAAAAATATCCACGACTAGTGGATAAATATTTTTGTAAAATTAAAACAGAAAGCCTCGCCTAAACATCATTGCAAAACACCCATAAACTCCCACCCATAAACTCCCGCCCCCAAACGTCATTCCGGACTTGCCCGCCTTGCCCGAAGCTCGCCTCGCTTCGCGGTCGAAGCGGGGCAGTCGAGGCAGGATCCGGAATCTAAGCCCTCCTCCTCGAACCACTCCCTACTCAAATCCTCCCAACCACAATTGTGAACCACACACTAAACGTCATTATAAAACTCCCCTAAACGTCATTCCGGACTTGATCCGGAATCTAAGCCCTCCTCCTCGAACCACTCCCTACTCAAATCCTCCCAATTTGAATTCTTCTTAGTAATCAAAGTTTCTTTCCACTCTCTTTTCCAATTTTTGAATCGCTTTTCGCAAGTGATCGCTTCTTCCATAGTTGGAAAGTCTTCGTAAAACACAAGTTTAGAGCACTTATACTTTGACGTAAACGAATTAGGATAAGATTTACCTTTATGTTGCCAAACTCTACTTTTAAGACTTGCTGTTACACCAATATACAAAACAGTATGCTTTTTATTTGTCATTATATAAACAGTTGGAGTTTTATCGTGAT
>Ga0209045_1002294_pt1 | contig 14375 bp, 10 predicted proteins | sample SaaInlLV_10m_DNA_4_FD_184664 | JGI IMG/M metagenome (GOLD analysis project Ga0209045, IMG submission 184664) | Marine microbial communities from expanding oxygen minimum zones in the Saanich Inlet - Saanich Inlet SI072_LV_200m_DNA (SPAdes) (version 2) | ecosystem: Environmental > Aquatic >...
CCTTCGTAAAGTCAACCGGAGTATGACCATAAATAACACGATTAATGCCGAACTCATCCATAATTTTTTTCTTGAACTCTTTCTTCTCCATGTTTTTAGACCAGTATAGGGTCTTTTCCTTATGGGTCGTCTTGTCTATCAGAAAATACCGTTCAAAGGTTTTCATGGCATCTTTGCCGAAAAAAGGAGACTTTGGTCCACACCATAGATAAAACATCAACGCCAAATCGACCTCCTTCTGTTTTTTACCTGAAAGGTAGGCCTGTCCAATCCGCTTGATGCTCCTCTGGATATGGTTCAACAAGTTTTGTCCCTTGCGACTCAGAAATTCGTCAAACTCACCGTTTTCAGTTGAGGGAATCAACGCATGAATATTCAGCATATTATTGTGAATAATAAATGTTTCCCCCTTTTCAAAGAAGAATCGCATCAACTTTTTGAGCTTTTTGTTGGTTTTGAACTGTATCTCCAGATCGTCGATGACCACTTTTTCTTCTTTTGACAGCAGGCGCGGGTTTTTCAGATCGATTGTCGGGAAATGGGTGTCGTTCAACTCTTTCACATCATCATCCACAATCATTTTCATGAGTCTTTTCAGCCAGAGCCGCGAGTCCATCTCATATTCAGGGTGTTTTTTAATCGTCTCTTCCTCAAGCTTAAACTGAATGATCGCCAGGGCCTTTTCCATACTTCGAGCCTGGGAGGTTTGGGCCTTGAAGTTCCCAGTAACCTTTTTAGGTGGATAGACCTTTTTGGCAAATTTTACCAGTTTTGAGGTATCGAACCCCAGGCGCTTCAGCAGTTCCATGTGATCATAACGACTGGAGATGCGCATAGCTTCGGCAATAAGAGACCGGTTGCCGGCGACGGCTCCCATCCATAAAATGTCGTGATTGCCAAAGACATAATGGATCATGTTCCGGTACCACTTGGATGCCAAAATTCGAATTATTTTGTCAGGTTGCGGCCCTCGATCAAATACATCCCCCAGAACCATGATACGATCCAGCAGAATCCGTTTGATGGCAGACGCCAGATGTTCGATAATTCGATGAGAGACGATACTCACTTCATAAACCGGGTCTGGGACTGGCAAGCCGGATATCATCCGGCTTATGATATCACGGTATTCATCCTGAATTACATCATTAATATTGTGTTCAATTGTGCTGAATTTATATTTCAGAATCTGAACAAAGCAGGTGATTATGTCCTGGATATCCATATTGACACTATCGTCCTTAAAATAACGCTGTTTGCGGATGATATCGACGATATACTGGATTTTGTGCGAGCTGAAGGTTTTGGGCAGGGCCTCGATACAGGTCTGATACAACATGCCGAAACGTCCCCGCAGAATCGAAATAAAGCGGTCTCCGGCCCCGTGAAGATCACTGATAAACAGGGTCGACGGAATGTTTGAGTTCAGTTGAATATCAAGCTGAAGCATTTGTTGGGATAAATCGTCAATGATGGAGCCGTTCTGGCTTCTCAAAGACCGTTCGACAGGTTTCAGCGGACTCATGATCTCCCTTCTCATTCGTTGAACAGTTCAGGCGGTTTTTCAGGAAGGTTCATTATCAGTTAATGGCTGTTCGTTTTTTTGCAACGAATCGCGGCGGTCAGGATGAATGAACCCTTTTATTTGGCTATTTAGGATAAGCCAGTTTTATACCATTTGCGGCATAAATAGCGATCCTGAGCTAATAAACCTGAAAACCCTCCCTACCTGGTAATTTCGGATGCGATCTTCGCCTCGTAACACAGGTCACGACGAAATAAAATCGCTGCGGTAATTCATCTTTTTAACGCACAGTAACACATCATATTCCCCGGATTGGGGGAGAAGTCAACTTCCCTGCGTCGGATTCACCAGAAAAAACAGCTCATTCTGGATCTTATCAGAATCGCCCAGGTTCAACTCCAGCAAACGGCGTAAGTGGGTCATACTTTCCAGGTCCAGATTTTGAAACTTCAATCCCAGCTGATTTTCGTGACTGTAGACAATCAGCGCATCCGTTTTCACAGCAATGGAATTTGCATCGAGTTTGAGTTCAAAGACACACCGTTTGTTATTTTCGAATGATGAATCACCTTCCAATGTTATTAATGCGCCTTTAAGCGAGATATCAATCAACTCCGCCTGGTATTCCTGTTCCTGAATCCCTACGATTACGGTTGATTGAAAACCCACCCGGCTAAAATGACGTCTATTTTCTGACATAGGGCTCCTATCACTGAAGCTGTTATTTGTTTTCAGATAAGATTTAAAATCTGCTTGGGATATCTCTATTTCCATTCAGGCTATCAAACGCGGTGAACACTCTGTTACCCTATCATAACAGGAAAAGAGCGTCCATGGCGGAAACCGGTTCAGTGGTTTGATTGAAACAGTTTCAGCATAGCTTCCGATCATCTACAGTTGACAACCAGATTGCTAAAGACGCATCCATTCTGAGGTGCGGCCTGATCCGTTGTATTTTCTGAAATATCTGTGTATTACAGTACTCTGATGTCTGTTTTGGAGAAGTATTACACAGATAGACATCTAAGTAAATGATTCCAGAGAACACAGAATCCGGCCTCCCTATCATGCCCGCTATCCATATGGTGTTATTAACTGTTATTTGATATTTGCCTTATTAATCATTAAAAGGTTAGAATGATAAAGCTTCTTAACAGCAAAGATCAATCCCAAGACCGATTTTATTTTCTGGCCCGAATTTCTACCAGTTTATTAATTGTGAACAACGACTTTAGATACATTGAACAGATACTGGTCGGATCTTTAAAGGCGCCAAAATCAATCCATTTTCAGACAGTTAATCTCACTTTTCTTTGCCTGGAATGACGTACAAGGAAAAGCGGAACCATCAGTTGAAGATATGCCTGACTACTACACCTACGGCGAACTAACACATCATCAAAAAGTACAGTTGGCCATCAGAAACGTATTAGCAATCGACCCATCCATCCGACCACTCAACACGAACAAAAAACCGGGCGGACTGCTGGAATTTCCGGAAGATGATAATCGCGAGGTGATCATCGTTGGAGATTTACATGCAAACAAGCAGAATTTAAAGGCGATACTGATGGATTCCCAGAACCTGTACAAACTGAAACAAAATAAAGCCATCATGATATTTCTGGGAGACTCAGTTCATGATGAAAGGGTAGGACATCTCCAGGAAATGGATACCTCAATTGAAATTATGGATATCATTATCCATTTGATCAATGACTATCCGGATAACGTTTTTTATCTGCTTGGCAATCATGACACCTTCAGTGAACTTCTCGGAAAGAGCGGTATCAAACAGGGGCTGGCGTACCACAATGCCGTCCAGGAAACCAGGGGAAAAGACTATGTCAACCTGATGCAGACTTTCTACAATTCACTGCCGGTTTTTGTTATCCACAAGCATTTCCTGGCAGTCCATGCGGGCCCTGTGAGAGGTGGTATTTACCGAGATGAGCTTATCGACATCCGTGGCGCCGAATCCGGACCGCTGCTGAGACAACTCACCTGGAACCGCCTGAACGAAACGCGTTCCTCGCCCAGTAAAAAAGAGTACGGCCCGGATGATCTCGATAGACAAAGAGCTGCCTTGGGATGCTCAAAGGAACATCCGTTTATCGTCGGCCACAATCCCATGTGGAAATGGGGAACAGATGATTCTGTCTGGGTCGATATCCTGGACTCTAAAAATCATGTTATTCTATATAGTAATCTGGTCGATAAAAGCACCTATCTTACCTTCAATAACAGCCTGGAATATAAGATTCGACATGCTGACCTGAAACAGAAAAAACAGAAATATCTATTAGGTGATATGTAGCCGGTGTTGTCACGGGTATTCGGGGAGGGATCCTCAGGTTTTCAGGGCAGCGAACGAAACAAGGTCACTCGACGAATGCGCCTTCGGGTGAGATACCAGGGCCTTCATCGGTTGATTTATTAAGGGCGACTTCCGTCATGGACTGAGCGAGTGAGCGCTTCTGATCGAAGAAATCGGAACGAATTCGACTGGCCTGACGTGCAACGACTCTCATCTCAGGACTACTCTCACAATCATCATCCAGCTCGGTTAAAAAGAAGAGAATATCCAGTATTTCACGATTAAAATAGTAATTTTGTGTTTTTTTCTCATCCAGATATTTCCCGAGACTGTTCACTTCGGCAACCGTCAGTGGACAGATTCTAAAGCCTTCAGCAGCCATCCGGTACACCCGCTTGAAAAAGCCACAAAAAGATTTCAATGTCTGGTTCGAAAGACTATTTTTCCCATAAAGCTCAAGAATTTCAAAAATACCTTTCAGCACATAAATATTGGGAACTCGAATGAAATCGAAGAATTTTACAGCGACATGGCCCCTCATTAATGCATCGATGGCGTATTGGTTGTTCGTTTTGAGAATCTTCAGATAAAGTGGGATATCTTCGTAGCGGGTCTTTTTTCTATTAAGAAAATTTGCGTAGGCATAAAGGGCGCTCGAACTCCTGACATCTTTGCACTCGATAATTTCAAGCATCGTATTCTGAATGAAACGATTGAATTCTTCTTTAGCCATATGCGTTTCCAGCGTACAATGTTTCTTGATCAGATATCTCGAATGAGACAGAGTTATTAGGTGGTTGAAAGATTTCCCGAAAGCACAGAGAGGAACCAAATCACGGGGTAAATTCTTACTTCTTTTTAATCTGCACGATCGGTTCCCGGCCGGTTCAGAAACCGGCCTTGATATCTTTAAATTCTATGCCGGATCGGGCTCAAGATTTTCCTCGGGGCTTTCCACTACCTCTTCCTCTTCGTAGACCTCCTCCTCAAACTCCTCATCGGATGCAGAGTCGCTGTATGGATCGTCGGCCATATTGTCAAGGTCATAAATACTGGAATCCTCAAAACGTACTTCTGCTCTCGGCTGTATTTCATAATTACGGTAATCCTTTCTGATCAGCAGCACCTGTGGGATCACCTGGAAGAGGCGTTTAGTGTCATCGAAAAAATGACTCATGATTTCATTAGCGTGTATCGCAAGCTCTTCCTTGTCCCGGTCTTCACCTTCCAGTCCTTCTGCTCCCAGCATCCCTTTAAGCTGCGCAATTTTATGAAGAATATCTAAAATCACCCGGTTTAAAGAGTCTTCCTGGCCAATCTCTTCGTTCAGATGCTTGCCCAGTGTATTCAAGTCGTAAATTGTGAGCCGGTAAATGTTGTATCCGTCTTCAGGAACATTGTATGTCGCTTGAAGAACACCAAGGACTACCGAAAGAGATTTGGGATAGAGCTCACCCGGATGTTTTTCGGTGAGAAGCTTAAAACACGATTCAAGAATATTGTAATTGGGTTGAATGGAACTCAAAAAGAGAAAGGGGTCCCTATCACCGATCAGTCCGTCAACCACCCAGTGATTACCAGCCTCCAGCACCTTAATGAAAAGCGGGTAGTTCTCATTAGTAATACCGGTCAGACTCAGAAACCGAGCGTAAGTGATGCATGCCTCTACAGCATCCGGGGTACCACACTTCAAAATCTGCTGCAGAACGTCGTTTCGTATCTGTTCTATTTCTATCTGCGAATAAATCTTACGTCTATCAGTCAATAACATGATTACCTCCGGTTTTTATTAGTCTTCAAAAACAAAATTTGGGCCGACCGTTTTCACAAGATAGTCTGATTTCACAAGAAGAACCTGTGGGATAATATCTTCCATTTTTCGTCTGCGATCAAAGAAATAGGTTCTGATATTGTGACAATGCCTGGCTAACTCTTCAATCTCTTCGTCGCCCTGACCTTCAAGCAGAGAAAGGCGATCCAGAACGTCTAAAATTGCCCGGTTGACCGGATCCGTCTGACCAGAATCCTTATTCAAATGCTTTCCAAGGTTATTGATGTCATTGATAGAAACCCTGTAAATCTCGTTGCCGTCTTTAGCATGGTTATAAGCCGCCTGTAAAACGCCCAAGACGATAGAAATGGTCTTAGGGTAAATGCCGCCCGGATGCCAGAAGGTCAGCAACCTGAAACACTCCCTCAGCAAGTGGCGTGTCGGTTGAATCGGCGTAAAAAAGACAAAAGGGTCGTCATCACCGATCAATGAATCGATGACATAGTGGTTTTCAATTTCCAACAGTGACAGAAACAGTGGGTAGTTTTCGCTTGTCATTCTTGCCAGTCTCAGATACCGGGTATATGCCATGGCGGTCTCTGTCGCATCGGGGGTTCTGCTTGAAAAAGCATTCCTTAAAATGAGGCTTTCAACCCGATGGGTAGACTCTGTTGTCCACTCTGGGCGAATCGTTTCGCTATTTTCGGCCATTTCATCTCCTTGTAAACTATTTTTTGGACTTCTCAGTTCAGAAAGCACGCATTCTCAACAAATTACATTATTTGATACCCTTGACCAACATGGTCTCCGGAATAATTTCGGCCATAGAAGCTCTGTTGTCAAAAAAGACGTTTCGAATCTTATTTGCCCGGGCACAAACTTCCAGCAACGTTGGCTCAGTTGTATCTTTCGTAGTTAAGTCGCCTAAATCCGCGAGTATGTCAAGAATTATCCTGTTTATTTTACTAGCTTGCGGTTTGCCCTTATCCAGAAACTTGCTGATATAATTCAACTCGTTCAGGGATAGTGGATAACTTGCGAAACCGAACACTGCATCACGATAACTAAGATTGAGAACCAAAAGAAGGGTCTCTAATGTCTTTTCATAAACAGTATCCAGAGAAAACTGCCTCAGTAAATCAAAACAAAGCCCGATGAAATGCCGGCTTCGTTTCAGTTTTTTTAAGCTATTCAGAATTTTCCCGTCACTTAAAAAAGCACTGATGACCTTCTCATTCTCGTGAAGAAATAGCGGCATATAAAAGGGATAATTTTGGTTATCCAGACCTTTTTGGTGCAAAAACTTCACAAATTCAACCGATGCGTTGACCGCATGATCATTCTCACAACGAAGAAAGTCTAAAGCTATTTCACCGTGAAGTTTTTGTACAAGGGCTTCATCCCAAGAATCCTTAAAATTTTCGTTTGATTGCAATCTCATCACATTTTTTGAAAAAATTCAATAGTGAACCGCTTTATTCAGTCACTAAATTTCAACCACATACGGTTCGTTTTGTCAACGAAAACTATTTATTTCAGCTATACTATACCTATTTGATTTGGTTATCAAACTGAATTGTTGCCAATCCCGCCTTTTGGCCGAAATGATGCCTTTTCAATACGGGATTGTTTTGTTAATCCTGAAAGGAAAGCAATACCTTCCAACGAATATACTAATTGGCCTTTTTAGATCGCGACAGCTGTCCCGGGAAATAACAATGCACTCTTCGGACAGGACGCCAACGTTAATGTGAACTACCTATGACAAAAAGGGAACTCGGGACCGTTATCAGAAGAACAAAAGGCTTTTACTATTTGAGAAATAACCTCAATCAAACAGTTGAATGTAAAATCAAGGGACTTTTGTTTAAAAACAGCCGTTTTGATAATCAAGTAGCGGTCGGAGATAGAGTTATCTATCAGAAATCCGAAACAGACAATCTGGGTCTCATCATCGAAATCGAGCCAAGAAACAGCTTTCTTTCAAGAACCAGGGTCGGCAAAGAGGCAGAACAAGTCATCGCAGCAAATATCGACTATCTTCTGATAGTCGCAGCGACCAAAGATCCCGCTTTTCGATTCAACCTTATCAATCGAATGTTGGTTGCTGCGTCCGTGGGGAGGATCACACCCATTCTCGTGATCACAAAAACGGATCTAGTCCCGAAAAAAGAGATCGATCACCTCCTGGCTCCGTTTCGCGATCTGGAGTTGGAATATTTTTTATCAACCACCCTGGAACTTGAGCAAAACCCAAAACTCTCTAAATTGCTGAAAAATAGCGTCAGCGTCCTGGCTGGTCAATCTGGTGCCGGAAAATCATCGCTGTTAAACAAATATTTTCCCGCGCTCTCGATCAAGATCGGTGATGTCGGTTTAAAAACCCACAAAGGATCCCACACGACAACATACACTATTTCACACCAAATTGCGGAAAATGGATTTGTGATCGATACCCCCGGCATCAGGGAGTTCGGCCTCTGGAATATCACCCAGGCCAACCTGAACGAATACTATCCTTTAATTCAAACATTTCAACAGCAGTGCAAACACAGAAATTGTCGACATGTTCACGAACCCCAATGTGCCGTCAAGGATGCGGTGACCACAAAAGTTATCCACCCGATACTTTACGATGGGTATGTCTCTATTTTTAATTCCCTGCCACCTCGTTAAGTGTTTTTCCGAACCATCCATGTGCTTCAAAGGCCCTATTTGACATCAAACTCACGAATAGGTATTATAAAGGGATTTGAAACAACTTCATCTTCATTCCAGCCTCAAGGCGCATTCAACTTCGTCCGTTTCCTTGAATAACATTTATTTCAAAGCTTTCAAAAATGTCCTATAATCCAAAGATCACCGAGCCCAAATGGCAGAAGTATTGGGAAGACAACAAAACTTTCAAAGCAGAAATCGATGATTCCAAGGAAAAATTTTATATCCTGGACATGTTTCCTTACCCTTCAGGGCAAGGGTTACATGTCGGACATCCTGAAGGTTATACAGCAACGGATATTACCGCACGCTATAAGCGCATGCGAGGGGTCAACGTCCTGCACACTATGGGATGGGATGCATTCGGCCTGCCTGCAGAGCAGTATGCTATCCAGACCGGGACACATCCTGCAGAGACCACAGCAAAAAACATCGATTATTTCCGCACCCAGATCAAATCTCTTGGCTTTTCGTATGATTGGGACCGCGAGATTAACTCAACCGATCCCAAATACTATCGCTGGACACAGTGGATTTTTCTGCAGCTCTATAAAAAAGGACTGGCATACCAGGCAGACGCACTTGTAAACTGGTGCCCCGCTCTGAAAACGGTTTTGTCCAATGAGGAAGTGGTCGACGGCAAATCCGAACGGGGAGACCACCCGGTGATTCGTCGCCCTATGCGTCAATGGATGCTAAAGATCACAGAGTATGCAGATCGGTTACTGGAAGACCTGGATGATCTGGATTGGCCTGATTCGATCAAAGAGATGCAGCGTAACTGGATCGGTAAATCTTTTGGAGCAACGACAACCTTCAACATCGCGGAGAGCACACATAGTTTCGACGTGTTCACCACAAGACCCGATACACTTTTCGGGAGTACCTATTGTGTGTTGGCACCAGAACATCCATTGGTTGACCAAATAGCGTCCCCCGATCATATAGAGCAGGTACGAGCCTATAAAATGGCGTGCGAATCCAAAAGTGATCTGGACCGAACCGATCTTTCCAAGGAGAAAACAGGGGTTTTTATCGGCGCTTATGCCATTAACCCATCCAATAACGCTCCCATACCCATCTGGATTGCAGACTATGTGCTGCTCAACTATGGTACAGGAGCGATCATGGCAGTTCCCGGGCATGATCAGCGTGATTACGAGTTTGCTCAAAAGTTTAATCTTGAAATCATCCCACTGATTGTCGATCAGGATATTTCCAAGGAAGCTTGGACCGGTAACGGCATCCTGATGAACAGCCAATTCCTGGATGGGCTGACGGTTGATGACGCCAAAGAGAAAATGTGTGAGTGGCTCAAGCAGAACGGTAAAGGGGAAAAAGCGATCAGTTACAAACTACGCGATTGGCTTTTTTCCCGACAACGATACTGGGGCGAACCTTTTCCTCTTTCAATCAAAGAAAACGGTGAGGTTGTTCCCCTCTCAGAAGATGAGCTTCCGCTAACGCTTCCGGAAACGGAATCCTTTCAACCTTCAGAATCTGGTGAAAGCCCGCTTTCCAATGTCACAGACTGGATCAACACGACACTAGCGGATGGTACGCCAATGAAACGGGATTCCAACACCATGCCCCAATGGGCTGGTTCATGCTGGTATTTTCTCCGCTTTGTGGACCCCCATAACAATGATGAGCCTTGGTCAAAGGAGGCTGAAAATTACTGGATGCCGGTTGACATTTATATTGGCGGTGCCGAGCACGCCGTATTGCACCTGCTATACTCTCGTTTTTGGCACAAGGTGCTGTATGATCTGGGATACGTCTCTACCAAGGAGCCGTTTCAGAAACTGGTCAATCAGGGTATGATTTTAGGAGAAAACGGGGTTAAAATGTCGAAATCCCTTGGCAACGTCATTAATCCGGACGATGTCGTTTCGGAATACGGAGCCGATGTCCTGCGAATGTATGAGATGTTTCTGGGACCACTGGAAAAAGCTAAACCTTGGAATACGTCAGGAATGGAAGGAATCGACAGGTTTTTAAAACGTACTTGGCGCCTGATGATCGATGATGAGGGAAGCCTTTCACCTTCAATCACTGACGAAGCTTCAACCGAAGAACTGGACAGACTACTGCACCAGAGCATCAAAAAGGTAACTGACGATATCGAAAACCTGCGTTTAAACACGGCCATTTCCCAATTGATGATTCTTTCTAACGAACTGATCAATTCGCCGCAGCAGAATCGTAATCATTTAAAAACATTCGTTTTGTTACTGAGTCCATTCGCACCGCATATCGGGGAGGAACTCTGGCAGCGTCTGGGCGGTGAGACGAGTCTGGCCTACGAACCATGGCCGCAGCACGACGAAACCAAACTGATCACTGAATCCTATCAGATTCCGGTCCAGGTGAATGGGAAAGTCAGGGATAATATCACGATACCGCAAGGGAGCGACCAAGATCAGGTCTTTGCCGTTGCCAATGCGAGCCCCAAGATTCAAAAGTACCTCGATAATAAAAACGTCGTTAAAGTTGTTTTTATTCAGAATAAAATTATGAACATCGTTGTCAGGTAAAGTTTTGGTTACCCCTCACCCATCGATGAAAAATTCAGCACCGAATCACCTAGGGAAAATGCAACGCAATGACCCTTGCTGGTGCGGTAGTGGGAAAAAATATAAAAAATGCCACCTGGCTTCAGACAAACAACGACTGGGTGGAAGTAAAGAACCCGCAACCCAGCTTGACAGGATGGAAAGAAGTAGTGAATACATTGAAGGGATGAGAGAAAGTTGCAGACTTGCAGCGGACACTTTGAAAATGGTGGGTGAAAATATACGAGCTGACATTACCACGGACACTATCAATACCTGGGTACATGAATACACGCTCGATCATGGCGCTATCCCTGCCACATTAAACTATAAAGGGTACCCGAAATCAACCTGTACATCACTCAACAGTGTCATCTGCCACGGCATTCCCGACGATACCATCGTCAAGGATGGTGACATCATTAATGTCGACATCACCTGCAATCTTAACGGATATTTTGGTGACACGAGTAAAACCTTTCTGGTGGGCGAGTGTTCTCCAGACGCCAAAAAGATTACGGCCGTTGCCGAAGAGTGTTTGAAAAGGGGCATTCAGGCCGCGACACCGAATGGCAAAATGGGAGATATCGGTGCGGCAATTCAAGCCTACGCTCACTCCATGGGATGCTCAGTTGTTGAAAAATTTGTCGGACATGGAATCGGCAAACAGTTTCATGAAAACCCACAGGTTCCCCACTTTGGAAGAAGGGGAACTGGGGTCAGATTAACCCCTGGAATGTTTTTTACCATTGAACCCATGATTAATCTGGGAGATAAGGATTTATACATTTTAGAGGATAACTGGACCGCTGTCACGATTGACGGTAAACTTTCGGCTCAGTTCGAACATACTATTTTTCTGACTGAATCAGGAGTAGAGGTGCTGACCTGAACACCAGGTATTTTCTACCCACAACCAAATGCGGTGGTTTTAAAAAACCCGAAAGCCAAATCGCTTCCGATTTGAAATCGGGATCATCTAAAAAGAATAATGATTGGCAAAGCCGGGAACACCGGCCTTTTTTGAAAAGCATGACGAAAAACAAATAGCTCGAATCCAATTGTAACGATTCGGATCGAGTCAGGAGGATCTCAGGAGTATATCTCCTGAAGAAAATATTGATAAAAGCTGTTCGCAACGTCGAAGAGAAAACGTGAAGAAATAGGTTAACCCGACAAATACAGCTTAAAGGTATTTATAGAAGTATCGGCCAAAAAGCATTCAGGACAAATAGAGCTGCTGAAACGCTTTTTGCTGCCACAGATGGACATAAAAGTGTGACAGACTCTTGCTTTTGACAGCTGTCTTCTGCCTATCCGCTTCTCCTGCCTCCAGGACTCAATCCGATAAAAATCGTTTATTTAGTGATGACCCGACCCAGCAAAGGAGTTGTTCTTAGAACAACACCCGGATTAAGACTGAGGGAGCGTCTTCTAATTATCTTGTCGGAGAATTAATGACAAAAAAAATCATTCTCATCAATGAAACAGATGATGAGAGCAGAGTCGCCATCGCCGAAGATAGCGTGCTCCAGGAAATGCTCATTGAACATCGAACCATAGAGCAAACCAAAAACAATATTTACAAAGGAACGGTCGTTCAGATCCAATCCTCCCTGCAAGCTGCATTCGTTGATTTCGGAAATAAAAAGCACGGGTTTTTACCCAGCAGTGAAATCAATTCCTCCATGTACCAGAGAAAAGGCCTGCATAACAGTAGTCCCATCCAGCAAAAGCTGAAAAAGGGACAACCCATACTGGTTCAAGTCACACGGGAGGCTGTTGACCAAAAAGGCGCTGCCCTGACAACGAATATCTCTTTGCCAGGACGTTTCATGGTATTGATGCCAAATTCCAATAAGGGAGGCATCTCAAAAAAGATAGATGATTCGGAAGAGCGGGATCGACTGAAAAGCTTCACTGCCGCTATTGACGCAGAAAAACATGCGGTCATTATCCGTACAGCTGGCGTTGGCAGAGATCTGGTGGAACTGAAAAAAGACTATACAACGCTGAAAAAAACCTGGGAAGAGATTCACAGGTCCTTCAAGGAGACCAAAAAACCGGGCATTATCCTTGAGGAAGCGGACGTCGTCACGCGAACACTGAGGGATTACTATGCTGAGGACATCGAAGAGATTTGGGTAGACAACCCGGAAACCTTTCAGAAATCCCTGAATTTCCTCAAACAGGTCGCCCCAAGAAGGCAAAAGGACCTGAAATTGTTTATCAGTGATCGTTCTCTCTTTTCAACGTACAAAATCGAGAGACAGGTCGAGCAGCTGACCTCTCGGGAAGTCAAACTGGCCTCCGGCGGCTCAATTGTCATCGACCAGACAGAAGCATTGGTAGCGATTGACGTTAATTCAGGCAAATCGAATCAGGAAGGCGATATCGACGCGACTGCTTTGCGAACCAATCTGGAAGCAGCCAATGAGATCGCACGACATCTGAGATTGCGTAATCTGGGCGGCTTAATCGTTATCGATTTTATCGATATGGAACACGATCAAGCCCGGAAAAAAGTGGAAGAGGAGTTGCAAAACGCCATGTCCAGAGATAAAGCCCAGCGTAAATACAACCCCATTTCCCAATTCGGTCTTCTGGAAATGAGTCGGCAACGGATGACAGTCAGAATATCCAGTACTGTTGAAAGCAACTGTCCGGTTTGTAACGGAAAAGGGCGCATACCATCCCTGCTGGCCTCAACCAACCTCATTTTGCGATCCATCCGTGAAGCTGCCGCCAAGGGGAATCTTGTCCAGATTGAAGGGGTTTTGCCTTTGGAACTGGCCAATCACCTCCTCAATGAAAGACGTCAGTCAATCACCGACCTGGAGCTGGAATTCGGAATCGATATCATCCTGCGTGGTGAACCTCAAATGGTTGTTTTTGATGAATCACATCTCAAAACAATCTTCGACAAGACACCGCAAGATTCGAAAGAGGACTCCGCGCCTGAAAAGGAATTCCCGAAGGAGGATGACAGAAAAAAGAAATCCCAGCAGAAAGATAAAGGGGTCAATAAGAAATCTGAAGCCGTAGATAAAAAAAAGAGACCACCTGAGAAAAGAGACGACTCGCGCAGCAAAAAGGCGCCACATACAGAAACGGTGCCTGAAGAATTGAAACAAACAGCCACCGAACAGCAACCGGCTCCCGTCTCGGCTGATGCTGAACCAAAAGCTGATAATGAGAGGCCTGCGGACGTCAAAAAGCCAGATGCAGTCAGACCAATCCCACCCAAAGCTGCTAAAAAACCGGCCCATTCAACCGACGGCTCCATCTATCCTTCGTGCCTGTTCTTAGACATTCAGGAACCTGACGCTGAAGTGCTGGGAGAGATGACCATCGCTTTTGAAAACCGCCTCAAAGGCAAACCCGACAATCAAGCCCCCCATCCGATTGATCAGAAGTATCTCTGGAAGAACCGGGATAATGGGAGCAAAAAAGAGTCGGATTCAACGACTAGCAAGCTCCCACAGGCAG
>Ga0209045_1002295_pt1 | contig 14370 bp, 9 predicted proteins | sample SaaInlLV_10m_DNA_4_FD_184664 | JGI IMG/M metagenome (GOLD analysis project Ga0209045, IMG submission 184664) | Marine microbial communities from expanding oxygen minimum zones in the Saanich Inlet - Saanich Inlet SI072_LV_200m_DNA (SPAdes) (version 2) | ecosystem: Environmental > Aquatic > Marine...
AGCCTGGCAAAAGACATAAAGCACGAAACCGAGAAGCGTTGTGCACAAGAAGACAAAAATCAACTGGGCACAACCCGCCGGACGGCTGGGAGAGCCTGGCATGTAGTGACCAAGCCTGGGCACCAGCCGTGGCCGACGCCGACACCGTGTCCGCCCCCCCTGCCCCGGCAGGCGCCACGGCCGTTGTCTTCAGAAAGACGCTCCTGAACCGGGCCACAGCCCTCTACCCAACCTGCCCTGACAATATCTGGCACCTCTCAGCTGACGGTACTCACGCTCTGCACTGGAACGGGATGGGTGCGACCGGCTGGAACCTGGACCGACCGCTGCCGGATTTCCGTCTCATCATCGGCGTGCCAGGCGGACTCACCTTCCTGGGCGCCGCGGGCCGCGCCCCGGAAAAGCGTGAAAGCAGCTACTGGGGCACCCCGCCCGTGTACGCCTGGAGCGCGCTCGGCCAGCGCAAGTATGATGGTCAGGAGTTCAAGCTCTACGCGATCACCCGCAACACCCCTGTCGAGCTCATGGAGTACAACAAGGCCTGGGGCGTGCGCACGCGCCGGAAGCAGCACGGCTGCAGCATCTTCATCCGTGCCACTGCCCCGGCGTCCGACGAACTGCTACCATTGCTCTACTACTGCTCGGCAGCGGGCGAGGCCATGCATGAAATCCCGAACACGCTATCGTGCCGGATCCTGCCGAAACTCGACGGTCAGCAACCACAGAACACCGTGCTGTTCGTCACCGCCCATGAACAGAAACTGGCGGCCGAGCCGGACATGTACCGAGCCTACTTCGACACCATCCGCGCCGCCGGCATCAATGAGATCTGGGGCGCCTTCCCATCACCTCTCCCGCGCAGAACAGGTCTGCGACAATCGTTCTTCTTCAACTTCCGCGAAGCATCCAATCCCTTCTTCAACAGCACCGACGCCGATGTCGAACCGCTTCTGGCCGCCTTCCCCGAGGCGCAAGCGATCGATTTTCACGGCAAAAAGAAGGCAACGATCTGCCTTTCATACGTGGCACGGCATCCCGAAACCTGGCCGTACCTCGAGAAGCAGGTCGCCCGCATCAAAGCCGAGAACCCGAGCCTGACACACCTGCTGTGGGACTACGAATTCTCGCCGTTCCCAAAGAAGCGCGGGCACTCGTTCTACCCCTGCTTCTCCAAGGCCAGCATCGCTGCCTTCGCCGAACTGCATGGAATCCGTGAGACGCTGACGCCGGAGCTGCTCCGCGAGGAGTATGAGAAAGACTGGGTCGATTTCGCCTGCGGCGAGATGGCAACTGTCTGCGGCGTACTCCGTGACGCCTGCCACAAGCACGAACTGAAGATGACCGTGTACAGCGGCTACGAATGCTGGGACACGCACTGGCGCTACGGCGTAGACTGGAGCAAGCTCGGCCCGAACCTGGACATGGGTTACTGCGGCTACGGGCGCAGTCCGGGACTGATCGCGGCCACACGCAAAGGTCTGGCCGGCAAACCGCTTGTGGGCGGACTGCTCACCATGGGCGCAAAGGCGCAATACCACGAACCGGCGCAACTGCTGCGGAAGGTGGTTGATTGCGGTGGCGGCGTGCTCTGCTGGTACGAAGCCCGTTGGGACGCCCGGGCACTCACCGCCTTCGCTCGCGCATCCCGAACCATTGCGGCAGTCGAGCCATTCTTGCTGCACGGCACGCGTTGCGACAAGGACGTCGTCGTCAGCGGCATCGCACCCGACAACGTCGCCGCGTATACGCATGAGAACCAGATTCTCGTGCTGACTATGAATACACATTCAGCGGCGCAGACAGCCGGGCTCTGGCTGCGGCGGCCCGGACGGGTGCTGACCGAGCTCAACACGCAGACCCAATACGACCCAAGCAAGTGCGTCCGCATCACCGTCCCGGCCGGAGATGTACTGGCCTTGCGCGGGCCGCTGGGCACGGAACCGCGCCCGTTCGCTACCGGCGCGTCGGTGCTCCGGGACGGCTCGTTCGAAGACGTTGACGTGGACGGCAAGCTCGCGGCATGGGCGAGCAGCTACGGCGGCTACACACGCGTCACGGGCACGGCGCGCTCAGGAAAGCACTCGATCAGACTGAGTTGTCCCGATGCCGCTCAGGTCGGCGACACCCAGGGCCGTCGTGCCGCGACCCAAGTGTTCAGCGGCTTCCAGCCGGGCAGCACGCTACTGCTGACCTCGCACGTGTTCGTTGAGAGCCTTGAAAGCGGCCACGTGAAACCGATCTATCTCAGTCTAACCAGCCGCGGCAAGACATATCATCCACACGTCAACATCTCCCCCGACCAGGTTGATCCCGGCAAGTGGCACCGGTACGAGTTCATTCTCGATCTGTCGCTGTATCCGGACGTGAAAAGCGTCTGCTTCTGGTGCCTGGCCTGGAACTCCGGCAGCAAGCCTTTCGTCGGCTCCGTCCTCTACGACGACATCACGGTCACCCCGTTACAGTGATATGCCGCGTCGGTACGCTGGCGCCATCGCGGTCATGCCTAGCTAATTCACTGTTCTGAAGCAGGTTACAGCAGACCGCCAAAGCAGCACCAAGTACGCGATGTTCCACACTTGTGGCGATAGAATCCCGATTGCGTCCGGATCGAGTCCGGACATAGTATGGGGTACTGGCAGCGGGTGCCTTCAGGAGGGTTCGCCGAATGCGGCGAGGTCGAATCAGGGATGCTTCGGGCCGCTGCGTTCATATCACGCACCGTTGCCCAATCAATAGTCACAACACACTCTTCATACGCAACTTAGCAAGACATGAACGCAATGTGTAATGACGTTGTGACATGGACGGCTTCCGTCCCAACAAGCACTATGTCCGTGAAATGAGGCGTTACGGAATCCTCCCTCCCCAGCAGGACGGCGCAGACGAGCCCATCGATGTCTACGCTACGGATCGGGCCTACTGGCGCTCGTTCTGGTACGTGCCCTGAGGCGAATAGGGGTAGAAGCGTCGGGAGTACTGTAGTTTACTGATCGGAGCTTTCTGGATTTGGGACGCCCACCACAGGTGCAGGAGAAGACGATGATGGCAACACGGCATTTGACGACGTTCATGGCGGCTTTGCTGGTCGCCTGTGTAGCGGCAGCCCAGCAACCCAAAAGGCAGGTCGACGACTGGAACGTGACGAACGGCACGATCGCGGTCGAGAACTACCAAGGCAAGGAGGCCTTCCATCTGGTGTCATCCAAAACGCTGACGCTGGCCCGCCGGCGTGGCATGTCTTTCAGGGACGGTACGATCGAGCTCGATATTGCCGCCCCCGGCAAAGGGAACCACTACCTCGGCGTGGCGTTCCGTGTGCAGGACAAAGTGGCCAGGAATCTGAAGGTCCGCGACAGCAGCAAACGGCTGTTTGAGAATATCTACTTCCGCCCCTTCGCGTCCGGCACCGGGAACGCGATCCAGTACTGCGCATCAGGGACCAAGTGCAACTGGTCGTACCTGCGGAAGAACTACCCGGGCGTATACGAAGCCAAAACCGACCTCTCGGAGACCGGTTGGTTCCATGTGAAGATCGTGATCGCGGGGGTGACCGCCAAGGTCTATGTCAATGATGCCACGACCCCCGACTTGGTAGTGAAGGACCTGAAGCACGGGCTTTCAGAAGGGGGTGTCGGCCTGACCACCTATCACAAGAGTGCCTACTTCGCCAATCTCAAAGTCACGCCTGCAGATGCCGATCCTGGAAGGAACCCGCGTAGATGCCGCTTGCTCTTTACCCGGGCGCATGGTGAATGGAAGCCCCCCTCCCGGCTTGCGAAGCTGGCAGAGCGCATCGGGCTCGATGTCGTGACGTCAGACGAGGCAATAACCCCCAACACGCTGCGGAGCGCGGACGTGCTTTTCATCTTCATGCCCACGAAGCCTTTCACGGATGGAGAAAGGAATGCTGTCGCTGGCTTCGTCAAAGGTGGCGGCTCGTTACTGCTCGTGCTTGACGAGGAACAACGCCAGAGCCTGAAGAAGACAGGTGTGAACGGCCTTATTGCGCCTTTCGGAATGGCGTTGACCGAAGATACCCCGTACCTGCACAATCGTGGAGCCATAGCGCAGAAAGGCGTAGTCAACGCAGGCGCCCGAGAAGTTCCCTACAGCGGCGGCCGGGCCGTCAGAGGGGGCACGCCGTTTAGCTTCATTCTCGACAGAGAAGGACGGGCGACAGAACTCGCACATGGGGCTTACACGGTGACCCCCAAAGGCTCGCGTATCATCGTCCTCGGTGAAGGTATGGCTTTCCTCTTCATGGGCGGCAAGACCGGCGTTCGCCTTACCGGCACAAAGCCGCGCGACACGAACTACTGGGGAAAAGACAGCTCAGTCTTCAACCGCGAGATCCTGGAGTGGTTGACGGCGCCTCGTTAGCCCACGCTGAGAGCGCGGCGAGTACAGTTAACACCAGGGAACGCGACGCGATCATTGCAGTCACCTATTTGCTTCTGGAAACAAGTCTATGAATCCGAATCCCTGCAAATACGCCAGCTTGCGCAGCGCTTCAGCCCGGCACCCGGGCGCTGCGACCAAGTGATGCGGGCCGCCGGCTAGACCGTAGCGCGTGAGGAAGTCCCCGACTGGTTCGCCGAGCTCCGCGATCCAGTGCGGCGCGTCATACTCCGGGAATGGGGCCATGTCACGAATGCAGGCTTCGCGACACACGTACGTGAAACGCCCGTCCGCGTTCGGGGTGATGGCCGTCAATGTTACCGGGCCGGGCTGGAGGGTGAAATGCATGCCCACGTAATCCTCGACGCCGGGCGCCCAGAACGGTTTGCGGACCAGTCGGACTTTGCGGTCGTCTCGGGCCATCGCCGGGTTGCACTCCTGCATGTGCGTCATAACCATGGCGTTTGTCGCATAGTCGATCGTGTAAATTTCGGTGAACGTCGCGATCCCGCAGAGTTGCCGGATCTGCGCCATGTGCGCGGCGGTCATCACATCGCCTTCCCCTGCGTACCCGAGCCCGTCGGCGAGCAGCTTGTTCAAGCCTAAGAACGGCAGCGTGGGGACACCCCCGGCCTCGATGATCTCGCGGAAATTCATGGTGAACGCGCCGAGTTCCGCCTCCGCAACCAGCCGCCGCATGGCCAGTTCCAGGCGCGCTGACACGACGTGCATTTCCTGCTCGACCTCGGGGGCCACCTCGAACCGCGCCTGGTCTTGCTCAACGAGCGCCTCGGCGTCTTCTGTGCGGGCGTCGTTGAAACACGCCGCGAGCTGGTCGACCGGCAACGGCGCGACCTCGGGTCCCCAGTCGTGTGCCATGCGCTGTTCGTCGACGCTGAAGTCGCCCATGCCCTCGAACGGTGCGCCCAACCGGCCGACGCGCAATCCCCGGGCCGATTGCATCGCGCGCGCGGCGGCTAGCCATTCACCGAGCCTGTCCAAGGCCGGCGCGTCGGCGTAGTGGCCGGACTCGAGCCCAAACCGGATGCGGTTGCGCAACAGCACGTTGGTCAGGTCCTGCGTGCCCTGCGTAACATGGTTCATCAGCAGGTCGTCGCTGGTGTAGGAGCGCGCGACCTCGTACGCCTCCTGCGTGTTCCAGATCACGATCGGCAGGGAAGTGTCCCGCAACGCTGGCACGGTCATCATGCTGGCCGCGTAACTCATCGGGATCAGCAGCAGCGCGTCGGCTTCCGCCGCCTCGGCCGCCTGAACCTGCTCGACCACGTGCGCGTCGCGCCAGCAGAGCCGGCGGCTGACGATGTCGGCGCGCGCCGCAATCGGCGCAAGGAACCGTCCCAATTGTGCCTCGAGTCGCGCCATGTAACCCGGAATCGCCTCGTCGTAGAACTCCAGCGACAGCCCCAGCGCCGCTATGCGAGGCGACGCCACTGGCTTGAATGTTGGGGCATTGGTCATTGGCTTCCCCGTTCTGGCCCTGGTGGAAGAGGAACGCCGGTCGAGTATTGCTGGAGCGGCGAGAGATATGTCTTTGCGGCATTGCCGCGCAGTACTGACAGTGCCTCATCGTCGGTCAATTGCGAGCCGAGCACCAGGGCGATGTGGGCGCGGGGGTCAAACCAGTCGACGTCACTACCGAAGAGGACGCGCTCCGTGCCCAGCTCAGCCACCAGCGCCTCGACCAGGCCGTTGTCGCAGTAGTCTCCGGCGAGGTCGACGCGAAGCTGCGGGAACTCGCGACACAGGCTGACGACACTGTCGAAACTGCTCGGTCGGCCGCCGGCGTGGCCTAGGACCAGGCAGACATCGGGAAACTCGCGGAGCCAACGCCTGAACCGGTCCGGATGTGAGAACTGCTGGTCGGGGTTGTACTCCGAGATTTCCCAGCTGTGGGTCATAACCGGCTTCCCAGACTCGGCCGCTGCGCAGAACGCTGGCGCATAGCGATCGTCGTCGCCGGAAATCCGGTGTACGGTCGGGTGGATCTTGATCCCGGCGCAAGAGGCCGATTGCAGGGAGGCCCCGAGCCGTTGCAGGTGCGCCGCATCGCCGTCCGGATGGAAGGCCTCCAGATACGCGAAACGGGCGGGCGCAGCGAGGCACAGGTCCCGGGCGAGTTCGTGCGCGGGCTGTGCCGCGTCGAAGATCGTCTCCATGGGCGTCAGGATCATCCGCTCCACAGCACAACGGTCCATGAATGCCAGCCAGTCGCCCGGCGAGAAGCGCTGGTCGGGCGAGGGGAAGGGATTGACCGTTGTGCGTCCTGGTCGCACGCAGTGGGCGTGCGCGTCAATGATGAACGGCGAGGGCGCCGTGAACGGTTGCTCGGGCGGGGCCGCTTCGGCGCGCCCGAGGAGCCGGCGCAGGTTGTTGCCGGCGATGCCGCATTTCTGCGACCACAGGATGTCGGCCATCGCGATCGGGCCCATGGCCATGTCTTCGCTATACCGCGGGGCGTGACTGCCATACAGCAGGCGCTCGCCCAGCCCCGCGGCACAGAGCTCTTCGAGCCCCATCCAGTTCAGCAAGTTGTAGGTGCTCAGGTAGACGTTGCTGTGTGCCGCCAGCGTTCGCCGCAGCGCCTCGTAGTGGTAGAGGAGCTTCCGCGGACCGGATTCGATGATGATCTGCAGGTCGGGGTGTGCTTCCGCTATCTCCCCCACGGTGGTCACGTCAACATCCGTGTGCAACAGGACCAGCGGCGTCCGCGCCTCGATCAGGCGCCGGGCATTGTCGGTGATGACGTCGATGCCGGCGTTGCGGTCGGGATCATAGACCACGAGGTCCGCAGCGGTGTCATCTGGGGCGCAGAGCATGCTCCGACGCACCCCGGGCACCGTCGGTGGGCGCGCATAAGCCGTGAACGCCGGCGGGTCGCCGTCACAGCGGGACGCATCCAGCCACGGCAGAGCCGCCTTCACGGCATGGTACGAACCACGGAGCGAGGCAACGAAATGCAGGTCATTGCTCATCTTGGCGGTGTGCCCTCCACGGGGTGCGGCGGTGAGGAATCCGCGCGATGCGAGGTCTGTGGACTGCCATTCACTGCTCCTTATCGTGGACTTCGAGCTGGGGGGGCGTATTCAACCAAGGGAAACGATACGGCCATGACCTCAGGGATTACCACTGGTTCGAGGAGGCCGAGAGCGACGGCCTGGAGCAGAAGGTTCCCGGCCGCGGTCGCTTCGACCGGGCCGCAAACGACGGGCAGACATGCCCCCTGTGCGGTCCGCCTGCAAAGGTACTCGTTCCGGCAACCGCCCCCCACGATGCGCAACCGCTCAAAACTCAGCCCTGTCAGCTCCCGCAACTGGTCTATCGAGTCGGCGAACGCTGCCGCAAGGCTGTCAAAGATCACACGTGCGAAATCGCCCGGGTGCTCGGGTACTGCCTGCCTGGTTGCGGCGCAGAATCCGGCAATTTCAGCGGGCATATTGTCGGGTGCGAAGAACCGCGGGTCGTTCACTGGGATGACGCTCTCGACCGAGCTGCGTGCCGCGCTGACGACGAGTTCTGAAATGTCTTGGTTCGCGCCGGATTCCCGCCATGCCCTTCGGCACTCCTGCAGCAGCCACAGTCCCATGCCGCCGTGGAAGCAACCCCACTGGCCAAAAGGCAGTCCCAGCACGGCGACCTGGTCTTTGTCCGGTACCTGGAACTTGCCGGTGCAGGCGCCCAGCATGGCCCAAGTTCCGAGGCTGAGCATCAGCGTGCCGGGCTCCAACGGCGCGAGCACGGCCGATGCCGCGGCCGTATCGTGCCCCGCGCTACTGATCACAGGCACACCGACCAGGTGCGAGTCCGGCGCCGACCCGGCCGGAATCGTGCCGATCACTTGTGGCTGTGGCAGAATGGGGGGCAGGATCGAAGCCGGTATGTCGAGGCGCGCAAGCAGGTCGGTGTCCCAGGTACCACTCGCCACGTGCCGCACCTGGCTCGCCGTGGCCAGAGACCAGTCCGTCGCCGCTGCGCCGCACAGATCCCAGTGCACCAGGTCCGCGATCCACAGCAAATCCCGCGCGCGGCACAACGCCTCCGGTTCATGTTCGGCCATCGCCCGCAGTTGGCAAAGCGTGGTCATTGGATGAACGAGCGAGCCGTCGCGCCGGTGCAGATCGCACGGTGCGATCACAGCGTTGAACCGCTCCGGTAGCCCCTTGGTACGGTCGTCGCGATAGCTGACGGGCGGGTAAAACAACTCGCCCTGCGCATTGAGCAACCCGAAATCCTGCGCCCACGCCGAACAGGAAACGCCGGCAATGTGCCGGTCTCCGGCCTGGGCGCACGCACGCGACAGACCGCGACGCACTTCCCGGAGAATCCAAGCCCAGTCCCAGCGCTTCACCCCCCGGCACTCAATCATGTGATGTTGGAAGCGATGCGCCTCCGACACGGTCAACACGCCGTCCGTCAGAGCGCCGAGTATGACGCGACCACTGCTTGCGCCGAGATCGATCGAGATGTGGTTGCTGGTCATGGGGCCTGTTGGTCGTTGGGGTCAATCTCGTCAAGCCGGGCAGAAACCAGTCGAGCCGCCCAGAAAGCGATTGCCGCAGTCGCCAATAACAACCACTAGTGATTGCCGCAAGCATTAACGTGCATATAGTAGCCGGTGTCGGCGCGGGGCGCAACCCGTCTTGCGGGAAGATACAGGAAGGAATTCATCGGCATGGACCCAGTACTCGAACGCATCTATGGCCTGGACGCGAAGCAGCTCGCGGCGTGCTCCGAACACCTGATGGTCGGCGGCGGCACGCGCGGCGGCCCGGTGCTGCATCACGGCAAGGGCGTGCGGGTCTGGGACACCGATGGCAAGGCGTACATTGACTGCACCTCACAGAGCTGGGCCTTGTACCTCGGGTACTGCAACGACGAGATCTGGGAAACGGTCGACGAGCATGCCCGGAACCTGACGCACGTTCACCAGGGCTTCGACACGCTGCCTCGCTTCGCGCTTGCGGAGCGGATCGCCGGGATCATGCCCGCGGAACTGAACCGTGTCTCGTTTGTGCCTACCAGCGCGATCGCGCTCGAAGGCGCCATGAAGCTGGCCTTGAAGAATCGTCCGGGCTCGGCGCATTTTCTCTGCCTGATGGACAGTTACCACGGCACGACGCTTGGCACGATGGGCGCCTCGTGGATTTCGACGCAGTCCCCGGGGTACTTCGCCGGCGGCAGTCGATTCCTGCCGCTAACCCGGCAGTTCATCCGGGTTCCGAACCCCTACCGTTACCGGCCGTACTTCTCGGCGGACCCGGATGAGAACGAGCGCATCTGTCTTACCATGCTCGAGCTGACGCTGCAGAAAGGAGTGAACGGTCCCGCCGCAGGCTTCATCGTCGAGCCGCTCCAAGCCAGCGGTGGAATGATCCCGCTCACCCACAGCTACATGCGGGGCGTGCGTGAGATCTGCGACCGCTATGGTGTGCCGCTCATCTTCGACGAGATTCAGACGTTTGTGCGCATGGGCAAATGGACAGCGGCCGAGTATTACGGGGTGACCCCGGACGTCATTGCCCTCGGCAAGGCCGTGGGTGGCGGGTTGCCCCTCGGCGTCACGATCCTGCGTGACGGTTTGGAGGGCTACAGCCCCGACGCCGAAGAGTTGCACACGTTTGCGAACAACTCTCTGGCCCAGGTCGCTGCGCTGAAGATGCTCGACATCATCGAGCGCGACGACATCATGGGCAATACCACCCGGATGGGGGCGTACCTGCGTGACGGTCTGCTCAAGCTGCAGCAGCAGTTCCCGCGGATCGGCGACATCCGCCAGGCGGGACTGCACATCGGCGTGGAAGTGGTCAAGGATCCCGAGACCAGGGAACCGGACGTTGACGCAGTGGCGGCTCTGCGCGCAGAAGCGATGCAGCGCGGTTTGATCATCGGCGTCGCGGGCGTGCGCAAGAACCTGTTCAAGATCAAGCCCGCGCTGGTCATCCGACAAGCGGAGTGCGACGAGGTGCTCAGTGTCCTGGAAGACGCATTAAAAGCGGCGCTGGCGTAGGCGCCCGCGACGCGGTATTGGTCGTTGGAGAAGTTTGATGTTGGAGATTGACCTGAACGAGACTGTTGCTCTGGTCCTTGGCGGTTCACGCGGGATCGGTGCGGGGATCACGCGCGCCTTTGCGCAGGCGGGTGCATTTACCTTCTTCACTCACACGGGTAGTCCCGCGTACCGCGATCGTGTCAGCGCCTTGGTCGAGGAACTCCACTCGACCGGTAGCGGCGTGGAATCGATCGTTGCCGACGCCACGAGCTCGGAGCAGACCGACGCGACCGTGCGCCGGGTCCTTGAGGCCCGCGGCCGGCTGGACGTGCTGGTGTTCAATGTGGGGCGCAACCCCGCGCGCGCCGCCGAGACCGTGCCGGACGAGGAGTGGCAATCGCTGCTCGACCTGAACCTGTCGGCTGCGTTCTATGGCGTACGCGCCGTACTTCCGCCCATGCTCGAGGCTGGCCGAGGCAAGATCATCCTAATCGGGTCGTCGGCCGCAACCGACGGCGGCGGCGGCGCCATCGACTACGCAGCGGCCAAGGCCGGTTTGGTGGGAATGATGCGTTACCTGATGCGCAACTACGCGCGCCGCGGCATCGTGACGAACGTGATTCATCCGTGCGTCATCGAGACCGATCTGCTGCGGCAACGCTACGGCGAGCCGGCCAAGCGCCAGCAGCTCATCGACCAAGTTCCGGTGGGGCGTCTGGGCCAGCCGGAGGACATCGCCGGCCTGGCGGCGTTCCTGGCAAGTTGCCGGGGCGACTTCATCGCTGGCCAAGAGATTCTTGTCGATGGCGGACGCACGATGTATCGGTGAGGTTAGTGATAGGTAACATCAGTAGCCAGTGGTCAGTAACCAGTGACCTGATCAGGTCCCCAATGCCCCCCATGACGCGCCGGAGGCGCTCTGACCCATGACCCATGAATTCCTGAATTCCCGCCGAACACAGCTGCTGGATATCCTCCGTGAAAACGGCCACACGGACGTCAGCACGCTCGTCAAGAGCCTCGAAAGCTCCGAGGCCACCGTTCGCCGCGACCTGGCCAAGCTCGAAGCCGCGGGACTGCTAACCCGGACATTTGGAGGAGCTGTTCTCAAGGAGAACCAATCGCTGGTCGCCCGGACTTTCGAGCAAAAACGTGAACGCATGCGCCAGGCTAAGGAACACATCGCCGCCCGCGCCGCGGAGATGGTCGAACCGGGCATGACCATTGCCTTGGACAGCGGCACGACTGCATGGCGCATCGCCACGGCACTCAAGAACAGCGGCCCCCTCACGATTCTGAGTTCGGCTCTCGCGCCGGTGGAAGAGCTCGGCCCGGTCGCAGGCATGGAGGTACATTCGACCGGCGGCCGGTTCCGCCTGGAGAATCTCGATTTTGTCGGCCCGCGCGCCATTGCCATGTGCGCGGGATTCCACGTCGACCTGGCCTTCCTCGGCGCCGACGCGTTCGCGCCGGGAACGGGAGCCTTCACAACCGACGAATGGAGCGCCGCCATCGCCGATGCACTGGCGCGCATCGCAGAACGCGTCGTCCTGGTGGTTGACAGCAGCAAGTTCGGCAACACGGCACGTTTCCGAGTGTTGTCGGTCGACCGGATCGCAACAGTCCTGACCGATTCCGGAATCCTGCGGGAGATGCAAGCCGCCATGGCAGCAGACCCCTACGACCTCATAGTCGCCGCACCAGCCCGTGAACTATGACGCCCTTCCGCAAAGGCCCCCTGTCGTGCAAGCCAATGCCCTCCAACTGCGGGTGAGAATGACCGTCCCACCGCGGCGTGTCCCGGGCAAACGGTCAGATGATGATCAAATCGATCCGATTCGTTGGCGGCGATGGCCCCGGTGACTGACCACCAGTGCGCGAGCCAGAGGGACGGGCCATTTGTGGCATTGGGTCAGTGTCACGCCATCAAGCCACACCCAAAGGGATGTAATCACCAGATCGCTGTTTGACACCCGCCGAATCGCCTCCTATTCTGTCTCCTGGCCACCGATACGGGGAAACTCTCCGAACCCTCCTTTTCCGGTCACCAGTGAGGCAAGAATGACAACCGCTCGTCCGAACGTTCTACTGCTGCTCACCGACTCAAGTCAGTACCAGGTGTTCGGCGGACAGCCACACCCAGTCTGCCGGACGCCCAACGTCGACGGCCTGGCCGCCGAGGGGGTCCGGTTCGACAGTGCGTTCTCCTCCGCCCCCGTCTGCCATCCGGCCCGGGCCGCGATTCAGACCGGCATGCTTCCGCACGCCAACGGGTATATGGGCAACGCGATTGGCCCGAATGCCTATCCGTTCGAGCTGTCCGAGGACGTACCGTGCTTTGCCGAGATCCTGGCGCAAGCCGGATACCGCACGGGATATGCCGGGCAGAAACACATCCGCGAGCGCGGCTTTGCGGACTTCGCAGGACTCCTGAGCGACTATCGCGAGTGGGTCCAGCAACAGGCCCCCGGACTCCTGAGCGCTCGGCCGCTCGGACCGCCGTATTGCCAGGAAGTCGACCACGATGTCGATGAAAGCCGCGAGGCCTGGTATGCCCGCGGGACGTCCGAGTTGATTGAGCGCTACGCCAATCAGGACGCCCCATGGCTTATCGAATGCGACTTCGACGCGCCGCACCCGCCCTTCCCTCTGCCGGCGGGATACGCGTCGCTCTATGCACCCTCAGATGTCGCCCTTCCCGCGAGCCTGGACGACGATCTGCTCGACAAAGCGGAGGCGCACCGAGTCTGTCGGGCCACACAGGTCGGTGAGGGACTGAGCCGTGAAGACTGGCAGCTGTTCATTGCGTCATACTGGGCCTATGTGACCCTGACCGATCACTATATCGGCCAGATTCTGGCAACCCTTGACCGTACCGGCCAGCGCGAGAACACAGTCGTGATCTTCACATCGGACCACGGTGAACTGGTCGGGGCACACGGATTCATTACCAAGTACCCACAGCTGTGGGACGAAGGCCTGCACGTACCCCTGGTAATGCGCTGGCCCGAAGGTGCAGCGCGGGGCGTTGTGCGCCAGGGGTTCACAAGCAGCATCGACCTGCTGCCGACGATCTGCGAGCTGGCAGGTGCAACGATCCCTGGCACCGTCCACGGCGAGTCCCTGGTGCCGTTGCTTGCAGCAGGTCCCGAACCCGAAGTGGGGCGCGACGAGACCTTCTCGGAATACGACGGCAACATCGGGCAGGCCTACAGCGTGCGAATGGTCCGCACACGGGAATGGAAGTACGTGTTCGTCCCTTATGGCCGGGACGAGTTGTATGATCTCATCAACGACCCCGGTGAATGCGTAAATCTGGCCGGACGCAGTGAAAACCGGCCAGCACTCCGGGACATGCAGGACCGAATGGCCCGCCGGATGGAGCAGACCAGGGACCACGCCCTGGGCCCCCTCAACGCCCGCCGGAAACTCACGGCCCGATAGGACACCGCGGAAACACACGTCCAACCGGCAGCACAACCAAGCCGGACGGGGTCGGGACCAGGACTTCTGACAGTTGGTGGGCCATTCACCCGCGGACCTGTCAAGCACCACCGACGCCAAGTGTCAAAGTACGGGCCCACCCCCGGGAGGCGATGCCACATCACCACAGCCCACGATTTCACAACACCGACCAGACTGCCGCGAAAAGCCCGTCCCTCTGCCTGCGTCATGTCCTGAGAACGATGATGCGGTACTCGCGGGCGGACACGCCTCGTCCTGCCTCGACCGGCCACCGGCCCACCTTCTCACCCCTATCCATCCGTCCAGCCCCGGCTCGAACTCTCCGACTCAATAGCGGCTTCCTTATGTGCGGCATCGGACCCGCTATCTTCCGGCAAATGTCGCATCACAGAGGCTAACGGTAGTTTACTGTAGATTGGGTCCGTAGTACACCTTTCCGCCCCGAGCGCGCGCGCCAAACTCCTGTCCCCCATAGCCTTCCGCGATTGTCCTTTTCTATT
>Ga0209045_1002296_pt1 | contig 14369 bp, 14 predicted proteins | sample SaaInlLV_10m_DNA_4_FD_184664 | JGI IMG/M metagenome (GOLD analysis project Ga0209045, IMG submission 184664) | Marine microbial communities from expanding oxygen minimum zones in the Saanich Inlet - Saanich Inlet SI072_LV_200m_DNA (SPAdes) (version 2) | ecosystem: Environmental > Aquatic >...
GATCCAGTAAAACCTCCACTGCAATAGGCAATGTTAAATTCCAAGACGATGAATTAATGCTTGTGGGTAATAAAGCTATTTTAAAGAAGCAAGATGGAGCAACTCATACTACATTAGAGCAAGTTAACTTTCACTATCCAGCCTCTAAAATTAATGGCCAAGCACAAAAAGTAACTAATGACGGCACTCAGCAAGTGTTTAGTTCGGCCAGCTATAGCTTGTGCCCATTAGGCAATACAGATTGGCGCATGAAGGCAGACCAAATCACACTTAACTCTAAAACAAATAAAGGCGTCGCTGAAGATGTCACGGTAGAGTTTTTAGGGGTGCCAATTTTCTACTCACCTCATCATGAGTGGGTATTAGAAGGACGAGGTTCTGGTTTCTTAGCGCCAAGTTTTGGTAGCTACGACGAGTCTGTTGCCAGTAAAGACAACAACTACCAAGTAAGAATTCCTTATTACTTTAACATTGCGCCTGATCGTGATTTGTTACTAACACTTAATCATCTATCAAGTAGAGGTAGTATTGTAGAGGGTGTCTATCGACAGCTCATTGCTAAAGGTGATTATTGGAAAGAGGGTCGATTTGAAATTGAAGGTCACTATTTAAACGAAGACGATATTACTAGCAACAAGCGCTGGTTACTCAATTCAAAAATCAATCTTTCTGTTAACGATAAAATCAACATTAATGCTAATACTAACCGAGTTTCAGACGCTGACTACTTTAAAGATATAGCACATAGCAATACTTCTGACTCATCATTACACTCACAGATTGATGCATCCTATAAAGATGATGAGCGCAATCTGGCTTTGTCTTTATTTGCAGAAACCGAACAATTGATTAATAGCGGCAGTGCGGCTTACACGCGTGCACCAGAATTATCAATCTCTAAAGGCTTTGAAGGTTTGAGTGGTCGAGATATGAATTTGTCATTAGTCAGCACTAAGTTTGCGCACAATGATTCTAGCAAAACAACCGGTGTGCGCACACATGCTCAAGCAGGCTTTAAGCGCTCAATAGCAACTGACGCTTATTCGTTGACACCAAGCTTAAACCTCTCAACTACAGATTATGCACTTAATAATAGCACTGACCAAGATCGTTCTATTTATAGCTTTGGCATCGACTCAAAGCTGTTCTTAGAAAGAGAAACAAACCTTTTTGGTGTTGATTTAATTCAAACCTTAACACCAAGACTGGCTTACAACTACACACCTAAAAAGAATCAAAGCGCACTACCAAGCTTTGATTCTGCTGACAAAAATGATTCTTACGAAAGTTTATTCTCTGGTCAAAAATTTACCGGTATTGATAGAATTAGTAACGCCAATAGCTTTACTTTAGGACTTGAATCTGATTTTCTTGATGAGGAAAATGGTAATACCTATTTGAGTTTAAAAGCCGCTCAAACTCATCATATTGATGAGCAAGATATGGACAGCAATGGTAATTTAGTTGACCGTAGAAAATATTCTGATATTGCCGCTTCTGCCGACTTTGCATGGAGCAACTTTACCTTTAACAATGCATTGCAATACGACCCAGAAACCAGCAAAATTGATAAACGCGATAGTGCGATTACTTACCAACTCAATCCTAGAAAATTCTTAACCATTGCGCACCACGATGACAACAACGTTAAATCAGCCGAATTGTATGGCGCTTATCCAATCAACACAAAAATGCATGTCTTTGCTGGTATTAATCGCTCTATCACTGATTCAATCACCAATAAAGAAACCACAGGTATTGCTTACGAGTCTTGTTGTTGGGCAATTCGTTTAGCGCACTTTAAAAAGCATATTAGTGGCAATGACTATGATTACGTGACAGACTTTGAATTGGTACTTAAAGGCTTGGCCAGCACCTCTCCAAGTCTCTCAAAAGAACTAGAAGAAAACATTCCAAACTACTTAGCCAACCTTAATGACTAATCCAATGAAAACCTTATTTGCATTTGCATTAATTTTTTCACTTAATTCGTTAGCTACTCCCAATAGTATTGTTGCTATTGTTAACGACGAGCTGATTACTTTTGATGCAATCAGTGCGAAAATTAAGCCCGCTTCTACCAAAGCTGAAAAAATAAAACTGATCGATAACCAAATCAACCTGGTGCTTCAATTAGAAAAAATACAAAAATTTGGCATCAAGCCTAAATTAAGCTCTGTTAATTCTATGCTCAGCAATATCGCCTCGCAAAACGGCTTAACCCTGGCACAACTACAAGCCAATGCGCAATATGACGAGATCTTAGAAAATATAAACCAACAGCTTTCACTAAGAGGTCTTAAGCAGCTTGTTTTACAAGAAGCTAACATTAAACTATCTCAAGCAGAAATTGACACTATGCTTTCTAAAAATCCTAGTAAGTCTGAAAGCCTTAATAAGCAAATCAAAATAGCGCAAATTGTGATCAGCTCTATCGATCAGACAGACTCTTTATTGCAATCTAAAGACAACTTGATTCAGCAATTTTTAACCGAACTCAGTGACAAAATTAATGCCGGCACTTCGTTCTCGAGTTTGGCTAAATTACACTCTCAAGACCCTTCTTATAAAAATGGCGGTGAATCAGAATGGCTTGATGAAAATAGACTGCCAGCACTGTTCAAACAACAAATATCCCAACTTAAAGCAGACGAATTATCACCACCTTTTCAGACTGAGCAGGCCTGGAGAATTATCAAAATTATTGATAAACGCAGTGTTGACAATCATCTAATTGCACTCAAATCACAACTCGTTCAATCAAAGAAAAATACCTTTTTTAAAGATTGGGTAAAAGCACTAAGAAAAAATGCCTATATAGAGATTTTTGATCACAAACTATAAGCGCACCACCCATGTCTAAATCAATTATCATCTTTGGATTTCATGCTATCCAGGCGCAAATAGATTCCACTCCCGAGTGTTTGATTAAAGTATTTACACTGGACAATCGCAACGACAAGCGTTTAAACACATTGACCACTCAGCTCGATTGTTTGGGTATTAACACGCAAAAATCTAGCAAGCAACAACTCGATAAGCTCACTAAAAGTCAAACGCATCAAGGTATTGTTGCTGAAATATTGCTACCCACCCTACCTAACCTGGATGGCCTGATACACCATATTGAAAAACTCGACAATAACAGCTTAATATTAATATTAGACTCTATTCAAGATCCAAGAAACCTAGGTGCTTGTTTACGTAGCGCTAACGCTGCTGGTGTAGATTGCGTAGTCATTAACAAAGATGGCTCTGCACCGATAAATGCATTGGTTCACAAAACATCTGCAGGTGCATTAAACCAACTTAAGATTTTCTCTGTGACTAATTTATCTCGTACTATCAAAGCACTAAAAGAACAGAATATTTGGGTAGTTGGTCTAGATGGTGCAACAGATCAATCACTTTATCAAATTGACCTTACCACGCCAACTGCAATTATTATGGGGGCTGAGGGCTCAGGTTTGCGCTCACTAACCAAGAAGTCTTGCGACCAATTGGCCATGATTCCAATGCAAGGCAATGTTGAGAGTTTGAACGTTTCTGTTGCGACAGGCATCGCCTTATTTGAAGCCAGCAGACAGCGTCACCTCTAAACCGCTGAGATTAATTAAACTTAAGCCCTAAAAGTATGATTTTTTGGTAAAATTGTCAAGTTTTTGCAGTATTGATGAAACAAGGAATACCCGAACAGATAAAGCTTTTTAAATTCGCTTCTAGATCATTGATCTTTTCACAGGTTTACCAAGTGAGAGATTTCCCTAGAATTAGCGCATTGGTAAGCAATCAAGACGCACCTGTTAGTGTTGAATTAAATTTTAGCATTGAAAATAACAGAATTCCTTGTATTACCGGTAAAGTTGAACTGGATGTGGCACTAACCTGCCAACGTTGCTTAAATGAAGTCAGTATTCATTTACAACCAAAATTTCAGCTTGCTTTTTTGCAAAATGAACAACAAGGTGAAGAGTTAGACTCTAGCTTTGAGACGATTCTAAATGCTGACGAAGAATTTTCGACCATAGAATTTATAACGGATGAAGTGTTGATATCCGTCCCGATGATCCCCATGCATGAGCATGAGTGTGCATCGTACAAAGATACAACACCAATAAAAGAGCAAAAGCGTGAAAATCCTTTTGCGATATTAAAACAATTGAAAAACTCAACTAAGGAGTAAAAAATGGCTGTACAAAAAAGTAGAAAAACCCCTTCAAAAAGAGGCATGCGTCGTTCACACAACGCACTAACTAGCCCAGCACTATCTGAAGATCAAGAAACAGGTGAAATTCATTTACGTCACCATGTGACTGCTGATGGTTATTACCGTGGTAAAAAAGTCATTAATAAAGCACAAGATATTCAGGAAGTAGAAGCTTAAGTCCTAATGACGATCAGGGTATCAATTGATGCCTCAGGGGGAGATCATGGGATACCAGTTACTATTACAGCTGGTCTTAAAGCCTTGGGTGCGTTTCAAGACTTACACCTAAATTTTGTAGGTGACGAGTCTGCTATTCAAGCAGAACTCGATAAACACCCATCTTCTCAAAAACTATCTAATCGATTTGGCATTACTCACGCTAGTGAAGTAGTTGCAATGAACGAATCACCTTCAATTGCACTACGTAAAAAGAAAGACTCATCAATGCGTGTTGCTATTAATTTAGTCAAAGACAAAACTGTCGACGCTTGTGTTAGTGCTGGTAATACTGGCGCACTAATGGCTATTTCACGCTTTGTATTAAAAACCATTAAAGGCATTGATCGCCCTGCTATTATGGGTCGCATGCCTACCATGACGGGTCATGCCCACATGCTAGACCTCGGTGCAAATGTAGATTCTAAACCAGAAGCTTTAGTTGAGTTTGCAGTTATGGGCTCTATTGCTGTCGAACACACTGAAGACATCACCGCACCTAGTGTAGGCCTACTTAATATTGGTGAAGAGGAAATGAAGGGCAATGACAGCATTAAAAAAACAGCTGAACTACTTAAAGCCTCTAACTTAAATTATGTTGGCTTTATTGAAGGCGATGACATCTATAAAGGCACTGTTGATCTAGTGGTTTGTGATGGCTTCGAAGGTAATATTGCACTCAAAGCATCAGAAGGTATAGCGGCAATGATGGGTCATTACCTAAAACAAGCTTTTACTAAAAATATTTTTACTAAAATTGTTGCTCTTATCGCTACTCCAGTTTTAAAAGACTTTAAATCTAGCCTAGATCCTGGAAAATACAACGGTGCTAGCTTACTAGGCCTTCGCGGAATTGTGGTTAAAAGTCATGGTGGCGCCAATGCCGATTCATTTTTCCAGGCGATTAAAGAAGCCTACTTAGAGGCGCACGCTAAAATCATTGAAAAGATCACTACTCAGGTATCATTAGAATTAGAAAACCAACAAAGCAAAGGCGATAATGAGTAAATTTGCAAGAATCATCGGTACAGGTTCTTATTTACCACCTAAGGTGGTTACTAATGATGATTTATCTGAAAAAATTGATACTTCTGATGAGTGGATCGTCGCTCGAACTGGTATCAAAGAAAGACGTATTGTTACTGACGAATCTACTTGTGATTTGGCCACCATCGCATCTAACAATGCGCTTGAAATGGCTGGCATCGATGCCAGTGAATTAGACTTAATCATCTTAGCAACCACCACGCCGGATAAAATTTTTCCAGCAACGGCAACCATGTTGCAAAATAAAATTGGCGCTTCTTGCCCTGCCTTTGACCTTCAGTCAGTTTGTTCGGGCTTTGTCTTTGCATTAACCACTGCTGAACAATACATTAAAACCGGTGCAGCCAATAAAGTATTGGTTGTTGGTAGTGAGACCCTGTCTCGCATTGTTGACTGGAATGACCGATCAACTGCCATTCTTTTTGGCGATGGTGCTGGTGCTGTGGTGTTAAGTGGTAGTGAAGAAACTGGCATCTTGCATTCAAAACTTTTTAGTGATGGCAACTACTTGTCTTCATTACAAGTGAGTAATAACTACATTAACGAAACTGGTTTTATCGAAATGGCGGGCAACGAGGTCTTTAAGATTGCTGTTAGTCGCCTTTCTTCTTTAGCAGAAGAAACACTCAAGGAATGCAACATGAGTTCCGATGAGCTTGATTGGATGGTGCCTCATCAAGCCAATATTCGTATTATTTCTGCAGTCGCTAAACGCATCAAAACCCCAATGGACAAAGTGGTTGTTACTTTAGAAAAGCACGGCAACACATCGGCCGCCTCTATTCCATTAGCACTAGACACAGCGGTTCGAGATGGTCGCATCAAGAAAGGTCAAAACCTATTGTTCGAAGGTATTGGTGGTGGTTTTAGCTGGGGCAGTATTTTAGTTAAATTCTAAAACTTTCTTGATTGTAACTGTTCAGTCAAACTACGTAACTCGCTCGAATCCATACTTAATTGCTCTAACTTTTCAAAAGCTCGCTGATATAACTGCTGATAAGTTTTTGTCGCTTCATCCAAGCCTAATAACGCAGGATAAGTTGGTTTATTTTTATCGGCGTCTGAGTGTTGTTTTTTACCCAGCACACCTTCCGGGGTAAGCACGTCTAAAACATCATCTTGAACTTGATAGGCTAAGCCAATATCTTGTGAAAAACCATCTAATATTTTTTGATCTTCAGCGCCACACTGGCTCGACACCAAAGCACCTAATTTAACCGAACAACTGAGTAACGCACCGGTTTTCTTTCGATGCATGTTTTGCAAAGTTTCAGCGTCAATGGTTTTTGAAACCACCGATAAATCAATCGACTGCCCTTCAGCCATCTCAAATGCCGCATGCGTCAGTGCTTGAAGTAGTGTTATTCGCACTTGAGCTGATAAGCCACCATCATTGGTTAGCACTTCAAAAGCCAAGGCTTGTAAACCATCACCAGCTAATATGGCTTGAGCCTCGCCGAATTGCTTATGACAAGCAGGCTGGTTGTGGCGAATATCATCATCATCCATGGCTGGCAAGTCGTCATGGATCAAAGAATAGGCATGAATTAATTCTACTGCACAAGCACTGGAATCAGCTAAATTAATCGCTGTGCCGAAGGTGTTAGCCACGGCATAAGTCAAGATGGGTCTAAAGCGCTTGCCGCCAGATAACACGCTGTAACGCATGGCCTCTCTCAAGCTGCCTTGGGTTGATAAGTGTTTGTCTAAATATTGATTAACACGCTGAGTGTAGCCTTTAAAACTCATAAAAATTGTCTTTAGATTTCGTCTAACGGTTTTTGAGTTTTGTAATCATCGTCAGCACTCAACAGTGCGATCTTTTGTTCTGCTTCACTTAACGCTGATTGACACTGGCGTGTTAATTGCACGCCCTGCTCAAAAAATTTCAACGAGTCTTCTAAGCTTAAATCGCCAGATTCCATCGTTTTTACAATACTTTCAAGCTCTAGCAAGCCCTTATTAAAATCAAATTTTTTTGTCATATTACCTTTCTCCGCCACCACCGGCTTTATTGAGTATTTTATCCATTAACCGTGTTGGCAACAACCTCATTAATATAGCAAATAATTTGGTTGGGAAAGTCACGTGGTAATGAATCTTTGCTTGTTTGGCACTCAGCGCATGTTCTGCGCATTTTAATACTGCTGTTGCTGGCAGGGTAAAATCAGCCAATTCATCAGACTGCAGACGTTTGATCATTTTTTCGTAATTTGATTGGTAGTCACTGCTCTTCATATCTACATGCTTCATAAAGGCTTTATAAGCATTAATTCTAAATTTAGACTCAATCGGGCCAGGTTGAATTAATGACAACTGCACATTGGTGTTTGATAATTCTAAGCGCAATGTATTGACCAGCCCCTCTATGGCAAATTTAGAGGCGTTATAAGACCCTCTAAAAGGCATAGCTATAAATCCCAATACAGAACTTAAATAAATGATCCGCCCTTCGTTCTTTAATTTCATTTTTGGTAAAACTAAATTGGTCAACTCATGCCAACCAAATACATTAGTTTGGAATTGTTCTTCCAATGCTTTTCTAGAAATATCTTCTAACGCCCCTACTTGCCCATAGGCACCATTATGGATTAAACCGTACAAATCATCCGTTTGTTCAAAAATAGCCTTTATTGCTGTATTAATGGACCGTGAAGAAGATAAATCTAGCATAAAAGCATCAAAGCCTTGTTGTTCAAGCTGCTCTACGTCTTTAATGTTTCTGGCAGTAGCAAATACTCGGTAACCTTTCTGTTTTAAACCTTGTGCCAAACACAAGCCAATTCCACTAGAGCAGCCCGTAATTAGGACTGACTTCATTGTTGCGCTTTAGTCCAAAATTTAGCAACATCCTTTAATTCAGGGTTGATACTTTGTGAGCGCAACAATAAAAAATCATAAGCCATTCTAAACCGTGGATTTTGCAATAGGTCGTCTACTTTTTTAGGATGCATTTTTTCTAATTTTGATTGCATTATCCAAATATCTTTAATTCTAGCAGTAAGCCATTTTGGTAATGAAACTTGTTTAATTTGGTTAATAATCACTTCTTCAGAGGCTTGAGTTATTGCCAAATAAAATGAACGCTGCTTTTTCTTAATCATAACAAAACGCTCGTTTTGTGCTTGCCATAAAAAAACGGCAAACAAAAAAACAGGTGTTACAGGTTTATTTTGTTTAATGCGTGCGGCCGTATTTAATAATGCTTTTTTAATAAACTCATTTTTTTGCGTTTGTTTAAACAAATGTTTTAATAAACCGTATTTTTCCAATTGCTCATAAACGCCAAACGAATATTCATTATGAAACAGTTTAATACACTCCTCATATAAGCGCGCTGGTGAAATATTACTGAGTAACGAGGCTTGATCTAAAATGCAACTTTTTACTTCGTCACTAAGCTCTGCCCCTAGTTTTTCGCTAAAACGAATCGCTCTAATCATGCGCACAGGATCCTCAGAAAAACGAAGTTTAGCTTCGCCAATAATGTGAATCTCTTTGGCTTCAAGGTCTTTTAAACCGCCAACATAATCAATCACCTCATGTTTATGAATATCGTAATACAAGGCATTAATATTAAAGTCTCTACGCACAACATCGTCTTCAAGAGAGCCGTAGCAGTTGTCGCGAACAATCACGCCACTTTTTGCTGTTTGTACTTGACCTGATCGGAAAGTAGCCACCTCGATAAATTTACGCGCAGAAAACATCACATGTACCAAACGAAAACGTCGTCCGATTAGGCGAGATCGTTTAAATAGTTTGTGTACTTGTTCAGGCTTGGCGTTAGTTGCTATGTCAAAATCTTTAGGCTCTAAACCTAGTAATAAGTCTCGAACACAACCGCCTACTAAGTACACCTCAAACCCAGCTTTGTGAATGGTTTTGACCACCTTTAGCGCGTCTTTATCTAGGAGTTTTTTGTCAAATTTAACGCTTTGACGAATGGGTTTCATAAATTATTTTAAAAGTTATAAATACTGGAGATTAACCACAGGCTGTGGAGTCCAGTCACTACGACGGTGTTCAGCAATCACTTCAGTATAAACACCGCCACGCACATTAAAAATTGATTTCAAACGCATAAATCTAGGGTTAGTCACTGCAACCAAATCATCTAAAATTTGATTAGTCACTGCCTCATGAAAAGCACCTTCATCACGAAATGACCAAATATACATTTTTAAAGATTTAAGCTCAACACAGGCTTTATCAGCAATATACTCTAAATGCAATGTGGCAAAGTCAGGCTGCCCTGTTTTTGGACACAAGCAGGTGAACTCTGGCATATCGATTTTAATAACATAATCACGTTCGGCATTAGGGTTATCAAAAACTTCTAATTCTTTACTGGGCTTACTTGACATTGTTTGCGTCCTTATATGAAAATTGCTCGGCTATTTTATCAAGATAATGGGTGAATTTTCCATGTCTGTAAAAATATAAGATAAGAATAAATAATAGCATTAATGCATGTACCCACCACAACCCTACCATTGGCGTTGAATCACCGCGCTCCAAAGTAGATTTGGCAATCAACAAAGCGTTGTTATATAGAATAAAGACAACCACACCAATTAATACACCTAAATTCTTACCGCCCCTAGGAGAGGCTTTTCCAAGTAGGATTCCTAAAATTGATAAAACCAATACACTGAGTGGTTGTGATAAGCGCCACTGCAACTCAGCAGCTTCTTTTAAACCATCAGAACGCAATAAGTCTAGTGTCCCTTGCCCTTCAACCTTGCTGTAGCTACTGTTAGATTTTTGCACTTCACCATCAATGATTTGTAAATCATATAGATCAAAATTAAGGATTTTTTTATTCGACTCACCAGGAAACCCATGATATCGAGTGCCGTCTTTTAAACGTAAATACACGCTACTGGTTGTTGAGTCGGTATATTTCTGCGCTTGCTTAGCCAATGTAATCACAGGCTCACCGCCAGCCAAAGCATAAATAAATATTTCTTCCATTGCCTGATTACTGCCCTGGTCACCGTCTTCAACTTTAGAGGCGTAAAAAACAATTTCTCCATCTTTAAATTCTTGAAATTCACCCTGTTTAATGAATGAAAATTCTGAAGCATTCTCAGTACGATCCATAATCATGCTTCTTTGCTGTTTAGACCAAGGCACTGCGACGGTGGTTAAAAATAAAATAAACACAAAGATGGTTATTGCAATTGGCTGAATAAACACCATAAGGTGCTTATCACCCAAGCCAAGAGAGTTTATTACAATTGCCTCGGAGTTCTTATACAGTTTGCTAACCGACAAGATAATCGCCAAAAATAGAGACAGTGATAGAATCAAAGGCACGTCTCTAATCATTTTAAAACCAATTAACGGGAACAAGTCTATAACAGGGATGCCTTGCTTAAGGCTTTCTTTAATCACTAAGACCAATTGATTGCCGAATACAACCAAACCAATCACGATAAATACTGCTGCTAATAACACCAATATATTGCGCATTAAATATTTGGCAATAATTGTGTTAATCAAGCTTAGAGCTTGCTTAAAAACTGTGGTTGACTTCATGACTTATAAGTATAAGCGAAGGCGTGCATTAAGGGGTTTTATTTCTTTTGCGACATTGATGAGAAGAACTCATCATTGGTTTTGGTCAACTTCAAACGATCAATCAAAAATTCTGCCGCCTCTACTGTGTCCATCGGATGCAAAATCTTACGCAAAATCCACATCTTTTGTAACTCTACCGCATCAGTAATCAACTCTTCACGACGCGTGCCAGAAGCATTAATATTAATTGCCGGGAAGATGCGTTTTTCACTTAAACGACGCTCAAGGTGTAATTCCATATTACCGGTACCCTTAAACTCTTGATAAATCACTTCATCCATCTTCGAGCCTGTGTCAATCAACGCGGTTGCAATAATAGTAATACTACCGCCATTTTCAATATTTCTAGCCGCACCAAAGAAGCGCTTAGGGCGTTGCAAAGCACTTGCATCAACACCACCAGTCAACACCTTGCCTGATGATGGGGCAATCGTATTGTAGGCACGTGCTAAACGTGTAATAGAGTCTAGCAAAATGATCACATCTTTGCCTTGTTCTGCACGTCTTTTAGCTTTTTGAATTACCATTTCTGCTACCTGAACATGGCGCTTTGCTGATTCATCAAAGGTTGAAGCAATAACTTCACCACGTACAGTGCGGGCCATTTCTGTCACTTCTTCAGGGCGCTCATCAATCAATAATACAATAAGCTCACAATCAGGATGATTACGAGAAATTGAAGTGGCAATATTTTGCATAATCATGGTTTTACCGGCTTTTGGCGGTGCGACCAACAAGCCCCTTTGGCCCTTACCAAATGGTGAAACCAAATCAATCACTCGAGCGGTAATGTCTTCAGTGCCGCCATTGCCAATTTCTAGAGTAAGGCGTTCGTCAGGGTGAATTGGCGTTAGTGATGCAAATGGCACTCGGTTTCTAACACTTTCTGGATTTTCACCATTAACCTCAGACACCTGAATCAATGCAAAATACTTTTCACCTTTTTTAGGTGCACGAATCTTTCCTGCAACCAAATCACCGGTTGATAGGTTAAATCGTTTAATCTGATTAGGGGAAATATAAATATCGTCAGCACCTGAAGTATAAGAATCATCACTTGATCTTAAAAAACCATAGCCATCTTGCAATATATCAAGCGTACCATCACCGATTACCTCTTCATTATTAGCCGCTTTAGCTTTTAGAATAATAAAAATAAGGGTTTGTTTCTTAGCACGAGAAATATTTTCAGCACCTAAAGATTGTGCTAATTCTAATAATTCCTCTGGGGATGATTTTTTTAGTTCTGATAGTTTCATGAATTGTCCGATGGATGAAAGGAAATGCTAACCAGAATGATTAACATGGATGCACTTAGTGCGATATTTTTTAAGTTAAAATTTATTATAAAAAACGATTCGCCACCTCTGGTGAATCATTTGAGTTTTAAATGCTTGCGTCAATAAAGGCGCTTAATTCAGCCTTACTTAAAGCGCCCATTTTGGTTGCTTCAACTGCGCCATCTTTAATAATTAACATGGTTGGGATGCCGCGAACACCATATTTTGGTGGTGTTTGGTCATTTTCATCAACATTAATTTTAGCAATGGTAATCTTGCCATCGTAATCATCAGCGATTTCGTCTAATACAGGCGCTAGCGCTTTACAAGGGCCACACCAAGGCGCCCAAAAATCTACTAAAACTACTTGTGATGAATTGATAACATCTGCTTCAAATGAGCTATCCGTTACTACTTTAATTTTGTCATTCATATGTTTGTGTAATGTTTATCTGAAAGGAATAAATCACAGCAGAAGAGCTGTTGTTAGGCAAATTATATCGATTATTTGACCTTTGTGCTGTTATTTTACAAATTTTCTTCAAGTGCTTGCCTTAATTGCTTTTCTTCTACCACACTCAACGGCTGTTTGTCAGCATTACTAATAAAGAAAACATCTTCTACTCGCTCACCCATTGTGGACACCCTTGCATTGACTAAATCAATATTAAGCTGATGAAAGATGTAAGCAATATTAGATAAAAGCCCCTGCTTATCAACCACACTAATTTCTACTTGGGTTAAATTCCATTTTTCGTTATGAGAGAATTCGATTTTCATTTTGTGATCAAAATGACGGTGTGCATGCTTAGCGCTTACCTCTTTAATATTAACATCTGTTTTGGAAAGCTCATCCTCTATGATTTGACCAATGTTGATTTGAGTCAATATATCATCTTGTAATACACTAATGGTGTTGTAAGCTTTGTTGTCTTTGCTAGTCAAAATCTTAGCATCAACAATATCTAAGCCTAATTTTTCAACAATATTCACTAACCTACAAAACAAACCCTTTGAGTCATCTCCATACACAAAAATATCCACCACATTGTGTTCAGACAAGCGAGACATAACCCTAATTCTCTTATCTGTTGGCTTCATTAGCAGCCATAAATGCCACAAAATATCGTCAGTTTCATAACGCAGAAAATAGTCTTTAGGCAAGGTTGAAAATATTTTTTCAACTTGTTTAGGATCGCAACCTTGCTGCTCAGTTTCGTTTAGAAGCGAATGTTTAATTTGCTCAATTTGTTTTGCCATACTCGGTGGCTTAGTGGCTCCACTCAACAAGTGGTCTTTAGTTTTATAAAATAATTTTTTTAAAAGCGAATCTCTCCAGTCGTTCCACAAGTCAGCCTTAGTGGCGCGAATATCTGCCACTGTTAATAAATATAAAAAATCTAAAAATCGTACCGAGCCAACCGCTTTAGAAAAGCGATCAATCACTTCAAAATCTTCCAAGTCTTGTTTTTGCGCCGTTTGCGACATAAGTAAGTGTTGCTCAACTAAGCCTGAAACCAGCGCTATGTCTTTAGATTTTAGCTGATGATGCTTACAAAAAATTTGAGCGTCTTGCGCACCCAAACTAGCATGATCACCACCACGACCTTTGGCGATATCATGAAATAATCCTGCTAATAGTAACAATTCTGGCTTATCAATAGTTTTGGCAACCTCGCTAGACAATTCAAATTCTTTAGCAAATTCACTAACGAAAAAACGCCTTAAATTTCGAATCACAAACAACGTGTGCTGATCTACCGTATAAGCATGAAATAAGTCATATTGCATTAAACCTGTTATCTGCCCGAATGCAGGAATATAACGTTCCAAAACACCATAGCGATTCATCAGCTTCAAGGCTTTGTTAACACCACGTTTTTGTTGTAACAATTTAATAAATAAACGATTATTTTGACGTTTCTTATAATAATTTTTATCAATCAAATCCAAATCAAATTGCATCTGTCTGAGTGTGCCGGCACTGATACCACGTACATAATTATGCTTAGCGATCAATAAAAATATTTCAA
>Ga0209045_1002304_pt1 | contig 14344 bp, 9 predicted proteins | sample SaaInlLV_10m_DNA_4_FD_184664 | JGI IMG/M metagenome (GOLD analysis project Ga0209045, IMG submission 184664) | Marine microbial communities from expanding oxygen minimum zones in the Saanich Inlet - Saanich Inlet SI072_LV_200m_DNA (SPAdes) (version 2) | ecosystem: Environmental > Aquatic > Marine...
GGGAGATGCACGCCGCTCACGTCGCTGACCCCGAAGGCCCAACTCCCACGGGCGGAACGCCCGTGCTCAACATCAACGGGTATGCCATCCATCCCAAGAGCCCGGAACTGCACGTCCTGTCAGCCATGGATTTCTGGGGGTTCACGAGCCGTGACCGCGGTCGTACATGGACCCATCCCGCCTTCCCCAAGACAGGAAACAACCTCTACGCGATACTGCTCGACCCCGACATACCGGAACGTGTTTGGGCAGGCGCAAGCGTTGCGCACGACATCCCCTTGAAAGGCGGCCACTACATCAAACAGGCCCGGAACTGGGGCGGCCTGCTCTGCTCGGACGACTTCGGGGAAAGCTGGGGCTGGGACTCCTGGGGGGACGACTGCAAAGGGCTCCCGAAAGGCCTGATTACCGGCATCGTGCTGAACCCCGACTCCCCGGTTGATCGCCGTCAGCTGTGGGTGTCGCACTTCTCCAAAGGCGTCTTCGAAAGCCTGGACCACGGCAGGACATGGGAACTGCGCGCGGACGGCCTGCTGCCGGACGCCCTCTACTTCGGACTGCACCGCGCCAAAGACGGCACGCTGACCACGTTCACGCTCGGTAAGACACACGTCTTCCGCAGCCGAGACGACGGACGTAGTTGGCAGGACATCTCCAGGGGCAAATTCGGCAGTGCCTGGAGCATTGCGGTTCGTCCCAATCGGCCGGATACAGTTTTCGTCGCCCGCTGCGGCGCGCTGTACGCGGGGCGTGCGTTGATGCGGACCAAGAACAACGGAGAGACGTGGCAGGAGGTCCTGCCGCACGATGTCTCGTACGTCCACTTCCACCCGGGCAACCCCGACACCATCTACGCAACAGGCTACAACAACTCCGCACTGCACGTCAGCAGGGACGGCGGAAATACGTGGACGCGCCTCCCCTTCCCCCACTGGCGCCCCAAGTCGTGCCAGGTGGACCTACTCGACGACCGCATCCTTTACGTCACGGCAAGCGGCGGCGCCGTGTTCCGAGGGACACGACTGCCGACAGTAGCCAATCCAGAATGAACAGTCAGCACCAATAGTGACATCTCAACCAAGCCCGACTGACCATGGCAAATGCTTGGCTTCCAGGCGGCTCTTCTCCCTCTGGCCTTACAGAATCCCCGCGTCCCTTGGCTGGCCGACGAGCAGCTATGCACGCTCTCTTACTCAAGCCTATACTCGGCAAACGTCTCTGTCACTGACTTGAACGTGTTCCTGTTCAGGGAGATGCCGCCTTCAAAGCCCAGTCCCGTTGAGGTAATGGTGTAGGCGTTCGGCTTGGTGTTCTTGATGGAACAGTTCGCCTTGGGACCAGCCAAACACCCTACGTCCAACTTCCCAGAGAAGAGATTCTCTTCTACCACAGAGGTCTGTGAGCAGTACGCATATACCCCAATGTGTCTACCGGGCCTTCGCGTGTCCCCAAATCTGAAATCATTGTCCTCAAATACGTTACTTCCGCCAGCATACCACAGAGAAATCCCAGTGTTGGGATTCGACCCGGTATTTCCCTTGAATACGTTGTTGTTTGCGCCGTAGAATGCGCCGATTGCTGAACTTGCCCCCTTGATTTCGTTATTCAGCACACGGTTCCCAAAAGACGTTGCGTGGATATAGATGCCACCGTCGTTCTTGGCGGCCGTGCTCAGGCAGTCCACACTGTTCTCTGAGACCACGTTGTTCTTGGAGTACATCATGACGAGTATCGCGCAATCTCCGCCCTCGACGAAGGTAATGTCATTGCCTTCAACCACGTTCTCCGAACTGAAGTTGGATATGGTGATCGCGTACTGACCTGAGTTTGTGATGTCGCACTTCTCGATTGTGCAGCGAAACGCATAGTGCACTAAGCGAATCCCACCTGCCCCCTCAGTAGTCTCAATGGTGAGGCCTCGGAAGTGTGCATTGAAGGGTTGCTCAAAGACAATGGCATGTCCCTTCCCGGAGTGGTTGATGATACTCAAGTCATGAATACGGATATTCCGAGCGCCCACATGATCACCAATGACTGCCTCAGCCACATAGTCCGAATCCAGTTCCCGATCGATTGTGATTCTGTTCTCCTCTATCTCAGTGATTCTCGCAATCTGGGCCTTGACCAGCACATCCCTGCTCCCGTTGAGATGAGCCGGAGTATCTTGTCCCTTTGACTTCTTCTCTAGAATCGTCCAGGTGTCCTTGCGATTGTTCGAAATGAAAATCCAGTCTCCGACTGCGAATCCATCGTCGTTTTCTACCAGGAAGGACGTGTCCCCCTTTCGCACGGCCTCCGCCAACACTCCGCGCTTCACCTTCCCGGCAATCCTCTCATTGTTGTAGTTCCTGGTGTAATAGAAGTGTCTGCTCCCGTTCTTCAGTGCCCGTATCTTCCCCTTTGAGAAGGTGAGAACGCTCTTCTTCCCTTCGCCAAAGAGGATGGCATTTGATCCCAGCCAGAGATCGCCAGAGAACAGGTAATTTCCCTCTGGAACGAGACAAGCCTTCTGCGCTCCTGTAGCGACTTCCAGGCACTTCTGGACCGCGGCCAGGTCGTCATTCCCATCGTTCGGGACGGCGCCAAAGTCAGCAACAGAGAGGAATTCTGGCTCGGCAACCAGGGCACCTGTCAGCACAAATATCCCTGTGCTGATGGCTACTCGCATCGTATTCAGAATGGGCATGGTGGTGGCGTTGCTCCGAGTTGAGTGTCACCGCATGATGGTGGTATGGCTGTCAATAGCCAAGGTGCGACCTCGGGCGACCTATTGGGCGTCCGTTCCCCGTTCATCAGCCCGCCGCCATGCTGGCCAATGGGCATGGCTGACGACGTGGCAGGTTGGGCGCCCCTTCTATGGCGGGCACGCCAACACCAGTCCGACGGGTGGGCCTCCGGGGCTATTGCGATTGCCTGGATCAGGCCTCAGCCCACTGCTCGCGCAGGAGCTCGACCATGTTGCGCATCAAGCGGATCTTCTTGTCCTGAGAGATCGGCTTAGTGGGGTCATCCGGGTCTTTCGGCCACCCGCCCTCGAGACTGATGGCGCCTCGATAGCCGATCATCTTCAGCCCTCTGAACCCATCTACGTAGTTGTCCGCTTCCGGATGGACGCCGGGGACAATCCGCTCCTTCAGGCCTGCGACATGTACGTGCGACAGCAGGTCACCTGCACAGATGAATGCGCCCATGAAACTCGTTTCCTCCCCGCCCATGTGCCAAAAGTCCCCCATGACGGTCGCACCGGGACCGATGTCCGCAGCTATCCGGGCACCATCGGCCACCTGACGGAGAAACGGCGTTTCGTTGCGGCGCAATGGCTCCAGCACGATGGAGGTCCCATGCTTCACAGCATGTTCGGCGAGGCGCTTGCCGGTGTTGGTCACAAAATCCTCCCGCAATTCCTTGAACCCCATGGGGACTTTCCCGCGCGCCGGACACAGAACCAGTCCCACTGACCCCAGGGCGCCGAGCGCCTCAATCGTCGGCAAGTGCTTCTGGACCTCGGCCTCACGCCTCTCGGGCTCAGCATAGGAGAAGTCGCTCGGGCCGCACGCCGTCGCGATGGACAGGTTGCGTGCCTCCATTGCCTTGAGCATTGCATCACAATTCTGGATGGGCCAGTCCCCCGAAGGGATTTCAACCGCGTTGAAACCGTTGGCCTCCAGGAAATCGAGTTTCTCGTTGATCTCGCCGCCTGGGATCGCGCCCCACTGCAGACAGAGATTCAGCTGGGCTGGTTCGGCTGGCGGTGTCAGTTTCGGCATGCTGGCTGTCATATCTTGCTTTCCCAATAGTGTCTGACAATCGTCACTGTTTCGACGTGAAGCAGTGTCCGGTATTCTAGTGGCAAAGCACGTATTCTCTAGTGAGATTACACACAACATCTGGCTGTCGCAGCCATTTACGGACGAGAAGTGGTCGCTAAATTGACTACTCCCGGATAGACGCCTGCTCCGGGAACGCCTCAGAGCACAGTGAATCAAGACCAATAAGGGAATCAGATGTCCACAAAGAAACGCCCCAACGTTGTTTTCGTGCTCACCGACGATCAGGGCTACCCCCCGATGGGATGCCATGGACACCCTTTCATCCAGACCCCGAATCTGGATGCCTTCCACGGCGAGTCAGTGCGCTTTGAGCAATTCCACACCGGGACCACCTGCGCCCCCACCCGGTCGGGTCTGATGACCGGACACTACTGCAACTCCACCGGTGTTTGGCACACCATTGGCGGCCGCTCACTTCTGCGGCGGGATGAATGGTCACTCCCAGCCGCCCTCAGCGACGCAGGCTACCGGACCGGCATGTTCGGCAAATGGCACCTGGGCGACGAGTACCCCTACCGCCCGCAGGACCGCGGCTTCCAGCGCGTCGTCTGCCACGGAGGAGGCGGTATCAGTCAGCAACCGGACCACTGGGGCAATGATTACTTCGACGACACCTACATGGTCGACGGAACGCCACGGGCGTTCGATGGCTATTGCACCGATGTCTTCTTCCGTGAAGCCCTGGACTTCATCGAGGCCAGTCGACAGGCCCCCTTCTTCTGCTACATCTCCACCAATGCCCCCCATGGACCGTGGAACGTGGAACCGCAGTATCGCGACCTTTACACGGAGCACACGGAGAGCGACAAGTACGCCCGCTTCCTCGGGATGATCACGAACATTGATGAGAACTTCGGGCGCCTGCGCGACAAGCTCCGGGAGCTCGACCTGGAAGACAACACCATCCTCATCTTCATGAGCGACAACGGCCAAACCGGCGTAGGTGATCCCGGGGCACAGATGTACAACGCGGATATGAGAGGGTTCAAGAGCAGCCCCTACGATGGTGGCCACCGCGTGCCGTTCCTGATTCGCTGGCCCGATGGCGGCATCTCGACCGGGCGCAGCATTGAGCAGCTCACCAGTTACGTGGACTTCATGCCCACCATTCTTGACCTCTGCGATGCGACTATTCCCACTGAACGCTCGTTCCACGGTGAGAGCCTCCGGCCCCTTCTGGAAGGCGATGTGGTGGATGGCCGCTGGTCGGAACGCGTGATCACGACAGATACGCAGCGAATTCCCCACCCTCTCAGATGGCGGCTGAGCTGTGTCATGAAAGATACGTGGCGCCTGGTGAACCGGACTGAGCTCTACAACCTGGCGGATGACCCGGGCCAGAAGAGAAATGTGGCGGACGACCATCCCGCACTCGTAACCGAACTGCAGGACGCATATGAGGAGTGGTGGGAGCTCTGCGCTGAGAAGATGGATGACGACATACCGCTTTCCATCGGCGCCGACGCGCAGGAGAAGACCGTGCTGCGGGCCCATGACCTGCGAGACAACCAGGAGGGCACCTGGCTCTGCTCCCAGGCCCAGATACGCCAGGGAGGAACGTGCCACGGGTGGTGGGAAGCCATGGTTGAAACCGAAGGCGAATACGAATTCGACCTGCGCCGCTGGCCCGAGGAGGCCGGGCACCGCCTGTGCGGCGGCATCGAGGGGGACGATGTAACCTATCGCGAGGACGGCATCGAGCCCGGTGCTGTGGGCAACTACTCCGGTGGAGTAGCGCTGGATATCGATACAGCCTGCCTCGCAGTCTCAGGCTTCCCAACCCAGTGGGTCTCGGTAAACCCCGACGACCAGGGCGCCGTCATCCGCATGCAACTCCCCGCCGGACCACGCCACATCAGAGCGCAGTTCTCCTCCGCCGAGAGATTCTATACCTCGGCGTATTACGTCTACGTGAAGCGTGTTGGCTGACTCGCGGGCCTCCGTGTAGGCACCGAGCCGACGGCATACGTACCAGTGTCGACATTGGACTGACGTAACCAACACCACAACGACTTCCTCAATCCTATGAGGCCAGAGATGAAGAAGACATTCAACCTAGCGCACCCGAAAATCAAAGCCGCCAGGCTTGTGGAATCTGCAATATGCGACGTTCGGAAGTACATAAAGAGAGAGCGTAGAAAAGAGCTTCCGGAGGGTGCTGAATTCTGGGATTTCGACTGCAGATTCGGCCCTACTGCTGAAGAGTCAAGGGTGATTCACATGGCTGAACTTGGCAAAGCCATCGGTGCAGCCGGGGAGCAGAACTTGGAGTCGTTCTATGTGGAAATCCTTGCCAAGCCAGGTCACAGAACGAAGAAACCGAAGCCGACCCAAGCACTCGAAAGCGACGCCCCGGAGCCCTCGCCCTAGTGCCGAATGGCGGAAGTTCCGTCCTTTCTCAGGGACCAAACTGCCCCCCCAAGCTCGCGGCTTCACTCCTTGCGCCCTCCCCCATCCGGTCCTATCTTCAGCCTGCCTCAGGGATGTGGTGGATGAATGGAAACAAACAGCGAACATGACCGGGAAGCAACCCATGAGCAAGAGAGCCTACTCGGGAGTCTGGTCAGCAGCACCGACCCCGTTTACGTCGGACATGACTGTCGATGAAGCATCCATTGAGCGCATGGTCGAGCATCACCTGCGCCTGAAGATTGACGGCCTGTTTCTATGCGGGACGTGCGGTGAAGGCCCCTGGATGACGGACTCCCAACGGCGTGCCGTTGTGCGGCTGACGGTCAAAGCTGTCCAGGGACGAATTCCGATCGCTGTACAGGTCACCGACAACTCAGCGGCGCGCATCATCGACAACATGAGCCGGGTCGCAGATGAAGGGGCAAGTATCGCCGTCATCGCCCCGCCGAATTTCCTCCTGAACGCGACACCAGGCAACGTGACCGCACTGTTCATGGAAGCCATCGATGCCAGCCCGTTACCGGTAGGCGTCTACGCCCGATCGGGGGGAGCTGTGCCAGTGGCTCTGGACACGTACAGAGCATGCTACGCACACGACAACGTATGCTTAGTCAAAGACAGTACTCGGGATCCTGCGCATCGTGACATGGCCCTGACCGCGCGCGAGAAGAGGCCCGTACTTGCGTTACTGAACGGGGACGAGTTTGACTGCGCCAGTTACATCGCTGCAGGGTATGATGGTCTCCTCCTCGGAGGCGGCGTGTTCAATGGCTGCATGGCAAGAGCAATCCTGGAAGCCGTCCAGGCGGACGACAGCGAGCTGGCCCGGGACCTCCAGGCTCGCATGACAAGCCTCATGTACGACGTCTTTGGAGGCGAAGAGATCGCCTGCTGGCTGACCGGCCAGAAGCAGCTGCTTGTGGATATGGGTATCTTCTCAACAGCGCAAAGCTACCTGCGCTACCCCATGACCGACGCCTGCCGTAAAGCGATCAGCTCTGCGCTCGAGCGAGAGAAGGACTTCCTCTTGCCGCGAAGTCCTGATCCGCAGGTTTGATCGTCTTCCGGAAGACCATGGATCGGTGGTACGCTCCCCACAAGCTGGATCCATGGAGCAAGGACAATCCGCTATGAAGAAACCTAACGTCATCTGGTTTATTGTGGACCAAATGCGTGGACAGGCAACGGGATGCAATGGGGATCCTAACGTCTTCACACCGAATCTGGACAATATGGCCATCGGTGGAACAAACTTCCCGGATGCCGTGTCCGGATACCCCCTTTGCTGCCCGTTTCGCGGAAGCATGCTCACCGGGAAGTACGCCCACAACCACTCGGTGAAACTCCATGAAGACCGCCTCGATCCCTCACTGGATACGGTCACGGATGTTTTCAGGCAGAATGATTACGAGACGGTCTATCTCGGCAAGTGGCACTTGGCAGGTTTCAAAGAAAGCGAGGGCCGCTCAGCCCTCCGCACGGTGCCTCCTGAAGGCCGGGGCCGATTTGACACGTGGCTCGGATACGACAACAACAACAGCCAATGGGACTGCTATCTGCATGGCCATGACGGCGATGAGGAGGTCCCCCACTATCGGTTGCCCGGCTATGAAACGGATTGCCTGACAGATATGGCCCTCGGGCGAATCGCGGCCAGAAGCGAGTCGGACCGCCCATTCTTCATGGTGGTGTCCGTGCAGCCACCACATACCCCGGGATTAGCCCCCGCAGAACATCGACACTATCAGGCACAGCAGCTGACGTTGCGCCCCAACGTCCCGGGAACGTGCGGAGCACAGGCCCGAATCGCGCTTTCGAGCTACTACGCACAGATCGAGAACATCGATGCAAACGTGGGGCGCCTCGTCGATGGACTCCGGAATGCGGATCTGTTGGATGACACCCACATCATGTTCTTCTGCGACCATGGAGATCAGATGGGGAGTCAGGGCCGCTTCGGTAAGTGCGTTCCCTATGAGGAATCCGTCCGAGTTCCGTTCCTGATCGGTGGCGGTCTCCCCATGCGCTACGATGGCCGGAAGTCCGGGAACGCCCCCTGCCTTGTCAATCACGTGGATATTGCCCCAACGACACTGGGGCTTTGCGGACTTGATGTCCCGGACTGGATGGAGGGGTTCGACTATTCTCACCGCAGGACGGGCAGGAACTTCCAGGAACGCATGAAGCAGGAACCGCAAAGTGCCTACCTGCAGCTTATTGGTGACCGCGAATCAAGCTATGCCTGGCGCTGTGTCGTGACCCGCGACGGCTGGAAGTATGCCTGCGTCAAGGACGGAGAATGGATGCTGTACAATCTGAACAGTGATCCCTATGAACAGAACAACCTGGCATTCCACACCGGATACCGACAGAAACGTGAAGAACTGAAGGCGTTGCTTCAGCAGTGGATCGCGAAGACCGGTGACGATTTCCCAGTGCCTATGCCATGACAGCCAGGTTCAGGCCGTGAGGTACTAACGGGGCGAAGTCAGCCGTATTGAACGTTGCCAACTGCGCCCCACAACGGATTGCCGTCGCGGCAATCATACAGTCGATCAACGTCCCACGGCGTCTTCCTGAGCGATTGAAGAGATGCGAAGAGAGCCTTGCATCCTCCGGCAGGAATGGCTCCTTCCACTCAAGAAGTGAGTCAGCGCACAAGTAGCTCTCCGGTGACAACGGCCCACACAGGAATTCCGTCCACACCACTGCAGACACACCGATTCTGCCCCCGTCATCTACCCACTTCCGAAAACAGGTGTCCGCCGTCCCTCCACGTTCAGCGAGGCCGATCAGGACGTTGGTGTCAAGCATGATCATCGGCGGCTCGAGGCCCTCCGCTCAGTTCTGACGGCCTCAACCCACTGTTCTCGTCCGTCCACAGTCAATCTGCTGTCAGCCTGCAATCGGTCCAGTGCATTCAGAACAGACGATTGTCGAGTGCCAAGAACGTCTTTCTGCAGTGTGGCAGCGTGCACAGCGCGACGGACCACTTCCGACTTGGCGACCCCCCAGGCAGCCGCGAGTTCCCCGATTTCGAGAACCGTTGCCGAGTCAAGGGAGTATGTCACTTTTGTACTCATCTTTGCCATACCATAACTATATGGCCATACGTTCGAAAGGCAAAGATCTGCGTGGTCAGGACTGTCTTGTTCTGATGGTGACAACGCACACAACACAGGACGACTGCGGCCATTTTGGGAACGACGCCGAAGCATTACGGTATAGGTGACATCATTGAGTAAATGGAGTGAGACACCATGAACAAGAATCCAGTAGTCCTGTTTTGTGCGATAATGGTGGTCAGTCCAGCCTACGCTGTGAATCCAGCGGACGCGATCGCGAACAGCGGCATCCGCGGTGGCATCATCGTCCACCTGAACTGCGGCGACGGCCGGGAAACGGCCGGCATGGTCTCCGGTGACCGGTTCCTGGTCCACGGGCTGGACCGGACGGCTGAGAACATTGCGAAGGCCAGGGGTCACCTTCGTTCGAAGGACCTCTACGGCCGTGCCTCAGTTACGGGATTTGGCGGCAAGACGCTTCCCTATGGCGACAATGTCGTCAACCTGATCATCACCGACAACCTGGGGGATGTGCCGGAGAAAGAAGCCATGCGCGTGCTGGTGCCCGGCGGCATCCTAACGGTCGGTGACACGAAAACGGTCAAGCCATGGCCCAAAGACATCGATGACTGGCCCCAGTACCTGAACAAGGCCGACAACAACGCAGTGGCCATGGACTCGGTCGTCGGTCCGCCACGCCGCATTCAGTGGGTCGACAATCCTGTCTGGGCCCGGTCCCACATGGCCATCTCAACCTTGGTCAGCGCGGTCTCCGGCAATGGCCGGCTGTTTACCATCGAGGATACAGCGCCGACCGAGAATCCGTTCCTCCCGGCAGCATTCAAGATCGTTGCCCGAGACGCGTTCAACGGCAGAACGCTGTGGCGACACACGATCACCCAATGGGACAGCATCACCATGTACATAAAGTGTCTGCCCGTCCAACAGCAGCGGCGAATGGCGGTTGTCGGCGACACGCTCTATTGCACGTTCGAGCTTGAGGGAGCGGTGTCTGCGGTTGACGCGGCCACGGGTGAGGTCCTGAAGGTGTACGAGGACACCAGCCCGGCCCAGGAAGTGGCGTTTGATCAGGGCGTCCTTTTCGTCAACGTGGGAAATCGGTTCAGGTCGGCAGCCTACAACATCGTCAAAACCAAGGGCAGACCCTTCGTCAAGGGAGTGGATCCGTCCGAGCCCTTCCATGGCGCCGGCTTCAGAAGAGGCTATGCGCCCGAGATCACTGACAAAGACAACCCTGTCAGCGTGATCATGGCAGTGAACCCGAAGACCGGTCAACGTCTCTGGCAAACAAAACCGCTGAACAACTACACGGCGGCCTCCCTGGCGGTGAAGAGGGAGCGCGCGGTCTACCAGACAGCCGAGGGCCTGTTCTGCGTCAGTGCCCGCACCGGAAAGGAGCTCTGGGCCAACCGAAAGGACATCGTCAATGCGCTGGGGCACGACTCCAAAACACCGGGGACCACGCCCAACACGGTCGTGATCACTGACGACAAGGTCTTCGCCGTCGAGTCAAAGCCTGTGGGCAAGAAGGTTCCTTCCGTTGCCAAGAGCACGGTCTACGCCTATTCCCTGAAGGACGGCAGACAGCTTTGGCAAGCACCGGCAGCCGGCAACTACGAAGCATCGTCGGATGTGTTCTACATCGACGGTTCGCTCTGGGTCGGGGGAGGCGGAACGCCAGTCCAACACGATGCGACAACGGGCAAGGTCATCAAGACCATCAAGCAGGGCATGAAAGGGCCCATGAGTCATGACCGCTGTTACCGCAACATGATCACGAAGAAGTACTTCATCAACAGCAAAACCGGCGGGGCTGATTTCCTCGATCTGCAATCTGGTGTGGAGATGCCCCATCATTGGACTCGAGGCGGGTGTGGATTGGGTGTGCTTCCCGCCAACGGACTGCTGTATTCGACCCCTTACTCCTGCAGCTGCAGTCTGGGATCCATGTTCCAGGGCATGAATGCCTACGCATCGATTCCCGGACTCGCCAAGTCCGATGCCCCTGTGCCCGTCGTGCGTTCGGTCCGGCTGGATAAGGGCCCGGCATACGGCGAGGCCGGGTATGGCAAGCCTGCAGGCACTGGCGATTGGCCCACATACCGCTGCAATGGAGCCCGCAGCGGCATCGCAGGCAGCGCAATGGACGCGTCCCTGACGAAACGCTGGACGGTGACACTTCCGAGCCGGCCCAGCGCAGTTACGAGTGCGGGAGGAAGACTGTTCGTCTGTGGTGTCGATGCGCACACCCTCTATGCCCTCAACTGCATTGACGGCGGAAAGGAATGGAGCTTCACTACCGATGGGAGGATCGACTCCCCACCAACATACCACAGAGGGATGGTCTTTTTCGGCTCGCGTGACGGCTGGCTCTACTGCCTCAGGGCCGGGGACGGCAAACTGGTCTACCGATTCAGGGACCTGCCGAACCGGCTGATCTGCGCCTACGGGCAGCTCGAGTCTGCCTGGCCTGTCTCGGGTAGCGTGTTGGTACTGAACGACAGGCTCCACTTCTCCGCCGGTCGTTCCTCCTACCTGGACGGGGGCATCGTTCTCTACTCCCTGGATCCCGCCACCGGCAAGCTCCTCAACAGCCGGGTGATCTACGGACCTTTTGACAGCAAGACAGGATTCCCAGTTGCCAACAAGAAGGCGCCTGGACTCGGCGGTTTCAAGAATGGCATCATGGTCACCGACGGCGCAAACATCTACCTGCGACACAAGTCGTTCACCAGCGATCTCGCGGACCTCACCAAGCCTCAGAAACACATCATCCCACTGGGCGGATTTCTGGACCGCAGACCACAGCACCGGACAGGCTGGATACTGAGCACATCGTTCAACTGGTGGCAGAAGGCCAGGGACATCATGGTCACAGACGGGAAGGCGATGTACGAGGTGGAAGGGTTCCCGATCTTCCACAACCATTCCTACTTCGATCCCAGGCGGAGCGGCTATAAGCTGATCGCCTCCGAACCGGCCCCCTCCCCTTCCCCCGCAGCGGTGGGCCGGAAAGGCAAAGCGAGGAAAGGGAAGGCTTCCCGCAAGAGAGGCCCGACGAGGAGAGAAACCTGGCGTACCAACATCCCCATCACCGGGAAAGCCCTCGCTTTGGCAGGTGATGTCCTGTTTGTAGCGGGCGAGCCGATGACGTTCCCGGGCTCGTCATACAAGACCTATGTCGATGCCTATGCCGGTAAACTGGGAGGACGTCTGTTGGCGGTGTCTGCCACGGAAGGAAAGCAACTGGCCGAATATGCCCTGGACGCGGCCCCCGCCTGGGATGCCATCGCCATCGCCAACGGGCAGCTCTTTGTCTGTCTGGAGAATGGAACCGTGCAATGCTTCGGGAGAGAACCATGACATCAGCCATCCGCACTGCGTACCTGTTGACCATGATCGGTGTACTTGTCAGTACCATCGCCCACGCCAAACCCAACATCATCTTCATCCTGTCGGACGATCAGGGCTATGGCGACCTGGGACGACACGGACATCCTATCCTCAAGACGCCGAACCTCGATCGGCTGCACGATGAAAGCGTCCGCTTCGACCGGTTCTACGTGAGCCCGTCCTGCTCGCCAACCCGAGCCGCCCTGATGACCGGCATGCACGAGTTTCGAAGTGGAGTCACCCACACCATTCTCCCGCGAGAACACCTGAACAAAGACGCGGTGATTCTCCCGCAGTTGCTGAAGACTGCCGGGTACCGCACATGCTTCATCGGGAAGTGGCATCTTGGAGGAGGAGCAGGCTATGTTCCCCACCACAGAGGTTTCGACTGGTGTTCAACCAACCAAGGGGGGCCGAGCAACCACTTTGACCCGGATATTATCCGCAAAGGCAAACGGTACAAGCGCAAAGGCTTCCGGGAAGATCTCTTCTTCGATGAAGCCATGGCGTTCGTCGAGGAAAGCGGCGATCAACCATTCTTCTGTTACCTTGCGACGTATTCACCACACACTCCTCTGGCCGCACCGGAGGAGTTCATCGCGCCCTACCGCGAGGCCGTCGGTGAAGAGAAGGCAACTTACCTGGGCATGGTGGCCAACATCGACTACAACGTCGGACGCCTTCTGGCATTCTTACGTGAACGCAAGCTCGAAGACAACACCATCCTCCTCTTCATGAATGACAACGGGCAGACCAAGGGACTCGACGTGTACAACGCCGGCATGCGCGGCTGCAAGTGCACCATTTGGGAGGGAGGCGCGCGCGCGGTGTCGCTATGGCGCTGGCCGGGCCACTGGCAACCCCACACGGTCGAGAACCTGACCGCACATCTCGATGTCCTGCCGACGCTGTGCGAGCTGGCCGGGGTGAACGTCCCCAAGCCCCTGCAATCGAAGCTCGAGGGATTCAGTCTCCGCCCCCTGCTGGAGTCGGAAGAGCCCGTGGAGTGGCATAGCGAACGCATGCTGTTCCAGCACGTGGCGCGATGGCCGAGCGGACAGGCGGCATCCCACAAATATGCGATGTGCGCAGTCAGACAGGGGCACCACCTCCTCCTGCGCAGTCGTCCCTGTGATAATCCCGATTGCACTCCCAAGGTCAAGGGCAACCAATGCCACACGCTACGCAACGTCGAGAAGGGCGAAACTCGTGCCATTTACACTGAAAAGAACGCGCAGTTCCACTGGGGGGTCAGTCCGGTGAGAAGATGGGTTCTGTTCGATGTAGAAAAGGACCCGGCATGTCAGCAGGATTTGAGCGTACAGAAGCCGGCTTTGACCTCGGAACTCGCGGCCGCCTATGACAGGTGGTGGGATGACGTGTACCCGCAGATGATCACGGCGGGTGGCGACAAGGGGCTGCCCAAGGCCAGGCCGTAGCGGACCTCTGGTGGTGAATGAGATGCTGAATTAGCAGGAGACAGGTATGAATAGGAGGACACTCCGGGTGGCCGTCAAAGAGGGCAGGCGAATGACTGACAGAGCGTTAGGCGTCGGCGCCGTTCTTGCGGCGTTGTTGGGGGTTGCCTTCCCCGTTGCGGCAGCGCCCCCCAACAACGCCGCA
>Ga0209045_1002305_pt1 | contig 14342 bp, 9 predicted proteins | sample SaaInlLV_10m_DNA_4_FD_184664 | JGI IMG/M metagenome (GOLD analysis project Ga0209045, IMG submission 184664) | Marine microbial communities from expanding oxygen minimum zones in the Saanich Inlet - Saanich Inlet SI072_LV_200m_DNA (SPAdes) (version 2) | ecosystem: Environmental > Aquatic > Marine...
AGAATATCCTTAATAGCCTGTCGTTCAAGCACAATAAAGTGATTGGTATTAAAAAGGGATGTAACAAGCATTTCTCTGAGGCCATCACCGATTTCACCCGGTGCCTTGGCCGCTTTGACCTGGAAATCACCCACGGTAATCCTGGCCTGTGGCCCATCGTATCTCACCGCCTGTGCCTGTTCAACAGAGACCCCTTGTGTATGGGTTACTTCAGTTTTCGCATAACCTGACTCAGAGGGGCTGACACATCCGTTCAGTAAACAAGCGCCCAACAACAATGCTAATGAGCACACCACACTTAGTACTTTTATTTTTCCGGATGAAACCATTGCCACCTCCTTACACGTCTGATTAATATATGAATGCATTATGAGAAACCATTTTCATACAGAATTGCTCGGTTTTGTAATAATATCTGCTTCAGGATATGCAGGCCGCATTCTTTTTTTTAAAGAGATCCATATCAGAATCAAAAGCAAGATGAAGTAGAGGTGCGAATGAAATTCTTTGTAACTCAAGACCAACTCATGATGTTATCAGCTTCTAAACTGGTAGTAAATCAAACATTTATAAAAATAAAATAAAATGTTTTTTACACTCTCCCAAAGCCTCCGACATTTAGATATTTATAGGCTAAGTAAGTATTTTTTGTCAAGAAGTCTAAAAAATTTTTTATATAGTTGAAATATCCATTCAGCCCAACAAGGACACAATGAAACTATTGAAAATGTATGTCTCCACTTCATTGAATCAAAAATTGCAGCAATAATCAATATTCCTTTAAATTGCATGTTATGGTGTGATAGTTTATAAAAACCACGTTAAAGGATGAGAAAATATTTTTTAATTAAAAAAAACAATGGTAAATGTCCGATTGAGAATTCCCTTGATCCTTTATCCAAAAAAACTCTACGAATAGAAATTAAGGAAGCTGAACAGAGGAAAAAAGACCTATACATGTGGCATTGATCTGATTCTAAAAAAAGGGCGAGGTCTGGCGATGGTATATACTGGGATATAAGATTTTCCTATATACTATTTCTAAATCCATCTGGGTATTGTATGATATGCCCTATTGTGTGGCAAATTCAAGGGAACTTGTAAAAAAAGATGATTTAAAAATTCTTGAAAATGCCGATGAATAGAATAAAAATATGGAGTGCTGCTTTGGACTTTAATCCCTGTATGAAACACCAGTTGATTCGTAATACAGTAAGAGAGTTTGTGGAAAGTGAAATCAAACCCCATGTAAGTATGATGGATAAAGAATCGAGATTTCCCTGGGAAATTATTGAGAAAATGAAGCCCTTGAATTTTTTTGGGCTCCAGGTCCCCAGGATTTATGGGGGAGCAGATCTTGATACAATCAGCTATGCCATAACCATTGAAGAATTGAGCCGGGTGTCAGCGGCTCTGGGTCTTTGTGTTACTGTACACAATAGCGTGGGTATATTTCCGATCTTAAAGTTTGGTACAACAGAGCAGATAAAGAGATTTGTACCGGCAATGGCCAGTGGGGACAGTATTGGTGCCTTTTGTCTTACTGAAGCGAATGCAGGATCAGATGCCGGTGGAGTGGAAACCAATGCTGTGGAAACCAAAGATGCTTTTATATTGAATGGAACAAAGATTTTTGTCACCAATGGCGGTGTCTGCGGCACCATATTAGTGTTTGCTGTTTCTGAGGGTTCGGATAAGAGAAATCAGGGCAGGAGAAATCAAGCCGGCGTTTTTATAGTTGAAAAAGATCGGCCGGGTTTTTCAGTGGGTGAGATCGAAGATCTATGTGGTATGCGGGCAAACCCTGTATCATCTCTTTTCTTTGAAGACTGTAAAGTGCCGAAAATAAATCTTTTGGGTCGGATGGGGCAGGGGATGAAAATCGGTTTGATCGCTCTTGATACAGGTCGGATCGGGATTGCGGCCCAGGCCCTTGGAATTGCTCAGGCTGCCTTTGAAAGTTCGGTTTCCTATGCCAAGGAGCGACAGCAGTTTAATAAGCCTTTGTCAAAATTTCAGACCATTCAGAACTATCTTGCTGATATGGCCACAAAAATTGATGCATCAAGGCTTTTACTTTACCGGGCTGCAGCCTCCAAGGATAAAGGGAAAGCTTTTTCAGCAGAAGCATCCATGGCAAAACTTTATTGCAGCGCAACTGCCATGGAAGTTACGGACCTGGCCGTTCAGATCCATGGTGGATACGGCTATAGTAAAGAATATGATGTGGAAAGATATTTCAGGGATGCCAAAGTCACCCAGATTTATGAGGGTACAAGTGAAGTCCAGAAAATGGTGATTGCAAGGTCCATCCTGTCCAAACCCAGTTAATAAGGTACGCATATGTTAAATATTATAGTATGTATCAAACAGGTTCCCATGGTATCGGAATTGCCCTGGAATTCAAAAACCGGAACTTTAAAGCGGGAACTGGCCGGAGGCATGATGGACCCTGCAAGCCGAAGAGCCTTGGAAGCAGCTTTACAAATAAAAGAAAACCAGGGTGCTCATATTTGTGCGGTTACCATGGGACCTGTCATGGCCGAAGAAATTCTGCATCAGGCCAAAGCCCTTGGTGCGGATGATGGGGTTTTGTTAACAGACCGGAGGATGGCAGGGGCGGACACATTCTTGACAAGCCTTATTCTTTCAAAATTTATTCAAAAAGAATATAAAAGTTTTGATCTGGTTATCTGCGGTTCTCAAACCAGTGACTCTGAGACTGCCCAGGTGGGACCCCAGTTAGCCGAAGAACTGGATATCCCGGCCATTGGTTATGTCAATCAGATTCGCGTGAAAAAAGACAATATAGAAGTCCGGCGCCATGTGGATGATTTCTACGAAATCCTCACCATGGATCTGCCCGGACTTATTACCATTGATCTTTCTGCTTATAAACCCAGATATCTTGCACTTGAAGGGTTGGAAAAGGCCTTTGAAAACCCGGATATCAAAATAATTGATGCGAAAAAATTAGGTCTTGATGACTCTTTTAATGCATTAAAGGATTCTCCAACAAGAATTATTGATGTCTTTTCACCCACGACCCAAAATGAGAACAGGGTACTCAAAGGTGCTGTTAAAAAAATAGTTGATCAACTGTTTGATGAATATGGAAAGGTTATCAGTTCTGGCATGGGCAAAGACATTAAAACACATGATCATGATGAGGTATGATGACAAGTTCTAAAGATATTTGGGTGTTTGGTGATTACAGGAATTATTTTCAAAATAGGGTGACGCTTCAGATCCTTGCAAGAGCGGTTGATCTGGCTTCTAAAACAGGCGGTAACGTCTGTGCGGTTGTGTTTGGCCATAATGTAAATGATTATGTGGCTGAATATATTGCCCATGGTGCACAAAAAGTATATGTCATGGATGACCCCAGACTTTTATTATATTCCCTGGAAACATATTCCAGGTTGTTGACAAGGATTGCCAAAAAATATCAGCCTGAAACCATTCTTGTTGGTGCCACAAGATTTGGTCAGGAAATGGCCCCCAGAGTTGCAAAACAGCTTGGTACAGGTCTGACAGCCGATTGTATTGATCTTGAAATTAATGAAAAAAAATTTTTAGTCCAGATCGCTCCCTCTTTTGGAGGCAATCTGATTGCCAAAATAATCACCCCTGTTCAACGACCTCAAATGGCAACTGTTCGTCCTGGAACCTTCCAGGAACAGCCCCATGATGATAATGCCACTGGTGAAACCCACATCCTTACTTTACCGGTCGATTTGAAAAAGGATCGAATACGACTGATAACTTCGGAACACAGACCCTCTAAAAAGCAAAAAATTGAAGACGCTGATATTGTAATCTGCGGAGGTCGAGGTATGGGAAGCAAGGGAAAATTTAAAAAACTTTTTGAACTGGCTGAATTAATGAATGCAGAAGTCGGTGCAACAAGACCCGTGGTTTATTCTGAATGGGTACCCCACAATGCTTTAGTGGGCCAGGCAGGCAAAAACATAAAACCCAAAATACTCATGTCTTTTGGCATCAGCGGTGCCATTCAACATACAGCCGCCCTCACAGATGCAGATTTTGTGATTGCCATAAACAAAAACCCCAATGCCACTATGATGAAGATGGCAGATGTCGCCATTGTGGCAGATGCCAATCAGATGTGTCTGGGTATCATTAAAGCCTTAAAGGAAAAAATCAGGCATTAATTTTTAATTTTATATTCATCTCTGTTCTGATTCAATTCAGTATTGTCACTTTACTCATTGAATTTGGCAAAAGGATATTACTCAGGCCATGTTTCACTGATGTTTTCTTGATTTTGGAGGGAATGTCGGGTGATAAAACCAGATCATACATCAGAAAAGCCTGCCTCTTAAAGGGTTTAGGGAGGTTTTAAAAATTGCTTCCACCTGTTCTATAAATTTATAGAACAGGTCATCAGTTTTCTTGGAAACCAGGAGCCTCTATCTTTGCTAACCCTTATAGAATCAAGCTTTGACTATAGTTTGTGTTCTCTTTCAAGGGGTGTTTTGCCTGCAGTCAAACACCTAGGCTCTTTTTCCATTCCTACAACAATTCCCTCCAAGTCAATTGTCAGCGGCATCATGAAAAATATCTGGAGATTTATTATAAGGCTCAATAAAAATCATTATTCAAAATATTTAAGACTGCTTAATAATAGTCTGCACTATCTCAGAATTAATATCGGTTAATTTTTTCAATAAAAAGCATTGCTGTATATCCCTTCTGGTTAAATTATATTTGCACCAAAGGTGAATTGTTGAAGTGCCTTTACAGGCCTCAAAGATGTTGATATAGAATTTTGATCCATTTTTTTTAATTTAACTGATCAGATAACATTCAAAATTATATAATGAAAAATAAATTCAAAATACGCATTGGTATAATCGGCGACTTTAACCCAAGCTATCCTTCCCACGTTGCAACAAACGAAGCAATAAGGCATGCTGAACGAGCTCTATCTATTTCAACAGAGATATCTTGGATATCAACTATCGATCTGGAAAAACAGATAAATAAATTGAAAGAGGTCAACGCATTGTGGTGCTCTCCAGGAAGCCCATATAAAAGCATGAAAGGGGCACTAAAAGCAGTTAATTTTGCTCGTGAAAAGGCCTACCCCTTTATTGGCACCTGAGGGGGCTTTCAATATACTCTGGTAGAGTATGCACGAAATGTTTTAAATTTAGTAGAAGCTGATCATCAAGAAAGCAACCCATTTACACCTATTCCATTAATCAGCCGTTTAAGCTGTCATCTTGTTGGAAAACAAGAAAAGATTAAACTACAGACAGACACACTGATTCATAAAATTTATGGAACAGATGAAATTAAAGAAAACTATCGCTGTAATTATGGATTAAATCCAGAATTCCAAAAACAAATTAGTGATAGCAATCTCAAAATTGTAGGGTCTAATATCAAAGGAGAGGCAAGGATTATTGAGCTACGGGGGCAGTGTTTTTTCATAGCGAGCCTTTTCTTACCACAGCTAAACTCTACAATTGAAAAACCTCATCCAATGATTGTAGCTTACCTGCAAGAAGCTATTAGAAATAGTACTAATTTTTGATATAGAGATGCAGTATAATCATTCCACCAAAAATTATTTTATGAGTTGCAGCGGACCATTAAACTTTATTTTTTTGATAAGTTTCGTTTTAGGTACTTCTCCACAGTGTTTTTTATAATATCAAAAACATTTTAGCAGATTTAATAAATTTCTTTTCCGGCGTAAAGAATAAATTCAAGTTGGTCGCCAATAAAATTTCATGGGATCTTGGCAAATCCCGGTCATACCATATCCAGTATAGATGAATCGCACATCAAAGACTGAAAAATTTGGTTTATACCAGATGTTGGGGTTTGAAGATTTTTTTCAAATGCGACACATACACGTTTTAAAGCTCGCATGGACCTATACGACAACCCCCCCATACTTCTTTTGCCAGTCCTGCCTATTTTAAAATTACCGCCGGTTATGCTTTATAACATCAATGTTGGGTTTTAATTTACTGAAACTTTATCAAATTATTGCTTTTTTATAATGGTTTGTGTAGCGTGAAAATGATCTCTCGTTATGCTGGCTTTAAATTTCTTTTTGAGTAACCCATCTTTGCTTAAAGATACGTTTTGAATGGCTAAGCATTAGGAGATTTGTCCATAATGCAAGTATTCATGATCGGCTATAATCATGAGAAACAAAAATTGTAGTCCAACCGGATAGAAAATTATTCGGTGAATGGAGTCCTTTATGATTAGACCTTTACAATCAAACACCCAAAAAAGATTGATATTAGGCTTTTGTACATTGATTTCAATATTTCTTCTATTTGGTGTGTATACTTTGTATGATATCCACAGAATTTCTCAATTGACTCGAATTATTTATAACCACCCACTGGCTGTATCAAATGCAGCCCTTCAAGCGAATATATCCATTGTAAAAATGCATCGTAGCATGAAAGATGTGGTTCTTTTCCATACTTTATCAAAAATTCAGCAATCCATTGAAATAGTAAATGATGAAGAAAAACGAGTGTATCGGCAACTCGACATCGTTAAAGATAATATTTTAGGTGATGAAGGCAAGATTCTTGAAAATGAGGCCAGGAAATTATTCGATGCATGGCGACTGATTCGAAATGAAGTTATTGGATTAGTTGATAATGATCAAAGAGAAAATGCAGCTAATATCACAATTGGAAAAGGAGCCAGTCACGTAGCTCTGTTAGAAATAAAAATGTTTGGACTATTGAATTATGCAAAAGGCAAAGCTTCTGAATTTAACAATAAAACTGAAAAAATAGTTTCAGTGTCGAATGTGGTGGGGATTTTTTTATTGTTATTGGGTATCCTCGTATCGATCCTGGTGGTTTTTACGACTTTAAAGCGAACATCATTGATAGAAAAGAAACTTATAGAAAGCGAAACGCAATACAGGAGGCTTTTTGAGACCGCAAATGATGGGATACTTCTTTTTGAAAAAAGTAAAGGGGAAATTGCCCGCACTAATTCATCCGCAAGTGAAATGTTTGGCTATCAAGAAGAGGAATGCATCGGGAGAAAAATGAAGGATATCGGTTTCCCGGATGAATTCGATAGTTTTGAAAAAATATTGCAGATATTGAGCAAGGACGGCATTATTCATTACAAAGATATCCCATTGCTTAAGAAAGATGGGCAAGCTTTCGATGCCGATATATATATGGTCAATAAGGCAAGCTTATTACAATGTAATGTTCGCGACATTACCGAGAAAAAGCGAGAGGAGAAGGCACTGCGGGAGAGTGAAACTAAATATCGTTTAATGTTTAACTGTGCTAATGATGCAATTTTTATTCATAGACCTACAAAAGACAGAAAGCCAGAACCCTTCTCCGAAGTTAACGAAATTGCCTGTAAAATGTATGGCTATAGCAGGGAAGAATTTTTGGAACTATCACCTATGGATCTCATAGCCTCCGAGTCGATAGACGAAATAACCTCTTTGATTAAAAAAGTAATTTCCGACGGACATGCTGTATTTCAAGTAACCCACAAGACCAAAGAAGGAAAATTATTCCCCGTAGAAATTAGTGCTTTTTTGAGCGACTTATATAGGGACAATACCATTTTGTCCATAGTACGTGACATAACTGACCGGAAAAAAGCCGAGGGAGAGCTTAAACAAGCCCAAAAAATGGAATCCATTGGTACGCTTGCGGGTGGTATTGCTCATGACTTCAACAATATTTTATCGGCAATTATAGGATATACCGAACTGGCTATTGATGGCGTTGCCAAAGGAACTGAACTTGAAGATGACCTAAGGGAAGTCCATAATGGCGGAATGCGGGCAAAAAATCTTGTCAAACAGATCTTAACCTTTGCGCGACAATCCGATGAAGAGGTCAAACCTATCCAACTCAATATAATAGTGAAAGAAGTACTAAAATTTATAAGGTCCTCTATTCCAACAAATATTCAGATTAAAGATGAAATTATCAGTGATTCTTTTATAATGGGATCACCCACTCATATCCATCAAATTTTGATGAACCTTTGTACGAATTCCTCTCAAGCCATGGAGGAGGATGGCGGTACCCTGAAAGTCAGCCTGAATGATGTGGCTATAGGCAAAATGGCCATGGGAAAGAATCTGGATTTATTGAATGGAGACTATATCGAGATTAAGGTGTCGGATACAGGAATCGGCATTCCATCCCGGAATATACACAACATTTTTGAACCCTATTTTACCACCAAAAAGATCGGTGAAGGAACAGGTATGGGACTATCGGTTGTCCACGGTATAGTTGAAAGTTATGGAGGCAAAATTACAGTTGACAGTACAATGGGCAAAGGAACCGTGTTTACAATTTATCTGCCGATATCAAAAAAACGGATAAAACATGATTCTTTTGAAGAAGAAGTGTTACCTATTGGTAAAGAACATATCCTTTTTGTAGACGATGAAGCTCCCATTTCCAAGATGGGAAGTCGAGTGCTTGAGCAGTTGGGTTACACAGTGACAAGTAGAACAAGCAGTGTTGAAGCACTGGAATTGTTCAGAACAAAACCAAAAACATTTGATTTGGTCATTACGGATATGACCATGCCAAACATGACTGGTGACAAACTGGCTGTTGAATTGATTAAAATCAGACCTGACATACCTGTGGTTTTATGCACCGGTTACAGTAAAAAAATGTCTGAAGAAAGCGCATCAGAAATCGGTATCAAGGCTTTCGCCTACAAACCTATTGTTAAGGCTGACCTGGCAAAAACAATCCGAAAAGTCCTGGATGAAGCAAATGACTGTACTCATGATTAATTATCCTATCTCAAAGGTTGCTGAACATTTTATTTTTTAAGAATAGCAGATGTAATCTCAAGTGTTTTGGAATGGAAAAAATCATGTCAATGACGCGACGACTATCTATATGGGGTTTCGGCTGGAAACCTACAGCGATAACTGGCATTTTAAAGATTCAGTCAAGACAAGATTCGGGAACCCCAATATATGGTATTTTAAGTTTTTCATAGAATGGAACTTTCCATTCAGATATATGAACCAGAACCGTTATCGCAGGCCCTTCTTCCAAATTAAAGTGTATAATATAACAAAATTATTTTCTGGGAATTTTAAAAAATTCTTTCCCGAATTATGTGACCAAATTCAATGTACTCTCCAATAAAAAACCTTCTGACAGATTTTTCCTGATTAAATTATATTTTCACTAAGGCTGATTTTTTAAAATATCTTTACAGATATCAGAAATGTTGATACGGAATTATTTAGTTTTTTTTTAATTCATATAGTTGGATATCATTCAAATTTACAAGATATGCAACTGATTATTAATATTTGGTAAAATATGCGGACAACCGCTCAATTACTGAGCGCTAAATAAGGAATCTTCAATTCATAGTGCAAAAGCCATGAACGATATAGGCAGCAAATATCGAACCGGGAAAGAGAAGGATCAGCGAATCGCCGAGCTAGAGAAGAAATTACGCGAAGCTGAGGAGACACGAGTTGTCGTAGACGAACAATCAAACTCATTACGGCAGATGCTGGCAGAGCTCAATAATGAATTGGGTAGCCTGCTTACCGGTTCTGAAACAGGTGCGATGTTCTTAGATACACAGCTACGTATCAAGTCAACCACCCCAGGAATACAGAAGCATTTCAATATCATCCGCAGTGACGTCGGACGTCCGATCACCGAACTTGTATCTAATTTAATCTATGAGGCGCTGGAACATGACGTAAAACAAGTGATTTCTACATCCGTTTTGAAAGAAATCGTGATTCAATCTAAACATGATCGATGGTTCAACGTGCGAATTATGCCCCATTTGGAAGGGAACGATGTTATCGACGGTGTCATGCTCACCATGACGGATATTACCAATCTGAAGAAGACCGAAGACCAGCTTAGGGATAGCGGTGAGAAAATATTGGCATCTATTGAAAAGTCACCTGTTGTAGTTTGGAACCAGGATATGGATTTGCGATACACTTGGATTCATAATCCTAAAAGTTTTAAACCTGAAGAAACTATAGGCAAAAAAGATGAAGACTTGATGCCTTCCGGTGACGCGACCAATCTGACAAAAATTAAGCGTAGAGTATTGGACACCGGTGTGGGAACAAGGGAGAATGTCAGGACGACACTCAAGGGAAAAACGTATTACTACGACCTTGTAATAGAACCGCTATTTGATAAAAATTCAGTTATTATTGGAATCTCATGTGCTTCAATGGAGATAAACAAGAAAACATTCAAAAAAACCTTATCGAAGCGATAGCAAGGCGCTGCAATGGAAGTATTCCGCTGCCCTTCATACACTCCAGTGAGCTTTATGTTCTAATTCAACTTTATTTTCTGCTAACATTAATCAACAACATTTCCCTATATTCAAGTTGATATAAAAAAATTAACAGCGTGATACAGGTTGTTGGCGGTGCAGTTTATTATAAAAAATGATCTGTAGACTATCCTCAGAAGTCTTATCTTTATTAAAAATAATTCATTTAAATAATTAGTATCTGATTTTTTTCCTTAGGTGCAATAATAAAGCGAATTGGAGAATAAGGCTCTAATATTTGTTGTCATTTATTGAATATTTTCCAATGCATCTTATATTTGGAGAAATGGTTCTATAATCCTTATCCTCAAAGGAGATAACATCATGAAAGATTCAGCAAATTTACATTTAAAAGTACAGGAGTTGTGCGATTGTTATTCAACTACAGATCCCTTAAAAGAAATGTCTATATTAACCAAAGATCAAGATGAAATGGATTCAGACCTAAAATGGCTGGCATTGTTGGCATTACATGGTGTGAATAATAATGCAAAAAAAATTTCCATCAAACAGTCTGAGGAGGGTATAATTTCTGTAAAAGCAGAGTACCGCGATTCACAACTTCCATCACCCAATGCGGATGTGGCCGGTAATATTTTTAAAGCGGTCAAAGAAATTCTGCACATCGAAGAGGCAAAAGGCGAAAGCATACTTGCATTAGGGATTAAAGATTCAAGCCTTGATCTCAATGTCAGTCTAAAAGACAAAAAAGGTAATAAAAAAATTACCATTAAATTTCCTTAGACTTCATTTTTGTTAAAGGGATTTTCAAAAAAAATCTGAATTTCCTTTATTATCTTATGTGTTTTGTATAATAGCTATTGATAATGGTGATAAAAACATCATATTATCACCAAGCATTGATATTTAAACAGTGGTTTGGCGATAATTTTAAATGAGGTATTAACAATGAAGATTCTGGTAGGCTATAAAGGGACTGATGTTGGTAAGGATTTGATGGATATCGCAGTAAAGCATGCAAAGGCCTTTAATGGTGAAATCGAGATTGTGACTTCTATGGTCGGTGGCGATAAGACAGATTCCAAGGAATTTGTTAATGCTGAAAAAAATCTTGCCCAGGCAAAAGCATATTTTGATGATTTTGGGGTTAAGAGTCAAACACATCTGCTGGTTAGGGGTTTTGAAGCAGGGGAAGACATTGTGACCTTTGCCAAAGAAAAAAATATTGATGAAATCATCATTGGTGTAAGAAGCCGGTCAAAAGTGGGAAAATTGCTTTTTGGCTCAACCGCCCAAATGGTTATACTTGAAGCCCATTGCCCGGTTCTTACTGTAAAATAAAGGGTAATGTCATGAAATTAAGATATTTTTCGCATTCTTCATTTCTTATTACCCTTGATAATGGTGTCAGGCTTTTAATTGATCCTTTTTTAGATGGGAATCCAACTTCTCCTGTCCGTGCGGCCGAGGTTGAAGCAGATTATATTTTGATCACCCATGGTCATGGAGATCATCTGGGCGATACCATAGGTATTGCAAAAAGATGTGACGCCTTATGTATTTGTGAAAATGAGCTTGCCACTTATCTTGCATCAAAAGGCGTAAAAGCACATCCCATGCATATCGGAGGCGCTTATAGCTTTGATTTTGGAAAAATTAAACTGGTCCAGGCTTTACACAGTTCTGTTACCCCGGATAAAGAATGTGTTGGTGCTGCCACGGGTATACTGATCTTTATAAACGATAAAGTAATTTATCATATGGGCGATACAGGATTGTTTATGGATATGAAATTGATCGGTGAATTGTATCCCATAGATTATCTGCTGGTTCCCATTGGTGATAATTTTACCATGGGAATAGATGACGCGGTTAGAGCCTGTGCTTTTGTTAAGCCTGGGTGTGCAATTCCAATCCATTATAATACCTTTGATGTTATCAGGTCTGATCCAGCAGATTTTAAACATAAGGTTGAAGAAAAGGGGATAAACTGTCAAACTCTTGATTTTGGACAGGAAATCAACCTATAGGATATATTATTTTTTAAAATGGAATTGATCAAATGTTTTAAGGCGCTTTCAGATAACACCCGTCTTCGGTTGCTGCAAGTATTGCAGCAATATGAACTAAATGTTAATGAAATCGTCTTGGTTGTGGATATGATACAGTCGGGAGTTTCAAGGCATTTGAAGATCCTTTTGGATTCAGGTCTGTTAACATCCCGCAGGGATGGAAGCTTTACATATTATTTTGCAGCTAAAAATGACACAACCATATCTTTGATAAGGCTGCTTGAAAAAAATCTTGATCATAAAGAAATTACCAGCAGGGATTTGGAAAAATCCAGGGAAATGATCAAGATCCGCCAAAATAGAACAAAGCGGTTTTTTAAATATATTGCACCCCAGTGGGATCGATTGAAAAAAGAAGTGTTTGGCAATTTTGATCTGAATTCCATGATCAAAGGGAAAGTTATTTTTAAAGGTAAGATTGCCGATCTGGGTTGCGGAACCGGCGAACTCATTGACCAGTTTTCCAAGGAAATAATAAATAATTTTATTGGAATCGACAGTTCTCCTGAGATGCTGGAGCAGGCGAGGTTGAGGCTTTCAGGGACAAATAATGCAGAGTTAAGACTGGGGGAGCTAGAACATCTTCCAATGAAAAACAAAGAAATTGATACGGCTATAATGAATATGGTGTTACACCATATTTCACAACCGCAACTTCCAATTGCTGAAGCCTACAGGGTTCTTAAACCAAAAGGTTTTTTCATCCTGTCTGATTTTCAAAAACATGATCAGAAAAATATTAATGAGATCATGGGAGGATCATGGTATGGATTTGAAAAAGAGAAAATTATGGCCTGGTTGGCAGACGCAGGTTTTCATGTCAGGGCGATGGATTCTTACCCTGTAAATCATGGGTTGAAAATTAATGTGTTCACTGCACAAAAATAAAAATTTCAAGGAGATATTATGATCATTCCCGTAATTTTAGCAGGAGGTTCAGGCACAAGACTGTGGCCATTGTCAAGACAGCTTTATCCAAAACAGCTCATTGATATTTATAATGAAAAAACCATGCTGCAAAATACGCTATTAAGGCTTGAAGGGCTGGAAACGACAGGTTCTCCCATTATCGTATGCAATGAAGATCATCGATTTATGGCAGCTGAACAATTAAGAAGTATCCAGATAGACCCTTTAGCAATTATTCTGGAGCCAGTTGGAAGAAATACAGCTCCTGCAATTGCCCTTGCGGCTTTGCAAGCAATGGAAGATGAAAAAGATCCAATACTTCTGGTGTTACCTGCAGACCACGTGATTGAAGAAGTAATTGAATTCCATAATGCCATAAAGGCAGGACATGACTTTGCACAGAAGAATAATTTAATAACATTTGGCATTATTCCGGATTCTCCTGAAACAGGATATGGCTATATTAAAAAGGGAGACCTTTTAGAATCGGGCACGGGTGCGTGTAAAATAGAGGAATTTGTTGAAAAGCCGGATCTTGAAACCGCCAAAAAATTGTTTGATTCCGGATCATATTGCTGGAATTCAGGAATGTTTATGTTTAAGGCATCTGTAATTATAAAGGAGCTTGAGAAACATGCACCTGACATTATGATGCCTTGTAAAGGGTTGATAGAGGCTGGTGTTCAGGATCTTGATTTTTTTAGATTAAGTCTTGAAGGATTTAAAGACATTCCGTCTGACTCTATTGATTATGCTGTAATGGAAAAAACATCAAAAGGAATAGTGGTTCCCTTTAAAGCCGGGTGGAATGATTTGGGTTCGTTTGATGCACTGTGGCAGGCGGGAAAAAAGGATGAAAATCTGAATGTCATCAAGGGGGATGTGGTAACCCATGATGTAAAATCCTCCTATATTAGTTCTGAAAGCAGCCTTATTGCAGCAGTCGGCGTTGAAAAATTTGTTATTGTGGAAACAAAGGACGCTATTCTGGTATCTCCCCGGGACCAGGTTCAGGATGTTAAAAAAATTGTAAAACAATTAAAGGATCAAACA
>Ga0209045_1002311_pt1 | contig 14329 bp, 8 predicted proteins | sample SaaInlLV_10m_DNA_4_FD_184664 | JGI IMG/M metagenome (GOLD analysis project Ga0209045, IMG submission 184664) | Marine microbial communities from expanding oxygen minimum zones in the Saanich Inlet - Saanich Inlet SI072_LV_200m_DNA (SPAdes) (version 2) | ecosystem: Environmental > Aquatic > Marine...
AATTATTAAAACAAGCAGTTTCAAGAAATCCAACAGTTTATCGAGGCTTCCCTTTTCAAGTTGAAGTTGCAATAGGTTATGGTGGAGAGTTAGATACCGAAGGTTCAGCCAGACTTAATCGTTTTTCGAATAAAGTTCCGTTATTATATGAAGAAGGTTCTTGCGCACTAACTAAAGGTCTCAAAAGTGTAACTTGGAAGAGTTATGGATTACACAATTCAAGTGGTTCTATGCCTACAGGTCCTGCAGTAATAGTTATTCATATTGCATCTACTTGGGTGCCATTTACTTCTGAAAGTAAAGCTGCAGTTTCTAATTATCCTGCAATATCCAAGGAGATTAAATTATCAATTCAAGAAGCGGGAAGAGCATTACATTTATATGTCCGGAAACAGAGAAAAGCTGGACTTGAAGAAGAAAAGCGACAAAAGTTTATTGGTTATTCTGGTGAAGTTGCGGGAGCTGTTGCGAAGTTGATTTCAAAAGATTCTTACAAATTAAAGAAAGAGGATTTAGAGAAAAGTGTTTCTAAAATTCAAAAATCATTATTGAAAACTGCAGAAACAATGTATGCAAGCGGAGCGAGTTTAGCGGATGTAGAGGAAGAAGAAGATGAGTAAAAGTAAAATTAGAGCTGAAATTATTGAGAAACTTAAGAAATTAGGTGAACAACTTGAGAAAGAGATTCAGAAAAATAAAGATCCAGAAATTACAATGCCAATTCGAACATTGAGTAATGCATATTTTGATGATAAAGATAAATTAATTCGACTAGGCGATAAGAAACAAACTAGAAATTTTTTCAATGTAGGACAAGCAAGAAAATTCATGCAGACAACTTTAATTGCTGCACAAATTAAAGAATTACTTGAACAAAATAAACCAAGTATTTCCACAAGACAGCTTTATTATATTTTGAAACGGACCATTGCGGGTTTGAAGGAAAATACATTTGAGAATCAAAACGAGAGTGATCCAATTATTGAAGATGTTGAAGTTTCTATTGATGCTTTACGTGAAGAGTTAGGACTTGAACCAACTCCAAAAGGAGTATTTTCAGGATTAATAACTTATAAAGATTTGAGAACTGGCGACGAAATTAATTGTCGAAAAATGGGAACAGCAGGAGCAGCAATCCCTGCAAACGTTGAACCGAGCGTTATGGAATTCAAAAAATCCGAAGCAAAGTTTGTTTTGGTTGTAGAAAAATTCGCAGTTTGGAATGTTCTAAATCAAATGAAATTCTGGGATAAACATAAATGCATTCTATTAACTGGAAAAGGACAAGGAGAAAGATCTGCAAGAAGATTGGTTTCACGTCTAAATAAAGAACTAAAACTTCCAGTCTATGTATTTTGCGATTTTGATCCGTACGGATATTATATTTATTCTGTTTACAAACAAGGTTCTATTAATTTGGCGTTCTTTTCAGAAAAATCAGGATGTCCTGATGCTAAATATATTGGATTGAAACATGATGATGTTAAAGAATTCAAAATTCCCAAATCAAATTTCATTAGATTAACTGAACAAGATTTGAAGAGACTTAAGGAAATTAAGAATTATGAATGGTTCAAGAAAAAAGAATGGCAAGATGAAATCCAGAAAGCTATTGACTTTGGTTATAAAATTGAATCCGATGCATTAGTTTCCAAGACAATTGAATTTATGGGCGAAACCTATCTACCAAAAGTAATTAAAGACAAAGATTGGTTGGATTAACTTTAAATACTAGAAATACTTTTTCTGTGTATGGCACTCAGTGTACTTGAATGGTTTGTAGCTGTTATTGCAGTAATGGTTTTAGTTAAGGCTGTTTTCTTCAATTTGAATCCAAAGAAATGGATTGACTTTTCGATGAAGACCTTCAAGAATTTTACAGCATTTAGATTGCTTTATTTAGGTGCATTCTTTGTTCTAGCTTATTACTTGCTTCAAGAAATTACGCTTGTCCAATTCTTTGCAGGAATGATGGCAGGAATGTTTTTGTATGCACACACCATGATGCACTATCCAAGTGTATTGAAAAAATATGTTAAGAATTTCAGAAACCGATCTGATTTGAAGAAACTCCTTTTGGATTGGGTTATTTGGGTTGTTTTGTCAGTTCTAGTCTTAAAAGAATTGTTTTTCTAAATCGCACGTTAAGCTTTTATTAAATCAAACATACAATTAGTAATGGCTGGAACATCTTTGATTGTTGCTTTAATTGGATTTATTCTAATTGCAGGAGCATTACTGAAGCATTTGTCTAAAGTCAAAGGCTATCCACTTAATTTAATATTAATATTTCTCGGAATAATTTTGGGAAATTTTAAAGTCAAAGGAGTACCACTCTTTTCACCCGGTGCTCCTGAAAGTCAAGGAGCAGTTACTGCGTTTATTACTCTGGCATTAGTTTTAGTATTATTTGACACTGGTTCTCAAATCAAAATAGGTTCACTCTTCAGGAATTTTGCAGGCCCGTCTATTTTTGGTCTAATGAGTGTATTCTTAACAATACTATTTGTTGCAATTCCATTTAAATTTATACTTGGCGTTAATTGGTTGTTGGCAATTTTATTTGGAAGTTTTCTGGCTTCAACAGATCTTACTATTTTAGGTCCAGTGCTCAGCAACATTAAATTAAAACCAAGAGTTTCAGAATATTTGGAAATAGAATCGATACTTAATACTGTAATCTCTGCAGTTCTTGTAATTGTGTTAGTAAATCTTATTGATAGTAATGCGATTGGAGTTACCGGGTCAGTGATTGGTGAAGGAATACAAACAATACTTTACAATATATTTGTCGGTGTAGGTCTAGGAGTATTTTTTGGTGCGGTGATTTTAGAGGTAATAAGACATCTAACTCTGGAAGAGATGCCACATCTAATTATGATTGGATCATTATTCGGAGCTTATGCAATAACTGAAATGTTAGGAGCTTCAGGAATTGCAACTGCACTTGCAGTAGGAGTAGTATTTGGAAATTCAAAATTCAAAATACCTAATATTGTAAAATCTTTTGGTGGTGAACTCGAATTAATTTTAGTTACTTTTGTTTTTGTGATTCTTGGAGCAATTATTGATTTTTCAATTATCAAAGGAGTATTATTTATGGCATTGATATTACTTGCTTTAGTTTATGCTGCAAGATATTTATCTCTTAAATATTCAAACAAAGATTTTGTAAAGTACAATAATTTTTATTTGTTAGCTTCTCCGCGAGGAATTACTTGCGCAGTTTTAACTTTAAAGTTTTCAGAGTTATTTCCAAATCCTCAGATGATTATTGGATTGATCTTTGCAGTAATTTTAGTAAGTAGTTTATCGCTGTTTGGAATCACTAAAACAATTCCTTCACGCGCATAATACTCTTTTTAAGTGTGTGAAAAACAGCATACTTAGAGCTTATATTTTCATGAAAAAATAATAAGATTTATAAACTACATGTTTCTAAACAAGTACAGTCAACTGAAGTTGACATTTCTGTGAAGGCATAGCCTGAGACACATGCTCATCTGATGAGCAAAAATGTGTGCCAGTTATTTAACTGGTATAAATTAGGCGAAGTGATACTTGATAGTGAGTATCCCAAATATTCCAAACTAAATAAATTTTCAAGCTAGCGATAAAGAATTCCCGTTGATCCTGCGGGAGACTACTGCTAGCAGGATGCGATTCAGACATGCAAGTCTATATTCCGATATGGCGGAAGGCTGAGTAACACGTCAATAATCTAACCTTAAGTGGAGCATAACCTCGGGAAACTGAGGGTAATTCTCCATAGGAGCGAGATGCTGGAAAGCGCTTGCTTTGAAAGCTTCGGCGCTTAAGGATGAGTTGGCGGCAGATTAGCTAGTTGGTAGGGTAAAGGCCTACCAAGGCGAAGATCTGTAGGGGTGATGAGAGTCATAGCCTCCAGAGGAACACTGAGATAAGGGTTCCAGCTTTACGGAGTGCAGCAGTTACGAAACCTTTACAATGCGCGCAAGCGTGATAAGGGCATCCTGCGTGCCGGCCTATGGTCGGCTTTTGTCGAGTGTAAAAATCTCGGAGAATAAGGGGTGGGCAAGACCGGTGCCAGCCGCCGCGGTAATCCCGGCGCCCCGAGTGGTAGTCATGTTTATTGGGTTTAAAGCATCCGTAGCCTGTTGGATTAGTTCTCGGTGAAATTTAGCGTCTTAAACGTTAAGATGGCTGAGAAAACTTACCAACTAGGGACCGGGAGAAGTAGGGGGAATGTCGGGGGGAGCGGTAAAATGTTGTAATCCTCGATGGACCATCAGTGGCGAAGGCGCCCTACTAGAACGGCTCCGACGGTCAGGGATGAAAGCTGGGGGAGCAAACCGGATTAGATACCCGGGTAGTCCCAGCCGTAAACGCTGTCTGCAAGGTGCTGCATTTGTTTCGAGCTTATGCAGTGTCGAAGAGAAATCGTTAAGCAGACCACCTGGGAAGTACGGTCGCAAGGCTGAAACTTAAAGGAATAGGCGGGGGGTCACCACAAGGGGTGTTTGTTGCGGTTTAATTCAACTATACGCGGGGAACCCTACCAGAGCCGACAGCAGAATGAAGGTCAACCTGAATGGTTTACTTGACGCGCTGAGAGGTGGTGCATGGCGGTCGTCAGCTCGTGCCATGAGGTGTTCAGTTAAGTCTGAGAACGAGCGAGACCTGCGTCTTCAGTTGCTATCGTTTTTGTTTGAAAGCGAGCACACTGACGAGACTGCATTCGAAAGAATGAGGAAGGTGCAGGCTACGGTACGTCTGTATGCCCCGAATGCTCTGGGCTACACGCGACAATCACTGGTCGGAACAACGGGCTGCGACTCCGAAAGGAGAAGCTAATCCCTTAAAGCCGATCCGGTCCGAATTGAGGTTTGCAACTCAACCTCATGAAGTCGAAATCCCTAGTAATCGTATATTAGCAATGTACGGTGAATACGTCCCTGACCCTTGCACTCACTGCCTGTCAAGCCAACCGAGCAGGGTTATGATGAGGGCTTATCTTTTAGGTAGGTTCAAATCATTGCTCAGTGAGGCGGGTTAAGTCAACACAAGGTACCTGTAGGGGAACCTGCAGGTGGATCACCTCCTTTATTCAGATGTCCCACGGGACGTTTGATAAACTCGAGGTGAAGTGTATCACTTCACCGTAGGGGTTCTTCGGGAATTAATCTTGGAGAACCCCCAATGGGCTTGTAGCTCAACCTGGTAGAGCGCCCGCTTTGCAAGCGGGAGGTTAGGTGTTCGAATCACCTCAAGTCCATTCTCCGTTTTTAACGGAGATTACGTACTTACTTTGTAAGTACTCTCGTAAGAGAATATTGCGATCAAGATGCTTGATGGCGCTTAGGCGTCTATCTTGGTTAAGGTAGACCTCCAGAATAAAGTAAAATAAGCTTAGATACACCGTTTGGTGGATGGCTTGGCTTAAGAAACCGAGGAAGGTCGTGGCAAGCTGCGATATGCTCAGGGGAGGCGCACGCATCCTTTGATCCTGAGATTACCTAATGGGACTTCCTTCATTCTTCGGAATGACATCACTTCGTGATGGGGAACCCGGTGAACTGAAACATCTTAGTAACCGGAGGAAAAGATATCAATTGATATGCCGTGAGTAATGGCGAACGAAAGCGGTATAGGGCAAACCGAATCCGTGCAGGTGACTGCATGGAGATGTGGCTGACTAGTGTACTAGTCTAAAAGTTTTGGCGAAGTTTTTTGGAACATTATGCCAAAGAGGGTGATAGCCCCGTAGTTAAAACTTGAAGAGTAGATTGCTAGCATCGAGAGTAGCGTGTTTTGAAAGTAGCGCGTGAATACAGGGGACAGTAACCTCTAACCCTAAACATTTCTTAAGACCGATAGCGAATTAGTAGCGTGAGTGAATGCTGAAAAGATCCCGTACAAGGGAGTGAAAAGATCCTAAAACCAAGCGGTTACAGTTTGTAGCGGCACTAAGGTGTTGCTACGTTCGTTTTGAAAAATGAGTCAGCGAGTTCATCTTTGTGGCGAGGTTAAACCTTTTAGGTGGAGCCGTAGGGAAACCGAGTGTGAAAGTGCGAATTAGTCATTAGGATGAGACCTGAAGCCTGTCGAGCTATGCCTGGGCACGGTGAAGTGGCAGTAAAATGTCGTGGAGGCCGGAAGAGTTGCTACGAGCAAGTGCTCTTATGACCTGGGTATAGGAGTGAAATGCCAATCGAGATAGGCGATAGCTGGTTCCCGCAGAAATAAGCCGTAGTTTAGTCTGAGTGGAGCATTCTATCAGGGTAGAGTACAAATTGTGCAGTTTGGGGGAGCAATCCCTCGCTGTATTGTTTAACTCCGAATCTAATAGATGTGAAGAAGCTCGGAAAAAGTGGGTCGGGTTAAGCCTGATTCACGAGAGGGGAACAACCCAGAGGGTAGTTAAGGCCCCAAAATTCTAGTTAAGTGTACTTAAGGTTTTTTTGGTCGAAGACACTGAGGAGGTTGGCTTAGAAGCAGCCATCCTCTAAGGAAAGCGTAACAGCTCACTCAGCGAGATCTTAGGGACCGTAAATGGACGGGACTAAAACTAGATGCCGATACTGCCCCCCGCTGCGTCAAGCAGCGCCGGAGTATGCGGGCGGTTTGCATGGGTAGAAGTGTGTTTGTGAAGATACATGGACCGTGTAATCATGTGAATGCTGACAGAAGTAGTATCTAAGTGAGGTGAGAATCCTCATCGTCGAAAGGGCAAGGGTTCCTTGGCGCTAGTCGTTAGCCAAGGGTTAGTCGGTCCTAAGTCTGAATCCTAACCGATTTAGACGAAAGGGAAACTGGTTAATATTCCAGTACCACATAAAGGCGTTCGGTAACGAATGTCTAATATGACGCTTTAGGATATATAGAGTAGACTTGTCTGTCTATCTAAGCGTATAAGACCAGGGAGTTGTGTCATGCAGAGAACTGGTTGAAAGCGTGATGGATCGCAAGATTCTATAGACTTCTAGAGTCCATGAAAAACTATTAGAAAGTGTTTATGTGTCCGTACCCACAACCGGCACAGGTGCCCAGGCTGAGCAAGCCAAGACGTGTGAGACTAATCGACTCTAGGGAATTCGGCAAAATAGCCCTCTGACTTCGGTTGAAGGGGTCCCAGCGGTTGTAACGTATGTTGCGATTGCTGGGCTAAGATATTAGGTCGGTCCGACTGTTTAATAAAAACGTAGCCAACTGCTAGACGGGAACGTTGTGTATAGTTGGTGACTTCTGCCCAGTGCTAGTATCTGAAAGCGGTTTTCAAGCTGCCTAAGGACTGGTAAACGGCGGGGGTAACTATGACCCTCTTAAGGTAGCGAAATACCTTGGCCATTAAATGTGGTCGTGCATGAACGGAGTAACGAGGTTGACACTGTCCCAGAGTTGAACCTCATGAACTTACTTTTCTGGGGAATGGGCCAGAGACTTCCATTGGGACGATAAGACCCCGTAGAGCTTTACTATAGCTTGTAGCTGTTATATTGCTGTGTTTGCACAGTGTATAGGGGAGGCTTCGAAGCATTGTTTCCGGACGATGTGGAGCCGACGATGTAACACCCTACAGACATATTGATATGACTTACCTGAAAGGGAACACCTATAGGCGGATAGTTTGAGTGGGGCGCTACCCTCCTGAAAAGGTATCAGGAGGAACCTAAGGTCAGCTCAGCCTGGTTGGAAACCAGGTGTAGAGTTTAAGAGCAAAAGCTGGCTTGACTGAGATCTGCAAAGCAAAGGTTTCAGACGCGAAAGCGAGGTCTAGAGAACCCCTATGTCCCTCTTACTGAGGGCTAGGATTGATAGAAAAGCTACCTCGGGGATAATTGAGTGGTGCCGTGTTAGAGTACATATCGACCACGGCGCTTGCGACTTCGATGTCGGCTCTGCTTATCCTGGCTGTGCACCAGCAGCCAAGGGTGCGGGAGTTCACCGATTAAAAAGCACCGTGAGCTGGGTTGAGAACGCTGTGAAGCAGTTTGTTTTATATCTAATGGAAGTGTTGGGAGTCTGAGGAGAAGCTGTCTCTAGTACGAAAGGAACGAGATGTCCGAGCCTCTGGTGTATCTGTTGTCCGACAGGGCAGGCAGAGCAGCTACGCTCGAAGTGGATAACTTCTGAAAGCATCTAAGAAGGAAGCCACCTGTGAAAAGAGACTCTCTCGGCACTTGTAAAAGACAAGTTTGATAGGACTGGGATGTACGCATCAAGGAAACGAGATGTTTAGTCCGCAGTTACTAATAGCCTTAAAGTTTATCTTACCCATTCTGGAGGTCTACTCATATTCTTTTTTAGAAACATTTATCATTGACTTAAGTTTATCAAAACTATGGTAAGACGTCGTAGAAAATTGACAAATGTACAAACCTTAGCTTTAGTACTATTTTCTGCATTAGTTGTTTACTTAGTTGATTGGTTTATTCTGAGACCTTTAGGAATATTACCAATTGTTGAATTCCTAATTGATGTTGTTTTGTTCTATGTATTTTTCAAACTTGTACAGAAAGAAGCTCCAAATATATTACATTAATTCTTTCGCAACTTGATGAGTAACAATCAGAATTCCTAATCCTACAATTATTGATATTATTGAACTCATAACAAGGTCAGAAGAATATAGCTATAGATCTAATAAATTCCAAATACCGCTCCAAACTGAAATTACTGCAGTTCCTATGATTAATGCTAATATCAAGTGGTTATTTTTTAGTTTGTACATTTTGGTTCTAATCACTTCAACAATATAAATCTTTCAGGCACCGTAACTCTTTTAAAGCTCTAAAATGGCGTTAATTTAACGCAGAGAGGCAGACCGTCGGCGCTTGCGCTGTGGAAAGTCCACCCACTCACGAAGTCCATTGAGCTTTAATCGGCTCGTTTGACAACAGAAACGAACTGCTCTGTTCGTACGATGATCCTCACGGTGAGGTTGTACAGAGTAAGATGAAAAAATGTTAAACTGGATGAGTGCAAGGTTAAAAACCGCTTAGTCAAATGTCTGCACAGTCTTTCCAATTGAGGGGACTGACAGAAGGTGGCTTACATCTCTGCGTTTATATTCATTCTTTTCGAGCATTTTTTAAACCAGCATTTTAGTTTTAATTATGGCAAAGAAAAATAAGATGAGAATGCCTTCATCGCAAGGTGGTTTAGTTAATTACTACGATGAAAATAAGGCACATATTAATATTTCTCCAAAGTTTGTCATTGGACTGACTGTAACTATTACTATTTTAGCAATTGTGATTCGTCTGATATAATTATGAAAATCATATCCTGGAATGTGAATGGAATTCGAGCAGTTATGAAAAAAGGATTTTCAGATTTTGCTCATAAAACAAATCCAGATATTTTATGTTTACAAGAAACAAAAGCACATCCCGATCAAGTTGATAAGATGTTAGATAATTATGAACATCACTATTGGAATAGTGCAGATAAGAAAGGTTATTCCGGTACTGCAGTTTTTTCTAAAGTTAAACCATTGAAAGTTACTTATGGTGGCGGTCTTGAAGAAGGAGATACAGAAGGCAGAGTAATTATTTTAGAGTTTGATAAATTTCATTTAGTAAATGTTTATACTCCAAATTCTCAAAGAGGATTGACTCGTTTAAGTTATCGACAAAAATGGGATGATGCTTTTTTGAAGTTACTTAAAAAATTAGAAAAGAGTAAACCCGTTATTTTATGTGGTGATTTGAATGTTGCTCACAAGGAAATTGATCTTGCTCGTCCAAAAAACAATGTTAAGAATGCAGGATTTACTTTTGAAGAACGTTCGGGTTTTGATAATTATATTTCTGCAGGATTTGTAGATACATTTAGAATGTTTACTGATGCTGGAGAACACTACTCCTTTTGGAGTTATATGTTTAATGCGCGGAAGAAAAATATTGGTTGGAGAATTGATTATTTTATGGTTTCTAAAAAATTGAAAAATAAAGTAAAAAATTCACGAATTTTGAAAATGGTCATGGGTTCTGATCATGCTCCGGTTGAACTTAAAATAGACATTTAGTAGTTACTTTTTTATTGTCTGAAGAGTTAATATTTTTATGAGAAAATTGTTTTTGTCAGTATTATTGTTACTTCTATTTAGTTCAGTTTATGCAACGAGTATTTCTTTCACTGAACCCCTTGAAAGTTCAGAATTTAATCTAGGTCAAACAATTACTGCTGAAGGTTATGTAACTTCTACAGATAATGCTGATGTTTCAATAATTCTTTCTCTTGACGGAACTGAACTTAGTTCATTAGATACAACTATTTCTTCAGGACAAGTTATATCCTTTGAAAATTTATTCGATATTCAAGAGTTTAGTCTGAATTCAGATGGAAACCATACAGTTTCTCTTGCAATTAGAGAAGGAACTTTAACTTTGATTGAAGAATCATTTGATATTATTGGTTCAAATAATTTAACAATTTCAGTAGGTGAACTTGATGAAACTTACAATATTGGTGATACTATTTTGATTGAAGGTTTTGTTTCAGGAGTTGGAGGTTTATTTGATTCTGAAATAACATTAACGTATGGTGAGTTAAGTTTATCACAAGAAACAGTTAATGGATTTTTCTCCTTTAATTTTACGGGAGAATCAGATGTTTCAGAAGCAACTTTGTCTGTATCTGAGGATGCAGGAAATGAAGGAAGTTTGGAACTTCAACTTTTTATTTCAAAAAATTTAGTTATTGAGCCAGGTATTGAAATCCTTGAAAGTGGTAATAGACATATCAAATTAAATGTAAAAGTTTACAATTCACAAAGTGTTTTGGTTTCGCCAGATAGTTTGAATATTGAAGTTAGTGGAGCAGATAGTTTCAATAAAAAAATAAAAGCAGATGAAGAAATTAAATTTAGTAAGTCTGGCGAGTATGAGTTAAAGTTCATTGCAACTCAGGGTGATTTATCTGGCGTGTTTATTCGAGATCTAACTGTAAAGGAAGGACTTGGTTCAGCTAAGATTGATATAGCTCCACAAATGTTCAAAACTTCAAATGTAAATTATAAAATTATTCTGAAAGATTCATTTGGAGAGATTATGCTTAATTCTAATTTTTATATTGTTCTTCTTGGTCCTGAAAGTTCAAAAATTGTTGAGAAACATCAAACTAATAGTAAGGGAAAGTATGAGGGAAAGATTGATACCTCTGAGGCACTTTCAGGTTCATGGAGTATGGCAGTTATTCGCGATTTACCCGTAGGCTTTGATGAAAATTCAGAACTTGCATCACTTCAATTTTTAGATGTAATTGCAACCAAAAATTTTGAAATAGTATCAAATTTAGATTTTAATGTGGTAATTACTAGCAGAGATGTTATTGATGATGAAATTATAATTAAAGGTTATGTTGAAAATGTAGGTAATCTCAGAGGAGATGATGTTTCAATAATAATTGATTGTCCGCAATGTGAAAATACGCATAATATTTTGAAAGTTTCATTAGATCCAGGTGAGAGATACGATTTTGAAGAAGCTTATGCCACTTCAGAAAATTTAAAGAGCGTTGAAATTAATGAACATTTAAAATTATTTATTCCTAATTTAAAGAACTTATTTTTCAATGAATTTTTCTCAATATTTTTAATTACTTTATTCTTTAGTTATTCTCGATTAAGAAAAATTAAGTTCAATTCCTTAATGGTGAAGATTCCATCAAGTTTACTTTTTAATTTCAAATATAATCCCTCTTTGAAAAGATTAAAAGAATCTTGGAAGAAATTAATGTTAAATGACGGTGCTAACTTTTTGATAACTACAGTCGGAGCTGCACTCGTACTTGCAATAGCTTTTGATATTAGCAATTCAACTGGTGCATTTTTCAAAGAGCTACTTTTTTTGAGTTTAATAATAATTATAACTTTTTCATCAGTTCATAAATGGATTTCTTTAAGGTATTCTACAAAAGGCACTGTTGAGTTTTGGCCACTAGGGAGTTTGTTACTGTTTATTACTGCTTTAATTTTTGGAGTTCCATTTGGATCTCCTTATCGATTGAAAGGTTTGAATAAATCAATTTTAACTTTATTGAATCCACTGTTCACGTTAATCTTTGCAGTAGTTGCAATATTGATTTATGCAACTTCTTCAAGTCCTGTTGTTGCTGCTTTGGCAACGATATCAATAACTTTGGCCTTCTTTCATATGATTCCAGTAAACTCATTAAATGGAACTTTGGTTTTGAAATCATATCCTAATTTATGGTTTGGATTGTTTGTATTAGTTATGTTTGTTTATGTATGGATTAAGATTGTTATGCCGTGGTTAGTATTTGTTTAGTACATATTAAGTATGTATAAGTATGAGAAAGTATTATATATGAAAAGTAGTTTAAATATCTATGCCGCGTGACAGAATTAGTATCACTATTGATAAAGTTCTTTTGAATTGGATTGATCGAGAAGTCAAGAGTCGGCGATTTTCAAGCAGAAGTCATGCGCTTGAATATGTAGTTTCTAGATATGGAAAGAAATAGACCTCTCTTTATAGTCAACAATTTAGCAGTAATTCTTGGAATTTCTATTATCGTATTGAGTGGTCTGGTTTTTGCGACATTTAATACTCCAACAGGATTTTTTGACGGAACAATTTCTGGATTTTCAACGGCAGATTTGAATGATTCCACCACAAATAACGCGGCAGTTAATTTGAGTGGATTCGAACAAGGAACTGCAGTTGTTGGTCAAGATGTTGAGTGGATAAATCTTAACACAAGTGAGATTGTTACTACAGCAGCACCCGAAGTAAGTGAGACGACAGAGTCAGAAGTTGAGGGCAAACTTCAAAAGAAAGTTACCGTTGCTTCAGAGTTTCACTATCAAAAGGTTTTGACTTATGCTTCAATTCCCGATTTAACTCCAGATCAAGTTAAGTTGTATTGGATGATTGACGGTGTTAAAACTGATATTACAGAGAGAGAAGAGTTCAATCTAACTTTTTATGATGAAAATAATGATAATTTGATTGATAAGATTTCATGGATTACTCCTCATCTTTCTGAACAGGAATTTATTCTTGAATTTGATATTACTGTTATTAATCCATGGGAATTTGGACAGAGCGGCGGTGAATGGGTTGTTTATTTTGACACTACTGGAACTGGAACCTTGAATATAACGAAAGATGATTTGTCAAATTCAGTTTTAACTTTTAATTATTTGAAGTGTGGAACTGAGAATATTTCTTACAATCTAATTGGGCAATCCTATGTTGTTGAGAATTATACTTGTTCAGAAACCGCTACAATTAGTCATACAATTGGAGACATGCCTTCAGAAATATTTTCAATGAGGTTTGATTTTGGAAATGATTTACAAAATGATGTAGATTTTGCTTACGATCCGGCTGTGTGTGAAATGTGGCCAATGGGAGTGCCAGGTGAGCCAGATTGTGAGACAGCGTGCGGAGCTGGTCCACCCTCGTTTATTGGTTTTGATATGGATCCAGGAGTGGATGGAGCATGTTATAGTGATCCGATGTGTGAAACACCATGTGGTGGCGGCGGAAATACTGCACCGAGCTGGGATCAAGCAATAAATAATTCGGGCGCAGCAGAAGATTCAGGAACTTCAATCCCGGACACAGATCTAACTGCGTCAGGGAATGGTCAATGTACGGATGCAGACGGAGATACATTATCCTTCATAATTACTACAGAGAATACATCTCAAGTTGATTGTAAAATTACCAGTAATCAACTATCTATTAAACCTGCAGCAAATTGGTATGGGAATGGTTCTTCATGTGTAATTACGTGTGACGATGGAACAGATAATGCCGCTACAACAGTCAGTTTCAATATTACTGGAGTGAATGATGCCGCTACTGCACCTGATTTAACTCTAAATCCCTCTTCGCTTTCAGTAGGCAATACTTTAACTGCAACAGTGACCAATTCAACAGATTCTGAAAGTGATACTATTGCTTACTATTCTGAATTTTACAACACTAATGACTCAACAACAATTAAGGCATTTTCAACTACACATACTTACACCGTCCAGAGTTCAGATGAGGGAGATTTAATTCGGGTGCGTGCTAAAGCAGAAGATTCTGCTACAAATTCTACAGTTACTGAACTCAATATTACAGTAGTTCCATCTGCATGTATGTCTGCATCAGGAAATGTTTTTGATATTAGCTCAGATACTTCTTGTAGTTCTGAATCTATTTCTGATGTAAATAGCGAGTTGAGATTGGGTGCTGGAAACTTGAAGTTGGATAAAGGAGAATTCAAATATTTAATTCTGAATATGACTGACGACTCAAATGCTATACTCAATATTTCAGGATCAAATTTTACCACTTTTGGAATTGCTGAAATCAAAAATAGATTA
>Ga0209045_1002318_pt1 | contig 14282 bp, 14 predicted proteins | sample SaaInlLV_10m_DNA_4_FD_184664 | JGI IMG/M metagenome (GOLD analysis project Ga0209045, IMG submission 184664) | Marine microbial communities from expanding oxygen minimum zones in the Saanich Inlet - Saanich Inlet SI072_LV_200m_DNA (SPAdes) (version 2) | ecosystem: Environmental > Aquatic >...
AGGTTCACTGGTTGTAGAGAAGATATTTAATATACCCGGTTTGGGCAGAGAGTTTGTGGAGAGCGCTCTCAACCGTGACTACTTTATGATAATGGGAACTGTTATTCTTTACGGAACATTAATAATCATCTGTAATCTTGCAGTGGATATAGTATACGGGTTTCTTGATCCGAGGGTAGGCAATGAAAACTAAAATGAAACAGGTCCATAAATCATATTCGCCAACACGTCTCGCTTTTATGAGACTGCTGAGGCATCGCCTTGCACTATTCGGACTGTTTCTTGTTGTTGCCGTGTCTATGGCGGTTGTCATAGTCCCTGTTTTTTACGGTGGCTCACCGAAACTTACCAGAGTCTGGCTTGGAGCAAAATCTCCAGGATTTACACATCCTGACTGTTTGAGTAGAAACATCTTTATCGTAGGAACAGAAGCTGAAACATCACCTTCGTTATCTGGCGCTGAGGAGTTAATATATCAGACAAAAAGCTTCTCAAAGGAGGAGATTCGGATTACGACAAGGCGTGGTAAGGTTAATACTATAATGTTTACTGACGGTGCCCGTCATATTGAAGAGTTGGATACTTCTACTTTAAAAGGTGATCTATTCCGTTCAAATGATGATGGCACTCCTGGCGTGAGACTGGAACAGTCATTTGTACTGAAGAAAAACAGCGCCCCACCGGGAGGTCTTTTTGATGAAGGCTCCCGTGTTCTTATGATGCTCCTGATTAGAGCAGATGATGAAGTTACACAAAGCATCGTCACTCTAAACAATTCAATCGTCACATCTATAACGGTAAAACAAGATGATAATGAAATTAGCAGTGAAGATCTGATTATTAAAGGACGTGATGTAATCAGCGTTACTACTAACCGTGAAGAGAGGCGAGTAACCCATCTCCTCGGGACTGACAAGCTTGGCCGCGATCTCTTTATACGAATTCTATATGGAGGAAGAATCTCTCTGCTGGTTGGAATAGTTGCCACCCTGGTAAGTATTGTTATTGGTTTGAGCTACGGAGCAGTGTCAGGTTATTTTGGAGGTATGGTAGATAGCATAATGATGAGAGCAGTTGACGTTCTTTACGGTTTGCCGTTTATCTTTCTCGTAATTCTTTTGATGGTGCTTTTCGACAGGAGCCTGATTCTCTTTTTTGTCGCGCTTGGCCTTGTTCAGTGGCTAACAGTAGCACGTATTGTTCGAGGCCAGATACTCTCTCTACGTGAATCAGAGTTCGTGGAAGCCGCGAAGATGTCAGGCGCGAGTGCGAGGAAAATAATATTCAGCCATCTAATACCACACACGATTGGACCGGTGATAGTATATACCACACTGACTATACCGTTGATTATTCTTGAGGAGAGTTTTCTTGCTTATATCGGACTTGGAATTACGAACGCGTCCGACTCTCTCGGCAGTCTTGTAGAACAGGGAGTACGTATGTTGGGAGATGCCGGTGAAAACTGGTGGCTACTCCTCTGCCCTTCTTTAACAATGATATTTATACTATTCGGAATGAACTGCCTTGGCGACGGCCTTCGCGACAGCTTTGACCCAAAGAGAGCGCTCTGATATAGTAATCACAGAGAGGCACAAAGGGCACAAAGAAATGAATTTACATGGAATGTAGAAAATAAGACATTTAAAAAAGTGTTCATTAATACAAGGAGGTATAAAATGATAACTGAAAATGAGATTGGGAAGGTTGTAATTGATTCTGCAATTGCAATTCATAAAGCACTTGGATCAGGTCTTTATGAAATTGTGTATGAAGTTGTACTAACTCATGAGCTCAAGAAGCATGGTTTGGATGTCGAAAGACAAGTCCCCATATCAATAGAATACGATGGTATAAAATTTGACGAAGGGTTCAGGGCCGACATTATTATTGAGAGTAAAGTAATCCTGGAATTAAAATCAGTTGAATCTGTTACAAAAGCACATAAGAAACAAGTCTTAACATATCTTAGACTGACAGAATGTAAACTAGGCTACTTATTGAACTTTGGTGAAGAATTGATGAAGGATGGAATAACAAGAATTATAAACGGAGTTCTCAAATAAAGAGGTAGCAGAATGCTTCGCCTACGTTTCTAAACGTCTAATGCATGTGAATTCCATTTAAAACTTTGACCATAAAATATATTTTTTTCTTTGTGAGCTCTGTGCCTCTGTGTGAGAACTTATAATTCGTTTGTTGTTTTTAACTAGGACTTTTTTCAGATATATTTATCTTCCACTCTCGTGACTGATTAAATATGTTTTTCAAAAATATAATCAGGAAAGTTGTCGTACCAAGCATCTCAAGAAACTCTTCTAGTGTTTTTGACAGATGTTCGATGCGATACTCTTCTGTAGAGAAGAAGGCAGCTATACCCTCATACGGTTCACTATCAAGCCCTTCTACAAAATCAAGTCCGATCGCAACGGCATACAGACCTATACCAACAAGAAACCAATACCAGAGTTTGCGTGGTTCGAGTGACTTCCATAAGAACCAGATAATAAATATGCCGATAGCCATAAAGAAAGGGCCAAAGACCATCTGCCATGTATAGCTCGGGAAGAAATCATAAAGAGAGCCTAATACCCCTTCGTTAGCGCCAGAGCTGTCATCATCAAATAGCAGGACATGATAAGCCGTTCCCATTCGTTCATGAAACTTTATAGCATCATCAATGCCCAGGTAGATGAAAAATGTTCCAATACCCGCCCAGCAATAAAATCTTCTTTTATAATGATCACCCCCCATCTGCTTTCTCACACTAATGGCAGTTAACCAGATCACAGATCCCACTGCAATGGCCTGAATGCTTGAAAACCAGTTAGAGAGACTATCTTCACGGGTAATATTTATCATCCTCCTGATGGAACCAACAGAACACCATTCATAGTGATTAATAAAGACATCCAGAAAGACAATGAAGAGCTCAAATCCCAGTAAACACCAGAAAATTCTCCTCGTTATTGCATCCGGTTTAAGAGTGAAGTTGAGCGGCTGCTTTTGGTCCATAATCATTCCTTATCTTTTTTAGATTATTACGCAAATATTTTTTTAATTATGTAGCCTTGTATGGATATAGTTGTAAATCAAGTTTTTGTTTTCCGAGGTAATTCCAGTAAATTCAACACTAAAATATCCTCTGCTTGAAGAACTGCTGTGAATAATTACACCCTTTGCATTAAAAGGTCTTTCGTTACTTAGCGTAAGAATGAGATCAACTTCATCGTTGATGTTACACCCCCTGAACTCATGAGGAACATGAACACCAATACCGTTTGTACTGATATCTTTTGCCTTTAGTATATCCAGGAAAACATCACCAATAATCTGAACTTCAATAGGTTGATCATCCCCTGCCGGCACACGGACAAATTGCCTTTTTTCTATTATCCTCTCATGCAAGCGTGTATATTTTCTTTTTTCTCTCATAAATCACATAAATCTAAATATTTCAGTATAGACTTCTCCATACAAAACCACATTATATTCTACTTTTTATTAGAATCAACAATGATCTTTTGTTGTCTCTTTTCATGAGTTTCCGATTTTCATTAGCCGCATTATTTCTTTGTGACCTTAGTGCTTTCGTGTGAGAATTGTTTGTTTGATTATCTTTCTTTAATCCGCGTTCTATCTGTGTCCTATATTGCTATTTTTTCTCTGCATAAAAAAAGAGCAGACAGGCACAAGGCCCATCTGCTCTCTCTTGTATAACTAATTCTACAAATTAATTAACCGAACTCTTACTGGTTAATTTTCCAGTGCTGCTATTCTTGCCTCAAGTGCATCATTCTTCGCCTTAAGTTCCTGTATAGCTTCAACCAGTACTGGAACTAATGCCGTAGTGTTAAGTCCATGCAAATCATCTACCTCCGTATCGCCAATAAATCCTTTTGTGATATTAACAGCTTCCGGGACGATATCTTTGACCTCCTGTGCAATAAAACCAATTTTACGTCCTGTGATATGGAAGCAGTTATACAGGTTTTCTATAACCTTGTAAGCAATGCCTTAAAGTATTCTGAAAGTGGACCGATTGAATTAAAATCAATATGCACAGATGACAGAATTGTGATCACCATACAAGATAAGGGCGAAGACATTACTGTAGAAGATGCAAAGCATTTATTTGAATCCTTTTACCGTGGAGAAAAAGCGCATCAACAGCAGATTCATGGCAGCGGATTGGGACTGGGAATTGCCCGCGGACTGATGGAGGCGATGGGAGGTCGTCTTGATTTTGTCGGAAACCATCTGGGAGCGTGTTTTGAAGCAACATTTATTTGTTGCAGTACTAAAGAAATTGAGGCTTAGAAAATGACACATATTCTTATAATCGAAGATGAAGAGAATATCCGTACCGGACTGAAAGATTTACTGGAAGCAGAACACTATCAGGTTTCAGCGGCTGAGGATGGGAAAAAAGGATTGTCGTCAGCATTGAGTAATATCGCAGACCTTGTAATATTGGATATTATGCTGCCTCATGTAGACGGATATGAAATACTCAAGGCAATGCGTGATGCCAATCTGGATACACCTGTTATCCTGCTAAGCGCCAAGACGCAGGAGCTGGACAGGGTATTGGGCTTCAGATTGGGAGCTGATGACTATGTAACCAAGCCATTTTCCAGTTCAGAACTCTTAATGAGAATAAAAGCTCGTCTTAAAAACCGACAGCAGGAGATACAAAGTAGTTTTCGTAGTGGAGAGTTGATGCTGGACATGGTGGCATCGAGGCTTTGTATAGGTGACAAGGAGATAAGAGCTACTATAAAGGAGAAAGAGATATTGTCTTATTTAATCCAAAATGCCGGCAAGGCGGTAACACGTCAGCAGATCCTGCAAGAGGTCTGGGGATCGGATGCCTCCTCTGTCACAAGTCGTACCGTAGACACCCACATACTAACATTAAGAAAAAAGATTGAGCCAGACCCCAAGAAACCAACATTCATAGTATCAGTTCATAATGTAGGCTATCGTTTTGAAAAGGCTGATTCAGCCTCTTAATACCATTACAGAAAGCAGACAATCACCATCAATTTTGTTGTAAACTAACCGGCTTCTTCTCTTACTCCAGTTGAAAATTAACCGTAATCTCAGTAAATGAAGTTACGGCCTTTCCCCATTTTTTCCCGGGTGTAAACCGCCACTCTTTTACTGCTCCCATGGCGGCATTATCCAGCATAGGATATCCGGAAGACGTGATAAGCTCGACTAAACCACAGCGTCCGTCAGCTTTTACTTCGACATTAAGCGTAACCCTTCCGGTATATTCAAACTTTCTGGCTAATCTCGGATATTCCGGGGGAGGGTTATTAATATATCCCGGCATCGTGTGTCCCAATACACCATTTTGAGCAGAGGATGGCGTTTCAGCGATATCTGGCAGTGAGCGTTGCAAATCTACTACAACATTTTGAATTTGCTCTGCCTGAGGAATATCTATGTGCTGATTAATCCCATTCAGGTTTGAAATATTTTGTTCAGACATCCGGCCTGAAACTGTTTTCAGCTCCGGCTCACTCTTATCAACAATACCTTCCCGTACGTCTCCCGGGACAGGTTCTCCATCAGGCATTAGAATATAAGAATCCTCTTTTGCCAGTTTTAAGTTATCTTTGGTTTCCTGCTTATCAACAAGAGACTGACTCTCTTCATTTGATTTGGTTTCTCCTTCGTTAAACTTTGTAACATCATTAGTTTTTTCCGGCTCTTCAGAAGATGGCTGAGGATCCGCAAACTCAATATGAATAGCAAGTTCTCTACTCACATTTCCTGATTTAAGAGGGATTCGAGCAGAAGAGAAGTGTAGGTGTTGGACTCCTACGGCAAGCGATGCATGAACGGCGATAGAAACTAATATACTGACTAAGAAGAGAACATTTCCATTCATCCTATTATGCACAAAAGTGTAGAGGTTTCAAAGTTGTGTCAACACTGATAACTGTTTAACACCGCAAATTATAGAGAATATTTCTGATAAAATCTACCATTTTCCTTTGTTTAATATACACGGATTGATGCTAGTCACTCTCTGTGAGCTTTTAGCGCTTGCCATCAGCCACCAGTCATTTGGCATTACCTCTCTGCACTCTTCACCTTTACTACTGAACCTGTAACCCGTAACTCGCAACACGAAATCCCCTCAATCATTTTTCCACTTGCTTTTGATTGCTCATCCTTATTATAATCCGTAAGTTATTACCATATTATTTTTACACATTTAACTCGAATAAAATGGATATAAAAATGAGGAAATCTAACAAGAATAAAACATCGTTTCAAAGAACACATTCAGTCTCAGGTTTCACATTAATAGAGCTTCTTATTGTTATGGTTATCATAGGGCTTCTAGCCGCGTTTATCGTACCAAAGCTTATCGGTCGCGTAGGCGAGTCGAAACAGACAGCCGCAAAAGCACAGATAGAGCTAATATCAACTGCAATTGAGTTATACAAACTGGATACAGGAAAGTACCCTTCGCAGGACACAGGCCTTCAATCGTTGAATTCCAAGCCGGGTGATGTTCAGAACTGGAAGGGCCCATACATGAAGAAGAATAAAGTTCCTAAAGACCCATGGGGTGCTGATTACATATATAAATTTCCAGGTTCACACGGGGATTATGACATTTCATCTTATGGAGCGGACGGAACCGAGGGTGGATCAGGTGATAACAGTGATCAAGTCAGCTGGGAATAGAAAATCTTATTCACCCCCACACACGTTCTCCTGAATCGATAAATAAAGTCATCCTTCTGCTCCAGACAATTTACTTGTGACAAACCATGTCAAGATTAGAAGATAAAAACAGTAGGCTACTGGATGTTCTGCTAGATATAGGCAAGATAACAAATGAAGAAGTAGAGAAAATTGTACAGCTACGGGACAAAACCCACGAAAAAACGGATAGAATATTGTTGAACCTCGGTATCATCTCGGAAGAGGACTTGCGGGATGCACTCGGCAATATATTCAATTTGCAAATATGGGAAAGAAAGAAGGAAGAGGAACTTCCCGTCGTTGATTGTTTGCCCCAAAGCTTTCTACACTCCAACAGGGTTTTACCCATAAAGCAACACAACGGCTATCTTGACATTGCCATCACTGACCCTTCTGACGATTCACTACTGGAAGTTATAGAATCAACCACAAATAAACGGGTAAATATCTTTGTCGGCTGCGAAAAAGACATTATTGCCTCAATCAATGAGACGTATGAAGAACAAACAGAAGAAGATCAGTCTGCCTTTTCAATAGACCTTGACGTCGTTGACGATATAGAGAAGCTTAAAGATCTTGCATTGGAAGCTCCTGTTGTAAGGTTGGTTAATAACACTCTTAATAAAGCGTTAGAGATCGGCGCAAGTGACATTCATATTGAGATGTTTGAGAACAAACCAACGCTCAGATATAGGATAGATGGTGTCCTCATAGACTATCCACCCCCCACACGCGACGTATATTTCGCAACAATCAACAGGATCAAAATAATGTCAAACCTGAACATTGCCGAAAAACGGCTTCCTCAGGATGGCAGAATACGCCTGAAGGTTGGAGGCAAGGAGATAGACATCAGGGTGTCAGTCATACCAATGTTATATGGAGAGTGCATCGTGATGCGTATCCTTGATAAATCAAACATAACTCTTGATCTTTCTACGTTTGGTTTCAGCAAGGATGTTCTGGATAACCTCAGAAAACTTATTACGAAATCTGAAGGGATGATACTGGCCACAGGCCCTACCGGAAGCGGCAAGACCACGACACTCTATGCTTCACTGAAGGAAATAATATCACCTTCGTTAAAGATAATAACGGTTGAAGACCCGGTTGAGTACAGCCTTGAAGGTGTAAACCAGATACAGGTAAACACCAAGATAGGTTTGGACTTTTCATCGGGGCTCCGTTCAATACTAAGGCATGATCCTGATGTAATACTTGTAGGTGAAATCAGGGATAAAAGTACTGCCGGCATATCCATACAATCATCATTGACCGGTCATCTTGTCTTGTCAACACTCCATACCAACGATGCGGCCTCTGCTTTTAATCGTCTCCTGGATATGGGCATGGAAGATTACCTGGTTTCTACCTGTGTTATTGCTGTCCTAGCACAACGGCTGGTAAGAAAGCTCTGTGAATGCAAGGAGGGGTACAGCCTTGATAAAGAGTCAATGGCAAGGCTTGGTTTAGATAGTGACAAGATATTGTACCGCCCGAACGGCTGCATTGAATGCAGCAATACAGGGTACAGGGGAAGAATTGCTATTTCTGAACTACTCATAGTTAATGACAATATCAGGGAGATGATAGTCAACCGCGAACGCTCTAATGTGGTTCAGCAGGAAGCAATGAAAAACGGAATGAGGACACTCTGGCAGGACGGGCTAAATAGAGTCGAAGACGGACTCACCTCATTAAGCGAACTTGAAAGAGTAACGGATGATACATCAGTTAAAAATGTTACAAAAACAAAAGTGACTAATAACAAACCGGATGAGACCGATGATGACAGTGCTATAGAAACAGCCTCCAGCAATATGGCAGTAGATGAAGATCCTGATGATAAAACAGATAATATTGAAGCAACAGACAAAGATGTCATCAAAAACAGTGCATCTTCTCATGATAGCGATTCACCGGAAACATCATTAGAAGTACCGTCAGACGTTTGTGTACCTATCGAGGAGGCTGAATGTGATGAAACATCAGGCGTAAATACAACAGGCATTGATCCCACCAGAGATCTGGGAGGTACTGATAAGCCGATTTTGCCAGACGAAACCACAATACATGATGCTACAACACCGCCAGATAACATAGTTGAAATCAGTTTGGAAGAGCCACAGACAGAAAAGAGATCTGGTGGCGGATTTCTAAAAAATCTGCAAAGTAGTGTCGGAAGATTATTTAGATCCGACAACCAGACCGAAGCTGAAAAAGTCGACGTCAATGACACATAGAATACCTTAATTGATTGGTCAATAAAAATGCTGATAAAAAAAAGAACAATACAAATACTACTATGTTTATTCGCGATACTCCTTTCTACTAACTTTTGCCATGCCAGTGAGTACAGCAGGCTCCGGGAGATACGCACCAATATCAATACAGGTATTGCTCTATACAATGAGGGCCGCAAGAAAGAGGCACTCCCCTATCTGGAGGAGATAACAGGCAGTGGAATTGTGTATCCTGATGTTTATTATGTATTGGGAGAAATTTACTACGAAGGCAACGAGCTGCAGAAAGCTATTGAAAACTGGGAAATCTCACAGAGCCAATCACCAAGGGATGCAATCCTCTCAAAGATTACAATGGCAAAAAAAGAGCTCAAAGTGGATGAGAAACTTAGTGACAAGATCAGCTGTAACTTTGTGCTCAAGTACGAACAGGATGATGCATATTCATCTGAACTGGTCCTTCATTCACTTGTAAACGAGTATAACACACTTGCATACGATTTCGGATGGTATGAGAACAGCGAATTCACCGTGATCCTCTATTCAAATAAAGATTTTTCCGACATACTGAACGTACCTTCCTGGGCAGCAGCAATATATGACGGGAAGATACGGATACCATTCCAATACGCCTCGATGAATATTGATGAACTGGAATCGATAATTCGTCACGAACTGACACACGCCCTTATACATCGTATGGCAGGTAATAATGTTCCCGCATGGATACATGAGGGAATAGCGCAATACAAGGACGGTGTAGATGATACAGCGGTCAATGAAGTACTTAAACAAGCCGTCGCCACCAATGCCCTGATACCCATCAGCTACCTTAAATCAGGTTTTGTCAGTTTTAAGGAAGACAAAGTAAAAGTAAAGATCGCATATGCTGAAAGCCTTGGCTTCATTCAATACCTTATTGACAACTACGGCTTCTACACGATCATCGACATGTTAAATAATTTTAACAACTATACATCCCTTGACGAACTCTTCACGTCTGTATATCGCATAGATATAAACCAGTTAGAAAGTGGATGGATAGAACAACTGAGGTTGGAATAAATACAAGAAGCACGATGCTTGAGTCAAGAAACAAGAGAGCAAAGGAAAAAGTCAATAAGATTTAGGATTTGGGAGTTACGATTTACGAATAACTAATGGTTAATTAAAATGAAACTTCGTTGATGCTGAATATGGCACTTAGCATGGAGATGACGACTATTCCGATTGCACATCCCATTACCAAAATTAGGGCGGGTTCAACCAAGGATATTAATCTCTTAATTCTCTGCTCTATGTCTGTATCCATAGTATCGGATACCTTCACGAGCATCTCATCCAATTTACCAGTCTCCTCACCTACTTTGAGCAGGTGCTGAGCCATGCCGGGAAAAAATGCTTTCTCTCCCAATGGAGCGGTAAAGCCTTTTCCTGCCTTTATTTCAGGTTTAACAGATTCTATTTTATCTGACAGGTAAGTATTTGAGAGAACTCCCTTTGAAATATCTATGGAAGCTAACAGAGAAACACCGTTTTCAAGCAACGTACCTAACGTCCTGGAAAAACGGGATATTTCGATTCGCCAAATAATATCACCGAGGATGGGAATACGAAGTTTCTTCCGGTCTACACTCGCCTGCACGCCGGGTCTTTTCTTTAACGATTTAAACAGGTAGAAAGCACCAACCAAGACAATGAGTAAGATCCATCCGTAGTTTGTCAATAAATCGCAGAGTTTAATCAAAATCTGTGTGGAAAACGGCAGAGCAATGCCAACTTCATCGAAGACTTTTGTAAATCTTGGCATCACTATAAGGACCAACGCACCAACCGACAGAAGCCCTGACATAACAAGAAACAGAGGGTAGATGAGCGATGATGTTATTTCTGACTTAATCCTCTGCACTCTCTCCATAAAAGATCCCAAACGTTCCAGAACCTTTGGAAGAACCCCACTCTCCTCACCGGCACGAACCATATTCACATAAACACCGGTAAAAATGTCTGGAAACATCGATAGAGCATCCCCGAGTGATTTGCCGCCTTTTACTTCCTCCAGAATATCCTGTATCAGCCCTTTGAATTTTTTATTATCCTGTGCATCTGAAAGTATCCTCAGGCTTTTGTCGAGTGAAACACCGCTATCAAGCAATATACCAAGCTCCTGAGTGAAAAAAACAGTAGATTTCTTTGCTGAACGATTTGACAAAAGTTTACCGGTTTTTTCGCCACCAATCTCTTCCACTTTCAGGACAATGTGACCGGCCTTTTTCAGATAAGCTAGTAACTCCGCTTTGCTGACGGCGGCCCTTTTACCTTCCAGGACGCCGCTACCTCTGGTCATTACGCGATATTTAAACGTACTCATTGGTCCTCATTTCTCGTAGTAGGGATGGAAGTGGTAGTAACGCAGAATTACAAGAGAGGGAATTTCACAATCATCTCCTTGCCTTGCCAATCAAGCCTTAACAAGTCAGGTTCAATACTCGTAACCTTAAATCCCTCAAATGCGTCTCCCTCCTCGACATACAAAGTTCTCTCTTTACGAAAAGGAGACATTGGGATATTTACCAGGGCTTTTTTAATATCTCTTGATGTCACTATTACTATTCCATGCAGAAGAATCTCTGACGGATTCTCTGATGTCGCCTTTTGCTTTATTACTTCCTCTGCCACCAAATCAACTGACTCCGGCATTTCAGCTCTTACATCATTAATTCCCTCATTGGAGAAACCAGTATTATTAGATTTAGTATCAGGAAGGAGCCCGGCAACATCTTTCATCTCAACAGCTTCAGATAACGGCACATCACCCAATGACGGCATTGAAAAAGATTCGGGCCCTTTGTACACAGGATTTAGCGATGTTTCATCAAGCACTTCTGCATGTGCTACTTTTTCAACTTCTTCATTGCCCACATCTGAATCTTCCTTTGCAGGATCATCATCAATTACTTTAAATTTATATTCCAGTTTTGTCACAGCTTCCAGTTCTTCTTTAGAAGTATCAACGTCATTAGATTCAATATCAGGAAACGTTTTAGCAACATCCTGCATTCCAACTGCTATAGAGGGCAGCTCACTTTCAAAATCAGGCATTGAAAAGAACTCCGGTTCTTTAAACGCAAAATCAAGTAGCGCTTCATCAAGCGTATCAGCATTTGCTACCTTTTCAACTTCTACATCACATACATCGGAGTTTCCCCCTTCATGAACGTCCTCAACTATACTATATTTATATTCTAATTTAGTAAGCCCCCCCTGCTTGCCTTTCCCTGTATTAGCCCCCTGCTTAAGATTCTTTAAACCTGAATAAAGCATTACAACTATTTCCTCTCCGTGCCAGTCAAGCCTTATCAGGTCTTTTTCGATACTTGTGACTTTATAACCTTCTAATTCATCACCCTCTTCAACATACATGGTTTTCTTTTTACTCACACCTTTTAACGGGTTATTAATCAGAGCTTTCTTAATGCTACCGGCTAATACAACTCCATGCAAAATAATTTTTTTTGGTTTTCCTGCCTGTGCTTTTTTCTTGGCCAGGGCTTTCTTTGCCAGATCTGCCCTTACATTTCTTTTGTTTTTCAGCTCAGATGATTTTGGTATTACCGCCTTTACTACCCATTCTTTACGATTATGTGAAAACACATTCCTCTCGTTAATAACACTGAAGGCTTCATTTTTAATCATCTCCTTTGCCTTAGAATCTACATTAACAGATTCAGGGTCAGAAGATTCCGTATCAAGCCCAGCTCCTGTTTCCTGAACATCTACTGTTTTTGACAACTCGGAAACGTCAGTTATGGGTATCAAGTAATATATTAACGAACTGGCTATTATCAATATCAGGACAACACCGAAGAGGGCTAAATTTGTCACATGTAATAAACACCTGATACCATGTACGTTATCAACAGAAACATGCACTTCCTGTTTACGTCGTTGAAATATTTTTCTGATGTTCATTATTTTCTGTAACATTTTATATCCTATCTATGGCGAATCCAGGTTCCTGCCAGACCAGCATGCAGATGCTACCAGAATTACAGTTATCAGCAAACATGATCCTTCCCCTATAATGTTCCACTGTCGATTGAAGACCCACCTTTTTTTCTACTGCCTTTGCCTCTATCTTTGCGACTGCAGACAGTTTAATGGTAGCAGACACTCCTTTCGTACTAGTAAACCCTGTACTTTTTATCTTAAGATCATCTACGAATACGAGCTTTTCACTATTGTATTCAATAAGGTAAAGAAATTTTTGAAGTTTTGTTATCTTATCTATATCATTTATTTCCACTCTTGCATATACAAGCATTAAGTGAGGTTTGTCGTTTATGTTTTCAACTTTTTGTGCAGAGCTTCTTGATATTATAAGCCCACTCTTCCTTGCAACACTTTTAACATAATCCTGCAGTTTTGCCTGAGCCAAATCTTCAGTTTTAGACTGAATCAACTTCTCTTCATATGAGTTGTAGGTGTCTTTTAATTTGGCCAACTGCGCCTCATATGCACCCTTCCTGCTAATCGCAATATTATATTTAGTAAACAACTCTTTCTTTAGAGCTAGTTTGTCATTCAGGTTTACAGACACACTATGAAATGGATTGAACGACAGCCGGTCACATATTATGACAATGAGTAAAACTATCGCAATAGACAAAAAAACCACCGTCCGTTTATTGAGTTTATTAAGCTGCTGTCTCATCATTGCTTTATACGCCCTTTAATCTTAAATTTTTCTTTACCGGTTTTATCCTTTACAACAGAAGAGGTAAAGCTTACGCCGTCAAATCGAGGAGAGTATTCCAGCAGCGTTAATACCTTTGCGCCTGACAAACCAACGCCCTCTATCTCAAATCCATCATTTTTTATGAGCAGATGCCTTACCCACGTATTATCCGGAACGGCCTTAGTAAGCTCGGCAACAAGATCTATCCGGCGAGAATTCTTCTGCACAACCTCGCTTATTTTATCATTAATTATTGAAGTAGTCTCAATTTCGTCTCTTATTCTATTTGATATCATTACACCGGGACGCAGTTCTTTAAGCATTACATCGACAGCCTGTATGCTCTGCTCCTTTTTGTGTTTAAATATTCCTGGTAATATGAAAATAAAAGCAAGCACCAGAATTGAAAGGACGCCCATTACTGCAAATTCCGGTATTTCCCTCTTAGCTTTTACCTTTAGTACATTAAATCTACCCAAACATTCCGATAATCCGTTTAGCGCAACACCAAGTGATTGTTTACTTGTATCCCAACGTTCAACATTCATATCGTCTTCGCTGTATAAATC
>Ga0209045_1002325_pt1 | contig 14268 bp, 12 predicted proteins | sample SaaInlLV_10m_DNA_4_FD_184664 | JGI IMG/M metagenome (GOLD analysis project Ga0209045, IMG submission 184664) | Marine microbial communities from expanding oxygen minimum zones in the Saanich Inlet - Saanich Inlet SI072_LV_200m_DNA (SPAdes) (version 2) | ecosystem: Environmental > Aquatic >...
GAATATTATCAAATATTCCTCTACCTTCTTCAACCGCAGCTACAATTGATGCAAAATTATCATCAGCCAACACCATATCTGCGGAATCCTTTGCAACATCTGTTCCATTAATGCCCATTGCCACACCAATATCTGCTGCCTTTAATGCTGGCGCATCATTCACTCCGTCACCCGTCATTGCAACAATATTTCCATTCTTCTTAAGAGCATAAACAATTTTTAATTTATGTTCGGGAGAAACTCTGGCAAATACGCGTGTTGATTTTACTGCAAGCTCTAAATCTTTATCAGACATCAAATCCAATTCCTTTCCAGTAATAACTTTTCCTCCTTCAGTTAAAATACCAAGATTTTTAGCAATCGCTGAAGCAGTACTTCCGTGATCTCCAGTTATCATAATTGTACGGATTCCTGCACGAGTACATGTTTCGATTGCAGCCTTTGCTTCAGTACGTTCTGGATCAATCATTGCTTGAAGTCCAACAAAAACAATATCATTCTCAACTTCTTCTTCAGTATATTTATCCTTCTCAGGTAGATATTTGTAACCTACTGCTAAAACTCTTAATGCCTTGCTAGACATAGCTTCTAAAACTTTATGAATTTCTTCTTTATCTTCTGAAGTTAATTTCTTAACTCCATTATCAGTATAGAAATGACTGGCTTTTCCCAAAAATATTTCAGGTGCACCTTTAATATAGGCAATACGTTTTTCTCTTAATTCATAAATAACTGACATCATCTTTCGATTTGAATCGAAAGGTAATTCTGAAATATGTTTATGTTGTTTAACCATTGCATCCTTAATCATTCCACTCTTTTGAGCAGATACAATTAACGCACCTTCAGTTGGATCACCATTAATATACCAACCTTTATCATTGTCGTGATACAAATTAGCAGTAGTACACATAGTTCCGGCTCTTAAAGTTAAATCTAAACTCTTTGAATCTGATAAATTGATTTTCTTAGAATCTAAAGTAAATTCTCCTTCAGGATCATATCCGAGTCCTGAAATTGAAATTAAATTTTCTGAAGTATAAATTTGTTGAACAGTCATTTCATTCTTTGTTAAAGTCCCAGTCTTGTCAGAACAAATAACTGTTGCACTTCCGAGAGTTTCAACAACAGGTAATTTTCTAATTAGTGCATTTGCACTCGCCATTCGTTTTAATCCTAAAGCCAAAGTAATGGTTACTACTGCCGGCAAACCTTCTGGAACTGCGGCAACTGCTAAAGAAACTGCCGCAGTGAACATTTCAATTATTTCTTCACCTCTGAAAATTCCGAGTCCAAAAACTGCAGCAGAAATAGCTAAGGCGGCAATTCCAAGATTCTTAGCAACAATTCCTAATTTTTTCTGTAATGGAGTCTCTGGTGTTTTTTGTTCTGAAATACTCTTTGCAATTAATCCAATTTCGGTAGTCATTCCAGTTCCAATAACTACTGCAGTACCTCGCCCTCGAGTAATTATGGTATTCATAAAAACCATATTCTTACGATCACCAATAGTTAAACTAGCATCAGTCAAAATTTCGGTTTGTTTCACTGAAGAAGTAGATTCACCAGTAAGTGCAGATTCATTAACTTCAAGACTCATAGCCTCAATTAATCGAGCATCAGCAGGAATTCTGTCTCCTTCAGCAAGAACTAAAATATCTCCTGGGACAACTTGTGTAGCATCAATTTCTTGTACTCTGCCTTCACGCATTACGTGTGCTTTTGGTGCAGAAAGTTTCTTCAAAGACTCAACAGCTTTATCTGCTCGATACTCTTGTATAAATCCTAACAAAGCATTCAAAATCACAATTATTCCAATAACATAAGCATCAATATGTTCACCAATTAAATAGGAAACAATCATTGCAATAACTAATAATCCAACTAAAAATGATTTGAATTGTCCAATAAGAATTTTGAGTGCAGTATTTTCTTTCTTTTTTGTAAGCTCATTCAAACCATATGTCTTTATTCGTTCAGTGGCCTCAGCTGAATTTATTCCATCTTTAGATGTTTTCAACTCAGTATAAATATTACTATCTGAAAATGTGTGCCATGGCTTGTTAGACATAAACTTACAACAGATTCAACATATAAATAAATTACCTTAACAAAAACACTTATAAATCTCTCAGACGGAGATTCAAGATGGGATTGTAGCTCAGCCTGGGAGAGCGCCCGACTGAAGATCGGAAGGTCGCTGGTTCAAATCCGGCCAATCCCATTAGCCTTCTCTCAGTTGCTTCGGCAACCCTCACAAACCCCGAGGAGAGAAGGCATTCAATATTTGCCAAGGTCGCATAGCCTGGTATTGCGCAGGATTGGAAATCCTGTCCCTTCGGGGGTCGTGGGTTCAAATCCCACTCTTGGCGTTACAATTTTATATAGTGAAATATTATTCTACTATGAAAAAAATAATTTTCTTTGATGGTGATGGAACTCTTTGGTATCCAAAGAAAACTAAATACAAGGAGCACCCCGTTTGGTTATACAGAGATCCTATAACTAAAAAAAACAATAACATCATTTGAAGCGGGAAGGGCAGTCAAACATCAAATGTTGATACCAACGGTGCTTTCCACTTTGAAAAAACTAAAAAAGTTAAATATAATATTAGTTGTACTATCAACCAACCCTTATCCTCCTAAAGAAGCAGATATCTCAATTAAGGGACGAGTTAAACATTTTCAGTTAGGTGATCTTTTTGACGAAGTACATGCAACCAGAGAGTATCATGGTTCTAAAGGAGAGTTCATGCTAAGAATTCTACAAGAACGTGGAATTCCAAAGAACAAAGCTCTAATGGTGGGTGATAGTTATAAATGGGATATAAAATCTGCGCTAAATGTTGGAATAGCGGGCGTTCTAATTGAAACAAAATATGAGAAACATCCGGCAACAAAGAGAATTAAAAGAAAAATAAATAAAATGAGTGAACTTTTAAATTATATTTAGCTTCTAAAAAATAAAACCCAAATAACTGCAATAATTATAGAAATATGAATCAAATACTTTGAGTTTCCAAAATTTATCAAATCATCCCTCGATACTTTCATAGTCTGGATAAGGTTTACCTCTCATATAATCATCATGATTTTCAATAAAATGTAGAAGTTTATTTTGATTTTGTTCAATAAGAGTCACTAATTCAGCATTAAATAATTGCCCATAAATTTCTCCATTCTTAATTAAATCTATCAAGTCTTTTTGAGGAATATTTTGACGCGTAAATGGACAAACATTTCCTGTAACAATATGTATATCCATCTCCTTATCTAGTTCCAAATCAAGATTTGTCATAATATGAACTGTGTAATCACCTAGCTTAATATATGGAAAAATTCCATCGCTTCCAATTTTATAACTCATAATTTAGAAAACAGCCTTACGTATTAAAATGTTTATATGATTTGAGAATATAAAGGGCACACTTGAAGGTGGACATTTCAAAAATGCAAAGTCTTACTGACGAACAACTCCGCGCCGCTACTCCAAAGCACAAATAAACATAATTATGGCTGCTCGGTTCCCCGTCTGACCAGGTTCTCATCTTTAATCGCCAGAGGAGGCAACGCTTCGACGTCACACGTCAGGGACAAAACATACCATCCATGCCGCCCTTCAAGCTTCGACATCTTAGCATACAAGATAACAGCCGCGCTTACCCGGCCTGTCTAGCCCAATAAAGCCCCTAAATCTTGGTTTAAAAGGATTACGATTATATAGTTTCAAAATATAATTCAATATGAAGATTCGGAAAATGCAACAAAAAGACTACGAAAAATCTGCAAAACTTAGCAAGAAAGTATATTTAATTAATAACAAACATGAAGGAACAAAGAAAGCAACACAAATGTATGTTGATAGATTTGATTTGACTAAAAAACGAAATCTCGCTATGTTCATTAGACCTACATTTAAACTTGTAGCCGAAGAAAATGGGCAAATAATTTGAGTATTAAGAGGTCATGGAAATAAACTTGGATCATTATTTGTAGATCCAAAACATCAACGAAAAGGAGTTGCAACAAAATTGTATAAGACCTTCGAAAAGAATGCTAGAAAATATAACACTTCAATTCACATAAAGTCTTCATTATTTGCTATTCCATTTTACAAAAGATTGGGATTCAAGAAAACAACAGGAATACGAAGTTGGAAAAATTTACCTGTAAAATTCCAACCAATGAAAAAACTACTCTGATTCCAAATAAGCAGTTAACCCCTTACCCATTTCAGGGTTCTTCTCAAGAATGAAATTAAAATATGGATAAAAATCTCTCATAAGCGCAGAAGATGATGCATGTAACTTTCCTGAAACTTGTTGAGATATTCCTCTTGCCTTTTTTCTTTTAGAAGCAAGTGCAAATATTTTCATGAGCATTTCAGGACGAGTATATCTAGAAATGTTCTGAGTAACTTGAGTCTTTGCTTGTTGAACTCCTACTGAAGTAAAAAAACCGGAATAGTAAGCTAATTCCCAATTTTGAGTGGCTGAAATTCTGCGATTAAATTTATCACTTAATACAATATTATCATATCCATATTTTAAAGAAAATGTATCCATATATTCTCGATACATATTTTGATCAAGCCACATCAAAAACTCAGAAGCATCTATCTTAACACTCTTGAATGAATTTAGTGCAACTTTTGAATCAAATGATTTCAAAACCATCTTAACCGCATAAAATATATTTTCCTCTCGTTCTCTAAATAAATCAAATAAATCTTCATTTGTAATTTTATCCTTATCTTTAAGAAGAACATCTAAATCCATAACTGCTGAACGAACATCTCCTTGTGCCCTGGCCGCAAGTTTCTTTAATACTGCAGGTTCAACATCAACTAATTCAGACTCACAAATCTTCTTAAGATATTTTTCAATATGTTTCCACTCAATATTATCAAATTCAATCATCTCACAATATTTTCTAAGTGTTCTAAATTTTGAATTCCAAGGATCATTAGATGTAAAAATTATGGGATATTTTGATTTTTTTATTATTTCAATTAAATCTCGTACGCCTTTTCTATCCCCTATAAAGAACGATTCCATCTCATCAATTAAAATTATTTTTTTATTTCCAAATAAAGACGGTTGTTGGGTTGCAACACTTAGATTTGATATAATTTCTTTTTTTACTCTTGAGCTCGAAGGAGGTATTTCAAACAATTCAAACTCGTGTTCTGAAGCAAAAACTCGTGCAGCAAGAGTCTTTCCAATTCCTGTATGTCCATAAATTATTACAGCATTTTTCTTTCTACCCTTTACAAATCTGGAAAGTTTAACAATTCCACCATATTGTCCAATAATTTCAGAAAGTTTTTTTGGAACATATTTCTTAATAAGCATAAGTAAATCTTCAAATAGAGATTTAAATAAATATAGCTGGAGGAATCAACTATTAATTTTATTCATCAATAATATGATTTGTTTTCGTAAAGTAATAATTTCTTGAGTTTTTTCTTCTAGAAGTTCCAACAACACATCATCTTCCTTTTCATCGGCAAGTTTAACAACTTCGGTAAATGCGTCTCGATTTAGACTGGCAAAAGCTAAAATTTGATTAACTGTTACCATTAGTAATTCAAACCTCGTAAGGCTTCTCCAAAAATTTGCTCAACTTCTCGAACTTTCATTTGATGTGGTTCAAGATCATACAATTTATTTGCTCTCTTTGGCAAACTTAATGTTTTTGCATCTCTAAGCTCAACATAGCCTCGTCCTGAATTTAGTAAATTCTCTGCGAAAGATTTTATCATTTTCATATTAGAATAAAAACAATATCAATTATAAGTCACGTACTGAGTTGTCCAATGTCCACTAACCTCTGGCACCGAGAATCTCTAACAATTTAACTTCAAAGGTTAGCGTTTGTCCTGCCAATGGATGATTAAAATCAACAGTAATATTTTCATCATTGATTCCAATAATTGAACCTACAACTTGTTGGTCATCAACCATACCTTGAACTATTAATCCTTCACTTAATTTATTTTCAGGATTATCATCAAAATTATCTTTTGGCATTTCTCTTATTAGATCATCAAAATATTTTCCATATGCTAATCCTGGAGGAATTTTAATTTGTCGTTCTTCTCCAACTTCCATACCTACAATTCCTTTATTAAATCCAGGAATAATTTCCTTAGAACCAACTTTTAATTTTAAAGGTACTTTACCTTCAGACGTATCAAATACCTCTCCCGTTTCCAAGAAACCCGTAAAGTGTAATTTCACTTCATCATTTACTTTTGCCGGCATAATCAGAAATAATGTCACTTCATTAAAAACATTATGTTGATATAAAATGTATTTTGGAAAAGCTAATTCTCAGTAGATACATTTGACCCTAATAAAACAACTTCAGCTAAAAATGCATTAAGTTGAACAAACTCATTTGCACCTTCAGTAAGTCGATATTCATATTCTCCGCAAAATTTAATTAATTGAACTTTAAGTTTATCATCAAAATCTGGAGAATTCCAAACTTGCTTTTGAATTTGCCTTATTGCATCCATTCCAGACAAGCCATATTTAATCAAAATGTCTGACATTTTATTTTTAGCAGAATTAAAATCTCCTGCCAAACTCAACTTAATTATTTCATATAATTCGGTTGGTTCAGCAAATGCAACAACTTCTCGAACAACCTCAACAGTAACTTCAGTTGCAATTGCAGAACATGCTTGTAACATATTTTCTGCTTTACGGCAGTCTCCTTCAGAAACATCATAAACAAAATTTGCAGCATCATCATGAATAACTATATTTTCACGAGTTGCAATTTCCTTTAATAAATTTACAATAACTTCGCGCATTAAAGGTCGAAATCTGAACATTGCACATCTACTTTGAATTGGAGGAATAATTTTAGAAGAATAGTTACAACTCAAACAAAATCTAACATTTGAAGCATAATCTTCCATCGTACGTCTCAAAGCATGTTGGGCATCTTTGGTTAATGCATCTGCCTCATCTAAAAATATTAATTTGAAAGGCACTTTATCTGAAACCGCTTTGGTTCTTGCAAAATCTTTAATTGAAGTTCTTACAATATTAATTCCTCGATCATCTGACGCATTTAATTCAAGAACATTATCTTTCCAAGTATCGCCATATAAATCTCTAGCTAAAGCCAGAAAGGAGGTTGTCTTTCCAGTCCCTTGCATTCCTGCAAAAATCATATGAGGCATACTTTTGCTTGAAACAAAAGCTTTCAATCGATTAATGATATCATCTTGTCCACGAACTTCGGATAAATTATTTGGCCTATATTTCTCAGTCCACACTTCAAAACTAACGTCAGTCATAAAGAATCGTCCTAACTGAACTTTTAAAGATTTGTACAATCTGGAATCTCAAAACCTTTTTAAGTTCAAACTATAACTAAAAACATGCAAAGTGATTATCCCATTTGTCAATTATAATAACAATATCATTAGCGACATATATTTAAATTTTCAGGGGGTTTATTTCTTATGAGCAACTACAATTTTAAAAAAGTAGAGCCAGAAATGAATAAATACTGGAGAAAAATTAATCTTCTAAAACTTCTTCAACATAAAAATAAACAAGGAAAGCCTTATTTCTTACTAGAGGGTCCTCCCTATGCAAATAATATTCCGCACGTAGGTCACCTACGAAACATTTACTATAAGGATTTATCCACAAGATATGCTTGGATGACTGGACGTTCAGTTATTTTCACCGCAGGATTTGATACACACGGACTACCTATTGAAAATATGGTGGAAAAACAACTAGGATTCAAAAGAAAACAAGACATTTTAGAATATGGTATTAGTAACTTTACTCGAGAATGTAAGAAACTTGCAAATCAAAACGTAGATGTTTGGATGAACATGTATGATAAATATGGAACTTGGCTGGGTTGGGATGATGAACCTTACTTAACTTACAAGAATGAATATTTGGAATCTGCATGGTGGATGTTCAAACAAATGTTTAAGAAAAATCAAGTCTATCGTGGAAAAAAACCAATACATTGGTGTCCACATTGTGAGACTTCACTTGCAGGTGCAGAAATAGAACAAACAGAAAAAACTGATCCGGGAGTTTATATAAAATTTAAACTAAAAAATGATAACGCATCAATATTAGTATTTACTACAACTCCATGGACACTTCCTTCAAATGTAGCAATTGCTGCAACTAAAAATGGAACTTATGTAAAAGTCAAGACTACTTCAGGAAATTTAATTCTTGCCGAAGCAAGACTTGAATTATTAGAATCTTTAGGAATAAAATACAAAGTACTACAAAAATTTAAGGGAAACAAACTTGCAGGTGAAGAATATTATCCGCTCTTCGATATTCCAGTTCAAAATTCATTAAATAAAAATAAGAAGGCACGTAAAATTTACATGAGTATTCCAATTCTTAAAGAAAGAATAGCTCCAAAAACTGCAGAAAAACGAGGAATAAAATCAAAGGATGTATTTGAACAATTTGTAAGTGTTGAAGAGGGCACGGGATTTGTTCATATGGCTACGGGACATGGTAAAACAGACAACGAAGTTGGAAAATATTATGGTCTGCCTGAATTATCTCCTTTAGATGATTCATGTAATTTCACTGATGAAGCAGGAAAATATGAAGGTCTATTTGTTAAGGATGCGGACAATCAAATAATAAAAGATCTAGAAAAATCCAACAGTTTATTACACAAAGAAAAAGTAAGACATAATTATCCAACTTGCTGGCGTTGTAAACAAGGATTAATATTTAAACTTTCAAATCAATGGTTCTTCAAGACTGATAAAATTAGAAAAAAACTTCTCTCAGAAAACAATAAAGTAAAATGGAAACCTGAATTTGGTCGAGAAAGGATGAATTCTTGGTTAGTAAATTATGGTGATTGGAATTTTTCTAGACAACGATTTTGGGGAATACCAATTCCCATATGGATAAATGAAAATAATCCAAAAGATATGATTACAGTTGAATCAAAAAAGGAATTAGAAAAACTACTTGGGAAAAAATTACCTTTAAATTATGATCTACATAATGTTGTAGAACTTATTATAAAAAATAAGAAAGGAACTTACAAAAAAATTCCAGATATTTTTGATGTGTGGTATGATTCTGGTGTAGTCCATAATGCGTGGTTAGGTGCTCCGCTACAAAACAAAGCAAAATTCAAAAAACATTTTCCAGTCGATAGAATATCTGAAGGTCTTGATCAAATAAGTGGATGGTTTACTTCATTATTATTTACTTCAGTATCAGTATTTGGAAAAGCCCCATTCAAATATATTAGTATGCCTGCATTTGCAGTTGATTCTAAGGGTGAAAAAATGTCTAAATCAGTAGGAAATGTAGTTTGGGCAGACAAAGGAATTGAAGATTTGGGTGCAGATCTAATTAGACTTTATTACACAAGCAATGTTCCACCTTATGAAATGGCAAAATTCAATATTGGTGAAGTAAAGAAAGAAACTTTTGGAGTAATAAACACTTTATGGAATTTACATAACTACTTGTTAACTGAGTATCCCTTCATAACATCTAAACGCGTAACTGAACCTGAAGACAAATGGATAATTTCAAAACTAAACTCATTAATAAAAAACTATCACACTTCCTTTGATAACTTTGAATATCAAGAAATGGGAAGAAACCTTTCTGAATTTATAGTCAAAGATCTTAGTCGAAATTATATACAACTAGTGCGTTCAAGAATTGAAGATAAGGATTCAAGAGTTGGATATATTCTATTGAGATGTATAACTGATGTTCTAAAATTACTTGCACCTATTAGTCCATTTGTTGCTGATAAGATTTATCAAAATCTGAATGTATATGGTTTGGAGGAACGATCCATTCACTTAGAAAAATTACCTACAAGTCAAAAACGTGAAATAGATTTACAACTAGAAGACGAATTTGAATTAGTTCAAAGTATTGTTTCTGATACTCTCGCACTTAGAGATAAAATGAAGCGAAGTTTAAGGTGGCCAATAAAAGAAGTAGTTATAGTTAGTCCTTCAGTAAAGGTTTCTTCAGTAATAAAAAATTATAATAATTTAATTAAGACTCAAGTTAACACTTTAAATCTTAAAACTAAACGATCAATGAATAATGTAAATTATAATGTAAAGTTGAATTTCAGGGAAGTTGGAAAGAAACATGGAAAGAAAACAAATGAAATATCAAAAGCATTATCAAAAATTTCACCTGAAAAAATAATCTCTGAACTCTCGAAGAACTCATTAAATGTTAAAATAAAAGGTGAACGAGTAAGATTAACTAATAAAGACATATTTGTTGAAAGAAAATTACCTAAAGGCTTACGTGGAATTTCAAGATCAAGATATATATTATATTTGGATGCTACTGAAAACAATGAAATGTTAACAATGGGTTACACTCGAGAATTAACTCGAAAAATTCAAGATTTAAGAAAAAATTCAAGATTAAGGAAGTCAGATAAAATTGAAGTCCAAATTAATTCCAATAAAGAATTAGATATAACTTCTGCAGAAATTAAAAAGAAAACTAATGCAACTAATATCAATTTGATTATCAAAAATCCAAAAAATCCAAATTTGGTAGTTAAAAATATAAATTTCTTAGTAAAAATAAGAAAGAATTAGCTTTATAAAGGAGCATTTATATATCTTTCCCACGATAGAAAAACATGACACCGAAAGTCGATAAAAGAGTTTGGTCAAAAACACAGAATGTTGTAGTTTCAGCCAATATTTTTGCAAAGTTACCTTTAGAAAAACTTGCAGTTTTACTTGATAATTCAGATTACACTCCTGAAACATTTCCAGGATTAATCTACAAAGTTGAAGATGAGAAATTCTCCTTCAACAAAGCAAGTTATTTATTATTCAGCTCAGGGAGAGTAATTTGTACCGGAACAAAATCGATAAAGCATGCAAGATCCGCAGTACATCACGTTATTGAAGATCTAAAAGAAGTTGGAATCGAAATTACAAAGAAACCTGAAATCAAAGTACAAAATATGGTGGCATCGGGCTCAGTTGGTGGAAGACTTAATCTTAATGAAATTGTTTTCCTATTTGACAATACTGAATACGAACCAGAACAATTCCCAGGACTTGTTTACAAACTAAAAGGTGAGGAAGTTCTTCAAAACATAACCTTCTTGTTATTTGGAACTGGAAAAATTGTTATTACTGGAGCAAAATCTGAAAAACAAATAAAGGACTCAGTAAAATTCTTAAGAGCGCAACTTATTGATGTTGGCGAACTTGAAAAGTAACTCGACTAGATAAATTCTTTTTAATTAAAATTGTAGAGTTTGTATTCTAGCATGGAATCTAAAACTTTGACTAAATACAGGACATTTTTGGAGAAATATTACAAGAAAGAACTTTTAGATGTTGCACAAAAAGGTGAAAAAAGTCTACAGATTGATTGGCAAAATATATCTAAATATGATCCTACTCTAGCCGAAAATATTCTAACATCTCCAAATGAAAGTCTAGAATATATTAATGGTGCAATTTCTGAAGAAGAACTCGGGGATTTGAAAAACTCAATTAAGGCCAGAATTGTTAATCTTCCTCCCTCTCAAAAACTAAGAATTCGTGATTTGAGAAGTAGAAATTTAGGACAGTTAATTACTTGTAATGCTCTAATAAGACAAGCATCGGATATCCGTCCAATGATAACTGTTGCAACTTTTGAATGTCCAAAATGTGGTACTCAAAGTAAAATTGAACAACATGAAACAAAGTTGGCCGAGCCAGGTTTATGCGGACAATGTAGACATAAAGGAAGATTCAAAATGGTAGAAAAAAATCTTAGTGATGTTCAACAATTAGTTGTAGAAGAACCTCCAGAGTCATTAGAAGGTGGTGCACAACCTAAAAGAATCAGATGTATTCTTCATGATGATTTGCTGGAACCTAAACTAGAACGAAATCGTTTTCCTGGAAACAAAATTAAAATTGTTGGTTTAGTTAAAGAAGTGGCAATAACTACAAGAACGGGTGCACAATCAACAAAATTTGATATTATTTTAGAAGCAAATTCCGTCGAATCGATGGAAGAAGAATTTGAAGAACTTGATGTAAGTAATGAAGAACAAAAAAAGATACTAGCGTTAGCAAAAGATCCAAATATTTATGAGAAACTAATACAATCAATTGCGCCAGTGATTTATGGTTATAACGAAATAAAAGAAAGTATTGTACTACAACTTTTTGGAGGTGTAAGAAAGGTAAAAAATGACGGTACTGAATTACGAGGAGACATACATGTTTTATTAATGGGTGATCCTGGTGCAGGTAAATCTATTTTATTAAGATATATTGCAAATTTAGCACCAAAAGCAAGATATGTAGCAGGACGTGGAGCTTCCGGAGCAGGACTTACGGCTGCAGTTGTAAAGGATGAATTTCTTGGAGGTTGGGCACTTGAAGCAGGAACTTTGGTTCTAGCAAATAAAGGTATGGCTTGTATTGACGAGCTAGATAAAATTTCTCATGATGATCGTAGTGCAATGCACGAAGCAATGGAACAACAAACCGTTTCAATATCTAAAGCAAATATCCAAGCAACTCTGCTCTCACAAACTTCAGTTCTTGCAGCAGCAAATCCGAAATATGGACGTTTCGATCCTTATCAACCACCACCAACACAAATTGATTTACCTCCAACATTAATTAATCGATTTGATTTAATGTTTGTTATTCGAGATATACCGAATATAGAAAATGATGGACGAATCGCGACACACGTACTTAAATTACAAGGAGATATTGAATCAGCACAAAGTGAAATTGAACATGCCCTATTAAGAAAATATATTGCCTATGCAAAACAAACTTGTTTTCCAAAACTCGGAAAAGAACCTCAAAAAATAATCAGAGATTATTATGTTAAAATTAGAAGTACCGCCGCAGGAGATGATGGAATAAAAAGTATTCCTATATCTGCACGTCAACTTCAGGCAATAATTCGTTTAGCAGAAGCATCAGCAAGAATAAGACTTTCAAAAAACGTAACGAAGGCTGATGCAGAAAGAGCAATCCGTCTTGTAGAAGAAACTCTAAAACAACTTGGAACAGACCCTGAAACTGGAAAAATTGATATTGATAGAATTACTACTGGAATAACTGCAACTGATCGAAGCAGAATTTCAAATATTAAACAAACTATGTCTGAGTTAGAATCTCAATTCGGAAAACAAATTCCAAAAGAAGATTTAATTAAAGCACTTGAAGATAAAGGAATGACAAAGGAACGAATAGAAAGTGAACTTGACAGACTTAAGAAAAATGGTGAAATATTTGAACCTCGAAACGGTGTATTACAGAAGGGATAAGACTAAATTAAACAAGAATATTTAAACTAAAACGGGAGTTAAAAAATATGGCAATAAAACGTTCAACAGCATATAGAGTAAGAATTTCTAGCTTGATTAATGGTGAATTTCTTAGACAAGAAGGTTTTAACCCAAGTTATATTATCATTAACAAAAATCAAGTATCTCGTATTAATATTATTGCAACAATAGTTAGTAAATATTTAACTGAAGATGGAAATTACTGTGCATTAACACTAGATGATGGGTCTGAAACCATTCGAGCAAAGGCTTTTGGCGCAGATGTTGTAAAAATCAAAGAATCAACAGTCGGTTCATTGGTTAGATTTATTGGAAAAGTTAAAGAATATAATGATGAAATCTATTTAATTCCTGAAGTAATTAAAGAAAATATAGATCCAAATTGGTTACTTATTGATTTAGTTGAACTTGGAAAACCAGAATTTATTGAAGATAATTCGATTTCAGTAAATATAAAGAAAGACAAACTTGAAGTTATAGAGATTAAAGATAGTAATAATCCAAATCTGCAAATAATTAAATTAATAAAATCTTATGATTCTGGCGAGGGCACCCCCGTAGCTGATGTTATTAAAAATTCAAAACTAGATGAAATTGAAGCAAAAACAATTATTGTTAGCTTACTGAAATCTGGAGAAATATTTGAACCAAAAAAGGGAATTCTAAAATTGCTTGAGTAATTAAGCTAAAAATTTAAAAACTAATAAAGTATTTACTAAAAAATGACATTCAAATTAAATTTTGATAAAACTTCTGAAGAAGAAAATAGATTAAGCTTAGTCTACGAGCTTGAAGGTAAATTACCTGTTGATGGATATAGAATACAGCCGATTGAATTTGATTTTGAGAATCGAAATTTTAACGTAAAGTATTCAATAACTGGAAATTTTGTTGTTAACACAGATTTAGATTATTT
>Ga0209045_1002330_pt1 | contig 14249 bp, 8 predicted proteins | sample SaaInlLV_10m_DNA_4_FD_184664 | JGI IMG/M metagenome (GOLD analysis project Ga0209045, IMG submission 184664) | Marine microbial communities from expanding oxygen minimum zones in the Saanich Inlet - Saanich Inlet SI072_LV_200m_DNA (SPAdes) (version 2) | ecosystem: Environmental > Aquatic > Marine...
AGAGTGGGAGGGGCCGTTTCGACGCGTCCCACGGCTGTGGGACTTGCTCAAGGCCCTGAGCCTGGTCGAAGGGCTGCCATGCCGCGACCGTCTCCAGAGGAAGTTAATGGCATTGGGGGGCGGTGGAACACCCATCACGCAACTGCACACAGCTACTCAAGTATGAGTCGTCCAGCCTCCGCCAGGCGCCAGGTTGCCCCGGATCCACACCACTGAATCCACTCGTCGGTCTCCGTACGTCTGATGCCAAGATTGAAGGCCAGCTTGCAGCCGGGTTTGTAGGTGATCCCGGCAGCCTTCAGCGGAACGGTCCACTGCCCCTGCCAGTTCCCCTCTCCGGTGCGTGCGGCAAAGCGAACGGCGGCCCCGACCGCCGTCGCAGCCGACACCGAGGCTCCGGCTTCCGTCACGCTCTCGTGCGTCCCGGAAGCGAACCCATGCACCACGAAGATCGGACCGGGTGTGGCATCGGATAGGTCCTGAAAGCAGATCTCGGCCGCATCGTCCACCGTCCATTCCGTCCCCAGTTTGAGCGTGGCCGCGTCCTTTACCGGCACGGTGAGTGCGACGTACACGTTGTTCCCGTCGTGGCACATGCGGAAGCTACCGGCTGGCGTGCGGATGGCACCCCCGGTCGTCTGCTGGGCCACCGTCAAGAGCCTTCCCGGCCAATCGCCGTCTGCGAACGGTGCACCTGCCACGCGCGAGACAACTGCCGTCGGACGCTTCCGGGACAGCTGAGGCGGGAGATCTACCTTGGTGTCCACCAACGGCGTTTCCCGCACGCCCTTGGCCTCGACGATCGGCCAGGACGCGCGAAGCGCACTCGCGTACGGGCCAATCTCCTCAACCGGGATGGGCTCAAAACCAAGTCGAAAGGCGGGGGATTCAGGCTTCAGTCGATAGTTATCATTGGCTGGATCGACAAACAACGGGTCGCCAACGACCGAGTGTGTGTCGAACCCCTTCTCCTGCCACTGCTCCCATGAGAGGGTCGACGGCGTGTCCTTCATCCCGTACTGGCCGACCGTGACCGGAAGCCCGCAGTGCCAGACCAGGTTGTGATCGGACTGGTTGTCCCGGAACACGTTGCCGTCGCGCGTGCTGCATTTGTACAACGTGGCCGCCGGATTGCTGTAGGAGATGATATTACGGCGGAACGTATTACCGGTCATCTCCCAGATCGTGTCCAAATCGGCATCGACCAGTTCGGGATACTTCTTGCGGTAGGCAGGCTTGGCCATGGCTTCCTTGAATGCCTTGCGATGCCTCCCGAGAACCCAGTGCTCACGGCCATGGCCTGAGTACTGCATTTGCTGCTTGGTGTGGTCGATGAAGATGTTGTTCTCGAGAAGATTGTCACGGCCTGCGTGGATGTGAGAGCCGCCCAGTGTGGTACGCGCCACGATGTTCCCATAGACGTGCGCGCCGCTGTGGTCATCGTCGAGATAAATGCCCCAGGCGTAGTGCGGACTCGTCCAGGTATCGCCTCTGCGACCGTAACCGAGCACGTCGTGGACATAGTTGTAGCGGATGATGTGGCCGCGGATGTGCCAGTTGCCACCGACGTAGTAGCCGGCTGTGTCTTCAGTTTCCAGATTCACGTGGCGGATGTGATTGTACTCGACCACACAGTCATGTCCGCCGCCGAAGATCCCGCAGCGCGTCGTGTCATGGATGAGGTTATGCGAAACACGCAGCCCGGTGCCGCGGATGGAGATGCCGCAGCCATGACCGTTCAGTACACCGATGTGGTGCAGGTAGTTGTTGTCGGCGTAATGCCCGATGGGGTCAAGCGCATGGCGCTCCGACCAGGCGCTCTGCAGACGGATGCCGTCATTACAGATTTCGTAGAGATCGTTCCCGACCACGCCGCAGTTTCGGCCGCCGGTCACGGTCACTGCGGCGAACCACCCCAGTTTCCCCCCGGTGTCGTGAATCGTGTTGCCGACGATGAGGCAGTTTTCTGAATCACGCACATTCACGGCCACACCGTCACAACCTTCGATGACAAAGCCACGGATACTGATCCAGTTCGCTTTGGGGCCGATATCGATCACAGTCTGGAGGACGGGCGCTCGGACAGTTGCGTCTGCCATAGGCCTCGGTGGCCAGAAGTACAACGTCCAACTCGCTGTATCCAGGTACCATTCGCCGGGGGCATCGAGCTCTTCAGGAAGGTTGCGGACGTAAAACCGGTCCAGTGGGCGAATGCTCCGGCTCTGCGGATGCTCGGGATCGGCGATGTCCTTGGCAAGGGTAATCGTGCCCTCAGTGGGGTCCGCGGACGCGATGGGGGCGCTGGTGTTGTTCCAGTTGTAGCGCGGGAAAATGATGACCTCACCCAACTCCGGGCGCGCCCATCTGCGAACATCGCGGGGCTTGCACTGGATCACCCGCACGTTCTCTCCTCCCGGCAACGGCTTGTACATGTTCAGCGGCTGCCCGTCAACATAGGCAAAACCCCCGCCATGCGGGTTCCCGGGGTCAAAGTTCGGGTAACGGGCAAGGATCTGGCGTTTCCCGTCGAACAGCACCTGCCGGAAGCCGACGCCTTTGAGCCCCAACGCCCCCACGTCCGCTTTGAGCACCTTGCCTTTGTGAGGGACGAACCCGGAGATGCTCCGTCCACCAGTCAGGATCACCTTCTCTCCAGGGTGAGAGCGATAGACGATGGGCGCACTCTCGCTGCCCGTATCCGCGGCCGTGAGCTTGAATGTTGCGGCCAACTCGTACGCACCTTCATGCAAGTGCACGGCCACGCCGCCCCTGGGCAACGGACCTGCCGCTTTCAGAGAGACAATGGCCTTCCGGGCGCGTTCGAGAGTGGCGAACGGGCCGTCGGTCCTGGCGACGTTCGGAGCTGGCAGCCCCCCACCCCAGGCATCGTTCCCGTCGAGGGCGACGTACAGAATCACTCCCGGAGTCGGGGCCGAGTCCTGCGCCCGTGTTCCGGGGATCAACTGGCACATGCACACCAGCGCAACTGCGAAAGTCACCGTCATCTCGATTCGCATTATCTGCCTTCCTGCCGAATGCGGCACAGACTACTCCTGGTATTCCCAGCACACGTTCGTGGACTTCCGGCCTCTGGCCCCTTCCGGTGCTTCCACAGGGCTTCCACTTCCGCGTCAGGACACAGACCGGATGGAATATAGGGGGAGAACCGCAAAAACGCCGCCCAAAGGCTGCTCTCACTCCCGACCTCCGAATCCCCCCCTCGACCTGTGGTTGCTCCTGAGAACCAGCACGGTGGTGGTGCTCAAGACACTCCATGGACGCAGGCGAAGACCTGTTGCCAGCTGCTGCAGAATGTGATGCCCACCCCGCACCCCGGCTCGGCTTCACGACCATGCTGCAACAGGATCCGCGTGAGCCCCCCGATGTCGATCCTGCACAGATGCCTGATATCGTCGTCGATCAGGACATCGGCTCCAATGGCCGAACACACCACAGCCTTCGACGACCCGCTGGAGGAGTGGATTCCCGCAAAGCAGTCCAGCGCTCCCTGGTTGGCCAACCACTCCCGGGCATAGGGAATGCGCTCCTCCGTCCGAGCCGTCACAACATGCAACGCGGCTCTTTTGGAGAGCAACCGGAGGGTTCCGAGAGCACCAGAAATCTCATCGGCCTGGAGCGTGCTCGCCTGCTCGTACACGGCATTCCCCATCCGTTCGTATGCCTCAAGGCCGATGATCGGGACGCACTCCGTTCGGCTGCACTCCCAAGGCGAGACGCTCACCCCAAGATTGGCCTCAATCCACTTGACTTTCTCGTGGCTCGTGTCAGCGATTGTCCCGTCGTAGTCAATGGCGATTACCATGGCTTTCAGTCCTCACTCACACGATCAGCGCGCTTCCAGCCTACGTTCGCCAGGAAGATCCCAAGTCCCACCAATGGCGCGGCCAGCCACAAGTCACGGGTGATTGGCTCGCCGAGCATCGCCCACGCCACCACAATGCTGGTCACCGGTGTGATGAAGCAGAACGAGGCGACCTGACTCGGGTTGTTGTGCTTGATAAGCCACATCCACAGTACAAAGCCGAACACGGTAGACACAATGACCAGGTAGGATATGGCACAGAGGAAGAGCGCGTCAAGCGGTTGGCGTGGGATGGGTCCCGGGTCAACAACTGCGCTCAGTGCGAAAAACGCAACGCTCGAAATGACGGCCCGCCAACACGTCATCGTGGTTGGGGACACATCTCGTACGACGTGCTTTGACACAATGTTCTGCATACCCCAGGCAGCTGCCGCACAGAGGGCCAGCAGATCCCCGATCAGAATGCGACTGTTGAAGACGCTGAATGACTCGCGGAATACCAGAGCGACGCCACAGACAGCCACAATCAACCCCGCAAGTTTGGTCGCAGTCAAACGGTCGTGGGTCAGGAAGTAGTGAGCCGCGATGGCCGTAAGGATGGGCTGGGTGTTGAGAATCACCCCCATGCGCCCTGCTCGGGTGAACGTCATGCCCAGAAAAATGCAGGCCTGCTGGGTGAAGAACAGCACGATCAGGACGAGCATCCCGCGCCGCGCGTTGCGGGGGATGCGCCATTCCATGCCGCTGGCTTTCACATAGACTGCCAGGAACACAGTCGTAGCGGCAAAGCGCAGCCCCACCAAACAGAAAGGCGGCAGATACCGGAGCCCGATCTTCATGAAGGAAAAGCCGGCGCCCCAAACCATGCAGACGGCAATCGTGCCGGCAATGGACAGAAATGACAACGCTCAGTACCTCCGCGGCTCAGGGCCACGCCGCCGTGCTCGCGCCGCGAGAAACAGCTCTTCGACCGTTCGGGCAAACCGTACGGCTGCCGTCTCGTGTGTAACGTCACGCCGTTTGAGCACGGTTCGACCCCCGGACGGCGACCTGCCCGGGCACCAACAGAAGACAGTTACACTCTCCGATAGGACTGGTGCCCCCACGCCGGAGGCTGGCCTCGTGTGTTGCCGAACGTAATGCCCCGCAGCCACCCGTCAAAGCCCTGGCGGCAAAGTATGCCCACCTCCCTCAGGAACAGGAACACGCTGAGAAGTGGAACATGCACCAGGGCTTGATCCCCGGCGTTCGCCACGTATCCGTACTCTGACGCGACGCTGTCGACGAAACCGCGACACGCGCAGCAGGCTGAAGTATGTGAACATGCGTCTCCAGAGGCGGGGATCGCGCCCGTGTATACGCCGGAACGGCACAGGATGTGTGATGGCATCTTTCCTGGGAATTGATCTGGGCACCAGTGCAACCAAAGTCGGTGTCTTCGATGACTCCGGAGCTTGCTTGGCCCTTTCCTCGGCACCGTGCGCAATCTCACGGCCTGCCCCCGGCTGGTTCGAGCAGAACCCGGAAGACTGGTGGGAAAGCGTGGTCTTGTGCCTCCGGCGGACGTGGGAACTGGGCATCGATCCGGAGTCGATCGACGGCATCGGGTTGAGCGGGCATTTCTCGACTGCGTTCCTTGACGAAGATTGCCGTCCAGCCCGTCCCGCGATCACGTGGCAGGATGCCCGGGCGGAAGACGAGGCCGAAGAGTTGGCAGAGCGGGTGACCCCGGATTCCGCCCGTGCCCTCCTGGGAATCGACCTTCCGTTCTCGGCCTCGATGCCGCCGGCACGTGTCGCCTGGGTGAGTCGGCATGACGTTGGCGGCGCGACACGGACTCGCTGGATAGCCCAGGCGAAAGACTATGTCGCCGCGCAGTTGACCGGCGAGGCGACGAGCGATCGTCACTCGATGCTCGGCTTGGTTCATACAGTGACCGGTGGAAGCGACGCCGATTACCTGGCGCGGCTCGGCGTCAGTCCCGAAATGATACCGCGTCTCGCTGAGCCGGACGAGGTGGCTGGGCACGTGTCAAGCCAGGCCGCTGCCCTGACAGGTCTTGCTCCAGGCACGCCTGTTGCGGCCGGCTGGATTGACGCGTATTGCAGTATGGTGGCGACAGGGATGAACCTGTCGCGTTGCGCATTTGACTACGCCGGCACGTCTGAGATTGTCGGCTTGCTGAGCAAGCAGCCCCCGGACGAGACACGCGGATTGCTTGTGATCCCGCTGAAGCCGGCGATGGTCGCCGTCTACGGGCTGACCAATTCAGGGTCCGGTTCACTCTCCTGGGCAGTGCAGGCATTCGGCGCCGGGGCAACGCTCGAGACGCTTGTGGAAGAAGCGGGGGCGGCACCACCGGGATGTGACGGCATGCTGTTCCTTCCCTACCTTGACGGAGAGCGCAGCCCGGTGTGGGATGCCACTGCACGAGGCGCGTTCCTGGGCATCAGCAGCGTCCACGAACGGCCGCATTTCGTCCGCGCTGTTCTGGAGGGCGTCGCGCTCAGCGTCGGCCAACTGATCGACATTTCTCGCGGGCTGACCGGGGTTGAACCGTCCCAAATCCTGATATCGGGCGGGGGTGCAAAGAGCGACGTGTGGACTCAGATACGCGCGGATGTGACGCAGCTGCCTGTAGGCGTCTGTGCCGAGACAGAGACCGGTGCCTTGGGCGCCGCGATTCTGGCCTCGGTCGCTTCAGGCTTGTTCCCGGACCTCTCCGCGGCCGCGGCCGCCATGGTCTCCGTGGAGAAAGTGTTCGACCCCAGAGAGGAACTGGCCGATCTCTACGGCGAGCTTCAGTCGCGCTACAACAGCGCCTATGCTGCGGTCCGGCAGGTCTGAGTCTCTCAACGATCACACCCGTCTGTCAGCCACGCCAACGGCAGGCTACAGAAACGAATCCACTCCCGCCGATGCGTCTCTCCACCTTCGAAGACCAGGCCGATGTCACCGTTGGCAAGCCGAACCAATCCGGAGTACGAAGACGGCCCCGCATGAATCAGCTTCTTGACCGGCCAGGTCTGCCCTTCGTCATAGCTGGCGCGGACCGTCATCCGGCTGCGCTCAACCACGCCAAAACGTTCACCAACGTTGTCAGGGTTCGCAAACAGGAGACGGCCCCTGTCACCGGAACCCGCGCAACTGTAGCGCAGGAAACTGGCCTGACAGGGACACTCATTGAGGGCCCTGTCCCAGGTGACGGTTCCCCACGATTCACCCCCATCCGAGCTGAGCGCCACCGCGCGGCAGCTCTGGCCTGTGCCCTGACGCATGTTCAGCATCAGTCGCCCATCTGCCAACTCAACGACCTGCGACTCATTTGCATCCGTGGACACAGGCTGCCCCAGGGACCAGCTCTCGCCGTGGTCATCGCTGTAGAGAACCCGTGAACGGAACCCCCTTTCCCCTTTCGCATCAATCGTCTCCGGGCTGGTGTAGCCGGGGATGACCAGTCGACCTGACCGAGTCTGGATCCCGCAACCAGGCCCGGGAACAAAGGTGTCATCATACCCCGCGATCCGGTTCCCGATGTCTTCGGCCTCCGACCAAGTCAAACCGTCATCGCCACTGCGGAGCAACAGGTGATGGCGGTGTTCCCCCCGCGTGCCACGATTGGTGTTGCAGCAAGCGAGGAATGTGGTGCGTGTCTCCTGGTCCACCACAGCCACCGGATTCATCAAGGCATCGGTGCCTTCACCGTGTGCCAGCGTCTGCAGGGGCAACCAGGTCGCGCCATCGTCAAGACTGCGTTTGAGGACCATGTCCGTCGGGCTGGCATCACGGATGCTCTCCCGACGCGCTTCACAGAACACCAGCAAGGCGCCGGATGGCGCCACCGTCATGGCGGGAATGCGGTAGGTGTGGACACCGTCCTGTCCCCCGATGAAAACATCGATCCAGGGAGGTCCCATAGTCACTGTACTCCTGCGATCGCGTTACCTTACCAGTTTGATCCGAGCAGCGATGTCCACGCGGAAATCCGGCAGTATCAGGGGCAAGTTGCCGCGCTGAGATTCGGCCACATCCGCGCGTCCGATTGGCGCGCCACTTCGAGTATCCCACCACTCGACCGCATAGCGGCCAACGGGAAGGCCGGGCAGCGAAACCGCGCCGCCATGAAGAACAACCGGCGTCTCTTCCTTTGCCCCATTGGGATAGTTGAAGCGCGGGTCGATCACCCACAACAAGGCCTGCCTACCGTCAGTGAGGGCATACGGGAGGACTGGCGGAGGCGTGTCGGTGACCACTTTGCCGCAAGGCCGCACATTGGCGAGTTTGAGCCAGTCTATGGCGATCCAGTCCCGACCGGGGTTGGTCAGCTCGATCGTGTGCCGGCCCGAGGGTAACGGTACGACCACGTCTTCGTCGTACTCGCCCTCAACCTTGTGGCGCCCGTCCTTGTTCGGCAGTTCCCGCTCAAACACGTCTTTGCCGTCCACCAGGACCGTAAGCTTCGCGCCATTCGAGACGGAGTTGACGTGTGCCGTCAGGCTCCCGCCCTCGGCGATCTCGGCGAGCAACACGCACGGGACACGGAGTTCCGGCTTGTCGCGGCCGTGCAGAAACCTGTGCAGCTCCGACTGGGTGGCTGCTAAAGGCGCCCCGATCGCCATGGCTCCTTTGGAGCGCTGGCCCCAGTCTCCGGTGCATGGAATTTTCACCGTGAAAGGACCGGCGTCTTCAAGAAGCCGTCCCAGGGCCACCTCGGTCTCGGGCTGCAGCAACGGGATTGGTCGCCAATCCGCCCCTCCCAGCCCGGTCCCGTCGATGAACGTCCCGAGCGCCTTCCAAAGGTGGTGGATCTTCCCCGCGTGCATCTTCTCCCACCACCACGGCATGCACGTCCCGGCTGTGCCGGTCATGATCCCTCCCCACAGCGATTGCTGCAGCCCGCGCAAGTAGGGATCGATCTCCGGTTGCCACCCTCGACCGCTAGTACCGTATTCCCCAACGTAGATGGGCTTGCCGTAGTCCTTGGTGAAACGTCGAGCGACATCGTCGCACATCGCAGCCGGGTGCTTGTAGTGCCCGGCCCAGTTCAGATACAGGTGCCATTGCGCGTAGTCGATGCTCGCCAGGCGCCACATCGCAGCCTGTTCCCCCTTTGAGCCGAAGCTGGTGGTGATCGGGTGCTTGTAGGGATCCTGTGCCTTCAGCCACTGCGCCATGCGGTCGTGCCAAGCCACCACATCGTTCGGTTTCAGGTACCGGTATACGTTGTTGATCTCATTGAAAAACTGCCACGACATGACACTCGGGACGGCCGAGTATCGCCCGATCAGGCACCGCAAACGCTTCCGGTAGAAGGCCGCAGCCCTGTCATCGGTGAAGAAGTCGTTCTGCGTCTTGCACGGGCCACCTGCGACCACGTTGTATGGATGCTGCGGCCACCAGTTGTTGCCGCCCCACATGTCCGGCTTGACCTGGAAGATGCCGTGGTAGTCGAAGCACAGCATCACGACTACACCGTTCGCGAGTGCCGTGTCCAAGACATGGTCAAGCCGCCAGGCTTTCTCCTGATTGTAGCTCGCAAGCTCACCCTTCAGGACCTCGATCCCGAAGGCGTTCGGCCACATCCAGAGACGCGTGTAGTTCATCCGGTTCGCCGCGAAGTCAGGAAGCCAGTCGTCGTAGTCGAACGTGCCGCGTGGCCCGTGCCAGCAGCAGCATTCCCCAAGCAGCGGCAGCGGCGTTCCGTCGTCGGTCATGAAGTAGCGCCGGCTCTCAGGCTCGACCCGAACGAAACCGCGAGCCCCGGCGGGCGCTGGACTGACGTCAAGCTCCCCGGCTCCCTTCGTCTCGAACGCCTCCCCTGCTCCCTGACGGATCTCGACGCGCCACTGGTGCGTCCCCGGCGAGACAGGAGTGAACCGAACGCGCCACCCCGCCTCGCCTTGCGACGTCAGCACCTCCGTCTCACGCTTGATCAGCTTGCCCTGCTTGTTCTTGGCGTCCCGCTGAGCCAACTCCCGCCTGAAGCCCTGATACCAAAACGCGGGCAAACGGATCTCGCTCCCATCAGGTCCCTTGAACACGGCATCCACAGCAAGCTCGTCCGCGTCGTAAGGGTTCTGGCTCGCGGGCACACCGCTAACCGTGAACTCCCCCATCGTCCACACGCGGTGCTCCGTGCCAAGCGGCACGAGTTCGGCAGCTGCACACCTCGCATTCATCATCGCGATGCCTCCCAGGCAACCAAGACCTACACCAAAAGCCGCCGAACGCCACGTCATACCGTACATACACTTGACCTCTACGAATCGAGAGAACCACATGCAGATCGCACCTTCATGAGCCGTCGCGCAGGATGGCCGGCTTCACAGTCCAGGCCAGGAGTTTGGCAAACTCCAACAGCCTGGGTGCGGTGAAGCCCTCCAGCATCATACCACTCTTGCACGATTGTGCTGCGGCCGAGTCATCGACATAGTCTTCAAAACGACATTCCTCAGGCTGGATCGTGATGTCACTCTCCGGCCCGTTTCCCCCAATGAGACGCTGCACGGTCCGAGCCACCGCCCCAAGATACTCAGCTGGCGAAACGCTTGCGCCGGCCACTGGAATATGATTCGGCACGCTGTTGTTTCGGGCAATCGCCGCCGCGACGTCCCGTGTTGCCGTCGCAAATTCGTCCCACGGCACGGTGCGCTTGTCCATCAGTGGCGTCGCCCTTTCGGTGGGGTTGTAGACTGCTGTGCAGGACACGCCTTCGGGCAACTTCCCAGTTGTCAGACAGGCATTGAGAGAGTTGACGAGAAGCCCAAACGCTTCCGCGGCGGATACACTGAGAGTCCCCAGCCGAATGAACGAAATGCCTCCGCCAAGTTCTCCGGCAATTGTCGCCAGATCGTCCTGCGAGAAACACCGTCCTACAGCCAGGTCCGGGTACAGAGCCACAAGTTCAGAAGCACAGGTCGTTCGCACACCTTTCATGCCCAGGGCCCACTCCACGAACTCCTCAAAGTGCCGGTAGCCGGCTTCAGTAAGCTCACGCGGCTTCACGTAGGTACTCCACCACTCCTCCAACACGAGTGTACATGGATGATTGATGATGCTGACGACGCCTCCCGAGGTGGAGAGCTGCTCCAGCGAACGGGAGAATGTCTCCTTGTGCTTGGTCAACTCCCCGGGGCTCCCCAGTTCGAAATTCATCCCCATGTGGTGCCGTTGGGGCTGGCCGGCGAGACGTTTTCCGGACATGTGCGACGTACACAGCACTCCCCCAAGCCAGAACGGCTGGCAGTCGACCCCGATGTACCCGAATCCGCTCACGTAAGTGGGGATCCCCCATTTACGCAGCGCGGGGAAGACGTGGGGCGCCCAGTTACTGCCTGGCTGGCCGTAGGTCACCGGGTTCACCCCAAACAGCCGCCGTACGTCCAGCAATCCCGGCTCCTCACGCCTCTCAAACTCCGCGACACCATCCTCCCAATCGAGTGGGGCCAGGTACTCGGCAATCTGCGGGCGCAACCCATGCCAATTGGCGTGGAAGCCGATGTCGTGTTCCTGCAGAGCGTCGATGACTTTGTAGCGGACTCTCTGCTCAAGGACTCGAGCCTTCTGCCCCACAACTTTGAATGTGCCGCGGACCCCATGGCGAGTCAGGATAGATGCCAGACGCCCCGCAGCATCATCGCTCTGGGGCACGGTACAGTCCTCGACATCAAACCAGAAAAGCATGTACACGTTGCCCATCGACAGTCTCCTAACCCCAGTGCTGTTGGCTTGAGGACCGGTCGTCGGGGACGCCGACCCTCCAGAAAGCGTCTTCCGGAGGCAAGACAAGGGCCGATGTCCCCAGCGGCCGTTTTCTCCGTGCGGAACCCAGCTCAACAGTGTTGAGGTCCACTGCACCTGAACTTGCCGGGCGCCAAGGCTGGCTCGCGTGTCTGAACGGGATCAGCTCGCGACACTCACGTTCCGCCTCCTGCAAGGCCTCGGTAACAGTAGACCACTGCTGTCCGGCTTGCCATCCGGGCATACCAGTCCGTGGCAGGAGGCCCGGTTGCCTTTCCCATGACAGCCTCCCCGAAGCGGTTCGGCAGAGCACTCCCGGATGCCGTTCGAGCATTCCAGACACCAGGCGCCCATTGCACCCATGACGGCACACTGCTACGTTCCCCTGGATCTCGGCAGTTCACGGTCATGCCAACCGGGAGGAAAGACGTATGGACTTCGGCAAGCTCGCATGCAGCGGGGGCACTCCTGTACTGATGGAGCCCATTCGGGATGGCTGGCATCAGATCACAGACCTCGAGAAGCAGGCCGTGATGGACCTGATGGATCACGGCGTCCTGTCAGTCTCCAAGGGCGGAATCGTGGGCGAATTCGAAGAGGAATGCGCCCAGTTCATCGGTACCCGGTTTGGGCTGGCCTGCTGCAACGGCACCAGCACGCTGCACAGTGCCTACGTAGCGGTTGGAGTTGGGCCCGGCACCGAGGTCATCGTTCCGGCCTACACCTGGCACGCCACAGTCACGCCCATACTTCACTGCAGCGCCACCCCGGTGTTCGCCGAGATTGATCCGGCAACCCTCTGCCTGGATCCCGCCGACGTGGAACGACGGATCACGGAACGGACCCGAGCCATCACTGTTGTCCAAGTGTGGGGGAACGTCCCGGATATGGATCGCTTCCGTGACCTTGCCGACCGGCACGGTTTGGCGCTGATCGAGGACGCCAGCCACGCTCACGGGGCCACGTGGCAAGGCAAACGAATTGGGTCGTTCGGTGACATCGGCTGTTTCAGCATGCAGGGAGGCAAAGCGGTCAGCGGGGGTGAACTGGGCATGGTCGTGACCGACAGCGCGGAGCTTTTCGACCGGATGCTCTTGCTGGGACATTTCGGCCGCATCGACGAAGGACAAGCCGGCCCCACGTTTCCGGGCATCGGCGACATGAGCCTCGGGGCCAAGTACCGCGCCCATCCCTATGCAATCGCGGTGGCCCGTTGCGGACTAAGCCGGCTGGCAGAACTGAACCGGCTGCGCACACGCAACTATGCCATCCTCAACGATGTCCTCCGTGGTGTGAAAGGCATCCAGACAGTTGATCCCATCCCCGGAGCCGAGCGTGCGGGCTACCTGGAGTTCAAATTCCTCGTGCAACCTGAACTGCTGGGGGGGACGCGCGATGAATTCGCTCAAGCTTGCCAAGCCGAGAACGCACCGGTCAATGTCGATCGGTATTCTGACCTCAACTTCACCTATGGGCTGCTGCACCTGGCTCCGCTCTACAACGGGTTCGACAGAGGAGACATGGGCGGGTGCTTCCACGACCCAGAACGCCCCGAACTGCGCAATGGATTGGGCTACAAGCAGGGAGATCTCCCGGTGACTGAGGATATCTGTTCGAGGATGATCGGGACACCGGCGTTTGCTGACGTCCCTGAGGACACCGTGGAGCGTGTCGGCCTGGCCATGCGCAAAGTGGCCCACCATATGAATCAGGGCAAGAAGTAGCGTATTGAGCGCCGGTCAGGCGGCCACCCTATGGCTCATCTCGGGTTCTGGCAAGTCAATCGTCGCTTTTAGGGCAATCCGAAACGCCGGCACACGCACGGGAACGTCCCTCCTGGGTCAATCTGAGCTGCCGCCATCCCTGGCGAAATCGATGGAGTAGCTCAGATCATCGAGTACATCCTCTCCCACCGGCTGGATGTCAACCGACACCTGCCACTGCCAGGTACGATGATTGGCCTTGAAGACCAGCGTGTTCCACCCCTCGTCCAGTTGTGCCTGGACGGTTACCCGCTTCTTCGGTGCCGCGGTAATCAGTCCCCGGTAGACTTCTTTCCCGTTGAGCCATGTGATCAGGTGGATGGTGCCCGCAAAGACTCGGCTGCCCAGCACAAGCGCGACAGGCCGCTTACGGTTGCTGTGTATCCGACGTGCGCCGTAGCCCCCCTCAAAGACTGCCGCCTGCGTCAGCGCCGCGAAATCGACGCTCCCCGAGGCGTTCAGACCGGTGTAGTCGACGCTGGGGACATAGCGCTGCCAGGTCAGGACCTGACCGCCCCCTACGTCGATGGCCTTGGTGAAATCCCTGCCGCTCTCGATGGCCGCGTCAATTGGCGTTCGGGCTTTACCGGCCAGGAACGTGTTGCCATCCCAGGCCGATTGGATCAGTTTGGCGGTCACGAGCCACGGCGGCGGTTCGGGGGGCGGTGTGGCATCGCTAGCTTGCCGGGCGGTTGCCGCAACGAACACCCGCGCGAGACGTCCCTTCTCCAGCCATTCGGCCGCTTCAGGCGCACCGAGGCTCCTGAGCATGGCCACGGCGACGGCGATGTGTCCGGCCTCGTTGGGATGCACAAAGTCGTAAGTGACGTGGAAATCCCGTCTCTGCCTGCGTCCGCGCTCAAGCACGTCCCACATCGACCTGCCCGTCGGAATGGCAAGCGCACCGAACTCCTTCGCCAGGG
>Ga0209045_1002332_pt1 | contig 14245 bp, 12 predicted proteins | sample SaaInlLV_10m_DNA_4_FD_184664 | JGI IMG/M metagenome (GOLD analysis project Ga0209045, IMG submission 184664) | Marine microbial communities from expanding oxygen minimum zones in the Saanich Inlet - Saanich Inlet SI072_LV_200m_DNA (SPAdes) (version 2) | ecosystem: Environmental > Aquatic >...
TTGGAACAGCTCATCAAGCTTGGGAGTCAGGATAATTTCAATTCGCCTGTTTTTAGCCCGAGCCTCTTTGGTATCTTCAGTGGCTATTGGCAGAAACTCACCTCTTCCAGCAGGTGTCAGTCTCACAGGATCAATTTCTCCATGTTTCAACAATATCCGAATGATGGATGTGGCACGCAAAACACTCAAGTCCCAATTATCTTTAATGGAACCACTATTTGACACATAAGGAACATCATCGGTATGGCCTTCAATTAACACATTGATCTCGGTATTGGTTTGGAGCATTTCGGCAAGCTTCTTTAAAGCCTCTTCGCCTTTACTGTCAACCTTAGAGCTTCCAGTAGCAAACAATAGTTTTTCTTCGAGGCTAATATACACCTTGCCATTTTTGATTTCTATAGTAAGACCATTGTTTTCAAAACCCAATAAAGCCGCTGAAACTTTTTTCTTGAGCGCCTCAACCATTTGTTTTTGTTTGTCAAGAATGGACTGTAGTTCTTGTAAGCTTTTCTCCCTTTCAGCCAATACCAAAGCAGTTTCATTCAGTCGCTGTTCTTTTTCTTCCAATATTCTCTGGGTTTCAAGCAATTGCTTCTGAACATTGAATATTTCTGCAGTTGTGCCCTCCAGAGCCCTTTTGCTTGTTTTTTCAAGCAACAAATAAGTACTGTTTAATTGCTTGTAGCGGTCCTTAAGGCTTCGTAACGATTTTCCTTGCTGACTTGTGTCTGCTTTCAACTCCTGTATCTCGTTTTTATATTCACGGATAAGTTTGGTATCAGCTTCGTTTTGCGCTGTTTTGCCCACCAATTCCTTTTCTAACCTTTTATTATCATCATAAGCATCATAATATTTGCCCTCCAAATACAAATATTTTTTCTTTGTTACACAAGAAGTTAAAAGGACTGAAACAATAAAAAGTATACTAACAAGTCTTAAATAGCGCATAAGCTGAATGTTTTAAAGCTCAAATTTAGTTACTTAAACATGTATATGATAGAATAATAATCAACTGGATGTGAGTAATTGAAAACTTATTAGATTTGCAAAAAGAGGGTATATGAGTTTTGTCATACGAACAGCCAATAAGAAAGATATTGACACCATTGTGTTGTTTCAGATTTACATGGCCAGAGAAACTGAAGGTCTGGAGCTAAATGAAGAAATTGTAAAAGAAGGCGTAAAAAATGCTTTTAACACACCCAATCATGGACAGTATTTTATTGCCGAAGACAATGGGGTTGTTGTTGGTTCGTTATTAATTACCTGCGAGTGGAGTGATTGGCGAAACGGCACAGTCTGGTGGATACAATCTGTTTATATTCGAAAGGAAAACAGAGGACAAAAAGTGTTTAAGCGGATGTTTGAATTCTTAAAAGAAAAGGTGACAAAGTCTTCAGAAATAAAAGGCCTTCGGCTCTATGTTGATAAGCGAAACACAAGCGCCATCAAGGTTTATCAGGCCATCGGAATGGATAGCAAGCATTACGATATGTTTGAGTGGTTTCCTTTTGAAATTTGTTAAACACAAAAAATGAGGGCTCGAATATTTGTAATTATTTTCTTAATAATAGTCAGCAATCTTATCGTTCAGGCACAAGAGCTACAGCCCAAAAAAATATTTGAAGAGCAAACCAAAACCCACAATGCCCATATTTGTTTTGATGGGAAATACTATTATACTGCACATGGAGGAATTGCTGATGAGGGTGTCGTTAACAAAATCGACAAAAAAGGCCATATTATTGAAAGTTTTGCCCTTGGTTTAGACATGAGGAGCCTATTGTATGATAATTCTAAAAAGTGCTTTTATGTATGCACATTCAACAGAAATATATATCAAATAAACAATTTGAAAAAAGGCAACCTCATTCTACTGCACGAACAACTTTATGAGGACGAAAACACTAGCCTTGGAATTAGCCGCAATGGGAAGTATTTTTATTGCAACTCGAGCGGTTTTGTATTTGTTTATGAGGTTCAAAGTGGAGAGCTGGTCAGTTCCATTAGCAATATTCAATGTGGACGCGAGGCCAATACTGGGGCAGTTTCTATAGCTGTTGGAAATAAATGTTTTTATACACTGGACTCTGAACAGAAAACAATATTTAAGTATAACCTGCAAGGGAGCGAAATGGGGCGTTATAAATATACGGATGGTGATTTTAGCTACTCGTTGTCATTTGCAAATAATTACGTATTTATTGCGAAAGATGGTAATTACAATACAGGTTATTGGTATGGATATAAGCTGAAATAATCTTTCTTAATGCAATAGCAGCCTCCTGCGACTTGAGCAATAAAATAATATTTGCTAACTTGCTATTATCTTTTAGATTATGAAATCATCAATAGAATTATTATGTGTGGGCGTTTTATCATAACAAAAAAAATTGATGAAATCACTGAACGGTTTCATGTGGAAATAGAGGAGGACAAGTACAAGCCAGTTTATAATGCTGCCCCTAGTCAACAACTACCCGTAATTAGCAATTCAGAGCCAGAAAGAATTCGTTTTTTTCGATGGGGTCTTGTTCCGTTTTGGGCTAAAGATCAGTCAATTGGCAACAAAATGATAAATGCAAGATCTGAAACACTTTTGGAAAAACCGGCTTTTCGCAATCTGCTAAAAAGCAAGCGATGTCTGGTAATTTCTGATGGTTTTTATGAATGGCAGAAAACCGAAAAAGGCAAAATACCAACCTGCATTCGCCTGAAAAACAATGAATTATTCTCCATGGCCGGCTTGTGGGATCAGTGGAAAGATACCGAAGGACAAACAATTCACTCGTTTAGTATTATTACCTGTGCACCTAACGAGTTGATGGCTCCAATACACAACCGAATGCCAGTAATTTTGAACAGAGATCAGGAAAAAATATGGCTGGATAATAGTCAGAAATCAGAAGAATTAGTAGACATTCTGAAACCTTATAACAAGGACGATATGAATACCTATGAAGTATCTTCATTGGTAAACTCTCCTCGTAATAATTTTGAGGAGCTAATTCTTCCTGTTTAACATATCGGGGAGATATCAATAGAAAAGAATTAACATGATAAAAACAGCTGTCATTTTTTTAGGAATAACATTCTTATTAGCCATTTCTAGTGGCATTTGGCTTAGCAAAAAAGGACGCCCACCTCATGCCATACTATTTGGAGCACACAAAATAATTTCCCTCGGAGCAATTGTTTGGGGATCTATTATGTTTTTCAGGTATTTTAACGAGACAGCTTTTCAGCTAAATGAAAACGAAATACCTTTGGTGTTAGTCGCATCTATATTGTTTGCGTTGATTTCTGGAGTCTTTCTAAGTTTCGAAAAACCTTGGATTCCTTTTTTCAGATGGACACATCGAATTGCATCATTTCTTATTATCGTATCTGTTGTGTTTCTCTTAATAGCCTAGTTTATATCTATTAGGCTATTCCAACTGCTTCTTATCACAGCAGAAAAGACCAGAGATTACTTTATAATCATCAACTTCTGTAACTTATGCAAGATATGATTAATATCATATGTGGAATTCTTAATATGTTCGACAGATATCTTTGTTAAATGTCTAAATTGCACAAATCTTTTCTAAGTGTAAAAACAACTATGAACCAAAAAGCGCATTATTTTTATATTGCAGTACTTTCTGCCATTGTTTTTTTGACCTTGATCTATTTGGTCTATATTGGAATGAGCTATTATCAAACAACTATTTCTGAAAGGTTTTTTCATTCCGACTATGAAAGTTTAAAGCCAAGTGGAATCATTGGACATGGATTGGGTATTTTTGGCTCAGTTGCAATGATAATTGGTGTTAGTATTTATATGTTGCGTAAAAGATGGCGGAAATTATCTCGTCTTGGCTTATTAAAGCATTGGCTTGAATTCCATATTTTCCTTTGCACATTAGGCCCTATTATGGTTTTGTTTCACACCTCTTTCAAGTTTGGAGGCATTGTTTCGATTAGTTTTTGGAGCATGGTGGCTGTGTTTTTAAGCGGAATAATTGGGCGATTTATATACATTCAAATACCAAGAACAATTGAAGGTCGAGAAATGAGCCTGCACGAAGTATCTGAAATGAAAAACCAAACAAGCAGTATACTGTCAGCTTCTCAGTTTTTAAATGAAGAAAGTAGTCGCATAATCGCCAATTCAACGCAAAAGAAAGTTGAAATATATCGCAAAAACATATTTGTTCGCTACTTCAGTCAAAATCGTTCAGACAGGAAAGCAAGAGCCGAAGTTAGGCGGGTGATACGAAAAAGTAAAATGCCGGCAACTGAAAGGAAAAAGATAATTAAATTGGTCAAAACAGAACTGTCGTTACATAGAAGAATTGAGCGCCTCGACACCATGAAGAACCTTTTTAAGTATTGGCATGTGGCGCACCTTCCTTTTGCACTGGTAATGCTAGCAATTATGATCGTACATGTTGCTGTTACGTTAACTTTTGGATACAGGTGGATATTTTAATAAGATGGAAATACTTTTAGAAAACCTGCTTATATATTCTTTTATTGCTGTTTTTTGTGTTGTTCTTGTTGTTTTTTATTTAAGGAAGCAAAAAAAGGATTCAAGAAAAGTAGAGGAGAAAATTAAGATTGCGAAAGAAGAAGGTTTATTTGAGCCTGTTTCTTTACACCCGGTTGTTGATCCAAACAGTTGTATTCGAACAGGAGCTTGCATTGCCGCCTGTCCGGAAAAGGATATTTTAGGTATTGTAAATGGAAAAGCAACAGTTGTAAATGCGTCCTTATGTATTGGTCACGGTGCCTGTTTCCATGCTTGCCCAACAGAAGCAATTACGCTTTGCATTGGCACTGAAAAAAGAGGTGTGGATTTACCTCATGTTAACCAAACATTTGAAACAAATGTCAAAGGAATTTATATTGCCGGAGAGCTGGGAGGTATGGGGCTTATTAAAAATGCAGTTGAGCAAGGAAAACAAGCCGTTGAAAATATTTCAAAAGCAATTAAGAAAGATCCCAATGCCGACTATGATCTTGTAATTGTTGGAGCAGGACCTGCTGGTATTTCTGCCTCATTAACGGCAAAAAAACTCAAGTTAAATTTCCTCACAATCGATCAAAATACATTGGGAGGAACAGTCTTTACCTTTCCCCGCTCAAAAGTAGTCATGACCTCTCCTATGGAATTGCCTTTGTTTGGGAAAGTAAAGTTATTTGAAACAAGCAAGACAGAATTACTTAATTTGTGGCATCAGGTATTAGAGAAAAACGAAATCAGCATTCGGGAAAATGCCAAAGTTGAGTCTATTTCAAAAGAGAATGGATTTTTCAAAATAGAAACATTAGATGGTCAACAGATCACTACAGCTAATATTTTACTTTCAATTGGGCGAAGGGGAACTCCTCGAAAATTGAATGTTCCGGGTGAAAACACTGAAAAGGTAGCTTATCGTCTTTTGGAACCTGAAGATATCAAAGATAAAGACATATTGGTTGTTGGTGGTGGCGATTCTGCTGTTGAATCAGCACTTTTATTGGCAGATCAAAACAGGGTAACTCTTTCGTATAGAAATGACACATTTAGCAGGATAAAGCCTAAAAACAGAGACCTAATAAAAGCTGCTATTGAGAACAATAAGCTTGATGTTCAATTTAAAACCAATTTAAAAGGCATTGAAAAATCTGAAATTGTACTTGCTTCAGACGATTCAGAAAAGCTTATTAAAAATGACCTGATCTATATTTTTGCCGGAGGTGAATTGCCAACAGAGTTTTTGAAAAAAGCAGGAATAACGATCACTAAAAAATTCGGAGAGGCCCTGTTAAAGCACGAAAAAAATTAATGAAACATTTCCATTTATATAGCTTGTTATTGCTCCTTTTTGTAGGGTGTAAAATGTCAACACCTATATCCCCGGGAGAACTGGCAGAAGCTCATGCCCACCTGGAAGGAACCGGAAATTGTACAGAATGTCACACCATGGGGAAAAGGGTTTCAAACAACAAATGTCTTGACTGCCATAAAGATATTAACCAACGCATTGAGCAAAAGTCTGGTTATCATGCTTCAAAAGAGGTTACCAGTGAAAAGTGCATTAAATGTCATAGCGACCATCATGGGAAAAACTTTCAAATCATCAAGTTTGATGAAGAGAAATTTGACCACAGTTTAACTGGATATAAGCTGGAAGGTGCTCATGCAAAGAACAAATGTGTCGACTGTCATAAAAAAGAATTTGTTATTGAAGAAAAGGTAAAAGAAAAGAAGAGGAAAACATTTATGGGCTTGGGTCAGGGCTGTCTTGTGTGCCATGACGATTTCCATCAAAAAACACTAGTAGATAATTGTTTGGAATGCCATGTATTTGACGAGTTTACATCAGCTAAAAATTTCAAACACGATCAAACCGAGTTCACTCTTATTGGAAAGCACATTGATGTTGAATGTGTAAAGTGTCACGCTCTTGAAAAACGAAATGGCAAAGATTTTCAAGTATTTTCGGGAGTGGAGTTTGGAAATTGCACCAATTGCCATAAAGATCAACACGATAATAAATTTGGTCAGGATTGTAAGAAATGCCACACAGAAGAGTCTTTTCACATGATTAAAGGGGAGAATGATTTTGATCATAGCAAAACAAATTTTGCTTTACAAGGCAAGCATTTGCATGTTGATTGCAAAACATGCCACAAGGGAGCGTATACCAATCCGTTAAGACACAATTATTGTAAAGATTGCCATGCCGATGAGCATAAAGGACAGTTGGTGAAAAATGGAAAATCACCTGATTGTATAGACTGTCATCGTTTGGATGGCTTTCAGACAACTTACTACACCCAAGATCAACATAACAAATCAATTTTCCCTTTAAAAGGTGCGCATATAGCAACTCCTTGTCTAGAATGTCATAAAAAAGGGAAAGACTGGAGTTTCAGAAATATTGGAAAAAGTTGTGTGGACTGTCACGACAATATTCATAAAACCTACATAAGTGAAAAATATTATCCTAAACAGACCTGCACCTCTTGTCACAATGAAAACATGTGGAAAGCAGTAGCCTTTGACCATACGAAAACAGAATTTGATCTTTTAGGAGCACATAAAAATCAAAGCTGCAGGGCATGTCATTTTAAGTCTTCTGGTGGAGGAAATTATAATCAACAATTTTCATCATTGTCTACGAATTGTGATCAATGCCACACAGATGTTCATTACAAACAATTTGATAAAAATGATATTACTGATTGTGCCCGTTGTCATGGCTTTGTTAATTGGCAAGCCGGAAAATTTAATCACGATAATACGGCCTTTAAGCTAGACGGGAAACACATAAATGTATCTTGTGCTAAGTGTCATAAAGATGTTCAGAATGGATCGAATACGTATACATTATATAAAATAAAGGATTACAGATGCGAAGATTGTCATTAATTACGCTAATATCAGTATTGGTAATGGTTGTTTTAATTCTAGGATTCAAAACCGAAGAACCAACTCATGGAGAGAACTTTAAAATCAGTTGTACGGTTTGTCATAGCCCTGGTGGGTGGAAGCTGGATAAGGAAATCTATTCCTTTGACCACAACACAACAGCATTGCCATTGGAAGGGCAGCATGTTGAAACTGATTGCAAGCTCTGCCATCCAACCCTGATTTTTGGCGAGGCTGGCGAGGACTGTATGGATTGCCATACAGACATGCATAATGCAAGCCTCGGAACTGATTGTGAAAGATGCCACAGTCCTTTTTCATGGATTGTTAGCAATATTTCTGAAATACACTATCAAAGCCGATTTCCTTTAATGGGAGCCCATGCACTTGCCGATTGTTATGATTGTCATAAATCAGCCTCTTTATTGGATTTTGAGCCATTGGGAATTGAATGTATGGATTGTCATCAACAGGATTATTATTCAACTTCTGAACCGAACCATACTACTGCAGGATTTTCAACTGAATGTTCAGAATGCCATCGAATTGGTGCTTTTGAATGGGGTTCTTCAGGTTTTAATCATGTGTTCTTTCCTTTAACTCAGGGGCACAATTTGCAAGATTGTAATTTGTGTCATGTGGCGGGCAATTATTCAAATATTTCAACCGATTGTTTTAGTTGTCACGAGTCTGATTTTAATGCAACCAACAATCCCAACCACTCAGGATCGGGTTTTAGTACTGATTGCTCACAATGCCATACGACAAATCCCGGATGGAAGCCGGCAACATTTGATCATGATAACAAATATTTTCCAATTTTTAGCGGCAAACATAATGGAGAGTGGAACAGCTGTGTCGACTGCCATACAAATACATCAAATTATCAGGTTTATACCTGCATTGATTGTCATGATCATAATAAATCGGAAATGGATAAAGAGCATGACGAAGAACCTGACTACCTATATAACAGCATAGCCTGTTTTGACTGTCACCCCAGAGGAACTGCCGATTAAGTTTGAAAAAGAATATTATGAAAATTATATTTTCAAGCATTTTATTTCTCCTGTTTTTTTTAGCCGTAAAAGGCCAGAACAAAATAGAATATATAGAAGGGCGCGTTTCCTATATAAGCTCACAGAATGTGTATGTAAAATTCAAAACAACGGATGGAATTTTAGTTGGAGACACTCTTTTTAAAAAAGAAGATCAAATCTTTAAAGCTGTTCTTAAAGTTAATAGTATATCCTCGATTTCATGTGTAGGAGAGTATCTGTTTTCAGGCCAATTGAATATTTCGGATTTGTTATATGCAAAAATATCCATCAAAAAAGAAGAGACCAAACCCCCTGCTGATGTAGTAGGAGACACTATTCTGGCAATTGAATCAAAAAACATACAATCAACAGATGAAAAAAGAAAGCCCAAAAGCAAAATATTGGGTCATGTGAGTGCAGCTTCCTATTCAAGTTTTTCGAGTGAGAATAATTCTGGTTTTATGCGCATGAGATATAGCCTTGCCCTCAAGAAAATGAATATTTCCAAAAGTAAACTATCAGCCGAAACCTATATCAATTTCAGTCATAAAACAGCTGAGTGGAACGAAATTAAAGACAACATTTACAATGGTTTGAAAATTTACAATTTAAACTTACGCTATGATTTTTCAAAAGAAAGCTATTTGCTAATTGGACGAAAAATCAATTCTGAATTATCGAATGTTGGCGCTATTGATGGTCTCCAAATGCAAAAGAATTTTAAAGCTGTTAATGTCGGTGGTTTTATCGGATCCCGTCCTGATTATTCAGACTATAGCTTTAATTTCAATATGATGCAATATGGTGCTTATCTGGCCTGGAAAATAGACAAACCAAAGAATACAATCCGAAACACTTTTGCATTTATTGAGCAACGGAATAATAAAGAAATCGATCGCAGATTTGCCTATCTGCAACATAGAAGTAACTTTAAAAAGTTATACGTTTTTGGCTCATTAGAAGCAGACTTGTACAAAATGCTTAACGGAGAGTCACAAAACACGGTGAGCCTCACGAGTTTTTATTTTAGAACGCGATATCGTTTTACACCAAAACTAAGCCTGTCGGCATCTTATGATGCACGAAAAAACGTGTTGTATTACGAAACATTCAAAAACCTACTCGACAGCATTATTGACTCTGAAGTGCGCCAAGGTTATCGATTAAGGCTGTATTACAGGCCAAGCCAAAAGCTTTCCATGGGTTTCAGCGGGGGTTATCGTTTTCGAAAAACAGATCCACAGCCAGCTTATAATCTGATTGCATTTTTTAATTATTACAAACTTCCACTGTGGGATTTAAACGCCAGTCTAACAGCCACCTATTTGCAAACCACATATATGAGTGCAGGCATTTATGCATTGCGACTTCAAAAAAGCCTTGCAAGCGACAAGCTGTTTTTGGCACTCAACTATCGCTACCTGAATGGTTTGTATAATCGTTATGAACAAAAATTAATTCAAAACTATGTTGAACTTAGCATAGACTGGAAAGTTTATCAAAAGATGTATTTCTCATTGAATTATGAATTAGGAATTAATACCACCTACAACGAGAATCGTGTCTATTTCCGTTTGTCCAAAAAGTTTTGATACTGCAGAATTACTTATTGTAATCCTTATTTTTTTGTTCCTGTTATGGTAACCGTTCCATCAACAGGATCTGCAACTCCCGGAATTATTTCAGAATAAGTACCAGTACCCGTTAATGCATCGTCTGTGATGGTTAGCGTCACAGAAAGTGTTACCGTATTGGTATTGCCACCAACGACCACTGGAAACACAAACGCATCAACAATTAGCTTGTCTCCATCAACATCTCCTGTCAGGTTTATTACATGCACTTCAGCAGCACCACCAATATCGATAGTGGTTATAGTGGCCGTAAATGTTGTTCCCTCAACATTAATGTTTGCCGTAGCAGTTACGTCAAATTGACCACCAGAGTTTACAACTGCAGTTATATCCCAGTCACCAGTGGGATTCGTGATTGTTTTGGTGCAATTATTTAAGAAGATTGAAGAAAAGACAAGCAGCGAAAGAAATAATAAAGATTTTTTCATGTGTCTGTTTTTAGTTCTCACATCAAAACTACTTAAATGTAAACAAAATCCCTAAGCCAAATGTCCAAATTAAGCATCTTTAAGCCTAACTCGCGCAGACTTATGTATTTTTGCATGACAAAACAGATCAAATGAAGTCTTTTAGAAAAGAACTTTGGTTCGACATTAAAGCAAGAAGAGAGTTAATAAGCATTACCCATTATGCACAGCAATGTATTGATGAAAGTGGCGTACAAGAAGGCTTGATATTAATTAATGCCATGCATATTACAGCCAGTGTTTTTATTAATGATGACGAAGGAGGCTTGCATCAGGATTTTGAGGTTTGGCTCGAAAAACTTGCACCTGAAATGCCCTATTCTCAGTACAAACACAATACGTATGAGGACAATGCAGATGCACATCTGAAAAGGACAATAATGGGTCGCGAAGTTGTTGTGGCCATAACCAATGGTAAGCTAGATTTTGGCCCATGGGAGCAAATATTTTACGGTGAATTTGATGGCAAAAGAAGAAAACGGGTTTTGGTTAAAATAATAGGCGAATGATGAAAGTGATAAAAGGTAAATGGTTATTTGTTTTTGTATTCGTTTACACTGTTTCGAGTGCCCAGGAAACAAAAACAGGAATATGGAAACATGTTGATCCGGGTGTGAATATTGGTTTGAATTATTCAAAATTTAAAACCGATTCTTTTAACATGGAATATGGAAGCATGCCATTAATTGGCCTCTATGCTAAAAAGGATTTGGCACCCCGCTTTGATACACGTTTAGGGTTTAATTTCTCCATGCGGAACTCAAAAGTAAGCAGCCCATATGTCAAGTATAAATACAAATATTTGGACACAGAAATTGATCTGGGATATCGATTAATTGATCCCGTGAGGCTTGAACTTGGTGTTCAGGCAGAATTCATTTTAGAAGCTCTTTTTCAAGAAGGCTCAAACCCCAACAACTCTTACATTCTTCCAGTAGAAAAATTCAAAAAAGAGTTTGAGGTTTTTGCCGGTTTGCATGTTGATGTTCAAAATGATATTTCTCTTGGTTTTCGCTATTATTATCCATTAAATGATGTGAGTTTTTCCAATTTGCAGTTTTTGCTCAGTATTCCTATACGTCAAAATCCATTCGAGAAAAGGGTCAATAAAGAGGAGCAATTGGCTGACAAACAAATTGTAGAACTGCATGAAGGAGCATTATTGGTTAGGCTAAAAACCTATCAGCAAATAATTCAAAGTCTGAAAAAGGACGGTAGACATAGCGAGGCTGAAAGCATGGAATATAAACGAGACGAAGAGAACAGAGAAATAATGGCTTCGTTCAAAAAATACTATACATTTTCGCCTGTATACTTCTTTTATAGCTACGATTCTGAAAAGGTTCGGGCTGGTTTACTTGAAAATATTTTCCTCAACGAAAGTTTTCAAGTCGACTCATCAATAAGTTGCGAGAGCAAGAATATTTATCTCGCAGAAATTGCCTCCCTTCAAGCCGATGATGTTGGAAAAACTTCCACTGGTATTGAGTCTTTACTTATTTTAGACAATCAATTCGTTCAGCTAAAACGGCCATTTCCGTTTTATGTAAAAAGGGATGAATTTTTTCTGGGAAGCCGTACTATACCGGAAATGGTGGGTATAATGAATTTCAATTTACACGAGTACCTTAAGGGAACCATAAGTGAATAGTAGCCCTCAAAATAATAAGGAATCAGGAAATGCAAGTTCAAAATTCCAGACAGCTAATGTGATTTTGGTTGCCTTTAGCCATTTGCTTCATGATATTTTCAACTCGTTTTTAGCGCCCATTGTACCATTGCTTATTACAAAATTTGACCTTAGCTATGCAAAGGTTGGATTGTTGGGCTCGTTGCAATCAATTCCCGCCTTATTAAACCCAATAATTGGGTCTTTTGCAGATAAAATTAAAATGAGGTATATCGTGATTGTAACACCGGCAATCACAGCCAGCGCTATGAGTCTTATTGGCTTAGCCCCATCTTATAACTTATTAGTTGTTTTGATTTTAACAGCTGGTTTGAGCTCAACATTCTACCATATTCCTACCCCTGTGATGATGAAAAAAGTTTCTGGAGATCGGGTAGGAAAAGGCATGAGCTATTATATGATCGGAGGAGAGCTTGCAAGAACATTAGGCCCAATGGTAATTGTTGGAGCGGTTTCATTATGGGGTTTGGAAGGAACTTACAGGCTATTACCTTTTGGAATTCTATCGTCAATATTTTTGTATTTCAGACTTGGAAAAATAAAAATCTCTCAGGACATTGGACGTGAAAAACAAACGGGTGTATTTAAAACACTTCGACCTTTGGTTCCATTCTTTATCATGCTAGCAGGTTATATGACCTGTCGGGGTGCAATGAAAACGGCACTTACGCTCTTTTTACCAACCTTTATTACGGTAAAGGGAGGTAGTTTATGGTTAAGCGGTGCAGCTCTGATGATATTGCAGGCAGGAAGTGTTTTTGGAACTTATTTTTCAGGCACATTTTCTGATAAAATTGGAAGAAAAACAACCTTGTTAATCATTGCTCTAATCAGCCCGGTGCTGATGTGGCTATTTATATGGTTTGAACACAAGCTAATTATGTTTGCCTTATTGACATTAATTGGCTTCTTTCATTTTGCAACAACACCTGTGTTATTGGCTATGGTGCAAGATATTCCCGGCAAACGGCCAGCATTCCTGAATAGCATTTTTATGGCCATTTCTTTTGGAATTGCAGCATCAGCAGCCTTTTTTGTTGGTTTATTAGCAGATAGTATTGGCCTTGAAAACACCTATCGATTTACTGCTTATTTAGCATTGGGGGGAATACCTTTTGTGTTTTTTCTGAAAATACCTAAAAAAATAAGCGGACAAAAGGTTTCCTAAAAAACGCTTATTTTCGTTTTAAATAATAAAGTCTTTGTTCATGAAGAGATTCCTTCCTGTTATATTTCTGATATTGATTACGAACTCAATATCAGCACAAAATGTAAGCAAAAAACCACTTGATCACAGCGTATATAAAAGCTGGGAAAATGTTACCAAGAGTACTATCTCAAATAACGGAGTCTTCGTCTCCTGGGAGGTGAATCCTCAAAAAGGTGATGGAAACTTGTTTTTATATCACATTTCAACAGACAGAACACTTGTTTTTCCCAGAGGAAAGGCGGCTAAATTTGCCTATGCAAATGATTTTTTTGCCTTCAGCATCAAACCCCAAACGGATACTTTACGGCAAATGAAATTTGATAAAGTGAAAAAGGAAAAGTTGCCAAAGGATTCATTAGGTATTTTTCTGTTTGGAAAAGATAGCTTAATTAAAATTGCCGATGTTAAATCATTCAAAATAGCTGAAGAAGGCCCCTCAAGAATTGCATATTTACTAGAAAAACAAATTCCTGAAGAAGTAAAATCTATAAAGGCAGATAGCCTTGTAAGCAAAGAAGAAAAGGACTCGCTAAAGAAAGTAAACAAGAAACTTAAAAAACAGCTAAATACCCACCTTCACATTCTAAATCCTATTTCAGGCGAAGAAGTTGTTTTTGAAAATGTGTCTGAATATTCTATATCAAAAAACGGAGAATTATTTGTAATAAAATCAGTCATTAAGGACTCTCTGGATTCAACATCTATTTGGGTGTTTAACCCACTTACGCTTGAAAGAAAGGAGCTTTTCCGGACAACAGGAGAGATGAAAAATTTTGGAATTAATGAGGTTGGAACACAG
>Ga0209045_1002337_pt1 | contig 14217 bp, 7 predicted proteins | sample SaaInlLV_10m_DNA_4_FD_184664 | JGI IMG/M metagenome (GOLD analysis project Ga0209045, IMG submission 184664) | Marine microbial communities from expanding oxygen minimum zones in the Saanich Inlet - Saanich Inlet SI072_LV_200m_DNA (SPAdes) (version 2) | ecosystem: Environmental > Aquatic > Marine...
GCCTACGGCTTACCGATCCCTGGCGCGGGAGCATTCCGGCCTCCTCGGTACGTACGTCTGTACGCACCAAGGTGCCCGAAACACTTCCACATCCAGGCATCAGCAAGGGGTGGGCCCGCTATTCACGCCCGCCGCCACTAGAGCTTGTATTTTCTCGCTCCAAAAGTCAAATATGGTGACTGGCTTTACCTGCCCAGGGGGATGGCGCCCAGCAACGTGTACAGCACGAGACGCGCAAGTCCCCCTCTGGACTTCTTGGCAAACGAGACTGACGGGAGACACCGTGCCATGGCCTATCGACTCAAAGCGCCATTCAAGAAATCGAAGAACTTCAAGATCTGGGTCAAGGACCTGGTAGCACTTATGACCCCTCCCGGCGACAAGGTGGAAAACGAGTGGAACGACAACCCCATCGGCCCCGTACAGCTGAGTACGAAGATCATGCCTTTCACCGGCAAACGCTACAAACATCGCACCAACGGCTGGCACGTCTGCAAGGAGTTCCACGATGATTGTGTTCAGCGCACTGCGTGTAAGCTGTATCCCACCATTCGCGGACCAGTAAACCCTGGCCCGAACGCGAGGTTGACGAAGCACAATGTGCAGCAGATGCTGGCGGCCTTCGGCGGAGATACTGAGCTGTTGTTCGCAGCGTCCATGGCCGCGAACCAGCTGGTTTCTACCTCGTTGGTACGAGGGCTCTGCGGTCAGTTGAACGGTGGGGCGGACTTCTCCAAGTGTGTCATAAAGTACAATGGTGCCCCGCTGATGGTGATGGGAGACATGAGTGGGACGGCCCCCGTCCCTGGCGCAGACGTACGCATCTCTGTCGGCTCGGGGGGCAGGGCAGAGATCGATTGCTACTCCGTTTGGCCTCACGCCCGGAACACGTTTGGAATGACCAGCACAGGGGTGACGGTTACCGTTGGCGACCTCGGAGTTGACACTGTCACATTCCACGCACACCTGGTTCTGAAGTCAACAAGGACCGCGGTTTCCGTGAACCGCCGGCCAAGCTACGTACGGGTACATTTCAGGAAGTTCGGCACGTCGGGAAGCATCTTCTCTTCCAGTGCCTCTCCTGAAGACTTGGATGACCTGATCGAGGTCATTGACATCTGACTGCGGCGCCTCAAGCAGTCGCTTGATCTACTCCAGATCAGCGGCCCTGCCCAACCGCAGGAAGACGCCCCCCCCGGAATGAAGTGAGATGGGGATGGTCGTGGTTCCCGCCTTGCGTGTGACCGGGACCTGAGGTCTGGCATCACACGACAGGTCAAGCACAGTGGGATGGTTGCCCCGGACAGTGATGGTGCCATCGGTCCCGGATTTGGCATCCAAATTGGTCACAAAGAGGAACAGCTGGCCGGTAGCGTTTTGGCGCGGCACGACCTCGATGCTCTCGAGGTCGGTTGCCACAAGGGGAACGGGGATCTGTTCACGGCACAGGTTTGCCACGATCTCCTGCTGAGAGTGGACGTCGAGCGCCTGGCCGAGTATGGCTACACCACCGTCGCCACAGGTTACAGGGGATGGGGGTGAGTTCCGCTTGCCTACCTGGGTGGCGCAGACCCACGTTGAGTTGGCTCGGTCATAGCGCCACCCTGTGTTGCCCCGGATTGCCTTGAGCACGTGGCCAGTGGGTGCCCCAAACTGGTCGTAGAGCCCAAACGGGCCGGAGGAGATGAGCAGGCCTCCGGCCTTGATCCACTCCAGAATCTCGATCTGAACACGGTCGGGCACGTTGATTGCCCACGGAGCGATGACGACGCGAATTCTCTCCAGGCAACCTGCATCCTCCACGATGTGCTCCTCCGGCAGGATCACCGGTACGCACTTCTTTCTCAGTAAGTACTTGGCTATGGCCGTGCCCTCGCGCTTGGAGCGACCATCGGGGGCGGCGACCAGAGTTGCCACCGTGGGCCGAAGCAGGGCGATGTCGGCGGGGCCGAGCTCGGTTCCGTAAAGCACCTCTTTGAACTGGTTGACCTTTCGTTCGACTGTGGGGATGATTCCCGTGCTGTAGCGCGGAATGGCCAGGTCGGCCTCGATGTTCAGCATTGAGTTGTTCCAGTTTCGAGCTGAGTCATGGGCCCACTCGGATTCCAGGTTGAAGAGGGAGATCCCGCGTTTCCCCCAGGCGACCTGGCGCCAGAGATTGCGCTCGAGTGCGGCTCGCATGACCGGCTCCGGTGTTCCCTTCTTCTCCCATTGACTCCAGATGAACTCATCCTCCCAGTGGGGGTGGCGTGAGCGACGGTTCATGCAGACCGCGTACAGGCTCTCAACGGCAGGACGGTCTCCCGGCCAGTCGTGTGTACCGTAGAATCCCCACGGTGCATCCTCAGCCATAACTCGGAGGTCCACGGCGGCGTCCTTGCGCTGCATGGGGCTGGAGACGAACTGGGAAATCACCGCCTTGTTGGGGTCTCCGCGACGGAAGGCTTCGAGGCACATGCGGAACCAGTCTGCGTGGCTGTCAGCCCGGAAGCGTTGGAAGTCATGCAGCCGGCCACAATCCACGGGTGTGGTGCTGTTGGTTGGGACGGGTGATGTGAGTTCGGTCGGCGGCTCGATGTCTTCGAAACGAGGGTATTGCGTACGCCAGCGGCGATTGAGTTCGTCAAGACCGCCGTGTTGCTCCTCCAACCAGATCCGCCACGCCGTCTGGGCTTCCGGGCTGTAGCCCCCGACACCGTCTGGCTTGAACTCGTAGCCATGCACATGCTGCTGGATGGTGAGGGCGGGTTCATTGGTCATTTCGTAGCTCAGGAGGGCGGGGCTTCCGGCGTAGAGCCTCGCGACCTTCTCGGAGAACGCTGCAGCCAGACGGCGGACGTCCGGGTGCCAGATGTTGACCGTGTTGTGGCAGTTTCCCCGGAGCGACCACCCACCCTCGGCGTTGTGCAGGTAGAACGGTTCCAGGTTCCCCAGTGCTCTTGCAGCGGTTGCGGCCGGATCAAAGGTGATGTCGCACGGATAGCCGTTTTGCCTACTCACGTCGAGGGTCGAGGCCAGACCGTCTGTCACGGGGTTCCCGTCCGCATCGCAGCGAACGCCCCACCAACCGCTAATGAGCCGGAATCCGAATGGTCTCAAGAGGTCCCAATTCCCCTCGCCCCGGAAGAAATATGGCCGAGTGAAGCACGGAAATATCAGGAACTCCCGGGCAAGCTCTTGGGTACCCATGTTGGGGGGCAGTGGATCGGGGCTCCATTCATCGAACAGGCCATCTGTCGCGTAGCCGAGGGCTGTCCACGTTGACCTGAGAGCTTCCTCTGCGGTGTCGGCCTGACGTCTGAGCATGGTGTAGTCAATGGTGCTGAATCGGGGCACGATATGACCGGAATCGAGGAGCGCGCTCACCGTGTCGGCCTCCTCCCACGCATTCATGAGCTGGTCTCCGCCCTTCTGATTTCCCGCATTTCCCGAATAGGTCACCAGTCGGGCGGCCTGTGCCAGGACGTCCCGGAGTCGGGCTTCCCGGATGATGGCCCGGGTGTAGGCGACTGCCTCCGGCCCGGAATGGGCCTTCAGCCGTTCGCGTATGGGGCCCGGCTTGTATGGGGTCGGTTCACTTCCTTCCTCAAGCTGAACATCGTCCCACTCTACCGTTCCACCGTTGCAGATGAGGTGAGCCCGAAGACCGGTGGCGTCTTCCGGGACTGTGAAGGTCTTGCTGAACCGAGTGAACCGGGGGACGCGGGAAGGGATTGGGGTGGCTTCTTCGATCGCGTAGCTGATAGTCTTCCCCAAGCCGTCCAGTCCCCAGCCGGCCAGCTTGACGTCTCGACCATCGGTGACGCGGACATAAGCGCTTAGGGTCACCCTCTGCCCTGGTACGGACGGAACGGTCTCCGAGAAGAGGTTTGCGCCGCGGTCGCCGGTGTTTCGCACCGAGAATGCGTGGCTGTCGTTGAGGCCATTGCCCTCGCTGATGCCCCCTTTTGAGCGCCCGGGGTCCTGATGCCACAGAATCCAGCTATCCGTGCCGGTCTCAAAGCCCGAGTTGGGCAGTTGGTTGGAGGCAGTGGATGGAAGGGGATGGGTATAGGTCGTTGTGTCTCGGCCAAGCTCCAGTTGGATGGCGTCCCAGTCGGTTGTGCCTGAATCGACTGACAGGAGGATCCTGGCTGCTCTGCACTCGGCCGGCGTGCGCACAATGTGTTTGAATCGGGCCCAGGCGTGTTGATCTCGAGGCAGTTCGAGATAAGCAGGCAGCTCGTAGCCAAGATCCTCGTCGCGTTCGGTCAGCAGGCAGTCGTCCCACCAGACATCTCCGCCATTGCAGACGAGGTGTGCTTTCAGGTCGGCGCTTCCTTCCGGCGCGACGATCGTGGTGCTGAAGAGGCGGTATTCGGGCACGTCGTCAGGGACCGAGATCGTCCCCCCGACGGCATAGCTGAGCGTCTTCCCATCGGCATCTCGAGCCCAGACGGCGATTCCTACTCCTTGAGCGCGCTGCGTCTTGGCATAGATGAGAAGCGAGTAGGTCCTGCCGGGAGTGCACGGGACTGGATCGGAGTGGAGATTGGCACCGTGCGTTCCCGGGTTCGTCACTTGGAACGCTTGTCCGTCGTTCCGGCCTAAAGGGGTGATCTGGCCTGAGGACACGCCCGGGGCACCGTGCCAAAGCGTCCAACCGGCAGTGCCGTCCTCGAAACCGGTGTTGGGGAGCATGCTGGCGTGCCCGGCTGTCGCCGTGATTGGGCTCCATGGTTCCGGTCCGCCTTTCTTCCCTTGCACCCAGAGTCCCAGACGGGCGCCCGAGGCGCGATCTGTACGGGCATAGGCTGAGAGAGTGTAGTCAGTGTCGCCGTTGAGAGGGATGGCTTGGGAGTAGAGAATGGCTCGGCTGTTTCTGGACAGAACGGATGCGCCCCTCGCACCGTGGCGACCTTCGAGAGCCTGTGTGAGTGTAGCCGGTGGCGTACCAGGTTCCGACCACAGTTGCCAGCCGCTCAGGTCCGGCTCAAGACTCGGGTTGGGGGCCAGGTTTTGAGCGGCGTGCAGAACGGGCACGGAGAGTAACAGGGCCCCCGCGAGGCCGAACCATGTCTGCCTGCCTGCAGCTCCAGATTGAGGGGCAGTGTCATTCAGCATGGGCGTTCCTCCTGTGTGGGGCTGAGAGCACGGCGGTCGGAGGCGACACGCCCTCCAGCAAGGCAGGTCCGGCGCCTTCTGAAGGGGCGATGCTTGTCCCGCCATAGCCGGATGGCGACGGGGGATCCACAGCGACCGTGCTTTTTCGACGGCTCCCAGGCAACGGCAAGCCACGCCCTCAACCAAGCCTGCGGAACCGGGGCGTGCTGTCAGTAGTGCAGCACGACCATCTGGTGGCAGGTAAACGCATCCAGAGCGATTCTGATCGCGCCATCAGCCTGCTCGAACGCGAGATTCTCGCCTTGCGGTTCGAGGGTGACCTTTGTGACCGCTTCGGGGACCGAGACACTGACCTGCACATCGTGCAGCGGCAACAGTTCTTCCACAACCTCGATTGGTTTGGTGCTGCGGACGGTGCCTCCGTGCATCTCCATGCTTCCGCCGCGCAGGATCGTGTTGGCGTACAGCAGATGCAGGACGTAGCGGGTCTCGGCGTCTTGGCGATTAAGGTGCAGACGGGCCGTTCCCGGCAGGTTGGAGGAGACGGTCAGATCATTGGCCAGGAACGTCCGGATGGCGTTTGTCGCATAGTGACGGTAGGCCACCGCACCGTAGGCCCTGTAGAGTGAGAACACCGGATGGGCCAGATAGAGGATGTTGCCATTGATCACACCGCAATCGAAGCCGCTTGCTTCGGGCTTGTTCGGGGCGTGCTGGTGGGAGCAGAAGTGCTTGTAGTTGCGATTGAAGTAGGGGTCGCTGACTTGCCCGAGGGACTGGCCGGTTGTGGCCTTGATGCGACAGGAGTTCATATACATGACGAGGGGCGACCCCACAAAGTCGGGCCGCACGCCCTCGATGGCTTCCACGTAGTCCGGTTGGCAGTCACTGATGCCGTGGAAGTCGGCTCCGATGTCCCACAGGAACGCGTCCCCGGTTTCGTTCAGGCCGCTGGTGCCGGTCAGGATCAGTTTGCTGCCCTGGGCGAGGTAGGCGTCGATCTTTGCTTTGAGTTCGGGGTTGACCCTGATGTCATCGGGGAGGAGGAGGGCCTTACGGCCGCTGAAGTCCATGCTTTCGTCGAGGATATCGAAGAGCACGTGGCCTTCGAGGAGGATCCGACCTGCTCCGGTGTCCGGGGCGTTGTCGCGGTGCCCGCCGGTGCCGCGGTTGACGGCTGCGGAGGCGAGGAGCCCGATATCCGTGATCGGGGTTACACCATCGCACCACGCTTCTTTTTCTGCAACTTCACGGTATGCCGCACCAATGACATCGTAGGTGGTGTCATCCAGCTTACCCAGCGGGTGAAGCTGGTCGCCGACGCTGCACTTGGCGCCCACGGCAATCATGGCCGCGCATTCGTAGCGCAGGGCGTTGGGGTGTTTGAATCCCCCGAACTCGCCCCAGGTCGTGTGGAACTTCCCGGTCATGCCCATGACATCGTGGGGCAGATTGGTGCAGTACTTCGCTGACATGGGGAAGTGGTCGTAGCCCCAGCCACCGGTTGGCAATGACTCGAGCTCCAGGTGACTGAAGTACTCAAGGATATCTGTGTCGCCCTGGGTGATGTGCCCGCTGTTATGGAAGACGGGCATGTCGGGGTCGTTGACCTTCGCCGCTGCGGTCGTGCGCTGGTAGTATTTGAGGAGCAGGTTCTTGCTGTGCTGTGCCCGGTCTTCCGGGTTGAGCGGATCCAGTCCCTGGGCTTCCATGGTCTCAAGGCAGGTATGGCAAACGCAAGGCGGCTGCGAAATGATGTCCAGGAAGATCCCGCTGCAGTCCGGGAACAGTGTGACGACTTCCGTGATCTGTTTGCACAGGAAATCGAGGTAGGGCGTGTTGAAGCACATGCGGAAGAATCCGGGGGCGATGTTCGATGGGGCCCACCCGGTGAGATTGCCGTTGGGGCCGGCCTGGCGCCATTCCGGGTGTTTCACCGCCGCCATATTGTTGACGCCGGCGGTCAGGTAGATAGGGACATTGACGTCGATCTCTTTGCAGGCGTCAAACTGTTCCCGGAGGAGGTCCGTGGTCAGGTGGGGGTGCTTCTCGCCGACCGCTGTCTCGTAGTAAGCCCAGCCGTGGTGACAGGTCGCGAAACAGGTCACCGAGTTCACGTTTGCTTTCTTCAGGGTTGCTTGCCAGTGGGCCTTGTCAAAACGTTCGCCGATTCCCTCGATCTGTTCGGACGTGTGGAAATCGAGGTGGATCTGGCGGAAGCGAAGGTGGTGCATCGGGCATTACTCCTGGAGATTTGAGGACTGCAGTCAGGATTGAGACGTCAGAAGCCAGGGCCCTGCGTGGAGTCCTGGGGGCTTTCAGCCTGGAATGTAGCCCCGCGGGGGAAGGGAGTCACGTGATCGGCAAGGTCTGTTGCAGTCGATGTATTTGCCGACTTGATATTCGGCTGGGCTGAGGCACGGTTGAGTGCATAGATGGCTCTGCAACCGCCGCCGCGTGGCTCAACAGGAGGAAGACGATGGGCACTGGGAAATCACCCAACGAGAAGCTGAATTTGGCGATCATCGGCACAGGTGGGCGTGGGCGTGCAAACATGCAGTCCACGGCCGGCGAGAACATCGTGGCTCTGTGCGATGTCAATGAGGATGAACTGGCTCAGGCGGCGGCGCAGTTCCCGAACGCGAAGACTTATGTTGACTGGCGCGAGTGCATCGACCAGCCGGACCTGGACGGTGTGGTGTGCTCGACCATCGACCACACGCACGCCATGGTCAACGTTTGGGCTCTGAACCGGGATCTGCATGTATTTGGTGAGAAGCCCCTGGCCAATTCTGTCTATGACGCCCGTGTGGTGCGCCAGAAGTACCTGGAGAAGAAAGACCGCCTGGTAACTCAGATGTGTGTCCAGCGCCATACCATCCCCAACATGGCTCGAGTTTCCGAACTGATCCATGACGGCGCGATTGGGACCCCGCGTGAAGTCCACCTTTGGTGCGGTCGATTGCCGGAAACCAGCGACTACCTGCCTGACCAGGGAGCCCCTCCCTCCAACATCCACTGGGATCTCTGGCTGGGGCCGACTCCCTATCATCCCTACAACGAAACCTATGTGAAGCCCCGCGAGCGTGGAAGCCGATGTCTGACCTGGAACATCTATTGGGACTTCGGCAGCGGTCAACTCGGGGATATGGGGAGCCACATCATGGACATCGCTTGGTGGGCCCTGGACTTGGGCAGCCCCGTCAGCGTGACGTGTGAAGGCGCTGATTACCACTCGGCCAGTGTTCCGAGTTGGGTTGTGGCAGAGTGGGAGCATCCGGCGAACGATTGGCGTCCGGAGATCAAGGTGTGCTGGTATGACGGCGGGAAGATGCCCGAACTCCCCGGAGCCATCAATGGCGCGGGAATGAACTTCGGGGCGTATTTCAAAGGCGACGAGGGATCTCTGGTTTGCGATTTCAATAACCGCTACCTGATCCCAAAGGGTGACCTGACGTACTATGCGCCGCGAACGCCGGATAGCGTGATCCCTGATTCGCCGGGGCACGCGGAGGAGTGGATCGAAGCCTGCAAGACCGGCGTGCCCACACGCACGGATTTCGATTATTCCGGGACCTTGGTTGAGCAGAACCTCCTGGCGCTCGTCGCGTATCGAGTGGGCAGGAAGTTGACGTATGATCCGGCAACCGGAACGTGTCCGGGGTGCCCGGAGGCGGACCAGTATATCCGTCCCGCGTACCGAGACGGCTGGGTGTTGGATGCCTGAGAAGAGGACCGCTCACGTTGTGCGCGGCTCGGATCAAGCAGGCCGGTTACGGAGAACCGGCACCCCCAGGGGACGGTTGCCTCTTACCGAGCCCTGACCAACGGGATGGGGTTTCTTCGCGCTGGAGCAGGAAGACCGCTTACGTTGTGCGCGGCTCGGACGGAAGGCACGGACGCTGAGGACATCGTCCCTCCAGGGATGGGCCGCTTGGACTGTCTGCGGCCGATAGCATAGATCCACCTTTACAGTGGGAGATGTGGTAAGCGTGAATAGAGCGTTCCAAAAGAGCCTATGGGCCTGTTCATTCTCTGCCTTCTGGGCGGCGATGGGGGCCCCTTCAGCTCAAGCAGCGGCGCGCCCTCTGCGAATCGTCGTCGGCGACTTCCCACCCTATGTGTACGAAGAGGGTGGCAGGGCGGCGGGGTTTGATGTAGACCTCCTCCAGCGTATTCTCGGTCGTCTTGGTTTGGAGGCGGAGTTCAAAGTCTATCCCTGGCCCCGAGCGTGGCTCATGGTCGAGAAGGGGACTGCCGATATCATCCTTGATGTGTCCTTCAAGGATTCGCGTGAGTCTCTTCTCCACTATACGGATGGCCAGCGTAGTGCTTTCCTGAATGGAGGACTGCCGCAGGACCACTTGTGGCTGGCTGATTATGTCCTGTTCACCACCGCGAAGCAGCGGGATGCACCGGCCTTTGAGTCCTACAGCCAACTTACGGAGAGAGGATACAGGATCGGCACCAACAAGGGCTATTCGTACAGCCCTGACTTTCTGGCGGCAGGGCTTGATACAGTGGAGGTGGTCGAGCCGCGGCGGTCATTCGAGGAATTGCTAGCTGGAACGTTCGATTTCTACGCGTTTGAGCGCAGCGTGGGCTTGAGCGTACTTCGGAAGATGGGGCTGACTGACCAGGTACGCCTCTTGCCCGGTGTGCTGTTCACGAAGCCCTATTTCGTGTGCGGGTCCAAGCGGTCGAGCTATCCCGAGCTTCGTACGGTTATGGACGACATCTACCGTGAAATCCGGAAATCCCGCCGCTCTGGTGAATTCCGTGAGCTTCATGCGGCCCACGTTCCCAATCCGTTGCCGGCCCCGGCCGGCCGGAAGCTGCGCTTTGTCTGCGAGGACTGGGAGCCGTTCGAGTACGTCGGAGCGACGGGCCAATTGCTTGGGCTGGATGTCGAAGTCATTGATGTGATCATGAAGCGTCTCCGAGTTCCCTATGAAATCGAGATCTACCCTTGGACTCGAGCCTGGATGATGGCCGAGAAGGGCGCCGCCGATGCCGTTCTCTCCGTGTCCTACAAAGCCACCAGGGAATCCGTGCTTTACTACACCCATGACCAGCGGCGATCTGCAGAGACCGGGAAGCTTCCCGTGGACTACCTTTGGCTGTCCGAGTATGTGTTTTTTGTGAAGACGGCTCGTCGCGGTCAGATGGCCTTCGAGTCGTTCGAGCAGCTGAAGAGGGACAATGTCATGCTGGGGGTGAACAAGGGGTACACTTACTGCCCGGACTTCGTGCCTGAGAAACACCGCACGACGGTCTACTTCAAGACGGAAGACGGTTTCCGTGGGCTACTCAACGGTGACATTGACCTGTACCCGATGGACCGAACGGTTGGTCTGACCGTGCTTCGTCGGATGGGGGTGCGGGAGAGCGTCACGTTCCTGCCCAAGCCTCTCTTCGCAAAACCCTACCTGGCCCCGTTTGTGAAGACCTCCGATTACCCAGACCTCGAGGCCGTCATGTACGCATTCAATCGCGAACTCCGTGGATTGCGGGCGAGCGGTTACTACGACGAATTGTACCGTGGACACGTTGGGCCTGACGATTGACTTGGGTGGAGTACCGCATCACAGAAAGCACTGACTGATGTCCGGGAGCACCAGAAAACGCAGATTGACGACATCGCTGGTCTTTGCTCTCGTGGTGACGATCTTTCTGGTTGGGCTGCTTTCGGGCATCCTCGGGAACCGCTACCTGGGGCAGACTTTGGAGGCCGGCCTCTGCGAACGCAGTGAGAGTCTTGCCGCAGAGCTTGCTGCTGGTCTTGCCCCGGATGTCTGGAATCTCGATAGTGCATCCATCGCTGCGTTCCTTGAACAGCGGAAGATGAACCCCGAGTTGGGGCTCGTCCGAGTGTTGACTGAGTATGGGGATGTGCTGGTCGAATCCCGGTTCCAGGTGGACGAGGATTTGTGCCTATCTCGCCGTGGGATGACCTTCAGGAAGAATGACATCGGCGTGGTGGAGGTGGGGCTGATGCGCCACGGAATTCAGGATGTCCTGGCGGTGGTACAGATGACGTCGGGGGTCATGCTGATTCTGACGACATTGCTGGCGAGTGGGATGGTCTACGTGGTTGTCCGGCGACTCGTGCAGCGTCCGTTGACTGATCTGATGGACGGCGTTCGGCAGCTGAAAGATGGTGACTATGCGATGGCGATTGAGCCGGGGGCTGCGCTCGAACTCGATGCGCTGGCAGCCGAATTCAACGCGATGGCCGAACAGGTGCTGCGCCGAACCTGCTCCCTCGAAGAGGAAGTGAGCAAGCGGACGGAACTGGCGCAGGCTTTGGCCGATCACCAGAACCAGCTCGAGAAGCTGGTTGCCGTGCGAACGGCGTCTCTGCAGGACGCCAACCGCAACCTGTCATGTGAGATTGAGGCCCGCCGCCATGCCCAGGCGGCCATTCTGTCCGCCGCAAGCGACGAGCAACAGCGTATCGGGAGGGATTTGCACGACTCGCTTGGCCAGCAACTGACCGCCATTCAGTTCAGCTGCCGTGCCCTTCAAAAGACGCTTGGGCCGACGGGAGGGGCGGCCTACAAGAGAGTCACCCAGCTGAGCGAGCGACTCAAAGCTGCGATCGGTCAGCTCCGTCGGGTATCACGCGGGCTGGTGCGGGTGGACATGTCACCGGCTGAGATGGTCACCGCGCTGGACCATCTGTGTACGGACGTGGCTGGAACCTATGGCATTGCTTGTGGGTTGCAGATCGCCGGCGACCCGGAGAACCTCGGTCATGCCGCGCCTCAGGTTTACCACATTGCCCAGGAGGCCATACAGAATGCCGTTCGGCACGCGGGAGCGAAGGAGATCAGGGTTACTCTGTCTTGTTCAGATGCGTGTTGTCGTTTGGCGGTCGAGGATGATGGCAGGGGATTGGGCGCGGGTCCGTCGGAGAACGGTGTAGGTCTGAGGACGATGCGTTCCCGGGCCGAGATGGTCGGTGGGTCGCTGCGAGTCTGCGAGAGGGATGGTGGCGGTGTGGAGGTCGTGTGTGAACTGTTGCCGGAGCGGGGCAGGGCACCCGTGGCGCCGTCTCCGGGTGAGTCGGAACACGATGGGGGAGGCAGCGATGGTTAGGGTCTTGGTGGTGGATGACCACACGGCCGTGCTTCACGCGTTGGTGGACATGCTCTCCTTCAGTGTGGGACTGGAGGTGGTGGGCACCGCGGCCAATGCGAACGATGCCGTAGCCCTGCTCGAAGGCGGCACCGCGGTCGATGTCGGGGTGCTCGATATCTCGATGCGTGGCCGTGGAGGGCTCTCTCTTGCGTCTGAGATCAGCACTCGGTGGCCGGCCATCCGCATGCTGATGCTCAGTATGCATTCCGCGGCCGATTACGTGATGCTCACGCGGCGAGCAGGGGCACACGGATACATGAACAAGGAAGACGCTCCCGAAGAGCTTGAGGAAGCCATTCTCACGCTTGCTCGAGGCGGGAACTTCTTCCCCGACTGAGCATTGTTACGGAGACTTGTCCTGCGCAGCGTTTTCCCCTTCAAGCTTCGCCAGCAGGTCAACCGCGATCTGCATGCCTGGTGACTGCTTGAGGAGGCGCTTCAGCACGACCTGCGCCTCGCCTTTCTTTCCGAGCCTGACGAGTCCGCGAGCTATGTTGAATTGCGGGGCCGGCGAGGCCGGGTCCAGTACCGCGGATTCTTCCCAGATCACAATTGCTTCCTCCCAGCGGTCTGATTGGGCCAGTACATAGCCGAGCCGATCGAGGGAATTGGGGTTCATGGGCTCGAGCTCTTGAGCCTTGCGACAGTGTGTCTCGGCATCCGCGAAGCGTCCCTGGTGGCTCAGTGCTACACCAAGACAGCGATGCGCTTCGGCCAGGTCAGGTTCGGCTCTGAGTGCTTGGGAGTAGGCCTCGATGCTGGCTGGCGTATCTCCCGCGGCCTCAAGCGTTGCGCCCAAGGTAATGTGAGCGCGTCCGAGGCGCGGAGCCAGGTCGATGGCGATACGTGCTTCACGCAGTGCGGTGGCAAGGAGTGATTGAGTCGCTTGTGGAGGGATTCGGCCGGCCGTGTCCAGGGCTTCTCCTCGGGCCCATTCGGCCAGAGCGGCATGCCCGTCTGGATCTGCGGGGGCCACGGCGACCAGACGCCGCAGCAGATTGCCGGCGTGTTGAGATTTTCTCCTGCGGAATGCCAGCGTGGCTTGTTTGAGGAGGAAACTCGACGAACAGGAGAGCGCCTCCAGTTCGCGGAAGAGGGGATCATCGAAAGGAACGAAAGGGAGGATCGTGTGGACTGGCGAGAGCAGCTTCTTTGCCTGTTCCTGTAGGCCCGTCTGCCGGTAAGCTGCCGCGAGGAGGCGACGCATCGGGCCTGAAGAGGGGTACGTCAGCAGGCCCTTCTCCAGGAGATTGGTTACCTCATCCCATGCCCCCTGGCGCTCGGCAACCCGGGCCAGTCCCACGAGAGCCTCGTGTTGCAGGGCCTGAATGCTGACCGCACGTTGGTAGTCGGCCTTGGCCTCAGAGAGCTGGTTCAGTTTGAGGAGTGCGTCTCCGCGGCGGAGGTGGATCCAAGGGGCGTTCTCCGCTGCATGGAGAGCTCGGGTGAAGTGCTCATAGGCGCGTTCTCGCTGTCCGGCGTCGTAGGTGACCAATCCAGCGCAGTAAGGCCATCTGTAGTCGCGGGGAGCCACGCGTTCGGCCAGCGCATAGCAGGCCAACGCTTCCTCACCAAAATCGTTTGCGTGGTAGGTTTGGCCAAGTCGACCGATGAGCTTTGCGGACGGGAGGAGGCGGCGTGCGGCCCTGTCCGTGGTGTGGATCTGTTCTGCCATAGCCCCGTCGGGTGGATCAATAACGGGGATTGGTGGGAGCATTGCCTTGATCCCGGCAGCTTGCAGCCACAAGGCCGCTATCCAGCTGGCAAGCGCGACTCCGATGGCCATTCCGCAGATCCGCGGAGGCGTCAACAGACGACGCCCGCTACGACGAGCGCCGTGTGCGTCTCGGGTCGAGTCCCTGGTCATTTCCGCGTTCACGCTCCTGTCCAGTCCTGGAGAAAAGTTGACGGTTTCTTTTCTGACTTTCTTTGCTTCTTGAGGGCCGTTAGGCCCGGCCCCGGCCGGAGTCC
>Ga0209045_1002344_pt1 | contig 14181 bp, 10 predicted proteins | sample SaaInlLV_10m_DNA_4_FD_184664 | JGI IMG/M metagenome (GOLD analysis project Ga0209045, IMG submission 184664) | Marine microbial communities from expanding oxygen minimum zones in the Saanich Inlet - Saanich Inlet SI072_LV_200m_DNA (SPAdes) (version 2) | ecosystem: Environmental > Aquatic >...
GGCTACGCCCAGACCGATTTGGCTTCCGCCACCCAACAGAATCATAGTCACGTTCTATCCTTTGACAGCGCCGAGCTGAATGCCTTTGACCAACTGCTTCTGCAGCAGGACAAATATCAAAATCATGGGGATGACGGACATCGTTATGGCCGCCATCATCAGGTTGGTCTGCTGCCCTTGGCTGCTGTCGAAGAACAACAACCCGATGGGCAACGTGTAGCGATGCGTGCTCTTGAGCACGACCAGAGGCCAGAAAAAGCTGTGGTAGTTACCGATGAACGTAAAGATCCCGAGCGTGATCAGTCCGGGCCGGGCGAGAGGGAGGATCACGTCCCAGAAGAGCTGCCATTTGCTGGCTCCATCGATCTCTGCGGCCTCGTCCAACGACCGTGGAATGGACATCATGAACTGCCGCAGCAGGAATGTGCCGAACGCGCTGAACGACGCTGGGATGATGAGCCCCAGGTACGAATCCACCAACCCGAGCTTGATCATGACCTGGTAATTGGGAATCATCATGACCAGGCCCGGCAACATCATGGTCGCCAAGTAAAGGAGGAAAACCCGATCACGACCGGGCCAGTCCAGGCGAGAGAAACTGAACGCAGCCAACGAACTGGTCAGGACTTGAAGGAAGGTCACGCTGGCAGCCACGAACACGCTGTTCCAGTACCAACGTCCGAAAAGGATGCCTTCGACGTGAAAGACCTCACGGTAGTTGCTCCACTGAAATACTCTGGGCAGCCAACTCTCCAGGCCGACTTCCTCAAGCTCCTTCAAACTGGTGAGAACCATCCAGATGAAAGGCAGTACGAGCGTGAGTGCGATTCCGGCCAGGAGCAGGTGCAACGCCGTCGTCCAGGCGACGCGACGCGTGTAAACGGCTCGATTGCTCGCCCGTTCCTCAAGAGTCAGCGTGTCGTCATGGTCAGTCATTGGTGTACCGGTTGCCAAATTTCCAATTGAATAGGGTCACGAGGAAAACGAGCGCGAAGAGAGTCCAGGCGACAGCTGACGCGTAGCCCAGGCGCCCGGTCTCAAACCCTTGGGTGTACACGTAGTAGCTCAGCGTCGTGGTCGACCCCGCCGGCCCTCCACGGGTCATCGTTCGGGCCATCTCAAAGCCGCCCTGCAAACCGTGGATGACAGCCATCACCAAAATGAAAAACGTGACCGGGGCCAACTGCGGCCAGGTCACGTTCCAGAAGCGCTGCACCCGTGAGGCGCCATCGATGTCCGCGGCTTCATAGAGTTCCACAGGGATGTTGCTCAACCCCGCAAGGTAGAGGAGCATGTTGTTCGAACCGATCGCGGCCCAGAATCCCATGATCATGATGGACGGTTTCGCCCAACTGTACTGAGTCAACCACTCCGGCGGATTCAGCCCGTCCGCGCTCATCGCGGGAAGATCGGTGAAGACGTTCCCAAGTCCGAGAAGGGCAAACTGAACCACCATAAGTGCCCCGCACACGATCAAGCCGTGCCCCAACCCGCGGTCGAGGGTACAGGTAAAGTCCCTTGGTTTGGCTATCCCCACCCACAGCATGCCTCCCGCAACGACGGCGGTGGCGACGACAACCCAACCGGCTCCCGCCGAACCGCCGCAGCAGGGCCAAGCCACAACCGGGGCAAACAGCAACACACTGCCCAGAGCAATAGAAAGCCCACCGATCTCACCATCGCGCCAGCCTCGCCGAAGCTGTCGCACCCCAAACAGCACTACCGCTGCGGAGAGCGCAGCGCAGAAGAGGGCCAGCGCCCTGACGCTTCCCACAGGCAGCCTCGTTACCAGGCCGGCAAACTGAGTCAGGATCGGTCGTAGCGCGTGATTGACGGGTCCCGTATGGGGACTGTAGAGCTTCTTCCACAGCAGGAAGGTGGCTACCCCCGCCGTGAAGTGCGGGAAGTAGAACAACGTCCTGTGAACCGTTCGGCCGCCAACCACCCCGCCGATGAGCACAATCCCTGCAACGCCGCCCACCAGGAGCAGCATCGCCGTAACCTTCGCTCCCACCATGACAAGTGCCCCGGTTCCCACGACCAGCCCGGCGCAGGCCAACACCCCACCCCACACACGCCGATCCCCCCCACGCAAATCCTGACTTAGGAGAATGGCAGCGAACAGGCTTCCGGCGACCGAAAATGGAATCGCCATCATCAGGAACAGCGTGTTGCCCAGGTACTGGAAAAAGTCAGGTTCGCGGAACAGACGTACGAAGTTCTCCAACCCGACAAAACGGACATCGTTCCCTTTGAAAATGTTGTGCAGACGCAGATCCCAGTTGGTGAACGCCATCGCCAGGCTGAAGACCAACGGAAAGAGAATGAAAATGAGGAAACCGGCGATATTCGGCCCGATGAAGGCCAACCCCACCGCCAGTTTCTTCCGTTCACGTGCGGTTAGTGACATGAGTTTGGACACCTCACTCCTCGTCCGCGAGCCAGCCCTGCTCACGGTAGTATCGTTGATGGAACGGATTCGTGATCAAGGCGACAGGGACAGGCTTCCCCGCAGCCCGCAGCTCTTCTATCTGTTCCTGGGTTGTACAAAGCTCTTCGTAACGTCGACGAAGCACATCGCTCTCGCGCAACGTCAACCCAATCTCTTCATTGATCCGCTCAGAGGCGCGAACGCCGGCTTCTTCCGGGGTGGCGCGGTCGTTCATCACATCGTCCTGGGCCATGGTGTCATAGCGCTCCACCACAACCGGCAACACGAACGGGCTGAAGCTCTGCACGGTGGCAATGGTCTTCGCCGCGTTGGCATAGCCCTCGTGACACCCCCACTCGTTGGGATAGTCGGGTGGGTGCCTAAAGAGCTCAGTCTCGGTATAGATTGGGTTCGGGGGAAGCGCATCGCCGTCCCGAACAATCTGCATGTTGTAGTCTTCACCCGCCATATAGGCCAGGAACAGCTCGGCGTACTTCCGGTGCTTCGACGCCCGGTAGACGGTTGACTGCCCCCCGCTGAGAACGGTATTGGGCATGCCCCCATGCGGAGGCTCGACCACAGCGAGTTGCATGGCTCCAAACTTACGGAAAAGCATGAGAGCCCAACGTCCGCTGGCGAACATCGCATAGCGCCCACTCTTGAACAGCTGGAAAGACTGCCCTCCCCAGCCGCCCTCCGTGTCGAAACTGGCCTTGTCCGCCGCACTGGGAAGGATGTGATCTTCATACGTCCACTTGTGCATGAGGGCCATCGCCCGAGCGTTTCTCGGGTCGTCGAGTGTGCACTGCGTCAAGGTCTCGTTGAACACGGAGAGCCCCAGGCTGCGACGCAGCTCAACCATCATTAATCGATCGGCAAAGAACACCGTGCGACGCTCTCCCGCGGGGTTCGCGGCAGCCACAAATGCCTTCCCACACTGCTCGAACTCCTCGATCGTCCACCGGGATGGCGGGAGCGGCTGCCCGTACTCCTTGAACGTGCCTTTGTTCACCCAGTACAGAACTTGGGCGGGATTCCGTGGAAAAGCGTATTGGCGGCCGTCGTAGAACAGCGCGGGGGCCAGGGCTGGGTATGTCTTGTCCGGGCCAAATCCGTATGCTTGCGCGCTCTCGGTTACGTCAGCCAACATCCCCCCCGCGGCCAGATACTGCATCTGCTTCCCGCCGCCGTACCCTTCGATGACATCCCCGGCAACCCCCGAAATGCCCTGGACCAGCTTCTTGTTGAGATCATTACTGGCGGAGTCGAGCCGCATCTCCACGCCTGGTGCGCGAATGATCAATGGCAGGGCAGCCGGCGACGCCTCGCCCTGCCAGATTGCATCACTCCCCGGGTTCTCATCGGTGATCGCTTTGACCAACGCCGGAGACCACTTCTCGGCCCGAAAGGCAGCCACATCCTGCGGCGTGCGCAACACATACTCGGCCCCATGTCCGTTCTTGATCAGCCAACGGTGGAAAAGTGCAATTTGCTGACCTCGAGCGGGGGCTGGATCAATGACCCAGTAGATGACCGGGACAGCTGTTTGCCGTTCGGGCTGGGTCAGATACGTACCCACACCGGCACACAGCAACAACAACCCACAGATACAGAAGAGCTTACGCATCGTCATTCCTTGTCGAGCATTACCCCAAAGGCGCCGCAAAACGTACTCCCACTGCCACGCCACAGCAAGTGGCTGGTCCCCAAGCTCGCTGCGCCGCATGGTCCCCGGGCGGCATTGCGTGATTGACTCGAGGACGGCACAGGCCGCCAGCAGGTGCTGCCTCCCACATTGCACTGAGCTCACAGTAGGTTCAGAGTGGGAGGCAGCACCCGCTGGCGACGGGCGCAGACTCAGACCTGGCAAACCGGTTGCCTGACCGTATATTTCTTCCCCCGTGTCGACACCATCCCCGGAGTGTCCGCCGCGACGGCGTTTTCTCCCGGTGGCCTGTTACCCAAACGACCTACTTTTCTCGGAGTACTTCGACGTGCGTTCCCGATCGCTGACGAGGTGGCACCAAGCCCCTTTGGGCTCCCTCTTCGCAAGCATGCTGCTCCCGCTGGTCTGCGCAGCCGCGCCCAAACTGGGACAAGAACCACTTCCCGAATTGACCGTCACGGTCACCTCGCGCTTCAACACACAGGGGCGGCTCCCCAAGAACCTGCGGGACTACCTCGCCCGGCACCCCAATGTGCGCCTCAAGCAGTGGGAGGGAATACGGCTTCCTCAGGAGGGGGCCCGGGCCAGCCTCGCGATGGCCATGGCCGCAAACATCGGAGCAGACATCTTCGAGACCGACATCCGCCAGGCTGTGGCACAGGGACTCGCTTACCCGCTGACTGAGTGGATTGGCCAGGACGGCATCCTCGCCAACGGCCAACCCAAACTGACTCCGGATGGGACTCCCGACCGAAATGGGCAGATTGATGCCGACGAAAGCAAGTGGCCAGGCTGGATGCACATCAAGCCCTTCCTGCGCCAAGCCGGCACGGTGGATGGGATCCCCTACTCTCTCCCGATCGGGGATGGCACCTACGTCGGCATCCTCTACAGCAAGAGCATGATTCGCAAAGCCGGCCTCGACCCGGAGAAACCGCCGATGACTTGGGAAGAGTTCATCCACTGGGCCCGTCTGCTCTACATCCATGAGACCAAGACACCGGCCGTCGAACTCATCCCTGCCAGCTGGGCCTTTGCCCCCTGGGTGGCAACAGCCGGCTCCAGCATCGTCGTTCAGGATCGTGTCAGTCCGACCACAGGCAAGCCCCACACCTTCAATGAACAGGCGACTGATCTCCGGGTCCCCGAGACCGGTGAGGATCTCTCCCGGGTCATGCCCAAATGGCGCTGCAACGTCGCCCATCCCGATGCCGTGGCTGCGGTTGGGTTCTACCACCGGCTGCGCTGGGCCCCGTGGATCGTGGATCCTGAAAACAGCGCTCCCCTCGAACTGAGCCCCGAAGAAGCCCAACAGGGCAAGGCCGAACGCCAGGGGCGGACGATCACATTCAACCCAACCGACGTCATTGAGGGCTGTGTAGGCGTCACAAACCAGCGCTTCACCGAGATGCTGACCCGTTTCGGTCGCAGCCTGGCCATGCATCCGCTTTGGGCCAGTGACATGACCCAGTTCGAGACCCTTGGCGTTCAAGCCGACGATCTCGGCATGTTCCCCTTCCCTGCCATGAACGGCCAACTTCGCCCTGTCCTTCAAAATTCCGCCTGCTTCTTCATGATCGGCAAAGACGTGCGCACCCGCGGCGGGTCTACCGACGAAGAGCACAAGGCGTACCGCGACATCGTCTGGAATATCATGACACGCATCTGCGCCAAGGAGGGCAGCGACGAGAGCATCCGCCGCAAGGTCGCAGCCGGTCAGGCCAAGTTCCTCAACCCTCGCGACCTCGAACGGCTGGGCCTGGATGACTACCTCCGCGAGTTCCCGCCGGAGAACCTCCAGACCTGGGCCCGAATCGAGGCGGGCCAGATCCAGGAAGTCATTGAGCCATTCATGGGGCGCTGGCTACAGTTCCGGGATTTCTACCAGCGGGAAGTCGTTGACCGCGTGCTTCGCCCAAGCGGAAGAGAGTTTGACTACGCCGAGGCGCTTCGACAACTGGAGCGGGACGCAAATCGTGGAATCATGTTCGAGCGTCCTCCCGAAGTGTTGGATAAGCACCGCCCGAGGGCCCGAGTCATCGCGGTCATCGTTGCCGTGATCATGCTCACCTTCCTCGTTCTCATCATCCGGGACCAGGTCAAACGCGGGGCCTCTCTCGCCGGCGTCCACAAAGGCTGGATGCCGTGGCTGCTCATGGCCCCCGCCCTGCTCTCCATCGGCATCTGGAAGTACTATCCCCTTCTGCGCGGTCTCGTCATGGCGTTCCAGGACTACAAAATCGCGGGTAAGACAGTCTTCGTTGGACTCAATAACTTCATCGCCATCGCCCTGGACCCCAATTTCTATCATTACATCTGGACGACCTTCCGATTCGTCTTCTGGAACCTGATCCTGGCCTTCTTCACCCCCATCATACTTGCTTTCCTGTTAACCGAAATCCCACGACTCAAGATCTTCTTCCGAACACTCTTCTTCCTGCCGCAGATGACCAGCGGCCTGGTTGTGACACTGATGTGGAAAGAGATGTTCGAAGGCACCGCCAGCGGGACCCTCAATCGCCTCCTGAGCTTCTTCCTCGGCAATTTCGGTTTCCAGCCGGTGGACTGGTTGGGGAGTGCCTCCACCGTTATGGCCTGCGTCATCGTCCCCGGTGTATGGGCTCACGCGGGGATGGGCAGCCTGATCTACCTGGCTGCCCTGAAGTCCGTTCCGGACGAACTCTACGAAGCAGCCAGCATCGACGGGGCCGGGATTCTGCGCCGCATCTGGGCGATCGCGCTCCCGACCATTGCCCCCCTCATCATGATCAACTTTGTGGGCTCGTTCATCCACGCGTTCCAGAACATGGCCAACATCTTCCTGCTGACCTTTGGTGGTCCGGGCAAGGAGACCATGGTCATGGGGATGGCCATCTGGCAGGAGGCGTACGTCAACCTGCGCTTCAGCCTGGCGACATCCTATGCGTGGATCCTCGGGTCCATTCTCATCAGTTTCACCTACCTGCAACTGCGCATCCTCCGGCGGGTCGACTTCCGCCAGGCCAAAGGAGACTGACGGCCCCCGGCCGGAAGCACGATATGCCGATTATTCGCGAACCAGACCGCAAGACAGCCAAGGGGCGCGTCCTTACGCTGGCCATCTACACGGCTCTGATCTTCGGCGCAATCACCATGGTCTACCCCTTCATGGTGATGCTGACGGGGGCCACGTGCAACTCGTTTGATTACGCGCGCCGCGACTGGCTGCCCAGGTGGGTCTGGTCACGCCCGGATCGCTTCATGCGCGTGCTCTGCACCTACTTCCCTCCCACCCATCGTGGATCCACCCGGCAGATGCGGCAGTACTTCCCGGATCTGCCGCAAGACTGGAAAATCTGGCTCCAGATCGGGGACGATCGGGCTGGAACAGATGGCTGGGCCGAGACACAGTTGGCCCGATTGAAGGATCCGTCTCAACGGCCGCACATCGAGACCATGGCCAGGGATTTCGGCGATTTCGCCAAAGCGTGGCAGCCTCGTGAGACGGTGCTCGCCTACGATCAACGGTACGTGGCCCCCTTCCTCCGCGGTATCTACAAGGACGTTGGCGACTTCAACCGAGCCTGGGAAGTGTCGCTGGACGACTTCACCCAGGTGAACGCTCGCGAATGGGGCGGAGAGCCCCTCGACCAGCCCAACTACGTTCCGGAAGTCGACGTGCGCTACACGGATCTTCTCAAATTCCGGGAAGCCTATCGGGAAAATCGTTTCACCCCTTATCTCAAAGGCAATGATGCCCCGGCCGGCTACCTCCGCCCCGCCTCGTTACGCTTCGTCTGGGAAGACTACGTGACAGAGAATGCCTCACACCTGCTCGAGAAAACGGCTTCCAATCGCCTCCCCTTCCCGGTACCCGATTCCGCTTCTCCGACGCTGGGCAAGACGTGGCGGACATTCCTCCGCGACGATTTCCCGGCCAGGCACCTCGGAATCGACGTCACCCCGGCGCGACGCCAGGAGTTCAAGGCCTTCCTTCAGAACCGGTTCCCCAATCTGGCCTACCTGAACCGAATCCTCGAACTGACCGTCAAGGATTGGGATGCCGTCGAGCTCACGGCCGGATGTCCGGATGGCAAGCTGTCGACCGTCTGGATGGATTTCGTGCGCAACCAAATCGCCATTGGGGATTGGCAGATCCGTGACACGCTGCCGGATTTGGCGTTCCAGCGCTTTGCCCTCGAGCGTCACGGCTCTCTCGCGGCCATCTCCTCAGCCTATGGGATCAGGCTCGACATGCTTGAACAACTGGGCATGCCCTTTGGAGAAGCATTGCTCGTGACCTTCGTCAATCGCGAGAACGCATTCACCCGGGATCTGCTCACGGCCAACTTCCGAACCGTGACCGACTACCTTCTCCATCGGGGACGCGCCGTTCCCAACACCATCATTCTCGTCATCCTGGCCTTGACGATCACCTTGACTGTCAATCCCCTGTGCGGCTACGCCCTGAGCCGATTCCGGCTGCGCTCCACTGAACGCGTGATCGTCTTCTGCCTCGCAACCATGGCTTTCCCAGCGTCGGTAGCCGCCGTCCCCGGCTTCCTCCTGCTCCGCGACCTGGGCCTGTTGAACACCTTCGCCGCTCTCGTCCTCCCCGGGGCAGCCAACGGGATGAGCATCTTCCTGCTCAAAGGGTTCTTTGATTCTCTCCCCCAGGAACTCTACGAAGCAGCAGCCATTGACGGGGCCCCCGAATGGCAGGTCTTCTGGCGCATCTCGCTCCCTCTCGTGAAACCTATTCTCGCCGTCAACATGCTCAACACGTTTATCCTGACTTACAATGGCTGGCAGTGGGCCATCATTGTCTGCCAGGACAAGCGCATGTGGACCGTCTCGGTCTGGACCTACCAGTTTTACCAAACGCTGACGTCACAGCCCTACATCGTCATGGCGGCGTTCATCATGAGCTCAGTGCCGGTGCTGGTGGTCTTTCTGTTTTGCCAGAAGATCATCCTGCGCGGCATCATCCTGCCCTCGCTCAAGTAGGTTAATCATCCCACGGACGCGCCGCTGGGAATCTCCCCATCGACGGTCAGCAGACGCATCTTCCGCTTCTTGCTCGCCGCGAGCAACATCCCGTTTGACTCAACACCACGGATCGTGGCCGGCTTCAGATTGGTCACGACAATAACCGTCTTGCCGATCAGATCCTCAGGCGTGTAGACCTTCGCAATACCGGCCACGACCTGGCGCTTCTCACCGGCGACCTCAACCTGGAGCTTGAGCAATCGGTCCGCTTCAGGAACACACTCAGCTTCCAGCACCGTTGCCGTCTTCAACTGAAGCTTCCCAAAGTCCTCGATGCCGATCAAGTTGTCGGGCTCCGTCTCCTTGGCCTGGGACTTACCCGATCCCTTGCCCTTGCTCGATGTCTTCCCTGCCTTCTTCTCGATCTTGGCCCATGAATCGCGCAGCGCGACCGTCCGGTTGAAGGCGGGTTTCCCCGGGGCGGAGTCTTTCCCATCGAGACAGAAATAGCCATGCCTCTCGAACTGCATCGTCACTCCCGGCTCCGCGTCCGCCAAAGAGGCCTCCAGTTTGCAGCCGGTCAGCGTCTCAAGCGAGTCGGGGTTCACGTAGTCCAGGAACGTCTCGCCTTCGGGGAGATCATCCATATTCTCCTTCGTGAAGAGTCGGTCGTACAGGCGCACATCGGCATCGACGGCATGGCGTGCCGATACCCAGTGGATCGTGCCCTTGACCTTCCGACCATCCGGGGCGCTGCCGCCGCGAGTTCCGGGATCGTAGGTGCAATGAAGCTCGACCACCTCGCCGGCGTCGTTCTTGACCACATCATTACAGGTGATGAAATAGCCGTACCGCAGACGTACCTCGCGGCCGGGCCCAAGGCGATGAAACTTGCGCGGAGGATCTTCACGGAAGTCGTCCTTCTCAATGAAGAGTTCACGACAGAACGACAGCTTGCGCGTCCCGGCCGCCGGGTCCTCCGGGTTGTTCGTAGCCTCAATTTTTTCGACCTGATCCTCCGGGTAATTGGTGATCACGACCTTCAGCGGCTTGAGCACGGCCAACGCCCGGGGGGCCACGGTATTGAGGTCTTCGCGCAGGTAGTGTTCGAACAACGCGATGTCATTCAGGCTCGGGTATTTGGTGACCCCGACCCCCTCGCAGAAATTGCGGATGGCGGTCGGTGTTATCCCGCGCCGGCGCATCCCGGACAGGGTTGGCATGCGGGGATCATCCCAGTCACTCACATGCTTCTCCTCCACAAGCTGAATGAGCTTCCGCTTACTCAGGACCGTGTAAGTGATGGTCAGAGGCGCGAACTCGATCTGACGAGGCCGGGAGGGTAGCTCGTCGAGCTGATCAAGGAACCAGTCGTAGAGGGGACGGTGGATCTCGAACTCGTAGCTGCACAACGAATGGGTGATCCCTTCGAGCGCATCTTCCAGGCCATGGGCCCAGTCATACGTCGGGTAGATGCACCACATGTCCCCGACGTGGTGATGGTGGGCGTGCATGATCCGGTACATCACCGGGTCGCGAAGCAGGATGTTCGCGTGCGTCATGTCGATCTTGGCTCGGAGGACACGTGAACCGTCAGGAAACTCGCCATCCCGCATGCGCGTGAACAGATCCAGGTTCTCGTCCACTGACCGTTCCCGGTAAGGGCTGTCCTTGCCGGGCTCGGTGAGGGTTCCTCGGTACTCGCGGATCTCCTCGGCGGTCAAGTCACAGACATACGCCCGCCCCTTCCTGATCAGCTCGAGGGCATACTCGTACATCGCCGGGAAGTAATCGGATGCGTAGTAGCAGCGATCCTCCCAATCAAAGCCGAGCCAGTGAATGTCGTCTTTGATGGCTTCGACAAACTCAACATTCTCGCGGGTCGGGTTGGTGTCGTCAAAGCGGAGGTTCGCCTTGCCGCCATACTTGGTCGCGGTGCCGAAATCGATACAGATGGCCTTGGCGTGGCCAATATGCAGCCGTCCGTTCGGCTCCGGGGGAAAACGCGTGTGAACACGGCCATCGTTCTTACCCGTACTCAGGTCATCCTCAACGATGGCGTGGATGAAATTTGTCGATGATGATGCGTCTGTACTCATGATTGCTCCTCTCCGCCTTGCCCGGCGGCTATATGGAAAGTGTCAGATTCCCTCAAAATGCCTGAAAGCGCTCAGACCAGAACCAATGTCGGGAGGGACGATTCGGAAATCGAATGACAGGATGTCCCGTCTCGTCGGAGCCCGTCACCTGCGATGCGTCTCTGCGGAAGCGTCTGCCATGCAGGGACCGGACCACAGCCGGACACCGGCTCCCCTCAGCTAGGATTGCGTAGAGCCAAAACACACCGCGGGAGCCCGGGAGCCGGACAGTCCTGATTCGCTGGCGTTGTGGTGTGTCATGGCATCGTCTCCCAAGAGGAGGATTTATCGGGAACTGACCAGTAATTTAGCGGTCCGGCACGGCCGCCGCAACCCGCTTCGGTCCCAGCGGGAGGCATCAGACGACAGGAGTTCTCATGACAGACAATCCCAAGCCCCCTGCCCCGTCGCCGTGTCAACCGTTCTCCAGGTCACAGACGGTATTCGCTACCGGCCCGTCCGCCGACCTCCCGCCGCTCGATATCACGCCCCCGGAGGAAGCCCCCGGAAAGACCGCTGAGAACCTGGCCGTCAAGAGTGCCGCGAACACGCTCTGCCAGTTGGTCTCACAGAGCTTCTACGGCAAACTCAACCCGGAAGCCGACAGCAGCGACTCGGACACCAAACCGAGCGCTGCAATGCTCCAGACACCGGGAGAGAACAGCGCACGGGTCAAACGAGCTGCGATGCGATTCGGGGCCGGGCAGGTCGGAATTACAGAACTCGACCGCCGTTGGCTCTATGCAGAGGCAGCGGACAGCGTACCTGATGCTCTGCAGTGGGTCGTGGTAATGGCCATGCCGATGGATGCCCAGGCAATCGCTCACTCCCCCGGATCCACCGCCAGTGCAGCCACCCGGATCGGCTACCTGGACATGGCCATCTGCGCCGGAGCCCTGAGCTGCTTCATCCGCGAGTTCGGCTTCTCCGCCATCGCTTCCGGCAACGACACCGCCCTCAGCATCCCCCTCGCCCGGGATGCCGGTCTGGGCGAGATGGGGCGCAGCGGCATGTTGATTGTCCCCAGCCTCGGCCCCTGCGTCCGTTTGTGCAAGGTCTTCACCGACATGCCTCTTACACCCGATGCGGCAAGCGACCTCGGTGTCGTCAAGCGTTGCCGTTCCTGTAAACGCTGCGTCGAAGCCTGTCCCGCGGGGGCCATTGACGGACGTCCCGAGCCCACCTGCGACACGCTGGGGCCATTCAACAGCCCGGGCATTTCCCGCTGGCCGGTTCATGCCCAGAAGTGCCGCCAAGCATGGGGGGAACTGCCGGGGGGAAACTGCACCAACTGCATCGCGTCCTGCCCGTATATGCCACGCCCCAAACCATAGAAGCCCTGTCACCGTTGCGGTTAGGCAGGTCTGGGGGACTTCTGTCTGACCGCAACGCCGTTCTCCGGGCGGCGTTCCCGACGATTGCTGCGACTGCGATATCCCGTCCGGCCATCTGAACGCTCGTACTTCTCTGCTCCCAGATGCTCGGTCATCTCGACTTCCAGAAGCTCTTGAACCAGGCTCTCAACCATCGGCTTCAGAAGTCCGCCGTCATGTACCAACGCCTCATTGATTCCACTAACGTCAACGGTAGCTTGTCTCTTGGCCATGGTGTTTCTCCTTTCATGCTGAACAACGCCTATTACTCAGCAAGAAACACCATGGCTTACCTTTTTGCAGACTAATCGGTACTCTATCAAGATCCCCTCCCTGAAACAGATCGCCCCCTACCGGGAGGCACTGGCGTGCAGCGAGTGCGCGGTGACCGCCTGGAAGGCCGCCGGGGCAAGGAAAGGAGCACCCGGTGAGCCGGCTCCGAAACGCATCAGGATCGTGCAATGGGTGATCCTCGACGGAAAGACGCAACCGGTCGCCAAGCGCGCCGCAGGCAGTAAGGTGCGCCTGCACCTGGAACCATTCGACATGAACCCTCAACTCGAACGCTTCTACCTCTCTGACACGCTCGAGGAGGATTTTGACGTACCACTGTACTTCGCAGCTGATGAGGGTTGAGGCAGACGTAGCCAACCCCCAGCCTATCCACCTTTCTCCTCTTCGCGGTAGGTAGCAGCGAACTCAGGGTAGTGTTCCTCCATGCACTCCGGACAGATGCCATGGCTGAGCTTGGCGTCTGAATGGGCGTCGATGTACTCTTCCACCTTCTTCCAGATGCCTTCATCATCACGTATTTGTCTGCAATGGGAACAGATCGGGATGATGCCGCGCAGCGTCTTGATCTCATCGAGAGCAAGCTGAAGCTTGTTCTTCTCATCCAGGAGCACTCTTTCCGACTCGATAACGCGACATGTTGCAGAGAAAGCAATCAGTGCGGCGATGAGCGTGCCTGAGAGCGTCAACACGACCGTGCTCTTGAAGAGGTTAGACTGCTTCTTCTCGGCCAAAGCGAGAAACACGGACGCCTTGCACCTTGCGTAGAGGCTCAACTCAAGCGTCTTTCCCTCGAGTCTTGCGACGTGGTCTGCCCCAATTGACTTGGTCATGAGAACGGCCTGGTCTCGGTTCCCTGACGTGAGGAGCCTCACGACCTCCTCCCGAATGGCTCGCCAGTCGACGAAAAGCCGACGCGTCTGCCTCTCGAGCAGCTGCCCTTCCGTCCCCAATATGTCCGCCCGAATCGTGTTGAGCTCATGGAAGACCACCTGCTCCTCACGGCTCACGACGTCCACGGCCTGCCGGATCGCGTCATCACCTTTCTCAAGCACGACATCCTTCATGCTGCGATGCATCTTGGCGATATGGAAGGCTGCGTTCAGCGATGCATTCGACACAACCAGGGGATGGTCGTGGATCGTGCGCGTAAGCTCGCCGAGGGTCAGCAGTCCCGTGATCGTGTACCAGAGCTCAGTGTTTTGAGCTTGGGGTTCTGTAAAGTTGAACGCCATGTTTCGCGGTTAGCTTCATACGTCGAGGGGACCGGAGATCAACTCCAGTCTGATTGGTCTTGCTGAAGTGATTTCGGCG
>Ga0209045_1002362_pt1 | contig 14046 bp, 13 predicted proteins | sample SaaInlLV_10m_DNA_4_FD_184664 | JGI IMG/M metagenome (GOLD analysis project Ga0209045, IMG submission 184664) | Marine microbial communities from expanding oxygen minimum zones in the Saanich Inlet - Saanich Inlet SI072_LV_200m_DNA (SPAdes) (version 2) | ecosystem: Environmental > Aquatic >...
TACGCAGGGTAATAACTATTATTAACAATTCTCAAAAGATTAAACTGATCTCTAATAGTTTTATATGCATCCTAAGCATTAATCATCTTATATGTATCAAAAGAGTGAGTTGAATCTATTTTAATAAATCCAATATTCTCAAAAAGTCTTTTTGAAGCAATATTTTCCTTATGAATAATTGATTTAATAGTCCTATTTGTCAAAAAGGCTAAAAGTTTTTGTACGGCCGATTTAGCATAACCTTGACCACTAAAAGTCTCCATTACAATTACTGACACCTCTATTTCATCATTAAAAATTAATCCATCAATTCTTAACATTCCTACATTTTTGCCTTTAATGCTAATCAAAAAAATAATTGCATCAGAGTTGTTTATAATTTTTTGGTACCAAGCTTGGTGTTCTTTTTGTGACGGCACAATTGCATTTCTAAAATATTTTCTAGTTCTTATTGTTTGCAAACTGTAAATAAAATCACTGTCGTCAGTAGTGACAGGAACAAGTTTCACTTCTTCGTCGGGTATGTATTTGCTGATCATTGCATCAACAACAACTTTAGCTCCACCTCCTTGTGTCATCAATGAAGCAATTAATGAAATCTTATTAAGTTTCGGCAAGATATCAACAATTGATTTTTTTATATCTAAGGGTTTACGAATTGCTCTTACCGCATTATTAGCACTAAGAGCGTCTGCTATAGTAATTTGATTGTCTGCGATAACAAGCTGAATACAAGGTAGGCCTACACAACATCTTTCCCAAGTCGTTGTACCGGCTGCTCCGATAGAAAGATCAGAATTTGACATAATTTCTGCCATATTTGTAACATCAATTTTAACTTGTGTTAACCAAGGCATTTCTCTGGACAGCTTCTTTATTTCATTTAAGTGCAACGAACCACCTCCTAAAATGATGGTTATTTCTAGATCCTTAGGAAGATCACATTGTTTAAGTACTTCAAGCACTTGTCCTGTGAAACTATTAGGATCCACACCACCCATGTTAATAAGCAATTGCTTGAACTCTGGTTTGCTACGACGTTTTAAACTATATGACCTCCATTTAGCAAATTCAGGCCTAAGTAGCGCATATTGTGAGCCTAATAGCAATTCGCAATATTCAGGAGTAAGCAGCAAATAATCCTCCTGGTGACGGCCAAATGTCTGGTCAAGCAAAATATCGCACTGGTGTTTACGATCTGCTAAATCATCAATGACCATTAATTTTTCATAATAAGGTTTAAGTCTATTTTGCCACTGCTCATCCAGTGCGTAATGATCAACAATCAGCCAATCAGATTTGTCCGCTTTGAGTATATCAATACAATCATCAGCATCTTGCTGTTGGGTTGCCCCCAACCATTGAGAATGTGCTAATCTATTATCAACTTCAATCTCTTTATACGCCTCTAGTTCATGAGCAACAAAACCACTCGAGCGAATCTTATCTATTAAGTTTCCCTCGTGTTTTCGACAAATAAACTCCACATTCACGCCGTTTTCTTTTAGAACTTGTGCCAGGGCAAGGCAACGCATAACATGACCTATACCCATTTGGAGTGATGAGTCCACTCTAAAGACAATATTCATTATGAAGATCTGACAGGGATATTGTTTTCAGATAGTGCCAATTTCACATCATTGGGCGTCCATTGTGAAAAATGAAAAATATACGCAGCAGCTACTGCATCAGCACCATTTTCTATAGCTTTAACGGCATCACTAGGTTTACCCATTCCTCCATTTAAAATAACAGGAATATTTAATCGCCCCTTGAACAATTTAATTAATTCTAAATCATATCCATTAGCCGAGCCATCACTATCAACTGAAGTGAGCAATATCTCACCCGCACCATTATCCTGATATTGTTTTGCCAAATCTAATGGATTGATATCGACGACACCCTCTTGCTGATTAAAAATTTTATATTCACCTTCTATATTTTTAACATCAATCGAACAAACAATGCATTGTGAGCCAAATCTAGCCGATGCTTTCCTTACAAAACTCAAATCTTTTAACGCTACTGAATTCAAGCTAATTTTATCGGCACCTGCACTCAAAACTGAATAAATATCATCAATTGTATTAATACCTCCGCCTATAGTTAAAGGCATAAAACATTCATTGGCAATATCAGTGATGATTTCAGTATTAATTTTCTCTCCATTCAGACTTGCATCAATATCCAAAACAATCAATTCATCTACATTACGAGCATTGTAGACTCTTGCAGTTGAGGTTGGGTGTCCTATAGTCCTATATGATCCAAAAGTAATACTTTTAGCAATCTGCCAGTCTTTCAAGAGAACGCAAGGAATAACTCTATGCTTTAACATTAACAAAATTCTCAATAATTTTCAAACCAGCAATTTGACTTTTCTCGGGGTGAAATTGAAAAGCATAAATATTGCCTTTCTGTATTGACGAAATAAAATCAATCCCATAACTTGTTGTACTACTTACAATATCTTTTTCACAAGTGCTAAAGTGATACGAATGTACAAAGTAAAAATCATGATTGTCTTCAATACTCTCGTACAAATCATTATGATTTTTATAATCTACATTATTCCAACCAATGTGAGGAATATTCAAATATTCAGATGCTAAATCAAACCTAATAACTTCTGCATCTACCCAAGAAAGTCCTTGTGTTTCTCCATTTTCATAGCCTTTATTAGCAATTAGATGCATGCCAAGACAAATGCCTAAAAATGGTTTTTTATTCTGAACAATTTCCTGATGCAAGACATCAATTAAATCCAAATTTTTCAGATGCTGCATGCCGTCTTTAAATGAGCCAACCCCAGGTAAAACAATTTTATCAGCGCTTTTAATAACGCTATGGTCATTGCTGATAATCGCATTACAACCATTGACTTCAAAAGCTTTTTGTACAGAGCGTAAATTACCCATTTGATAGTCAATAATAACTATACTATCTGACAAGATATTCATCCTTTCTAATTAGAGATCCATCAATATCTTTTAAAAACTTGCCATTATCACCTCTTTCAAAAATACGCTTGTTTGTATAAGAATCAATAATTTTAAAGAGCTCATCTTCAGAAAAATCCATGTATTCAATATACTCTTTTATGGCTTTTTTAGGAGGGTTTCCATCATATTTATTAACCAATCTAACAGCTTCTTTTCTATCAATATAGCCAAGCCTTACATCCAAACAAGCATTGTCTGTTGCTCGCCCAAACCCATATTTTACATATTTCAGATAATCGTGTAAGTGATTGCTATAGCAGTCCAGATTTTCAAAGTTTTCATAAGTAGTTTCAACAGGTCTATCTGACGTACAAAAGCCACACTCTTTTACCTTTGACAAAACACCCCTTAAATCCCACTTAAAGTAATATCCCAAGAATAAACCTGTCACACCCACTCTTTGAATATCTTCATCAGACTCATAAGTATATAAAGACAAGTCTTTCTGGGTTAGTCCATCAACGCCAACCATATCTGAAATTCTGTTACCCAGTAAACCGCCAAATTCTTCCAGCCATTGTCTATCTAAAATACTCCTGTCTTTGCTGGCGGCAGGTCCTCCATACTCCATTTGCGGACTCTCACCCCAAATAATTAACGAGATATTAAATTTAACAGCAAATTTAGGAACAATAGTAAATAACCCCAGATGATGTTGCCACTCATTATCACCTGTTCTCTTAAATGCCTCTTTTGCTAATTTTTTATAGACAATTGGATTGCGCTTAACATGTATCAAATCTACACCTAGATTATTTAGATTGTCTAAATTTTTTCTGCCAACCTCTGTTGGTATTGTCGGTTCAAAACAGACGCACAAAGGGTTTAATCCCATTTCTAAAACTTTTAGCACTTGAAGTGTTGAGTCTTTTCCTCCGCTAACACCAATAATACAATCGTAATCTTTATTAGATTTATATTGCTCAACTATAGATAAAAATTCACCTTCTCTTTGCCTCCAATCTATATTTTTATTTTTATCGACTTGCGTTCTACATGCGTCGCAAACGCCAAACTCATCAAAATGTAAATCTGGCTTGGTGTTTGGCATAACGCATTTCTTACAGAAATTCATCTTACTTACTCCCTATCACTATTTGCAATTTATAGCCCAGTAAAGATTTTAAAACTTGCTCATCCGAAAACAAGTCAAGAACGGAATCAAAATTATTATTACTTCCTTTATATGGATCGTCATAATTTAGATAATTATTCAAAACACCCATCTCAGGAATAACTGATTGAACATCTAAAATTTTTAACCCATTACTTTCAACAAGTTTTGTTATTGACTCAATACCATATAAGTTCGTATGCTCCAAGCCATCAAACATATTACACTTTTCTTGCATTATCTTTGCAGCTAAAGCATCACTACTTGGGATTTGCAACAAAATGACTCCGTTATCAGTCAATAAGTCTTTCATGAGTTTCAAAGTACTGTCGCCATCTTTGATATGTTCAAAAACATCCCACAATGAGATGACATTAAATTTCTCATCAAACAAGGCATTCTCAAGCAATTCATTTTGAACTTTATGCCCTTTACCTTGTGATGCAGAAAATTCAATTTTATTTAGCTCTAAGCCGTAAGTTTTCCAGCCCTTACCTTTAGAAATATCCAGAAAGATGCCTGATGAACAGCCAATATCTAAAATATTGCCTACTGATGTTATATTTTCAGCAGAGGTGAGTCCTTTATTGTATAAATTAGCATAAAATGGAGCATCTTCAGCTACTACAACTCCTTGTTCAACCTGATTGTTAGTGTAATACTGAGTCAGCGCCTCATTAGTAAAAACAGGATTCAAATACACCATATTGCAGGAATTGCATTTCACATATTGCCCGCCCTCTTTACTAAACATCTTCTGACAGTTGTTTTCTTGACAAGCGGGACATGATCTTTCTTCAATGAACTCATCCCGAAACAGACCTGTTGATTCATCAATAAAAGGCTTGTGATTTCCTATACTTTCATTCCACATATTGACTCTTTTTTCACTATGAATATCTTTTACATTTTTTGTCATATTGCCTCCTTTTTTATTGTTTTATACATCAATTCTGCCTTTTTCCAATCTTCCAGTGTATCAATATCTTGAACTAAATATCTTGGCAAAATATATGGAGTGGCACTCTTTGAAAAAAGTGGCTTTTGCTGTTTAAAAGCTTCCGCTTTGCCCCAGTAAAATTGACCCGCATCATGATAGGATTCTTCCAGATCTTGTGATCGTGTTTCAAGGTGTTCAGGATAGAGCATTTCAACTCGGTTTTCTGCTGTAATCTTAATCGCCCTTTGAATAGGGAATGCAAAACTAGTTGCTGTAAAACAATAGTCTGCTTGTGTACTCTGCATTTGTTCGTAAGCCTTTCTAATTGTACTCGCCCTCACAAAAGGGGCAGTGGCATAGAGGCAGCACACTTCGGATGGTGATTGCCCTTGATCATCACACCATTCTATTGCATGCTTAATAACAGGTATGGTACCCGCATAATCATTAGCCAATTCATCAGGACGAATAAAAGGCACGCTTGCACCAAAAGATTTTGCCACTTCTGCTATTTCAGCATCATCGGTTGATACGATCACTAGATCAAAACATTGAGAGTCTAAGGCGGCTTTAATAGAATAACTAATCATCACTTGCCCACAAAAGCTTTTGATATTTTTACGAGGAATGCGCTTACTTCCTCCACGTGCCGGTATCACGCACAGTCTCATGACAAAACCTTTTTCAATACATTTACCACTTCATCTTGCATTTTAATAGTTAATCCTTGAAATATTGGGATGCTAATAGCACTTTCATAATAACTTTCGGCATTAGGATAACTACCCTTTTTAAACCCCATATTTTCATAATAAGGTTGTGTGTGCACAGGAATATAATGAACGTTTACACCAATATCATTGTTTCGTAACGTTTCAAAAATTTCTTTTCTCGTGTTTTTCACTTTATCTGTTTGAATTTTAATAGGATATAGATGTAATGCGGAAAAACTATTTAAATCTTGATAAGGTGTAGTGATAGGCAAGTCTTTCAATAACTCATCATATCGTATTTGACATTTATGACGAAGAGCGATAAATTCATTCAATCGCTCCATTTGAGATACGCCTAATGCAGCCTGTAACTCAGTCATTCGATAGTTAAAACCTAAATTAACCTGCTGATAATACCAACCACCTTCAGATTTTTTAGTCATCAACTCTGGATCGCGAGTCACTCCATGACTGCGAAATAGATGCATACGCTCTGAAAGCTCTTTATCGTTCGTTGTTGCCAATCCACCTTCTGCTGTTGTAATAATCTTAACTGGATGAAAGCTAAATACGGTGATATCAGAATATTGACAACCACCAATTGGCTTATCTAAATATTTACCACCCATTGCATGAGATGCATCTTCAATAATCTTAAAGCCATACTCTTTACTGAGTGAATGAATTTTCTGCATATCACATGATTGCCCTGCGAAGTGCACAGGTATAACAATCTTAGGCAGTTTATTATCTTTCTTTGCCTGAATTAGTTTTTTTTCTAGCTCTTCAGCAGATAAATTATAAGTTTTTGGGTCAATATCAACAAAATCAACATATGCACCGCAATACAAGCCACAGTTAGATGAAGCTACAAATGAGTTTGGACTTGTCCAAAGATAATCTCCTTTTCCAAGCCCTAACACCAAACAAGCGATATGCAATGCTGAAGTTGCACTATTAACTGCCACTCCATATTCTGCTCCACAATACCCAGCAATTGCTCTTTCAAATAAAGGAACTTGTGGGCCTTGTGTTAGAAAGTCAGACTGCAAAACACTAACAATAGAATCAATATCAGATTGACTTATATCTTGCCTTCCATATGGAATCATCTTTAGATATTTCCAATTCTATCTTTATTCTTTTCAATCCATTTTCTAAGGCTTTCTATATCCATCCAATCACTATTACTATTAGAACTATATTGGAATCCTTCTACTACTTTTTTTCCATTGTTAATTCTCTCAGGATCTTTACTCCAGTTATTTATTGTAGGTAGAATTTTAAAATAGTTATTATATTCATAAGTATAGTAAGAATCCTCTATCCCAATCATCTGCTCATGGAGTTTTTCTCCGGGACGTATTCCAATAGTCTTTTGTTTTGCATTTGGTGAAACTGCAGTTGCTATATCTGTGACCTTCATTGATGGTAATTTCTTAACATACACTTCACCACCAACCATATCATCAAATGCGTGCCAAATAAGTTTAACTCCATCTTCAAGTGATATCATAAACCTTGTCATTCTATCATCAGTTATAGGAATTTCTTCTCTATCAGAAATAGATAAAAAAAATGGTATTACAGACCCTCTTGAACCCATAACATTTCCATATCTGACAACAGAAAATCTTGTATTGTGCGACCCAGCGTAAGAATTTCCAGCAACAAACAATTTATCTGATGCTAGTTTAGTTGCTCCATATAAGTTAGCTGGCGCACTAGCTTTATCAGTTGATAACGCAACCACTTTTTTTACACCGCTGTCAATACACGTATCAATCAAGTTCATTGCACCTATAATATTTGTCTTTACACATTCAAATGGATTGTATTCTGCTGTTGGTACAATTTTAGTTGCTGCAGCGTGGACCACATAATCAATGCCATCTAATGCTCTACGTAAACGATCTTTGTCGCGAACATCGCCTATGAAAAATCGGACACGATCATCACCATTAAATAATTTTGCCATCTCCCACTGTTTCATTTCATCTCTAGAAAAAACAACTATCTTTTTTGGATTGTATTTTTCCAATGTCATTGGAATAAATGTATTTCCAAAAGACCCTGTTCCTCCTGTTACTAAAATATTAGAGTTATGTAACATCCCTTATTGCCTATATAAAATTGTTGTTATATTATACTAATTACCAACTAGAAATGCCAATTAAATCAATAATATATAACAATATTGATGATAAATCAGATATGAATTTTTGTAGAAGTTAGAGCGTCAAGTAAATTATTATCATCTAATGGATTGCACCGTAAACCTGCTAACTCATTACTACTATCTATAGCTTCAGTTAGTGCAACACTTAAGTCAGAATCGTTATTTTGTATAAAATAATCTACATATTGATAGCCAACTGACTTACCCAATGATGCTTTTAAAAAATTATCACTATAGTTAGTGTATTCAATAGTTTTTACTCCCATACAGTATGCATCTGCACATGTAGTACTATACAAATTACAAATCCATGCCTTTGCCTTTAATGATAAAAGTGTTGGATGAAAATATGTAATATGAAAATTTTTAGAATCTACTTTATCTAAAGCATTATAAACAACATCCATTTGTGTGTATGCATGTGGTTTTATTAAAATTGGCAAATTTAAATTTAATTTATCAAGAATTTTTATGGTATTTATAAATAGCAATTCAGTAGAGTTTTCGTTTCTTAAATCTGCCACAGGTTCAAAAGTAGACAAAACATAGACAATAATCCCGTTAGAAAAATCAACATCTTTATGATACTCCTTATAAAGATGTTGATTATCGTTGATAAAGTTGATCCATGATGGCATTAGCCTACTGCCACTGAACACAAATACATTTTTATGGCTATTTTTTGGGTTTTGTAAGAAATAATGCTCCTTACTGTTAGCAATAATATTATTGCCGGCAATTTCTTTTGAATTTTTCCATTTTTGATGCAATATTTCATCAACATTGCCCAATAGATTGGCCTTAGCCTGAATTTCAGCATTAGTGTGATAGTATGTGTCATTTTGCATATAAAAAATATTATTTGCATTAATCCAAGTTAAAACCTTAAAAGGCCACACATTCAACATTCCAAAATGGATAAACTTTGCACCCTTAATAGACAATACTATCCAAAAAAATAGAGTCTTAATATAAGAAAATTTACGCCTAACACCTTCTCCAGTGGCAACAATCTTAATATCAGATACTTCTGATATAGCCTTATACAAAATAAAGTTTTTATTGATAAATTCAAGAGTATGTATATAAGGAACATAGAAATACACCTTTCCACCAGCTCCCTCTTTATATTCTCTAATTAAAGGAGCTACAGTATCAGAGGCCATCAATTTATCTTTTGAAATTACAACAAGAGTATTTTTCATGACGTAGACTCAGAATTAATTTACATAGGCTACAAAATATTCTGATTATTTTCATATCGTATGCATTGTGTGGCGAGTAAATGAATAATTTATAAACTCTAGTTAACGATACTTACTTTGAAAATCAATAAAAAATACTTGCACTTACCATATAACAATCAAATAAAATTTACGTGGTCAGGTATTTTCTTGCCCGTAGTATCATCAATATCAATATCATTTTCAATCATATCATTTAGAACTTCATTAACCTTATCCTGCAAACACAGTGTTGCACACTCTTTACGCGCATCAAACTTATCAGACGCCAAGTATGACATGACTTCATGGTACTTATCGCTTCGCCATATATCTAAAAATCTCTCATCTTTTATATCACCAATATGAAGTCCTTTATACCTATCATGAAAAAAAGAACCACACGGTGCGACAATTCCAGTACCAGACATCTGTAAGAGCAGAGGTGTCCCAAAACACTTTGAGTACTTTCTATCGCGCCCAGTCATAAGTTTCGACCATTTTGCTTGAACAGAATAGTCTTTGGTTGAAAGCGCCTCGGCAGTCTTTAATAATTCTACTGCCAAAGGTGAGCGGTACCAATCATAATCAACACCTAATCTCCCTTTTTCATCATCACTACAGTGTTTAATGACAGTGTAATCCACTCCAAGCTCTCTACCAATTTTAGCAAGTGGAATAACTTGATCTGCATATTCTGGCATAAGAACCATTTGCAAGCCTATAGTTATGTTGGATTTTTTTTCTTTTTTAATTCTTACTAATTTTTTAACTATCTCTAAAACCTTATGGTAATTTTTGATAGATGTTCCCATAATTTGCGCATATGCTTCTGGCTCTGCTGCGTTAATATTAATTCTTAAATAAGTAAGTTTTTCTACAATTTCGGGTAATTTATCATCTTGTAGTTTTATTCCATTTGTACCCGAAGCAACATCAATACCAACATCATAACATTTATCAATAAATTTATAAAAATCAGGGTTCTCTGTACTCTCACCATCACTAACTAAACTAATCGCCTTTACACCCTCTCCAGGCTTATGACCGATTTCAACACAATCATCAATAAACTGCTCGTACACCTTCCATGGAACGGGAGATGATGGATTTTGCTGCAAACCTGCATAGCAAAATGTACACGCATACGAGCACTTTTGTGTCAACGCCATGTCAATTGTAATTGGTGCAACCCTTTCTCCAGATTTCCAAGCTTCAACTCTTTCTTTATGAAAGGCTATTTTTGTAGTATCAAGATGGAAATTAGCCCTTGGATCTATATTAAAATCTAATAATTCTGACTTCTTAATTTCATCAAGTTGAGAACGTAAGATTCTGTCTACTACATCTTGCCCTCTTGACATATAGTCAATCTCTTTTCTTAACTTTTCTTTTACAATCACAACATTTATTCCTTAATTAATTAAATTTATTATTTTTAACACGAGCGGTTGTATAACTTCATACTCTACAACGCCTTCTAATCTAGAAGAATTAATAGTGTCAACAATACTGTTAATTTCACTTACACTCTCTTTATTTGCATCATTTATAACATTATTAAAGTTTTCACTACTAAAATATACCTCGTAACGTGGTACCTCCCTATGAAGAAAACTTCGTTTTGCTAAATGTCGAGTTCTAGATGGCTCATCATTCTCTATACTCTCAATAAAATTAATCACACTTCCCAACGCTAGAATATAGTCTCTACTAATATTACTATTTTTTGATACATTGGGAATTTCTTTTTTACTCATATCCCTAAAACTTAATATTGTTATTTAATTCTGACTTAGGGAGATGTGGGTACATATCTTCTAGAGGCCTTCCAAAGGACAGTTTTGGTAATATTTCTTGATTTGGTTTTATAGAAACATTACATATAATTGGCCCACTACTATATGCCAATACATATTCAATCACCTCTTTTAATTCATTGTGTTCACTTACTGTTTTAGTTTTGATATTGTAAGCTTGTGCAATTTTTATAAAATCAGGGGATGAAACCCCGGATTCAATATCTGAACATACATATTTAGAATTTAACCAAGTTGATTGGGTTTGTTTAATAATGCCATATTCTTTATTATTTAAAATAAATATTTTAATAGGTAAATTTTGTAGCTCTAACGTGCCCAATTCTTGAATGTTCATATTAAGCCCTCCATCTCCTGTTATGCATATAACATCGCGATCAGGCTGAACTAACTTACTTCCTATTGCCGCAGAAAGTGCATAACCCATTGGAGAATGATTGAATGCTGAAAACAGCTGTTGCGAGACTTTTGGCTCATAGCCTTGCATTGTCCAAGTAAGGTTGCCACCAGCATCTGGAATAATAATACTATTCTTTCGTGTCATTTTTGACAACAAATCCATAAACACATAAGGATTCACATAGTCTTTCTCATTAAAATATTCAGGCAAACAAATAGGATATTTACTCTTCCAAATATTAATTCTATTTTTCCATTCTGAAATATCTCCGATAGAAAAATCTTCTTGTAATACTTGATCAAAGAAAGTGTTTAAGTCGGTGTTGATTGGCAGATCTACAATTAAACCGTTTTCCTTATCAATTTCAGATTGATCAATATCAACCATAACCTTAAATGAGCCTGTTGAAAATGTTGCAGCATTGGAGCCCGTCATATGTGTATCAAGCCTACTACCAAGACTAATAAGCAAATCACAGCTTTGTACTGCAAAATTACCTGGGCGATTTGCAGATACACCAAAACTTCCTATCAACTGCACAAAATCGCTCTCAAACATGTCAACTGTAGACCAAGTTGTAACAATAGGAATATTAATTTTCTTGATAAACTCAATAGCCTGCTCTTCTGTATTTGAAAGCTTAACCCCTGACCCAACAATAATTAAAGGACGTTTAGAGTTTTTTATCACACTCTTTAATTTTTCTATAGCTGAAATAGATAATACCTCAGTTTCTTCTTGTGTAGCAGGAGTAAAACCCACAAGCGTTTCTGGATCAATTTCCGCTCTTTGAATGTCGTCGGGTAAATCCAGTAGTACTGGACCAGGCCTACCATTTAATGCCTCCCACCATAAGCGCTCTAATACATATTTAACCTCACTTGGGTCTGTTAAACAGGTTGCATATTTTGTATAACTTTCTACTGATTTTACAACTTCCATTTCTTGAAAGCCAACTTGTCTTGCCTTTCTTTTATTTTTTAAATGCCCAGTAACAACTTGTCCAGTTATGTATATAGCTGGAATAGAATCATAATATGCGCATGCAATACCCTGAATTAAATTAACAAACCCAGGGCCACTGGTTGCAATTGCCAATCCTGGCTTCTTAGTCACCCTGTAATGAGCTTCTGCCGCTATTGATGCACCTTGTTCATTAACAAAAGGAGTTAATTTAAAGTTATTTTTCTGATTTAAACTATCCAGAATATGAACAACAGACCCGCCATTACCAACAAAAGCATGTTCTGTTCTTTGCGATATAAAATCTGCAATATAATCTGATAACTTCATAGATAAGAAATCCTTAACATAAACTTATTTTCCTGCTGATAAGAATTTACTTAGCCTATCGAGCATTATTTCTATATTTTCTACAGAATTTACATAACAAAAGCGAAGATACCCTTCTCCTTGTTTGCCAAATACTGGTCCAGGAGATGAGGCTATACCAACTTTTTCTAGCAACTTAGAAGCCAAATCTCTACTACTATACCCAGTTTGAATTATATTTGGAAAAGCATAAAAAGCACCTTTTGGTTTATAGCATTGTATTCCAGGAATGCTATTTAATCCATCTACCATTATATCTCTTCTGTGTCTATATTCCTCAAGCATTTTATTTACATAAATACTGCTTCTTTCGCTTAACGCCTCTATTCCTGCCTTTTGAAGAAATTCAGGAACACAAGAGAGTTGCGTTTCTTGCAACATAGCAACTCTTTCAGCTACATGACTTGGAGCAGTCAAAACCCCTAGTCTCCATCCAGTCATTGCATACGCTTTGGAAAATCCATTAACTAAGATTGTGTTAGTTTTACAATGATCAAACTCTGATGGAGAGAAAAAATCCTCTCCATCGGGATATACCATACGTGCATAAATTTCATCACTTAATATATACAGATTATTTTTGAGAGCAATATTATATATTTCTTGCCATAATTTTTTCCCAACAACACCACCGGTAGGATTAGAGGGTGAATTCACAATAATCATCTTTGTTTTTGAGGTTATGGCTTTTTTTATATCGTCTGCTCTCATAGTAAAGCCATCTTCCTCTCTAAGTTTTACTGGAATTGCTTTTATACCGAGAAAATCTAAAATTGAATAATAGCTAACAAAACCTGGATCCGGTACTATAACTTCATCCCCTGGATTTACCGTACATGCAATTGCATAATATATTTGAACATTTGCCCCAGAAGTAACAACTAGTTGATCAATGCCTGGGGTAAATCCTCTTGACTTTTCTGTTACTTTTTGCGCCATTACTTTTAATTCATGTAAACCAGATGAGGGTGTGTAATGCGTGTCTCCCCCACGCAATGATTTACAAGCAGCCTCAACTATATTTTCTGGAGTCGAAAAATCCGGATCGCCCAACTCAAAATGAAGAATATCCATACCAGATTTTTCTAATTCATTGGCCTTTGCAAGAATTTGAAACATTTCTTGCCCTTTAATTCTTCTAGATGCTTTTGAAAGTGGCAGCATAAGTTTCTTTATATAAAATTAATATGCTCTATTGTTTGATGGTCAATAGCATCAATATATCTGTTAACTTCATCCATCCTACAATTAAGGCGACATTCTGAAATATCAAGATCATGTTTTACAAACTCAAAATTCTTTTTGCGTTTATCACCTTCC
>Ga0209045_1002372_pt1 | contig 13986 bp, 7 predicted proteins | sample SaaInlLV_10m_DNA_4_FD_184664 | JGI IMG/M metagenome (GOLD analysis project Ga0209045, IMG submission 184664) | Marine microbial communities from expanding oxygen minimum zones in the Saanich Inlet - Saanich Inlet SI072_LV_200m_DNA (SPAdes) (version 2) | ecosystem: Environmental > Aquatic > Marine...
GGTCCGCACTCTTCCCTCAACAGCTCAAGTAGTCAAGAAAACAGGGAAACAGGTTTGTCTGGACAGAACCGAACTGAATAGCAGGAAGATCAAGCACGGTTCTGTCTCAAGGACTTTTGACAGAACCCCGCGCAAGTAGAGGAGATGCGCATGAAGACACGTCTTGTCACAACCGTGGTCGCGCTCGGCATGTCCTTAGCCGCCGGTTGCCGCCATTCCACTGTCAGCCGCGTCCCCGCCATGGTCGAGCCCGAATTCACGGGCCCGAGCATTTCTGTCCGGTTGGACGCGAACCCGGCCGTGTCGGCCGACGTGACCTACTTGTCCGCGCATGACGAATCGAGAACCAGCTTCGTGAAGCGGCAGGACAGCGGCGGCTGGCGCGAGGAGCGCATGATGTATTTCGTCGCTGAGGACGAGCGGTTCAAGCAGGGCCGGACGCCGCTGGTCAAGGTCGTCATCGACTACTTCGACGAGGGACGGGGCCTGGTGGTGATCAAGTACGACTCGAGCGACAAATACGTCAACCCCGGGAAGAACGCCGGCGTCTGGAAAACCGAAAAGGCCATGGTGCTGACCGACTCCCGCCAGTGGCGCACAGCGGAGACTGTAATCGCCGACGCGAACTTCGCAAACCGCTGCAACGGTGGCGATTTCCGGCTCGAGAGCCGCACGCCGTTTGTCGTCCGCGCGCTGCGCATCGTGGCCGCCTCGCCGGAAGACCAGGAGCGCAGCCGCGTGGCTCTCCGCAATGCCCCGCCGCCTCTCGAGGCCAAGATCAAGCCCTTTGCCCTAAACATGGACGAGGTGCTTGCCCAACTCCGCCCCTACCGGGGGCCAAGCAAGCCGGGCACCGACGCCTCCACCCTCACCAACAAGGTCATGTGCGGCTACCAGGGCTGGTTCGACGCCCCGGGTGACGGATCCGGCCAGGGCTGGACCCACTACAATGGTCCGGTCGGGTTCCAGCCGGGGAGCTGCTCCATCGACCTCTGGCCCGATGTCTCAGAACTCGACGACGACGAGAAACACGAAACGTACTTCCGCCACCGCGACGGCAGCACCGCCTACGTCTACAGCCCCATGAACCGCAAGAGCGTTGTCCGCCACTGCCAATGGATGGCCGAGGCCGGCATCGACGGCGTCTTCGTGCAGCGTTTCGCAAGCGTCACAGGCAATCCGAAGGCGGTCTACAAGAACAACACCGTGCTCATGAATATCCGCGAGGGCGCCAATCGTCACGGCCGCGCCTACGCACTCATGTACGATCTCTCCGGCGGTCAAGGCGCTGCCGACAGGATCATCGCCGACTGGAAGTCCCTCGTGGACGGCATGGCCCTGACCAAAGACCCCAACGACCGCGCCTACCAGCGACACAACGGCAGGCCCGTGGTTGCACTCTGGGGCCTCTTCGCCAATCGCGAATACTGTCTGCCCGTGTACGAGCGCCTCCTCGAGTTCTTCAAGAACGACCCCACGTACGGCGGCTGTACCGTCAAGGTCGGCGTCAACAACGACTGGCGTTCGGGCAAAGGCCCCAACCACGATCGCGTCCGCCGCATCATCATGCAGGCAGACATCGTTTCGCCCTGGACCCCGGGTCGTTACGGCACCCCCGAGGGGGCCGATCGGCATATGCAGACCCACAACGTCCGGGACCAAGAGTGGTGCGACGCCCGGGGCAAGGACTATATGCCCGTCATCTTCCCCGGCTTCAGTTGGCACAACATGCACCACGGCAACGCGGCTCTCGGTGCCATCCCACGGCTGCAAGGCCGCTTCTTCTGGCGCCAGGCCGTGGCCGCCAAAGCCGCCGGTGCGCGCATGCTCTACATCGCCATGTTCGACGAGGTCGACGAAGGCACCGCCATCTTCAAGTGCACCAACGCCCCACCCGTCGGCGCCAGTCCGTTCCTCGACTACGAAGACCTGCCCAGCGACTACTACATGTGGCTCGCGGGACAAGCCCGCCTCCTGCTTGAGAACGAGCTTAAGCCCACGCGGCGGCCCCCGCCACGGCCAGGACTCGTCATCAACTACAAATCCGAGGATGGTACGGGCTTGCCCGAGGGACTCGACGAAATCTCCGTCGTGTTGGCTGACCCGCAGGACTGCCGCGGCCTGCGCCTGAAGCCGCAGGGCGGCGAATCCCGCAACGTCCCCACCGTCAAGGGCGGCCGTCCTGCCTGGGTCAGCACGCCGATGCCCGACCCAAACGAAGGCCGCAAGATGTACCTCAAGGTCGAATACGCCGGCTTCCGCAACGGCCGCGCCCCCCGGATCCGCCTCGCCATCGACTACTTCGACAACGCCGACACTGAGGTCCGCGTTGTTTACGACTCCGCTGACAAGAGCTGGAACCCAAGTTCGAGTCGCCCCGGCGCCTGGAAAGAAGCCGGCCGTTTCGCCCTCCGCGCATCGAACACCTGGAAGACCGCCACCTTCGACATCCCCGACGCCCTCTTTGTCGGCCGCTGCAACGGTTTCGACATCCGACTCGAGTTCGCCGCCGGTGTCGACCTCGCTCTCGGTGCCGTCCGCATAAGGAAGCTGCCGCAATGACCCACCTGCCCATCGGGAGCCCAGCAAAGCATGGCCTCCGGAGCATTGCCAAGCGGATGAAGGGCTATCTTATGGGCTACCAGGAACGCGTTCACCACCTGAACCACGACGAAGCGGCTCGCACATCGGCCATTGTCTGAGGCAGATCGAGGAACAAAAGCATGACTACATCTCGCCGGGACTTCATCCGGAAAGCAGCACTCCTGAGCGGGGTCGCTGCGGCTCCGACCATCATTCCGTCATCTGTCTTTGGGGCAGACGGAGGCGTGGCGCCCAGCAACCGCCTCAGTATTGGCCTAGTCGGCATGGGGAAGATGATGTGGGGCCATCTCGGTGGCCTTCTGGGCCGGAAAGACGTACAGATCGTCGCCATCAGCGATGTGGAGACGATACGCCTCGACAAGTGCGTGGAGAAGATCAACAGTACCTACTCGGAGCGTTTCGGGAAGGACTACAAGGGCGTTCATGTCTGCACAGACTTCCGTGAACTCAACGCGCGACCGGACATTGACGGCGTCTTCATCGCCAGCCCCACGCACTGGCATGCGATCCAGTCCGTCGACGCCATGAAGAACGGGAAAGACGTCTACTGCGAGAAGCCGCTGGCGTTGACCATCCAGGAAGCCGAAGCGATCAAAGAGGCCTCGCGCCGCTATGGTCGAATCTTCCAGACCGGCAGTCAGCAGCGATCCGACTACAAGTTCCGCTTCGCCTGTGAGCTCGTTCGGAACGGGGCGATCGGCAAGGTCAAGATTGTCCATGTCAACTGTGGAGGACCAGCCCGCGACTGCTACCTGCCACCACAGCCAACACCCGAAACACTGGACTGGAACCGCTGGCTGGGGCCATCTCCCGTGCGTCCGTACCATGACAAGCTCTGCCCGGTCGACGACTACGAGTCCTGGCCCCGGTGGCGCGATTACTGGGACTACTGCGGCGGCGGAATGTACGACTTTGGGGCCCACCATTTCGATATCGCTCAGTGGGGGCTTGGCATGGACGGAACGGGGCCCGTTGAGATCGTTCCCAAGGAGGCCAGCGAGCACAAGAAGCTGACGTATGTCTACGAGAACGGCATCTCCATGACCCACGGAGGGGCGACCGGCGGCGGATCCATTCAATTCATCGGCGAAAACGGCACGGTGAGTGTGGGGCGCGGGTTCCTCGAGACCACGCCCGAGGAGCTCATGAAGATGAAGTGGGGGCCGGCCGATCTTCGCCTCTATGAGAGCCGCGACCACAAGGGGAACTGGCTCGATGGCATCCGGACGCGTCGCCCCTGTATCTGCACGGCCGAGACAGGTTGCAGCACGATCACCGTCTGCGCTCTGGGGAACATTGCCTATCGCCTCAAGCGCACGCTCAAGTGGAGCCCGTCGGCCACGCAGTTCCTTGACGACCCGGCCGCCGACCGCCTGCTCTCCCGAAGCATGCGGGCACCGTGGACCATCACCGTCTGAACCCCTCCCAGGAAAGGGCTACTCGATAATGACCAAGCAGTTGCACCCTCTTCTCGCCTTTCTCATCGCCGCGGGAGCAGCGACCGCGGCCCCCGCGGGGCTCAAACCACCATCTGAAGCCGAGATCGCGAAGATGGAAGCCGCCATGCCGTCCGAGGCCACGGTCAAGACGGCAACACCACGTAAACTCCTCATCTTCTCCCAGTGCGAAGGCTTCAAGCATTCATCCATTCCCTTTGGCGAAAAGGCGTTCGAGGTTATGGGCAGAAAGACGGGGGCGTTTTCCACCGTCGTGACCGATGATTGCGCCATTCTCGAATCACCTGAGTTCGACACCTTCGATGCGATTGTGATGAACAACACCACGATGCGACTCCCGTTGCTCAACATCGACACCAAGGGCATGGACGAAGCCCAAAAGGCGGCTGCCGACGAGCGCGAAGCCAAAGCCCAGGCACGTTTCCTGGATTTTGTCCGGAACGGCAAGGGACTTGTAGGTGTCCACGCGGCAACCGACTGCCTGTATAAGTGGCCCGAATACGGCGAGATAGTGGGCGGCTTCTTCTGGGGACATCCGTGGAACGAGGATGTGGGTGTGAAGCTCGACGATCCCGGACATCCCCTGCTCAGTGCGTTCAACGGCCAGCCCTTTGTCGTGGCCGATGAAATCTACCAATTCCGCGAGCCCTATTCGAGGGACACACTTCGCGTCCTTCTCAGTATCGACGTCACGAAGACCAACATGAACAAGGACTCGATTCGCCGCAAAGACGGTGACTTCGCGGTCGCCTGGATCCGGAAATACGGGAAGGGACGCGCCTTCTTCTTTTCCCTCGGGCACCGTCATGAGATCTTCTGGAATCCTCCGCTGATGCAGTGCTACCTGGACGGCATCCAGTACGCGTTTGGGGATCTGAAGGCGGATGCAACACCCAGCTCACAGCTCAGTGAGCAATACCTGGCGGAATCGAGAGCCAACGCCCTCTCCAGAGGACTGGTCAACGTCTTTGCCGAGCTGAAAAAGTACACGTTGGGCGGGAGCGACAAAGCTCCGCGACAGGTGGCGAACATGGTCGTTGAGCACCAAGTCACACCAGGGCCCTCCCGCGATCAGATCGGCCAACGCCTGACCGAGTTGCTCGCAGCTCCTGATGCCACGATGGATGCCCGGGAGTTTGCCTGCAGGCAGCTTCGCTTCATCGGTAGCGAGACGGCCATACCGGCTTTGATCGCCGTCCTCACCGATGACCGCCTCCGGCATCCGGCTCGCATGGCGTTGGAGGCGATTCCCGGAGCTCCTGTCGACACCGCCCTTCTCAACGCTCTCCCGGGTTCCGCGGGGCTGGCCAAAGCGGCCCTGATCGACTCCATGGGGCAGAGAGGAGTGCGTGCAACCGCCTCCGCCCTCGCAAAGGAGCTTGCCAACAAGGATCCTGTCGCTGCGGAAGCCGCGGCCAATGCACTCGGGCGCATCGCCGGTCCAGAGGCAGCTCAAGCGCTGCTGGCGACCCGGGAAGATGCGGTACAACCCCTGAGACTCCCCGTCGACCGCGCCATCCTCGCCTGTGCGGAGTCCGCACGTCAAGGAGGCGAAACGGCACTGGCACATACCTGCTACAAAGCACTGGCTGGTCCTGACGTAGCGGCACACATTCGCGGCGGGGCCATCTATGGCCGGGCGTTGATGGATGGTCCCAGTGCCGCGGGGAAAGCAATAGGAGCCTTGCGTTCGGAGGAACCGAAGATCGCTCAAGCCGGGGCCCGTCTCGTTATCGAGCTCCCCGGGGAGTCAATCGTTCCCGAAACCTGCGCTGTGCTCCCCGCCCTTCCAGCTGCCAACCAGATTCTGGCGATCGATGCTCTGGCCGCCCGTGGCGACCGTCGCGCGCAAGATGCAGTGTTGGCTCTGGTTAACGCCGAAAATGTAGACGTCCAGACCGCGGCTCTGCGGGGTCTGGAGGCCCTTGGTGACGCCAGGTCCGTGATGCCGATCGTCCGTCTGGCCTCCGATGAGACAGCCGCCAAGAAGGTGCAGGACACGGCCCGCCGGGCCCTGAACCGGATGAACGGTGCGGGTGTCGACCAAGCTCTAGTTGACGCAATGGCGACCGCGGACACCGCAGTCAAGACCGAGTATGCGAAAGCACTTGGGGTGCGGAAGGCCAGGATTGCCCTGCCCGTGCTCTACCAGACCGTTCTGGCCGACGACCGCAGCCTGGCGAAGGAGTCGTGCAAGGCGATTGCCGCTCTGTGCGAGACGTCCGAGCTCCCGAAAATCGTCGAGCTCATCGTTAAGACCACAAGCAGCAGTGTCAGGTCTCAGCTCGAGAACACGCTTGTGAACGTGGCAAGACGTACGAAAAATGAGGAGACGAGCGTGTCGGCCGCGCTCGCGGGGCTTGAGCGCGCCCCCCCAAAGCCCGCCCGAACATCTCTGATCACGGCCCTTGGGAAAATCGGTGCAAAGCCGGCTCTTCCGGCTCTGAAGGGGGCTCTGACAGATCCCGACCTGGAGATTCAGAGGGCGGCTGTAAAGGCATTGGCAGACAGCTGGCCAACGGCTGAACCCATACTCGCTCTGCGCGGGGTCAGCCTCAGCGCGGAGGATCTCGTTCTCCGCGTTCTCGCGTTGCGTGGCTACGCAAGAATGCTGGCGATGCCCAACACACGTCCCATGTCAGAGACGCTCAAGCTCTATGAAGACGCGTTGGCCCTGGCAAAGGGAGACCAGGAGAAACGTACGTTGATCACCGGATTGGGCCAGCTGGCTCATCCAGATGCTCTCGCAGCCGTGAAGCCCTTCCTGCAGGACAAAGCCGTGCAGGAAGAAGCCCTGATGAGCGCGGTCAGTATCATGCAGGACCTCGGCGGGAAGTCCATGACCTTCGCCGCCTCGGTGAACGCGAAAGACGGGCCGAAAGCCGTGGATGGTGACCCGAAAACACGCTGGACGAACGGCAAGCACATGACGGGCGGTGAATGGTTCCAGGTGAAGCTGGCATACGAGACGCAAGTCAAGGAGGTCTTCCTCGACGCCGGCCCCACGGGACACGATCAGCCTCGTGGTTGGGAGGTCTACGTATCACGGGACGGCGAAGACTGGGGTGAGGCTGTCGCCACGGGCGGCGACCCGAAGAAGAAGGCGTTCACGATCACGTTCCCGCCCAAAGATGGCCGCTACGTGAAAATCGTACAGACCGGGGGAGGCGCCAGGAACTACTGGTCCGTCAACGAAATCCGGATCAACGGACTGCCGGACATCAAAGAGGTCTCGCAGATTCCTTCTGACAAGTGGAAGGTCTCGGCGGCACGGTCGGGTGGCGATGCGGCCCCGGAAAACGCGATCGATGGGGACAAGACCAAGCGATGGGGAACGGGCGGCGGGATGAAGCCGACAGACTGGTTCATGGTCGATATGGGCGAGGAACGCACGGTGCACCGGGTCGTCATGGATGCCGCCAAGTCCCGCAATGACTACCCTCGGGAGTATCGCATCTACAGCTCGCTGGACGGCCAGGACTGGTTTGGTCCCATCGGCGCCGGTAAAGGTGAAAAGGCCCTCATTTCCGCGATCTGTCTCCCCACCAGGGCGCGTTACGTCAAGATCGCTCAGTTGGGGAATGAGAAGAAGATGTGGTGGTCGATGTATGGCCTCCAAATCATAGGCGAGTAGGGCGACAGATGAGCGTCTCAATCCAGGAATTTGCCCGTCTGGCGAACACTTCCGTAGCTACGGTCTCCCGTGCACTCAACGGCAAACCGGGGGTGAGCGAGACGCGGCGTCAGAGCATCTGTGCGCTGGCTGAACGTCTGGGCTACCAGCCCAACCAGTTCGCGCGGAACCTGCAGGCGCAGCGCAGCAGCACCCTCGGCTTCGTGTCGGCGAATCTCGACAACAAGACACACCAGGCTCTGCTGCGACCGCTGGAGGCAGCGGCTCGGGACAGAGGCTATGAGATGCTCATCGCCGACTCGAGAATGGACGCCAAACGGGAACGGGCGAATGTCGAGGCATTGCTCCGCTACCGGGTCGATGGCTTCGTGCTGTGCCCGGTCTTTGATCAGGACGCACGGGCCGACACCGACTTCATTCGCGAGCTCGGCCTGCGCAAGACTCCGTTCGTTGTGGCCGGCCTGATTCCGGGGATACCGCTGGACTCGGTGGACAACGACGAGGTCGGCGCCGCCCGCGAGCTTACCCGGCATCTGCTGGAACTCGGGCACTCACGCTTCGGGATCATTGACAGACCGGAAGCAAACCGCGTCAGCAGTGCCCGGTTGCAGGGGATAACCGAGGAACTCGCAGCGGCCGGGCACCGAGTGGCCGAGCCGCGTCCGGAAGGAACACTCCGGATACTGCGCGCGCCTTCGCAACCAGCAGAAACGGTGGGGAATTCGGTCCTCGCGTGGTTCCGGGAAGAGCTGCCGCCCACGGCGCTGATCTGCCTGCAGAATCACCTCGCCATGCGCTTGCCCCGACCTCTCACGCAGGCGGGGTTGGTCATCCCGGAAGACGTTTCATTGGCGACATTCGATGACAGCGACTGGTGCCGCTTCGCCAATCCGTCAATCACAGCGGTTGCCCCACAGCCGATGCATGCCGCGGAGCGACTGTTCGGGGCGCTGATGGGACGGATAGACGATCCGGATGCCCCACCGGCCGCCCACACTGTTCCTCAGCGGCTGTCCCTGCGTGAGTCTACGGGGATGCTCACGGAGTCAGGTGCAACAGTTTCAGGTCGAACGGCTTCAGCCTGAACGTCGACGGCTGCAAAACTCCGGTCACCAGGTCGCGACAGGGCGTGTCGATGCCGATACCAATGCTCGCGTCGCTCTTACCGAGATTGTTGATCAGCAGAAGCTGTCCCCCTTCCCACTGAGCGGTGCGCCAGACGCAGCCGGGCTGCCCGACCGCGTTGGTCTCCTTCAGTGGCAAGGCCGGCGTCAGTCCCACAGCCTTGAGCTGAGCAATGAGGGTGGCTTCGTCAGCACCCTCGATGCGGAGGATTTTCCCCTTGCCGGTTTTCAGGGCGGCAACGGATCGAGCGTATTCGTCCTGCTTCAGGCTATCCGCTCCGGCGACGAGAAGAGCTCCGCCCTGCCCCAAATAGCGCTCCAGTGCCTGGCGATCGTCAGCCGTCACATGATCAGCATGGGTGACGATGAGCACGGGCCAGGCGCTCAGCTCGGCCTCGGTGGCGTCATTGAGGATGCCCCCGGTAGCGAAGCCCAGCGCCATGCCACTGTGGTAAAGGGCTCTGTAGGCGTCGTACACGTGCCCCATGTACGCAGCGTCCTGAATGGCACACGCCTCGGAGTAGAAGAAGCGGACGTTCCTCGGCTGCGTGGCCAGGGCAACCACTTCCGGCGCAAAAGCGTTCAGCTCTTTCATGGTGCGTCCGTAGGCATCCATGACCAAAGGCTGGGCGAGATTCGAGGCGTAGAAAGCGCTACCGGACCTCTTCGACAAGGCACCGTCGGCGTTCCGGCTCCAGTACCAGGTCTGGTTCATGCCTGTGCCGTGCAGGTGAGCCAGCCAGAGAGCACTGCGGACGTACTCCGCAGGCATGTCGGGAGCACGGAGATTGGATGTGCTCAGCCCGTGCCATTCACTGTCAAACACGACCTTCTCAGGGCTGATTGAGCGGAAGAAGTCCAGGGGCAGAGCCTGCGCTCGCCAGTTGCAGGCGTAGCGGTCAGGCCAGGCCTCCTTGTTCCTCCAATGCGGCGTTATCACGATCCCCGCATCGCAGCCGATGATCCCCTGCAGGCGCACCAAGGCTTCGAAATCCAGCCCATGGTCACGATCGCTGCCGGAAAACTGACCGGGAATGAGTTTGATGTGCGTCTGCGCCGTAGGATCGTGTCGGCGAATCTCGCGCTTCAGGAAGGAAAACCAGTCGGTAATGCGAATCATGTTGAAACGGCACCAGTCGTACCAGATCGGTTTGCCGCGCAGCGTGGCATCGATCGGGATCTCTATGGTCACCTCAGCAAAGGACGCGAACGTGCTCTCCCAAAGCGTGTTGAGCACATTGATCGTCTTGTGGCGCTGCTCCAACCAGACACGGAACTTGGCTTTGGTCTTCTCGGACACCGGGTCTCTCGCCCATCCGCCTGTGCTTGTGTACCAATGGGGTTCGTTGGTGAGCAGGTAACCGGCTTGACTCACCTTCCGACCGGCAAACTGCGGGACGACATCCGCCAGCATGGTCGCCCACAGCTCACGCGCCACCGGGTGGTCGGTATCGAAGCCGGTGTAGTGGTGCTTCCCGTCGGTGATCTCCGGGACCTTCTCCAGTAGCCACCTCGGAACATGCTTCTGCCCCATGAAGACGTACCCCATCGGCTCGTCGTCGTCCGGCTCGTAGCGAACGTCAGCCTTCTCCCCTTCGGCCTTGATGTGCGGCAGGTGGATGTAGTGGCCGCCAATCACACCATAGGCACGGTTCAGTTTCTCGTCGTCAGGCTGCCAAACGAAGGTGGAGGGGAAAACCGCCCTGCCCTCCTGGCGGTAGTAACCATCGTGCTCCTCAAGCGCCGTCATGTCGATCTCCACGGTTGGGCGGCGCGTCACCTTCCCCTGCATCACATCCGCCAGCTCGCGCTGAGCCATGGTCAGCACCTGCACGAGATCGCGCATTTCCCGATCAGGCAGTTCCCTGGCAAGCCGCGGAGCATCCTTCTTCACCCGCCACCAACTGGCGATGTTCGCCTCCAGTTCCTTCAGGTGTGCCTTGTCCCAGGCGATGTAGGTCAGGAACAGCTCAGCAGTGGTGATGGTGACCCGCTCGCGCTCCCCCCCGATGCCGGCCTCAGCAGCCCGGGCGGTTGCTGTCCTGAGAGCGCCAAGGCGCAGAACCGCCTCTTCGCGCAGAGATGTGTAATCCAGAGTCTCCGGCCCGATGGCCTCGGCCTTCCCAGCAGCTCTGGTACCGCTGACACAGCCAGCCATCCCACATACCACCAAAACACCGGATAGAAGGGAAAGGTGTCTCATCAGGTTCCTGTGACCGCTATCTCGCTGAAAATCGTGTCTGAATTCGAACCGCCGTAGCCGTAGTGGGTAATCGCAGGGATGTCACCGGTGATCTTCGCCGTCACTGTCTTGCCGCCAATCGTGACGGAGATCTGTCGGGCTGCCAGGTCAAACGCGACGCTTGCCTCCAGAAGGCCTCTCCTCGGAAAGTCGAACTTCTCGGTCACCTCATCGACGTGTGCCCCGGCGATCGTGATGCTCCTGCGCCCGCCGAAGTAGAGCTGGACCTGGATCAGACCTTCGGGAGAATTGCCCGGACCGAGCACCAGAAAGCTGTTGCCGTGCCTTCCTTTGATGTTTCTTGCCCCGGCTTTCCTGAAGGAGAAGGTGAATGTGCCCTTTTGCAACGGCCGCAACGCTTTTCTCACTGCGAACCCCGCACCCGCACCCGCGGCACTGAAAACACAGCCCTCCGGGGCAGGCTTGAGCGCTCCGTCAATCAACTCGAAAACGCTGACATCCACCGGTTTGGCTTCAGGACCGGGCTTGTTCAGGGGCGCTGGTGCGGGCTCTGGGGTCAGGACGGACCGCGCCTTCTCGCTCTCCCTGATGATGTCCGGCTTGAAGCTCTCGAGCTCTGGGAGGTGGATCATGGCCAGCGAGGCGAAGGTGGGGTAATTGCAGACACACCCCTGACCAAAACTGGGGGCATTCAGGATACCGTCAGCAGGCAGGAAATTGGCCGTGCATCCCGCTCGAACGGAATTGAAATTGATCCGCGTTTTGGTCTCGTAATCAAAGACCTCCGTTGCGGCATTTCGGTAGGTGAGGAGGCTGCTGTTCCCAATAACCCGGGAGCACCCCCGTTTGAAGGGCAGCCAGCCGCCGACGTCAATGACCTTCCCGGTCTTCACGTCCAACACACCGGCCGCGTTGGCGTAGTCGCCGGTGGCTCCGAAGATGATGTCATCTGCGACCAGCGGCATGGGCGCCAGGTGCAGGGAACCCGCGCCTCTTGAGTAGTCCCCCATATGCTCCCACGCCTTACGGCCATCAGCCGCGTGGAACACATAGTACGTTTTCCGATTGACGACGACGATCACCTTCTCGTGCTTAGCATTATAGATAACGGCCGGGGCGATAGGGAGGAGCCAAGGCCTCTTCTGCTTCGGGCTCTGGTCCGGGACGGTGGCGTGCTTGAGGGATTTGGACCAGGCCTCCTTGCCGCTCTCCAGATCCAGGCGGTACAAGACCGACTCCTTGTGGGGTTTCGTCTCCCCTCTGTAGACGTCACGGGGTGCGACGTAGTCGACCCCGAAGAGTGCTCCATCTGCGAGCGCGTACGCGATGCTGGCCCGAGTGCTCTTCCGCTGCCACAGGACCCGTCCGCTCTTGCGGTCCAGGCAGGCAAGCGTGTCCCCGATGACGCAACAAAGGTGGTTCCTCATCAGCCTGACTTCTGTCCACATCGCGGAGCCGTCTTCATGCGCAAGCTCTTCGGGAATGGTGAATACGCCGAGCTTGCTGCCGTCCGCTGTGGAGACGAGGTGAATCTCTTCTTCATAGATGATGTACAGCGTGTCCGGGGTCGTGACGTAATTCCTCTCGTAAGGGCGCGAGTAGACCCGGCTGTCCTGGTACCGCCACTTAACCCGCTGCGTCATCGGCATCTCGATCTGCCAGAGGAAGTTGCCTGTGTAGACATCGACGGCATTCATATACTTCCCGCCGATCAGGAACATCCTGCCGTTCGACACCAGGGGGTAAGCGGTTCGGAAGTGCTGGAAGTGGAACTCCGGGGTGTAGAAGCGATCGATGGCCCCGGAGAGCCACAGAAGGCCGAGGGGACCTTTCACAAGTTCATCCCGATTGGCAAACGTGTTTCCCGGGCCGGCTGTTTCGTGCGTCCAGTCGTCATAGCCCTTCGGAGGAGACGTACGCCGGAACTCCAAACTCGCGCCACGAACGCGAGCGACGAACTCCGTTCTTGCGGCAGCGACCCTCTGCATCACGCCCACAGCCTTGCCTTCGGCCGGAATGCGTAACAACCCGGTGAACGGACGGACGCTATCGAGGGCCAGAGCGCACAGCCTCGGGAGCGATGTGGAAAAGGACGCCAGGTCCTCAGAAACGACCAAGTTGGCCCAGTATTTCGACAGCAGCAGGTCTGCGGGGTCTGCTGTAACGATCTGAATTTGCCGACCGTAGAGCCCACGTTCGGCCAGGGAGCGGCGCATGCGTTCAGCATGTGACCTGTCCGGCTCGATCACCACAATCTGGTGTTTGCCGGCTTTGAGGAGTTGCCCGGGAATTGTGCCGGCACCCCACCCCAGCACCAGGGCATAGCCTTCGGGGTAAGAGGGGTAGTGCTCTTTGCCGTGCACGGCGTTCCTCGCCACCGGCTTGTCGGGCTGGTCGGTCGGCTTGCCTGCGCCGAAGCAATAGATCTTGCCGACACTGGTCGAAACAACCAGTTTCCCATCGCTTACCAGTGCGTTCACCGGAGCGCCGTCGACCTTGGCAGTAAACACGATCGCCGGCTTGCCGCCCGCCTTCGGGGGAGGCTTGACGACGATGACTTCGCCCGGAATACCGGCGATGATGCGGTCGCCGGATGCGATGATAACCTTGTGCGGGGTCTTCAGCTCCCAGGCAACCGGGAATTCGAGTCTGCGCAGTAGGTGGTAGTTATTCAGAGTGAGTCGCCACCGGGGCTCGGTCATGTCGCGAGCCACGATTCGGTCGAAAGGCGGATAGCGGACATAGGTTTCGCCCCGACCAACAAGGTACTTTGCCGGATCGTTCAGAATGGAGTTGTAGAGAGTGTTCCCGCTCAGCACGGGCTCCGTGTAATGGACTTCATTGTGGCTCATCCGGTAAGTGCGTACTTCTTGATGTGTAGTGTCCTGAGCTTGAGAGTGTAGAACTTCATATTTCTGTAGCCGTAAGCCTGGCGTTTCATTGTCTGGGCTTTGTTGTTGAAGC
>Ga0209045_1002377_pt1 | contig 13962 bp, 13 predicted proteins | sample SaaInlLV_10m_DNA_4_FD_184664 | JGI IMG/M metagenome (GOLD analysis project Ga0209045, IMG submission 184664) | Marine microbial communities from expanding oxygen minimum zones in the Saanich Inlet - Saanich Inlet SI072_LV_200m_DNA (SPAdes) (version 2) | ecosystem: Environmental > Aquatic >...
AATTGAAAAGTTTGCTTTAGAAGCTGACAGTACTTTGGAAAAGTTGATCAAAGTAGATGAGAATTGGTTTTGGAGCAATTTTGCCAGAATGATGAGATAAATTTTTTTAAACAAAACTTTCATAAATTATTGAAAGAAAAATAACTTTAAAGAAATGAACAAAAAATTAAATATAGCCGTAACAGGTGCTTTTGGGTATTCAGGAAAATACATTACCAAAAGACTATTAAGTCTTGGGTATCATGTGCGAACACTTACAAATTCAAAGAATAAACCAAATCCTTTTGGAGAGCAGATAGATGTTTATCCACTCAATTTTCATAATGAGTCAGCATTAAGGCATTCACTTAGTTCAGTAGATGTTTTGATTAACACCTATTGGGTTCGTTTTAATCACAAAAAATTTAATCATCACGATGCTGTTCAAAATACTAAGGTCTTGTTTAATACAGCAAAAGCTGCTGGAGTTAAGCGAATAATTCATGTGAGCATTACCAATCCATCCATAGCGTCTAATCTTGAATATTTCCATGGGAAAGCCGAATTAGAAGACTATCTGAAGAAAATGGAGATGGGTTATGCCATTATTCGTCCTGCAGTTATTTTTGGAAAGGAAGATATACTGATTAACAACATTGCTTGGATAATACGAAAACTTCCAGTATTTGGTGTTTTTGGAAAAGGTGATTACAAACTTCAACCCATATATGTGGATGATATGGCCGAGTTAATAGTGAATCAAATTACACAATCCCAAGATGTTACAATAAATGCTATTGGCCCTGAAACATTTACCTATAAAGAAATTGTTTCAAAAATCATGAAAATTATTGATGTCAAGAAGAAAATTATTCATGTTGATCCATTTATCGGATATTTGGTTGGCCGACTACTTAGTTTTTTTAAAAATGATGTGACCATAACCCGAGCTGAAATTAAGGGATTGATGAGTGACTTACTTTTTGTGAATGATAGCCCTAAAGGGAAAACCAAGCTTAGCGAATGGGCTATGGAAAATAAGAATGGACTGGGCAATGAGTATGCAAATGAATTGTCTCGCAGGTAATAGGAAAATACTTACTAAGCAAAAGCAATTTTGACAAAAGCAATTAATGCTAGAGGGCTTGAATAATTAACATGATTTCTGTCGTGTTTTTGTATATTTACATATGAAAAATCTGTACGATTTGGATTAAACTATTCAAAAACTTTAGAATCTAATCTATATGAGAAAGGCCTTATTTCTACTTGTTGCTATTTTCTTCTTTTTTCTTTCATATGCGCAAAAATATGAATGGTCCAAAGGACTTGGTGGAACCAGAAATGATAGAGGTCATTCAATTGCTGTAGATGATTCAGGTAATGTTTACACTACTGGTGTTTTTTATAGTACAGCAGATTTTGATCCCGGAACTGGAGTTGCGAATTTGATTTCAGCAGGGCAATATGATATTTTTATCAGTAAACTTAATTCATCAGGAAATTTTCTATGGGCGAAAAGAATTGGAGGTAGCGGCTATGAATGGACATACTCTCTTGCAGTAGATGATTCGGGTAATGTGTTCATAACAGGTGAATTTGAAAGAACCGTGGATTTTGATCCTGGTGTAGGTACGTATAATGTAACAGTTGTTGCATACCGGGATATTTTTATTCTCAAATTAAATACGCAGGGAGATTTTTGTTGGGTTAAAACATGTGGATCGCATCGAGTTGAAGGTCCCTATGCAATAAACCTTGATAATTCTGGAAATATATATTCGACTGGTACATTTCGTGATTCACTTGATCTTGATCCGGGAAGTGGTACTCATTATCTTAAGGCAGTTAAATATGCCGACATTTATTTACAGAAACTTAATCCATCAGGAGATTTTAAATGGGCAGTAGGAGTTGGAGGAGATGGAAATGATCATTGTCACTCCCTAGATATTGATGATGCAGAAAATGTATATGCAACAGGCTATTTCCCCTATACAGTAGATTTTGATCCTGGAGTCGGTACTGCAAATTTAACAACAGCTGGCAATCTGGATATTTTTGTGTTAAAACTTGATTCATCAGGTAATTTCGAATGGGCAAAAAGAATGGGAGGGACAGGAAGAGATGTTGGCAATTCGATTCGAGTTGATCAGTCAGGAAATGTGTATACAACAGGTTATTTTGAAGGGACTGTTGATTTTGATCCAGGCCCTGGAGTCACTAATTTAACTTCACAATATGGTTATGAAGTATTTATTCAAAAACTGAATTCACTAGGAAACTTAGTTTGGGTAAAACAAATTAAAGGCACGGGCTATGAATCGGGTGCCTCTATAACAATTGATGATGCGGGGAATCTTTATATCACAGGTCAGTTCCCTGAAATTGCTGATTTTGACCCAGATACAGGAGTGGTCAATTTGAGTACAAATGGCGCTCAAGACATATTTGTTCAAAAACTTGATTCTTCTGGTAGCTTATTATGGGCAAAACAATTTGGCGGAATAGACTGGGATGAAGGTTTTTCTGTTGCAGTTGATCAAGCTGAAAATGTTTATTTTACAGGGATATTTGAAAAAACAGCGGACTTTGGACCCGGTCAGGGGAATACGCAAATAACATCATTTGGAAATGAAGATATTTTTGTATGCAAACTAAGTAAATGCAATGTGAGTAAATCATATTTAAAAGAAATTGTTTGTGAAAGCTATACTTCTCCAAGTGGGAAATTTATTTGGAAAAAAACAGGGTTCTATTCAGATATCATAGAGAATTACAAAGGTTGCGATAGTCTTATAACAATTGATTTAACGATTATTGGCATCTCCTCAACTTTGATTAATCCAGTGGTTTGTGGAGGATACACTTCTCCAAGCGGAAGTTTTTATTGGACAATGAGTGGTTCTTATTACGATACACTTCTAAATCATTTAGGGTGTGATAGTTTCATACATATAAATTTGGTTGTTCATACAAGCTCTGCAAGTACTCTATCCCTAAAAGCTTGTGATAGTTTTAATTCTCCTAGTGGTAATTATGTTTGGACAAAAAGCGGAGTTTATTACGACACTATTCTAAATTCAATGGGTTGCGATAGTTTTATAACATTTAATCTATCAATAAAAGCAAATACTTTTTCTCTTATTAATCCGGTTTCATGTACTCATTATACTTCACCAAGTGGTAAGTATACATGGACAAAAAGCGGATTTTATCAGGATACCATTCAGAATTTTGCTGCATGCGATAGTCTGATAACGATTAACTATACAAATAGCAGTAATTCGTCAACATTTAGTATAAATTCTTGTTTTAACTATTCATCTCCCAGTGGAAAATATTTGTGGACCACAAGTGGAATCTATCAGGATACAATTTTTAATGTAGCTGGTTGCGATAGCGCAATGACCATCAATTTGACTATCAATACAATTGATACATCCCTAACTCAAGTCGGTCAAAAATTAAAAGCGAATGAAACAGGGGCAGCTTTCCAATGGTTAGATTGCACGAATACGTTTTCTCAAATTAGTGGAGCAAATAGTCAGGAGTATAGTGCAAAGCTAAGTGGATATTATGCTGTAGAAATCAAAAAAAATGCTTGTGTTGATACATCAATGTGCTATTCAGTAATAGGCAGTGGAATAATCGAGCATAATGCTACTTCAGAGTGGTTGGTTTATCCTAATCCAACATCAGGAAAGATTACAATTACCTTCCGAAATACTATTGAAGAAGTTGATATGATTATAAGAAACTTGCTAGGGCAAAAAATCATGTCTAAAAAGTATAAGACGTGTAAAAAACTAAGCTTTGAAATTGAGGGTGCTTCAGGAATCTATTTTATTGAGATCAGGACAAATAAAGGTGATTCAAAAGTATTGAAAGTAATAAAAGAATAAATACTGCTTTTGACAAAAACACAATGAATAATTATTTCTACCATACAACACTAAGACAAGAATAGTTATGATAAAAAATTTACTTCTTTCAATTTTAATTCTGATTTTATTTTATAGTTGTACGAATCAAAATAATGCAGAGAACATTAGGCTGGAATTGAATCTGGACCAAGATTATAAACAGGTCCTTGTTTTTGAAACGAAAACAAATTCAAATAACATGGGCAGCATGGAAGAAATCAATGAAGTTGAATATACTTTGGATTCCATAACATCAGATGGGGTCTATTGTATCAAAGCTAAAATTAACCGAATTAAATATCAATCAACTCTATTTGGAGAGACAGAAAACTACGATTCTGATAATAATAAGTCTTTGGCTGAAATGACTGATTCTGAAAAAGAAATTCATGCTGAAGTTTCACCAATGTTGAATAATGAGTATCATTTCAGAATAAATAGCAAGGCTGAATTATTGGATGTTGCATCTTCCGATCAGGAATACATGGCAGATTATCTTACAAAAGATTTAACAAACTGTCCCGCTGTATTTCCCGATGAGGAAGTTTATGTGGGTTATCAATGGAGTAATGAAAAGAACAATCCAATATTGGAATCCCAGAAAATAAAATCTAACTATACCATTAGTTCAATTGATGACAAAGAAATTCATTTTGAAGTAATAACTGAAATTGAGGGTATTGGTGGTTTTGTAGATCAACATACTGCAGAAGGTATTTACGTAATTGATCGAAAGAGTAAACAATTTATCAGGGGCATACGGACTATGAAAATGCAATTTGGTGGTGGAACGGTTACGTATAAAATATATCAGAAATAAGGAACATCTGATAAACTCTATTTTTAGCACAAGACAAAACAAAAACATCAACTATGCAAACAAAAGCTCAAACTTCAAAAGAATATTTTAAAAGTTTAACCATTTTACACTTTGCACTTCTTATAGGACAGGTGCTTTTCGGGATCGTAACTTTCTACATAAACTCAACTAATACTGTAGGTTTTGACTATGTGATTCAAAATGATATTTTTCTACTTGTTGCTCCAGTTTTATTTATTGGTGGAATTTTAAGCAGCACTCTTATAGCAAAGCATCAGTTAAAAATGAATAAGGCAAAAACTATATTAAAGGCAAAACTCGGAGGCTACATGTCAACTTTAATAATCAAGTTGGCAATATTAGAAGGAGTTTCATTGTGTATGCTGGTATTCTATTATATGACTGCAAACTTGCTTTTTCTTTTGCTTTCAGGACTTACAATCGTTTTGTTTATTATGAATAGACCTACCAAAGAGAAAGCTATAAATGATTTAGAACTTAATCAGAAAGAACGAGCATTAATCGAAGACCCAGAAGCAATTGTTGCTGAGATTAAAATTAATAATTGATTATGTTCCAATACTGCATAAAATATACGGTAATTGAGGGCAATAATAATTTTGGGATTGACAAAGAGTTAAATAAGGAAGTTGCTACAGACTTTATAATTAAAGGATTAATCATTTGTTATAAGCAAAGGACGATTATCCATTCTTTGCCATATTTTGTAAACTGCTTAAATCTGAAATAGTAATATTCTTTCCTTCCAGTTTAATTATTCCTTCCTTTTCAAATTCCTTTAAAAATTTAATAGCGCTTTCTGTTGATATAGAGGCAAAATCTGCCATATCCTGACGTGTTAAATAGTGGAAAATGTTTTCAGCTAGTAACTCTTTCGAAGACAAATAGAGTAGGGTAGTAGCCAGTTTTCCGCGCATTTGTTTATACGAAATGCTTGAAATAATATTAAGCAATTCCTTCTCATTTTTATAATTATTTGAAGTAATGCGCATTGCAAAATCATTGTTTTTGAAAAGTAACTGTTTTAAACCATCTTTATCAATCATGCAAATATCGGAATCCTTGATGGCAACAGATGAATAGGTATAAATTTCTTCTCCAAACACAGATGAAAAAGCCAGAAAATCGCCTGATTTTGCAATTCTGATATTTAGCTGTTTATTCAATCCGGTTTGCAGGTAAACTTTAACCAATCCCGATTGTACAAACATGACATAGGGCGCAAAAGCACCTTGTTTAAAAATGTTTTCACCTTTCAAATACCGAAGTTGTTTCTTTTTATGGGCAAGAAATTCTTGATCACTTTCCGAAAAAGTGTGCAATTGGTTCAACTCCTTTTTGATTGTCATAAATTACTCGAATGAAAATATGCCGATAAATAATTACTGCAAAGTTAAGATTTGATAGGCACTAATCTTTGTAAATACTTTTCTTTTAGCTTATTTATACACCGATATAGATAAAATGAAAAGATAGTCCTTGCTTATCTTTTCTTAGGGGTCAATTTCAAAAACTGAAATTTGATAGTTTTTAAGCTATTATTAAACAGTCAAATCTCCCACGAAGTGATGTGCTACAAATTAGTACAGCATATTAAGTCGGTTTAGTTTTGCAGTGCAATAAATCAATAGTTTATGGTTAAAGTAGCAATACCTATTAATGAGAACTTTATGTGTGCTGATTTTGGCGCATGTACAACTTTTGTGATATATGATATTGATCAAAAAATTATCAAAAGCAGGCATGTGGAAGCACCGATTGCATCAAATAACATCATATTATTAAAGTGGATTGAAGACATGGGTATAACAGATTTGATTGTGCATCGCATCGACCAAACTATTTTACAAAAATTTTCCGATACTAAATTGAATCTTTTTATTGGTGTTTCATTGAATAGTCCTGAAAACCTGATTGATGATTATTTGCATGGGTGCATACAATCTGATGCACAAAGTATTCGTGAAAAACAATTTTAAGTAACTGAATTAAAAAAACAAGTATGTCGATTACATTTATACTCATAGCAGCAGCAGCTATTCTTTTTATAGCTTATATGATTTATAATTATAAGAAAATGCAAAATTTACCGAGTACTCCTGATAATGCTAAAATAAAAATTCTAAACAATAAGAACTTTAAATCGCATTCAAAATCAGGTATTGTATTGGTGGATTTCTGGGCGCCATGGTGTGCTCCATGTAAAATGATGGCACCCATACTGAATGATTTGGCCGGTACGGTTGATGATAATGTAACCATCGCTAAAGTTAATGTGGATGAGCAGCAGGATTTGTCTCGTAAATATAATATAAGGAGTATCCCAACTCTTCTGATGTTTAAAGATGGAAAAGTCATTAATAGTTTTACAGGTGTAAAAACGAAAAGCTTTTTATTGAAACAAGTGAAGGCTCAAATGAGCAATTAGATAATAATAATTTATGAATACAGAACAAATACAAATACGATACACAGTGCTGGCAGAGGATAGCTGTTGTTTGTCATGTGGAGGAGCAATAGACTATTCAAAAGCCAAAGCTGGCGAAATATGTGTGGATTTAGGAAGCGGCAGAGGAACTGATGTTTTGCGTTTAGCTGAAGAAGTTGGTGAAAGTGGTTTTGCTTATGGCATCGATGTATCTGAAGGTATGCTGAAGAAAGCAGAGAAAAATGCTAAAAAACTGGGTGTTTCAAATGTCAAGTTTGTTAAATCAGAATTGGAGGATATCAAATTGCCATCCAATACAGTCGATTTATTAATATCAAATTGTACCATTAATCATGCGGATGATAAGTTTAAAACATGGAGTGAAATTGAGCGTATTTTGAAAAATAGCGGACGGTTTGTTGTTAGCGATATATATTCAATCGGTGAAGTTCCTGAGTTATATAGAAATGATCCTGAGGCTGTTGCTGAATGCTGGGCAGGTTCTATTCCCAAGCAGGAATACATGGATACCTTAAAAAAAGTAGGATTTAAAGACATTGAAATAATTGAAGAGAGTCAGCCCTATGAAAAAGGGAAAATTCAAGTGGTAAGTTTTACCATAGCAGGGAAGAAAAAATGTTGTAATTAATTTTTAAACAAAAAAATAATGAAATCATTAGTCAAGAAAATAAAAAAGAATGGAAAGAAAGTAGCTCAGTGTTGCGCCAAAATATCAAAGAATGTAATGGGATGCCACGATTAAGTAGAATAAAATAGAAATGGAATTTTCAAAACATAATATATTTTCCAAAATAGCCGATTCCGATAACTATTATATCGTCAATCCTCTATCAGGTCAGGCTGATATATTAGAAGCAGATGAAGCTCAAAAATTTATTGAAAAAAAAATTACCCGAACTCAGGTTTATATTGATAAAGGCTATTTAGTTGATCCAAAGGAGGAAGAAAAGCTTTTTAAAAAGAAGTATCTTGACTTTATTGATGAAAGGGATAAAGATGAAGTACAACTATTTTTCACTCCTTGGTACACGTGTAATTTCGATTGTTCCTATTGTTTTCAGGATGAATATACAAACGCAAATGATAAAGTAAAAACCGAAGTTATTGATGCGTTTTATCAATATGTCGACAAACAATTTGTTGATAGAAAAAAATACATCACCCTTTTTGGTGGTGAGTCCTTATTAAACTCTCCATCTAAAAAGGAGGCCATCAAGCTGATTCTTGAAAAGGCCAGTGACCGAAAACTGGATATAGCCATTGTTACTAATGGCTACAATATTCCTGAATATATTGATCTGATGAAAAGATCGAGTATCAGGGAAGTGCAGGTAACCATGGATGGGACACAGAAAGTTCATGATTCTAGAAGGATATTAAAAGGAGGACAAGGGAGTTTTGATAAAATTGTTGAAGGAATTGATCTCTTACTTGAAAATCATATTCCTGTTAACTTGCGGATGATAGTCGATAAGGACAATATCAATAACTTACCAGAGCTTGCCAGATTTGCCAAGGAGAAAGGATGGACTAAAAGCCCATTATTTAAAACAGCGTTGGGAAGGAATTACGAATTGCATCATTGCCAGACCAATAACAGCAGGTTATTTTCTCGCATTGAAATGTATCAGGAGATTTATAAGCTTGTGAATAAATACCCTGAAATTTTAGAATTTCATAAACCTACATTTTCCATTTCAAAATTTATTTTCGAGAATGGGGAATTACCCAATCCTTTGTTTGATTCCTGTTCAGGAGGAAAAACTGAATGGGCCTTTGATTATTCAGGAAAAATATATTCATGCACGGCAACTGTTGGAAATCAGGGTGATGAACTAGGGACTTTTTATCCGAAAATTAAACTGAATGAGGATTTGATTTGTGAATGGGAAGAACGTGATGTTTTGTCAATAAAAGAATGTAATAATTGTCCTGTTCAGTTGGCCTGTGGTGGTGGTTGTGCTGCCATTGCAAAAAGCAAATCTGGCAAACTCCATTCACCCGATTGCAGACCAATACAAGGATTACTGGAATTAGGAATAGGAATATATAGTGAACACAATTAATAATTAAAATATCATGCAAGAAATAACTCAAAATGAATTTGAACAGGAAGTGTTAAAAGCAGGAAAAGTAGCCGTTGATTTCTACTCAACTGAATGCCCTCCATGTGAAGCACTTGCCCCGAAATTTGAAAATGTAGCTCAACTGTATGGAGAAGAAGTGAAATTTGTTAAAATATTCAGACAAGAAAACAGGGATCTGGCAGATCGACTTGAAATAAAAAGTTCACCAACTGTCATCTTTTATGACAACGGACAACTGGTTGGGGATAAATTAAGCGGTGGGATTAAACGTTCCGAACTCATTAATAATTTGAATGCATTACTTCCAGTAGAAAAAGTAGCTGCAATATCCAAGAATATTAAACCCACAGTCTCTCATTATGATACACTAATTTTAGGTGGAGGCCCAGGTGGCTTAACAGCTGGATTATATCTCTGTCAAGCCAGAGTTAATGCTGTTTTAGTGGATATTATGTTGCCAGGTGGGCAAATATCATCTACACATCAAATATCAAATTACCCGGGTTTTGTGGAACCTCAGCCTGGATTTATGCTTGCACATTATATGTCGGAACAAACTAAAATCTGTGGAACAAAATACAAAGTAGCAGTTGATGTTACCGATATCGACTTAGAAAACAAAACCATAGTGGTAGATGAATATGAAACAATACAAGCCAAGAAAATTATTTTGGCAACAGGCGCATCACCAAAGTATTTGAATATTCCTGGTGAAAGGGAATTAAAAGGCAATGGTATTTCCTATTGTGCAACTTGCGATGCCAAATACTATCACGGCAAAGAGGTTGTCATTATTGGAGGAGGAAATACAGCTATTGAAGAAGCGGATTTTATTGCCAAATTTGCGAGTAAAATAACGATCATTCATCAATTTGATCATTTTCAAGCCAATAAGGAAGCACAGGAAAAAATAGTAGCCAATCCGAAAATTAGTATTGTTTGGGAAACTGAGCCAAGAGGTTTTGAAAAGGATGGAGACAGTATTAAAGTGCTAACAGAAAACCTGAAATCTGGTAAAAAAGAAACATTAGTGGCAGATGGTGTTTTTGTATTTGTAGGAATGAATCCCAATACCGATTTATTCAAATCTCAACTTGAAACGGATGAATGGGGCTATGTCAAAGCCAATGAAGACATGAAAACCAATTTGGATGGTGTTTATGTTGTTGGTGATTTACGAAGCAAAAAGTACAGACAAATTACAACTGCTGTTGCTGATGGTACAATAGCCGCAATTTCGGTAACCAAAGAATTGGATTCATTTTAGTAGTTTTTAGTGATACATATTGAAATGAGCAATCCATCTATGAATTCATAGGTGGATTTTTTTTGAGTTGAAACTATTTAGTAGTTGTGTCAAGTTTAAGCGAAGCAGTTCTTGCCAGCCTGTGCTGATACCTTTAAGTGAAGGCAGGGAAGCAGTAATGATATTAAAAGTCTCCTGACTTTTTATTGCTTTGCTTTCACATATTTACAAAATTGTTGTTTCAAGAGTTAAGCGAAGCGACTCTTGGAACTTTTAATGAGGCAAAAGTCTCCTGACTTTTAATACTTAGGTACCACAATATTACTAAATTCGAGTAATGAGTACAGCTTATAAATTTTCTAATCCAGATGGTATTTATTTTGTTACATTCACGACTGTTGAATGGGTAGATGTATTTACCAGATTATCAAATATTGAGATTGTATTAGATAGCTTAAGATTTTGTCAGAAAGATAAAGGTCTTTTGATACATGCTTGGTGCATCATGTCAAATCATATGCATTTAATAATTTCCAGAAATGCAAAAGATGAACTGGCTGGAATTGTAAGAGATTTTAAAAAATTTACTTCTTCTATGATTATTAAAGCAATACAGGAAAAACCTGAAAGCAGGCGAAATTGGATGCTTTGGATATTCAAATCTGCTGGACAGAAAAATCCAAATAATAAAAACTTTCAAGTTTGGCAACAGGATAATCATCCTGAAGAATTAATAAGTAATAAATTTATTGACCAAAAGCTGGATTATATTCACAATAATATTTTGGAAACAGGAATAGTGGAAAATGCCGAAGACTATTTATACAGCAGTGCAAGGGATTATGCAGGTTTGAGGGGATTGTTGGATATCGAATTTTTAACTTGAATAGTGTTAGAAAGACATAAGTGTTTCATTTTCATTGCTTCTAGCAAGTCGCCCTGCGGAAGACTTGCTAGTACGTAGTTCTTTAATCTCTTCGATAATATTACAATCCCAATAAAACCTCAGCAGGGTTTTTTCCATCGGAAAGCAAAAAAGCAGGATTCTCGAGCATCTCGATAACGCTAACTAAAAAGCTAACTGATTCTTTACCATCCACTATACGATGATCGTAACTAACAGCCAAATTCATCATGGGACGTAGTTCTATTTTGCCGTTAATGCCAACAGGTCTTTCCTGAATTTTGTGCATGCCCAATATGGCAACTTGAGGAGGATTGATAATAGGAGTGGACAGTAATGAGCCAAATACACCTCCATTGGTAATGGTAAAAGTGCCGCCTGTCATTTCATCCAAACTTAATTTTTTATTTCGTGCTTTTTCAGCCAAACTAAAAATGGACTGTTCCAATTGAGTTATACTTAATGTTTCTGCATTTCGAATAACAGGAACCATGAGCCCTTTTGGGGAACTTACAGCAATTCCGATATCCATATAATCATGGTAAACAATATTGTTGTTTTCAATACGGGCATTTATTTCGGGAAAATCAGCTAATGCAATGGATACAGCTTTGGCAAAAAAGCCCATGAAACCCAGTTTCAATCCATGTTTTTCCAGAAAATCTTTTCCATATTTTTTTCTTGCAGCAATAATCTCTGTCATGTCCACCTCGTTGAAGGTAGTGAGCATGGCACTTTCATTTTTGGATTTTACCAATCGTTCAGCCAATTTCTTGCGCAAGGGTGACATTTCCTGTGTGCGTTCTTCACGGCTGGCTTCTTTTTGAATTGTGTGATTTGCTGTGAAACTTTCGACATCAGACTTTGTTATGCGCAATAGTTTATGCTTGACTACTTCATTAATATCCAAATTATTTTTCTCTATCATTTCACCAGCTATGGGCGAAACACTAACTTTTAGATCAGCACTGTTCGCTGTTTCTACAACATCATCATTTTTTGCAATCTGCTTTGGTGGTTCTGTTTGAGGAATTGCTTCAACTTTTGCTTCTGCAACTTTTTTCTTTCCTTCTTTTGAAGTATCCACTGAACAAACCACATCACCAATAAGCACTTTAGCACCTTCTTCAACCAAAAGTTTGACTTCCCCGGCTTGCTCGGTGTTCAGCATAATGGTAGCCTTATCGGAATCAATTTCTGCAATTTCCTGATCTTTTTCTACATAGTCACCATCAGACACTAGCCAGCTGGAAAGGATTGCTTCTGATATGGATTCACCTATTTGTGGAATTTTTATTTCTACTGCCATGTGATTAAGATTTAGCCTTTAAAAGCAAATTTAATATAATGATTGGGTTTTGTAATTGCTGTGCTAATAAGAAAATGTTTCATCCATAATTTTTTGATGTCGAGTCCAATGATTTTTGGCTAAACCACCTGCCGTACTTCCACTTTCCATGCGGGCAACTACATGAAAATTAAATTCTGGTAACTTTCTACAGATGAAAGGCCAAGGCCCCATATTGATAGGCTCTTCCTGAACCCATAGCCATTTATTAACTGATTTGTATTTATTTTTTAAGTCGGCCAATTGAGTCTTTGCTATTGGATATAATTGTTCCATTCGAACGATAGCCGTATTTTTTGCTTTTCTTTTCTCCCTTTCATCTATTAGATCATAATAGATTTTACCTGAGCAAATAATTACTTTCTCAACTTTGTCAGGACTTGGGTTTTGCACATCTATTATTTCCTGAAATTTTCCATTCTGCAATTCATCTAATGATGAAACACATACTGGATGGCGCAATAAACTTTTAGGTGTAAAAATGATGAGTGGTTTACGGAATTCTCTTTTCTGTTGTCTTCGAATAATGTGAAAAAAGTTTGCCGGTGTACTGCAATTGGCTATTTGCATATTGTTGTTACCACATAAATTGAGGAAACGTTCAAGGCGGGCACTTGAATGTTCGGGCCCCTGACCTTCGTATCCGTGTGGTAATAATAGGACCAAACCATTCATAACTCTCCATTTTTCTTCAGCGCTGCTAATAAATTGATCAATAATTATTTGAGCACCATTGCCAAAGTCACCAAATTGAGCTTCCCAAATAGTTAGATAATTCGGATTTACCATGGCATAACCATATTCATAACCCAATACAGCAAATTCGTTTAATGGTGAATTATAAATATCAAAACGAGCTTGCTGATCCGAAATATGATTCAAAGGGGTAAAAGTATCCATTGAATTTTCAACTCGAATGACTGCATGTCGATGTGAAAAAGTGCCCCTTTCAACATCCTGTCCACTAAACCTAATGGGAATTCCTTCATCAAGCAAAGATGCATAAGCTAAATGTTCACATATAGCCCAATCCAGTTTGCTTCCCTCTTCAATTAATTCTTTTCTGCGTGCCAATAAGCGTTCCGATTTGTTGAAAAACTTGACATCAGCAGGTAATGTTGTGATTTTGTTGCCAATTGATTTTAGTAGTGAAATATCAACTCCGGTCGGAGGCGATTCTTC
>Ga0209045_1002383_pt1 | contig 13941 bp, 14 predicted proteins | sample SaaInlLV_10m_DNA_4_FD_184664 | JGI IMG/M metagenome (GOLD analysis project Ga0209045, IMG submission 184664) | Marine microbial communities from expanding oxygen minimum zones in the Saanich Inlet - Saanich Inlet SI072_LV_200m_DNA (SPAdes) (version 2) | ecosystem: Environmental > Aquatic >...
GTTGCTATAAGCGGTGGCGCGGGTCGTATTGGTTCGGCTTTTTCAAAAGCAGTTATTGAAAATGGTGGGAAAGTAATTATTGGTGATTTAAATGTTGATCTTGGGAATCAGTTAGTTTTGGATCATGGTGATGATGTAGCATTGTTTTTTGAAGGAAATTTGACGGAACCAAACACAGTCGATTTAATGATTCGAAAGGGAGTTAAAAAATTTGGGGTAATTGATGCGGCTGTACATTGTGCATATCCTGTTTCAAAACAATGGGGTACCAGATTTGAAGATTTAAAACCGGAAGGTCTTGAAAAAGATCTTTTCAATCAATTGGGTGGTGCAATTCTGTTTTCCCAGCGGATGATAAAATATTTTCGAAGTCAGGGTCGCGGTAATCTGATTCATATATCATCCATCCAAGGCGTTGCCGCGCCCAAGTTTGATCATTACGAAGATACAAATATGGTTTCTCCCATAGAATACAGTGCCATTAAATCAGGAATTATATCTATTACTCAATATTTAGCTAAATATTGCAAAGGACAAAATATACGTGTGAATTCTATCAGCCCTGGAGGAATATTAGATAATCAGCCTGTTGACTTTTTACAAAGATATAAATCAAGTTGTATTAATAAAGGAATGTTAAATGCAGATGATTTATGTGGTACTTTAATTTATTTATTATCTGATCAATCAAAATATTTGAATGGGCAAAATATCATTGTTGATGATGGTTGGTCATTATAATTATTGGTTATTTACAATATTAAAATATCCTTTTTATTGGTGAAATGAATACGGTTAGCCATAGATCTCAATCCCTTTCCAGTCCAATTATACTCGATGGTATAGCAAGAACAGGAAAATTTTTTCTCGGTAAAGTATTTTGTGGTTTTGAAGGGGTTGAATACTTTCAGTATGTATCTATGATTGAGCAGGTTCCTTATTTACACAAGTTAGGATTCATAGATGAATCAGCCGCAATATCCTTATTGCAAGTAAACATCGATGAACATTGCTATAATATGCAAATTGGTAGGAATATAAATTTAAGATTGGATGATGGCTCTTCTGTTCCAAATTCACTGGAGTCAGAAGTTTATAAAAATCGTAGCATCTCAAATATTAATAAGGAATTAATTGTAAAACAATGCGCAGATCGGTTTTCGCCCTTTATAACGCATGAAACTTTTCCTCAAATACAATTATTTTTCAAAGCATTTAAAGAGATAAAAGTTATTTCATTAAAAAGACATCCAATAGATGTGGTGCATTCTTGGTTAATTAGAGGATGGGGTAATCGTTTTGAAAACAGTGATATTTTCGCATTTGTACCTTTAATTGAAAATAATAATTTAATATTTCCATGGTATGTCAATGGATGGGAAAAAGAATATCACAATATATCTGAAGCGGAAAAAATAATTAAGTGCATAAGTGTTTTGATGGATCATGAAAAGCAAGCTTATAAAAATCTTTCACTAAATAATAGAAAAAAAGTTTTCTTTGTTCGGTATGAAGATTTAGTTGAAAGACCTGAAAATGAATTACATAAAATTGGAAAATTTGTTGGGAAAAAAACGTCAAATAGGATGCATAAAATTCTAAAAAATGAAAAGTGCCCAAATAATATTTCATTAAAAATTAGAAAAGAAAAAATGCGCGATATTTCAAACAAAGCTTCTAACAAATATATTGATTTACTTTTGGACATCTCTTGTATTTACGAGAGCAATTTGCCATAAATATATTAAACAATTTTTTCTATTAAACAGATGATTGATAATTCAGACGATTTAAGTAACCATTTTAATCATTATAATGATGATCAACGAAAATGTTTAAAATTTGCCGTTATTTCTGACCCTCATTTGGTGTCTCCTAATTTTCAAAATGATACCCGACTTGCCGAAGAATCAGTGGAAATATTTCGGGAAACTATCAAACAAATTCAATTTACTAATACTGATTTTATAATTATCACAGGCGATGTAATGGAAGCAAAAGAATTTGGACTCATTAATCTGGAGCTCGCATTTAACGAGCTTTCAAAAATAGATACTCCCTGGTTTGTCTTGATGGGTAATCACGATTCTCGCTATAGAGTTACAAAAGATAATTATCATAAGATAGATTTTATTAAAAAATTTGAAGGACATGGCCCTAATGGTAATGTTGCGTATTGGATTAAAAAAATAAAAGAGAAAAAAATTGCATTGATTGGATTAGATACCTCTCAAGAGCGAACAAGTGAAGGTGTAATTGATAATCAACAACTAAAATGGGTTGAAAATGAATTAAGCCGAATCCCAAAGGACTATTTTGTTCTTGTTTTTATGCACCACCCAACTATTATATTTGATAAAATTGTAAAAGATAATAAAGATTTAAAAATGTATTGCCTAAACAATCACATCCAGATGCAAGAATTATTTAAAATAAATAAATCTATAAAAGCTGTAATATCTGGGCATAACCATGTACGTAGATATCGCAATAAGGATGGTATCCATTACATAGGTTTGCCGTCAATTAATACTTGGCCAAATATGTATTCAACATTTAGCGTAAATTCAAAAAACTTAAAATATCAACACATGTTCATTAATAATGATAACCAATTAGAAAAAGCAAAAAATAAACTCTTTAGTAGAAATTCTTCATGGTCAAAGTATTTTGCTAATAGCAGTGAACTCAAATCATATTTTTCTAAAGGGAAAAATCAAAGGATATTAGAACTTTAATTATAAGAAATAAATTGACTATAAATATATATTTAAACCCTGTCATTATTTTATCATTGATTATTTTGTTATTCAGTTGGCATTTAAATGGTATTGATTACTTTTCAATTTATTCATCGTCTTCTGTATTTCAGAGTATACATAGCTGGCTTCCATTAATTAAAGGCATACAAGTAGGAAACCTTTTTCCTTCACAGCCAAATATCGATATAGAAGCCCATAATTTCCTTTTTTGCCCATACTTGACCTTATGGTTCTATAGTTTTATGGTGTGGTTAGTGGGAATAAAAGGTATTGTAATTGTTTCAACTGTGGTTTTTCCAGTCTGTTCGTTTTATTTGCAGCATAGGATTTTCTCTAGACAACTAAATGAAATATGGTCTATGACAATGTTATTCAGGCCAATAAAAAAGCAGCTTCAATTACTAGGGAAGAATTATTAAAAAAATGAAATCATGAATAATCTTAAACGTCGAGTTTTATTACAAAATAGAAGATTGATTAATCTCGATCTTGTAGTTGATTCGTTTGGAAACGCAAGTGGACATATTAATAGCAAACTATATATTAAACCAAGTGGTATAGATTTAGAAAAAACCAGAGTAGGGGATATTTCCGAAATTGAGTTGGAATCGGGTTTGTTAAAAAGCGGGAAAAAACCATCTTCTGATACTCCAACCCATTTAGAATTATATCGTAAATTTCCAGATATTGGTGGTGTTGTTCATACCCACTCGCCATTTGCAACCGCTTGGGCGCAGTCTTGCAAATCTATACCGTGCTTAGGGACAACACATGCAGACTATTGGAATGGAGAAATACCAATAACTAGGGACCTCACTAAAGATGAAATAAATGGAGAATATGAAAAAGAAACAGGAAAGGTTATTATTGAGAAAATCAATGAATTAAATATAGCTCCCCTTGATTGCCCGGGTATTTTAGTTGCTGGGCATGGTCCATTTACGTGGGGTAAAACTGTAGAAAAAGCGGTAAAACACGCTGAACTCCTAGAATATATTGCCCGATTGGCATGGCTTTCTCTTTCAATTAATCCTGGTGTTAGTTCAATATCAAAAGATCTTCTCAATAAGCATTTTTCCAGAAAGCATGGACCAGATGCTTATTATGGCCAAGACACAGAATGACAAGTTTTCTAAACCCCATACTTGAAACACGCCTTAATTCTCTTATATACCGTTTCCGATTTATGGGATTGTATGTATTTTTTGGTCTTTTTTCTCTTCTGATAGAATTTTTCATACGAACATATTTGATTAGCATCTCATTAAATTCAATATTATCAACTTTATTAGCAATTTTCTGCGGTATCATGTTTGCTTTCTATGCTAATGTTATGATCAATTTTAAAATTCCAAAATCTAGAAGAAATAGAGCTCTAATATATTTTGTTATTATCTCCTGTTTTTCAGGTTTTCTCCAATGGATATTTAGGAAATTTTTGATATTGGAAACTATGAGCTATGAGACGGGGCGATTTATAATTTCTGGGTTTGTGTTTGTATTGGCTTATGCATTGCATAGACGATATTCTTTTCGTGATTTTAAAAAAGTTGGAGTCGCCATTTATGCTAATGGTGTGGAAGATTTAAAAAATATTCACGAAAAAATTGGCCATTATCCAGATTTTATTCATGTTGATATTATTGACAAATCAATGTGTGATGATGCGGAAGATGTAAAAACCTATCGCTTGGAGACCATGAAAGCCTATTGGCCAACGACACAAATACAAGCTCATATTATGTCTTATGAACCGGCCCAATGGCTTACGAAGGTGATACCATATTCAGATATCATTTATATACATGCAGAATGTAAAGGCAATGTCAAATCATTGATTCAAGAAATAAAGCAATCAGGAAAAAAAGCGGGTGTAGCGTTAACAATTGCGACTGATCCTGCTGATATTTTAGATATTCTGAAAATTGCTAATTATGTTTTATTACTTACGATACCAAAACCAGGGAGTTCAGGACAAAAATTTGACATTGAAGGTATAGATAGAATAAAGCAGATAAATAATTTACCGTTTAGAAAGCAATTTGTTTTATGTATTGATGGTGGTGTCAATGAAAATATCATTGGTATGTTAGAAGCAGAAAACATTGTTTCGGGTTCTTCGGTATTAAAGAATGCCGACCCTAAAAAACAGATAATGCGTTTACAGACAATAGGGCGTTACGAAACTGCATGAATAATAAGGCCCAAATCAAAAAAAATATTAAACAGGCTCTATTTGATAAGTTGGGATGTATTCAGGGTGTTATATCAGTTACACTTGTTGGTTCTTTTGTTAATCAGAGAGATCTTTCTGGTATAAGCGATATTGATACAATCGTAATTTGCAAATCTTTGGATAAAAAATTGTTCGATACTTGTATGAGTGCAGTAAATAATATTGATTTAAAGAAGTGCGGGTTAAACAATTATACCTTGAAAATTAATTCGTCTTTTGGACCGTTGAAATTTGACGAACCCAACCTTGCTGTTATTCATCTTATGATTTATGATATTAATGCCCATAAACACCATGTATTGGCCAGCCCTTTTACCTGTTTTGATTGGGAGAGAAGTGAGACAATTGAAGGGCCAAGTCTAAAAGAGATATTCCCGATTGGTGCGTTGCAGTTTCGGGATTTTGTGGAAGTTCGACGTAGTATGGAAAATTATATAGACGACTTATCTAATAATGTAATTAGTTATCGTGAATATAGTTTTAAGAATGGAAAAGTTACCGAAACAAAAAAATCCAAATCGCTCGATAAACGGCATCGGGGAGAATATGCCTATCATATCATACGCAATTTAATTGTTAACTATCTTAAACTGTGTAGTGGGAAAAATAAATCTTATTCAAACGAACAAGTAGAAACAGAAATCAAAAGGTTGTTACCAGAAACAGGAGGTGAGCACGCAAAAAGGTTTGACACAATTACAAGAATTAAAGCTAAAAGAAAAAATGATTTCCCTGCAAATACAACAGAATGGACAAAAACATTTTTAGCAGAGTTTCAAAAGGGCATAACAAACGAATGGTCAGAGGCAATGCCTATACAATTTATCCGTCATTATAAAACGAACTTAAATGATGGAACCTATCTGGGGCAAGGGCGCGATCCTGGTATCAATATAATTAATAAGCAGATGCATTGTAATATTATCGATAAAATATATAGTAGTCCTTTGAAAAGATGTATTGAAACAGTTGAATATATATTTACAGATTCAGAAATAATTACAGATGAACGTTTGTTTGAATTTAATTATGGTAAGGCAGAAGGGTTATCTTATAAGCAGTTAGTCATGGAGTACCCAGAGGTATCTGTTGCTTGGCAAAATAGTAAAGATCCAAATTTTCCAGAGGGTGAAAACACCAAAGATGTTAATAAACGATTGAACTCTTTTCTCAATGATCTATCACATATTATTATTAATAATCCAAAAGTATCGATAGGCGTAGTTACACATAATGGTATTTTACGTTGTCTGCTTGGTAATGCATTTGGCTTGGAGATGAAGGAATGGTATAAACTAACCATACCCCACGGAGTTCTTTTAGAATTTCTTTTTTTTCAAAATCGGTTTTATCCTAATATACCAAGGACTTTGTGGACTAACATACTCCAAAACATTGGTTATTCTATAGCATGAGTTTGGCAATATTTATATTACCGGAAGAATCCTTTGCAAATGAAATAGTCCATTGGAAAGAAAGAATTGAGAACAGCTATCCAAATCAACCATACACAGCGCACCCACCCCATATGACGCTTATCAATATGGAGGTGATAAACAAAGGCGATGCTATAGCTATTTTTTCATCTTTATCTAACTCCTCGCACCCGTTTCAAATATCGATTAAACAAACTAGTGTGTTTTGGGATGATGCAGCTACTGGTGGGCACACGCTATATTTTGATGTTGAAAAAAATATGCCCCTTCAAGATTTACAAAAAATAGTTGCGAATGCACTCAAATCAGTAAAAACACACACCCCGCCACCTAATTATTTAGTGGGGCATAAGCTTCTCCAAGATAGTTATGAAAATTTTGGTTTCCCCTTTATTGGTGATCATTGGATACCGCATTTTTCCGTTTCTTCTTTGCAATCTGAAAGAACACACCCAATTATTAAAGATTTTCTTTCAATTAACAAGCAGTCTCTTTTTATGGTTAATCAAATGTCACTCTGGTATATAGATGGTAATGATCATACACAATTAAAAACGGTATTTTTCCAATGAGGAGGGTGAATCTAATTCCCATGGCTGGAGAAGGTCAGCGTTTTATAGATGCCGGTTATACAACACCCAAACCATTTATTGATATTAATGGGCTTCCTATGTTGGTTAGGGCGGCCAAAAGTTTACCTCCAGCTGATCAGTGGATTTTTATCTGCCGTAAAAGTCATATTAAAAAGGCAAAAATTGATGAAGTGCTCATTAAACATTTTAAGGGGGCAATTATATTATCAGTTGATCAATTAACTGACGGACAGGCGAGTACTTGCCTTTTGGCGAGAGAATACCTAGAACCGGATGATTGCTTGACCATAGGTGCATGTGATAATGGAATGGAATACAAGCAGTCAAGGTATGAACAATTTATCCGAGAATATGATGCTGTGATTTGGACTTTTCGCAATAATCCTGCTGTATTGCAAAATCCTAAAATGTATGGTTGGGTACCTATTGATAAAAAGGGTAATGCTGTAGGCGTTTCATGTAAAAAGCCCATTAGTGATAATCCATTGTGTGATCATGCTGTAGTGGGAACTTTCAGTTTCAAAAGAGCGGCACATTTTTTAAAGTGCGCAGATAAAATGATTAAAAAAAATAGACGAATCAATAATGAATTCTATCTTGATGTTGTTTTGGATGAATGTGTATTGAGTGGATATAATGTTATTCCGTTTGAAGTTGATAATTACACTTGCTGGGGTACGCCAAAAGATTTGGAAGTATATCAAGGATAATCATTTTATATTTATATGAAAAATGAAATAAAAACTCTTCTAAATAAAGGATATAAATTTGTTATTGTTGGCATTGTTTCAACCATTCTTAATTACGGTATATTCGCATTTCTTTATCAAATAATCAACGTTCACTATATATTATCTTCAATAACAGGATATATATCTGGCATAATACTTGGGTATCTATTGAATAAAAACTGGACATTTATAACCCAGATTGATAAATCAAAAAGTTATATTGTTGGTTATTTTACAGTTTATGCTATTTCGCTGGTTTCAAGCCAAGCCTTCCTTTTTTTGCTTGTTGAGTTTTTGTTAATGAATCCTTTGTATGCAAATATTTTCTCAATTGTTTTGTCAACAACAACAAATTTTTTAGGTACCAATTTTTTTGTATTCAAAAATGCTGGAAAAACTTATGCCTAATAAAAATAACATGATTATTAGAAATCCTCTTTCTTATTCAATTTGGTTAATGCCAAAAGGCATTATTAAAGATCAACTGAAAAACATGATTTATTCGTTGAGCTCTAATTATGGAGGGCCAATATTTGAGCCCCATGTAACACTGGTCAGCGGTTTTCTCGGTAGTGAAAAAGAGCTATTGCAAAAAACGAAAATGATATCAAAAGAAATAAGGCCTTTTAAAATATTTTTTGGTGGTATAGCAAATATAGATGAATTCTTCCGTTCACATTTTTTGAAAGTAAAAGTTTGTCCAGAATTGCAAATAGTTAGAGATTTTACTTGCAGGAAGTTGAATTATAATAATTATGATTACTCACCGCACTTGAGTTTGGCTTATGGTGATTACAGTAAAAAAGAAAAACAAATAATGAATTCAGCAATTAAATTACTGCCGGATGGGTTTTTAGTTGAACATATATTTTTAGCTCACAACGATGAAATTAATCTTAAGTGGAAAGTCATTCAGGGGTTTTCTTTAAAATAAGGATGGTTACACCTAAACTATCTATCGTTATACCATGCTATAACGAATCAAAAAATATTCCAATTCTAATACAGAACATAATTAATGTATATGAAAGTGGCACTGAAATCATTCTCGTTGACAATGGTTCCTCGGATGACACAACGGCGGTATTATCGAAGGAGTTGAAATCAGTAAACAATGCTTTGATTCGCACTGTTCATGTGGATAAAAATATTGGTTACGGGCACGGCATAATGGCAGGCGTAAAAATAGCAAAGGGTGAAATAATTGCCTGGACCCATGCCGATTTGCAGACAGATGTTAAAGATGTCTACGATGGCTATATTTTGATAAAAAGTCAATCAAACCAAGAAAAAACTTTTTTGAAGGGCAGTCGTAAAGAGCGCCCTTTTATTGATCTTATTCTTACCCAGGGAATGGGTATCATGTCTTCCATAATGCTGGGGAAAAAGCTCAATGATATTAATGCCCAGCCAAAAATGTTTCATCGATCCTTTTTGAAGTTGGCTGATGATGCACCGGATGATTTCTCGCTCGATTTGTATTTCTATTATACGGCTGTGAAAAATAAAATGAAAATACTGAATTTACCTGTGTACTTTAAAGATAGATTGTATGGTGAAGCAAAGGGTGGTGGGTCTAGTCTTTGGACGCGGATTAAAGTAATCAAACGAACCATGAAATATATTATGAAATTGTCCAAATAGAAAATCTATATGAAAAGAAATAAAAACCGGGAAACTAATTTGGAAGTTATATTACACAGAATAAATACCATAAGTGAATTGAAAAATATAGAATCTAAATATGGTGTTGAAATTGATATTCGTGCATGGGGTAGCGAACTGGTCTTGAATCATGAACCGTTTCAAGATGGCGAAAAATTAGTAGATTACCTTGATGAATATCATCACGGGACACTTGTGTTAAATGTTAAAGAAAATGGTATAGAAGATGAAATCCTACATCTTGTTAGAGAAAGACCGCAATTAAATAGTTACTTCTTATTAGACGTTGAATTTCCTTATATTTACCGTGCATCAAGACTTGGAGAAAAAAATATAGCAATTCGTTTTTCTGAAGATGAAAGCCTTGAAACTGTTGAAAACTATATTGGGAAAGTGGATTGGGTTTGGATTGATACAAACACATTACTTCCAATTTCAAAAGAAAATAAACTGGTACTTGATAAATTTAAGAAGTGTCTTGTCTGTCCTGAAAGATGGGGGCGCCCTAGTGATATTATAGAATATAAAAATAAGGTTGGTACTTACATAGACGCAGTAATGACAGACATAAAGTACATTGATATTTGGATTTCATAAATGTCTGTATATTTTAAAATCAAAATACTAATTAGTAAAAAAGTTTAAGGTAATATAAAGTTCGTACCGAAATTGATTATTAAAAAAATGATAAAATTAATGAAAAATAAAATTGGGATTATTACTAGTTACCAATCATCAAAACTCCTCTATTTTTCAATGTTTATATTATGCGCTCTATTTACAAGAGATTATTACTACGTACCTACAGAGTCGACACCTTTACGAACAATGTCTGAAATTCGATCCTTGACAGAAGAGAATTTTAGTAAAAATAGCTTGAAAGAAGTAATTGGCTATAATGTAGATGATGAAAACAATAAATATACTCTTGAACGACGAAAAGCATTTAGGTGGTTATTTCTAATTACTCAAGGAAAAATATTTAAATCTATTATATATATTTCAGATAATTTATTTAATAAATATTTCTCCGACAATGCGATTATTAAAACAAAATTTCAAGCGGTTATAATATGGCTTTATTATGGTATTTTTCTTTTTATTATTTTTCATTTTATGGTAAAGATAACAAGTCATTTTTCATTAAACGACACTATTGCACTGTATTTTTGTTATTTCATATTTATGTTATCCTTATATTTTATTTTAGGAAGGAAAGAGGGGGGTGGGTATAATTATAATGTATTCGAAACTGTTTTTATTACGTTGGGGCTTTACTTTTCACTCACCAAAAAGAAAATATACTACGGTATGGTTTGTATTTTTGCTCCATTGATACGTGAAAGTGGAATAATCATATCAATATTTTATTCTTTAATTAATTCAAAATCGTCAATAATTAAGAATAAGAATACTTATATTTTTCCAGCTATTTCCTTTTTATCTATGATTATTGTCAACTTTGATGTAATCCTTGATATGCTTAATCCAAAATTTCTTGGATTTTTTGGTACCCAAGGTCAATATGTAACAATATTTGATTTAATTAATGGCAAGATTAGCTTAAGCAATATTTTCAATGCATTAATTGAAATTTATTATAGTTATTTAATTTTCATAATTTTTCTAACAGTTTTTTATACTAAATCACCAGTCCAAAAAAAGATAGGAATTATAATAAGTATTTATTTGATAATATTTTTGTTAACAACACCGATTGATCAATTGGGAATTAGATTTCTAATCATACCCTTGCTTACACCATACATATATATTGGACTAAAGGAAACCAAAATAATCCATAATTAGAAAACTCTTTCTATTCTAATTATAGTGACAATAGAAAAAAATATTTGATTAAAAACTTTTGACCTTTTACTTTTCAAATTTAACACTGTCCAATGCGCTATTTATTTATAAAAATATTTTAGTATTGAAAGAGAAGGATAAAACTCATTATTACATTGATAAAACATTTGGGACTAATGTTCTTTTATTATTAGCTGATGTCCTTTGTGGCATTAAATTTAAAAAACTCGAATTTGAATTACGTAATATCAAAAACAAACAGGGTGAGTTGACAAGGTTTATAATAAATCGTGAAATTTCATTTGATTTAAAAAATAATATTGTACAAAATAAAAACTATATAAATTTTACGAATCAAAGTTGGGATATTGGACGAGTAAGGAATTACATTGAAAAAAGCATTTTAGATGGTTACGTTAATTCTAAAGATTATAATTTTCCAAAAATACTGTATTTAATTCAAGTGGTTTCCAAACACAATAAAAATTCAACTAGTGGAGTTTGTACATTGGTGATGAACAGACAACCATGGCATTCTACGCTAGCGGAATATGCTTTACGGCATCAGGTTAAATTAACGTTTGTCAAAAACTATCAATTAAGTAAATATTACTTTAAAAAAATATTCATTAATTATTTCAGAAAAAAAGCTCGGCTATTTGTATTTATCAATAGTTTAATGAAATATAAAATAAATTTGAAAACAAAAAAAACAGATTCAGCGAAGATTTATATTGAAAGCAGAGGGAATATAGAATTCGACGGTCAACTTGGTCATAGGTCAGATTTTTTTCTGCTCCATGATTCTCATATTTCACCAGCACAAATTGCTTATACATTTTTGACCAAAAAAAATAAGGTAAAATTAGATAATAATGGTATTTATTCAATTAGCGGGTTCACTCGATACTACAATAGTAATTGTTTAATTAAACCCTATGTGAGCCGAATCAATACAAAATCAAAATCTTTGGAATATTCCAAGTTAATAATGCTTATGAATAAATATTCATCAGATAAAAGTTATTGGTATTCACTTATTAAACATCATAATATTAAAATTCATCTTTCTTGGTATGATAATAATTCAGATCATATGGCAATAGCTGATGCAATAAATGAAGCTGGCGGAATAGCGGCCATGTGGCAAACATCATTTTTTGGTTTTAAAAATTATGAATGTCAAACAAGTACTGATATAATGTTTCTTTTTTCAAAATTTGATTCTGATTTGAATCAATCTTTGGGTTCAAAAAATAGATACAACATAGTTACCGGATTCATAAGTGATTATATAGCTTTAAAATCATTAGAACCGGCAAAAAAAATAAGAAATAAACTAAAATCAGCTGGTGCAACTAAAATTGTAAATATTATGGATGAGAATTGTTCTGATGATCCAAGATGGCACACCGGCCTTGAACTTCAGAGAGAAAACTACAGTTTTATCTTAGAAAAAGTATTAGAGACACCCTGGTTGGGCGTGGTTTTTAAGCCTAAAAAAGTAAATACGCTTAAACGTAGGCTTGGACCAGTAAATGAATTACTAAATGATGCTGTAAAGACCGGCAGATGCATCGTTTTGGATAGTGGCGGCGTACATACATCCAATATGTCCCCATTGCTTGCAAGTATGGTTGCTGATGTATCAATACACGGCCACCTATTTGCAGGAACTGCTGGACTAGAATGCGCATTACACGATAAGAAGACCTTACTAATTGATCGAGAGGGTGCACTATATAGTAAACTACATGAATTACCTAAAGGGAATGTAGTCTTCGATAATTGGCCCGATGCGATTGAAGCACTTATGAATTATTTTGATGAGGGCAGTGTTGACCCGAAATTTGGTAATTGGTCAAGTTTTATTTCAAAATATGATTGTTTCAAGGACAATAAAGGATCTTATCGAATGTCAGTATATATGCAGGATTTACTAAATGGGTTTGAGAAAGGATTAAATAGAAATATAATTATGGCCGATGCTGCCCAGAAATATGCTGATAGATGGGGTATTGATAAAGTTATTTCAACATAATGTCTTTTAAATAATGCGTTCTAAAGTATTATGGTTTACAGGATTATCGGGTTCTGGTAAAACAACTATTGCAAATTGTTTGTATAAAAAACTTTTAAAAATAAATTATAAAGTCAAAATATTAGATGGTGATGAAATTAGAGATTCAATTCATACTGATTTGGGTTTTTCACCGAAAGATATTGAATTAAATAATCAGAAAATTGCTTATCTTTGTAAAGAAATAGTTGAATCATATGATACTATCATTGTCCCAATAATTTCTCCTTTTTCTCGATCTAGAAAGTTAGCTCGCAAGATAATTGGTGTAGAATTTTTCGAAATATATATAAAAGCATCCTTGGGTAATGTTATTAGTAGAGATGTAAAGGGATTATACAAGAAAGCATTAGCCGGTAAAATTGATAATTTCATAGGTATTGATCCAATTGTGCCATACGAAATACCAAAATTTCCCGATCTTACTCTGGATACAAATAAAGAAAAAATATCTGAATCTGTTACAAAACTATTAAAGTTTATTGAGCGAATATGAATAAAAAATTAATATTTGCTACAATTGGTCCATCTTCCATGAATAAAGAAACAATTCAAAAAATGGATAAATCTGGAGTTGATATTTTTAGGATAAATTTATCCCACACTGAGTCTTGTAACTTTGAAAAAAT
>Ga0209045_1002385_pt1 | contig 13903 bp, 11 predicted proteins | sample SaaInlLV_10m_DNA_4_FD_184664 | JGI IMG/M metagenome (GOLD analysis project Ga0209045, IMG submission 184664) | Marine microbial communities from expanding oxygen minimum zones in the Saanich Inlet - Saanich Inlet SI072_LV_200m_DNA (SPAdes) (version 2) | ecosystem: Environmental > Aquatic >...
CAAACCGGGGTCCCTGGGACGTGCGGTTCGGGACGGAGCGCTCAGGGATGAGCTGCCTCCAGTGACGTGTCGCCCGATCCACGCGTCGTGGTTGTGCGAATGCGAATCCCGCATCAGATTGACCGGGAAGGAAACGGAACAGAACCAGCCCCTTGCTGGCGGACCTCCTATCGTCGGCCGCAGAAGGGCACGTTGGCCCTAGAGATTTAGAATGACAGAACGAGATGATAACCCCATTGACCTTGGGCAGTACGTCCTGGGTCTCGACAACTCGGTGCTGCGAGAAGTGGCTGCAAATGCCTGTGGTTGTTCAGTAGCTAACGTACGAGCAGAAACCGAGCCTCTTGCATGGTCCACCTACGGATGCTTTACAGGCGACAAGGTCATACTCACGCTCTCATATAAGACAACTGCCGGGGACAGCGGCGAGACGGCGGTTTATGTAAAGAGGCAGCTGCGTGACCCGGGACACATGGAGACAGCACACTATCAATACCTCAACAGCAACGAGATCCCCGTCCCCCGATTCTACAGTTCCCATCTTGACGAAGAAGGGCTTGAGGTGCTCTTTCTTGAGAATGCAGAGCCCAATCGAGATGGCAATCGAATCCTCAAGGATCCAGAGAACTATCACGCCTTCTTGAGCATTGCAGCACGGGTGAACGGATTGACTCCGGAAGGGCAGTACGGCGAGAGTCTTTTCTATTTTGGCCCGAGAGCAGAAACGATAGATAGAGGGAGGCTTGCAGTTTCCGCACTGTGGGATTCCGCCACCAGTGGCCGATTGGGCAATTCAATGAAAGAACTGTGCACCTCAGAACATCACAATGCCCTTCTAACCATGGCCGATTTTCTCAGCGAGATCGTGCCGGCAATGGAGCGCGGATACACGATCGACGACTTTACGCCAGTGAAGATTGGCCGGCGGCGCGACACAGGAGAAATGCTCGTCTGTGACTTCAGGACAACGGGACTGGGCCTACGTTTTGCTGATGCAGCGTCGTGGACAGGCTGTCCCGACTATGCGCAGAAAGCGGGATACAAACGAAGAGAATTGGCAGATTACTACTTCAGTGAGTACCTAGCTGCGGGTGGCAATGAAGTGCCATTCGAGACGTTGCTAGAGGAGACGCACACGCTTTGGCAGTTAGGTGTTCTCTGTGGGCTTAGCTGGTGGCTGGACAGCCACTTCAAGGGCCATCATTCCATGGAAGACGCCGAATGGCAGGCTGTCTGTCGAGAGCGGCTTGAGACTGACTTAACAAATCTTCTGAAGTCGCAAACCGTAGGAAAGAACGGCTAACAACAGCGTCGAGAATATCGGCGCTGACCGCGCCGAATGCTCACGCTCGACGTTCACGGAACAGGACGGACCGACGACTATGCGGAGCCGTTGACGCTTCGCTGCCCTTCGCAAGGCTCCGGGCCCGTCTCCCGTTGGTCGGCCCAGGGCTCGTGCTCAGGGCTAGCCTTGAGCAGATGAAGTGCAACGAAATGCGTCGAAATTTCGGGCCGCAACATATTGCGGACGAAGTGGATAATGAGAGAGACGGGACGTCTCGCGACTAATCCAGGCTAGGAGACAAGTCTATGTCCGAGAAGCACACTCCAACGCGTGATGAAGCCCTTGCGCTCCTGCAAGAACACGTGCCCGATGCCAAGCTGCAGATCCATGCGTTGTGCGTGGAAGGCGTGATGCGCTACCTGGCCCGCAAGCACGGGGAAGACGAGGACGAGTGGGGCATCGTCGGGCTCATCCACGACATCGACTACGAGCGTTTCCCGGACGAGCACTGCAAGCATATCCGTGAGATTCTGGAACCACATGATTGGCCCGAATCCTACATCCGTTCGGCGGAAGCCCATGGCTGGGGGATCTGTACCGATGTCGAGCCGCGGACGTTGCTGGAGAAGTGCCTGTTCGCGTTCGATGAACTCACAGGACTGGTCTATGCCACGGCGCTTGTACGGCCGTCCCGCAGCGTGTTGGACATGAAGGCGAAGTCGGTGAAGAAGAAGTGGAAGGTCAAGAGCTTTGCGGCGGGGGCCGATCGCGGTGTGATCCAGAAGGGGGCTGACATGTTGGGGATGGAGTTGGGTGAACTCTTCACCGATTGCATCATGGGCATGCGGGAGGTCGCCGGGGAGATTGGTCTGGGCGGAGAGGCGTAGGGTCAGCTTCGGTATAGCGCTACGGCGATGGCCTGCAGGGCACCGAGGTCCTCGCCCAGTTCGGCAGGGACAATGCGGCACGCCTGAGCGGAGTCCGAGAGGGCTTCCGATGCGATCGCTTCACACATGCTCTCTTCCAGGAACGCTCGGCAGCGGACGTAGAGGCTCCCGATCACGATTGTCTCGGGATTCAGGATGTCTATCAGGATGGCCAGAGCCTGGCCCAGATAGCTTCCGACGTCAGCCAGGAGCTGCTGGGCGTCACATTCGCCGCGCAGGGCAGCTTCCCCCACATGGCGAGCGGTGATGTCATCAATGGCGCCCGGGTTGTAGCTGACGGCCCCGCCTGCCTCACCTGCACGGGCCTGGGCGAGCTTTGCGATCCCTCCTCCACTGCAGAAGCCCTCGAACGATCCTGCTTTGCCGTACCCTACAGGCCCCCCGGGGGCAAGGCGGATGTGCCCTACTTCTCCCGCTCTGCGGGTTGCGCCCTCGTGAAGAAGGCCGTTCAGAATGAGCCCTGCTCCCATCCCTGTTCCGGCAGTCAGAAAAATGACGTTTCGGGATCCACGGGCCGCCCCGAACTGCCACTCGGCCAGTGCTCCGGCATTGGCATCGTTCATGAGATAGGCCGGGCAACCGAAACGCTCAGACAGGGCGGGGCCAATGGCGACCTGTTTCCATTCCGGGAGGTTAGGAGGGGCGAGGATGACACCGGCGGGGCTGTCCTGCGGGTCTCCGCAAGCGATGCCTATGACCGTGTTCTGATCCGGGCCGAGAGCCGCGACTGCCGCCATGATTGCTGCGAGAGTAGTGTCCGGGTCTGTCGTGGGGAAGCGCTTCTGAGAGAGGATTCGGCCGTCGGCCGTTCCCTCGGCAACGGTCGTCTTTGTGCCGCCAATGTCGATACCGATCAGGCGCATGAGGGCGTCTCTCCTCCGCGGGTGCCGATGCCGGGGCGTGAGAATCGCAGCCGACTACGTCGCGGCTGTTTGCGTTCCGACTACGGCCGCAAGAGCACCTTGATGGACGTCTCGGGGTGCTCGACCGCCTTGAAGCCTCGGTCATGTGCCTCGAGCGGCAACACGTCTGTGATGATCGGCTCGATGGAGATCAGGCCGCGCTCAAGATAGTCGATTGAGGTCGGGAAGGTGTATGGGGCCAGATGCGCGCCAAGGATGTCGAGTTCCTTGCCGTCTCCGATGATAGTCCAGTCGACGTTACTGGAGCCTTTCATGACGCTGAACTCGACGAATGTTCCGGCTTTTCTGATCATGTGTAGACTGGGCTCGATGGCGTGCGGGTTCCCCGTGGCCTCGATGAGTACGTCACAGCCGTATCCGTCGGTGAGTTTGAGTACTTCCTGAACCACATCGGTGTGGTTTGGGTTGAAGGTGACATCAGCACCGAACTGCCTGGCCAGGTCCAGGCGTGAATCGATGAGGTCGAGAGCGATGAGGAGGCCGGGGTTCTTGAGACGTTCGGCAGCGACCATGCAGAGACCGAGCGTGCCGCATCCCACCTGAACGACGACATCGCCGAGGTGGATGCTGCCGCGTTCCACGGCATGCAGGGCGCAGCCCAACGGCTCGATGAGGGCGGCATGCTTGTCGGACATGGTGTCCGGGACTCGGTAGACGCGTGAGTTGGCGGGGAAGATCATGTATTCGGCCATACCGCCCTCAACGGCCTTCTTGAAGCCGAAGACCTGTGCTTTGACACAGAGCCAGTAGAGCCCCCGTTGGCAGTATCGACACGCGTTGCAGGGCACGATTTGCTCGGCCACGACACGGTCTCCCAGGTCGACCCCGTGGCGTTCTCCCGCCCCCTCGCCAAGGGCGGCTACTCTCCCCGTGAACTCGTGCCCGGGAATCAGCGGCGGTTCCACGTACGCATCGCGGAACTCGTCTCCCCAGAAGAGGGCCGCTCCCCCATAGCACTTGATGTCGCTGGCACAGATGCCGCAGTCATGGACCTTGACCAGGATTTCCCCCGGGCCCGGTGTCGGGACAGGGCGTGTCTCAAGTCGGTAGTCGCGGACACCGTGGCAGATCAGTGCCCGCATCGTTTCAGGTATGTCAGTGTGCCCTGTCATCGCAGCCATCCGTATCTCCTGTCGCAGGTAACAAAAGGTGCAGTCGTCGACCCGGCGTGTACCATAGTCCGCGAGGGAGCGGAAGGCACGGGGTGGGGAGTGAGGAGTGAGGAGTGAGACGTGGGACGTGGGACGTCAGGAGTCGGCCAATTCCCGGACGACGTCGGTGTAGCGCCGGACTCTCTCCACGGACGTTCCCGGGGTTATGGGACTGCCTGTGCTCATGACGAAGCGATTCCCGTTCGCTTCTCCGTGATGGGCATGCCCGTGCAGTGAGCCATTCCAGGCCACTCCGCTCGACCACATCTCGCGCCCAGGCGACTTCCTTATCCACGAGGCCACTGTGGGCAAACCACCAGGGGACGTCCGTCAGGGCCGCCCAGTGATCGCGGATGAAGAGTGTGTCGTAGCAGGCAACCGCCCCGATTTCCGGAGTCCCGGACGGTTCGAACGCCTGGAGGATCTTCTCGCGTGCCGTCATAGCAAGTCCGAAGAGGAAGGTTCGGTGCGGGATCGGGCAGATAGGAGGCAGTGGAACGGCCCCATTTGGGTGACGTCTTTTCTGGAGTGTCCGGTCCCATCGGCCTTGGGGCCGTTGCCCGTCGCGGCCGGGGTTGGTCAGTAGGGCCAGTGGGGCCACCAGTGGAGGTCGGCCGTCGGCTCGTTGTTGGCGAATCTCGCGGCGGGGTACCATTGGCAGTGCCCGTCGGCCAGGGCGATGTTCACGCCGCGGCTATGCATGTTTCGGGCGTTGGTGTCGATACCGTAGTCGGAGTTCGGCGGCAAACGGAAACGGTAGTAGTTGTTGCTTTGTGTATCGCACATCATGACGGTGTTAGCCGGCGTCTCGAACCTGACGATCGCCTGGTTTGGCCAGCCGTTGCTGATCGCATACGTGCACAGGTACGAGTTGGTCGGGGATGAGCCTGGATCCAGCGCTCTATCATTGGCTTTGGGACAGATGAAAACCTCGTCATCCGGGACATACTCCTGGATCTTGGTGTACCAGAAGGGATCGTGGACGGTCGGTGCCTGGCCACTTCCCCAGTAACCGTGCCACGTTGGGGTCCGGAAATTGTAGTCCTGAACGTACATGAGCTGCCCGAGGGCGATTTGCTTGAGGTTTGCCAGGCAGCTCGTCTGGAAGGCCTTGTTCCGAGCATTACCCAATGCCGGTAACAGCATGGCAGCCAGGATGGCAATGATGGCTATGACCACCAGAAGCTCAATCAGGGTGAAACGTCTGTGCTTGGACATGGAACTCCTCTCTCGTCTACCTGCTGCGGTGCCACAGCGGACGGTTTGGCCCTGCGTCCGCCTCGACCAGGCGGAAAGCTGTATCGAGAACGCAGGTCCCCGCCCCTCTCTCTCCTCAACAGGTTAGCGGTGTTGTGCCAGCAAAGCGAGGAAGGATGTCCGTGCGTTGCAGGACGTTCAGGCTGAGGGGGGGCGACATGCGCTCGTGTAGTACTCGAGAGGACGGAGGTCGGGGAAAGCCTCAGGTGCGCAGGTCACAAGGTGTCGGGCGATGATGTCGAGCAGTTCACGGGGGTGGTGGTAGGTTTCCCCTGCCTCGAAGCCGTGGCGTGTCCGTGCCAGGTCATAGAAGCCGGGGAGTCCGCCATCGTGAAGTGCGGCGAACGCGGGGTAGCGGCTCATGTCGAGATCGTCCCCGAGGTCCTCGATGGCCAGGGAGAAGCCGGGGAATCCCGGCGGAAGGTACGATCCGTAGAGGTCTACGTGGAAGTGGCCAGTTTGGGTTAAGAGGCCCTGTCCCATCGTGCGGCCTTGTTCAAGCACCTCCCGGAGCGGTTTTGCGGGCATGAATGGTGCGTAGGTGGTGATCGCGCGTCCACTCATGCTTGGGCTGTACCGCTGTCCCAGCGTAGCGACATAGTCTTCCCCGTACCTATCCGCATACTCCTTGAGGGAGTGTGTTTTCGAGTCGTCCAGAGCGTTGATTTCTTCATAGAATTCCATGAGCCAGGGGAAGATGCTGATTCCAGCTGTTCGGCAGGCGGCCATGACGCCTTTCACCTTGGCGAACGGTATGTAGGCATTGTGGTAGGGATCAATGGAGATCAGCAGTGTCGTGCAGCCCCGTTGCTTGACTTCCTGCAGGAGAGCCACGGCGCTCTCGTGGTCCCTATACCAGGATGAATTGGTTTCGATGTACTCAATGGCCATGCCTTCCTCACGGGCCGCCTCAAGTGCGTCGAGGAGTCCCGTGCGGTTGAGGAAGGGCTCCCCTCCGCCGATGTGCATTGAGCGGCATCCCAGCTGACGGACCTTCCGGCAGTTCGCGGCCGCGCGGTCATGGGTGGTGTAGGCCTTGTCCCGCTTCGGGTGGCTGCGGTACGAACAGTGGGCGCAGGCGGAACTGCAGGCATAGTTGGTGACCAGTCCACCGGAACGGAGGCTGGCTATCCGAAGTGTTCGTGGCATATGTCTTCTCAGTTGTCTGCGTTCAAGGGCTGCCGGTCTACTGTTGCTGCCCCGTTGGTGATGTTGGCTAACTGGGCATTCACTTCTGATGCCTGGGAGGCCGGGAGTTGAAGGAGGAGACTGACGCTGTCGCTATAGTGGATGTCGAGCAACTCAATGCCTTCCGTTTGGGCAAAGCGTCTCAGGGCTCCTTCGCAGTGATAGGGTACGGTTGCCCGGAGCCTGCACAACTCAATCTTCGTCTTCAGAGGGGTGTCACCCAAGGCCAGCTGGAGCGTTCCTGAGTATGCTCGCACGAGGCCCCCCGTGCCCAGCTTCGTTCCCCCGAAATACCGAGTGACGACGGCGACAACTTCACCGACTCCGGTGTGCTTCAGGATAGCCAGCATCGGCTTCCCTGCGGTGCCGCGCGGTTCCCCATCGTCGCTCATCCCAACCGCAGGGGTATTGTCCGGCTCGCCGGCGACAAAGGCATAACAGTTGTGGCTGGCCTGTGGGTGTTCCTCACGGATCTGGGCAATGAAGGCTTCCGCTGCCTGCCGGCTGTCGGCATGGGACAGTGTCCCGATGAAACGGCTCCGTTTGATCTCTTGCTCGACGCGCACGTCTCCTGCAGGGATGGGGTATCCTTCGCTGCTCACGGCCGATCTCTCATCTGTCTTGTGTGATCACTCGTCACAGAAGGTCCCACCCTCCAGGCGAACGCGTCGCGAATCAGGAACCCGTTGGCAGAGCATGTCGGCGGTCGTCGGGTGGCAGGTGAAAAACAGGACTTGATGGGTCTGGCTCAGTTCGGCAACGGCTTGGGCAGCCGCTTCCGCTCGAACAGGGTCGAAGTTCACCAGTATGTCATCCATCACAACAGGCAAGGGATCTCGACTGGCGGCGTGGTTGCGGACGTATCCGAAACGGATTGCCAGGTAGAGTTGCTCGGCTGTGCCCCGGCTGAGCTGTGACGCCTTGCGCAGGCGTCCGGTCTGGTCGACGACTTCCAGTGCACTGCGCTCGCCAAGGGGAGCAATCACCTGGTTGTAGGCGCCGGCTGTGAACAGCTTGAAGAACCGGGTGGCATCGCGCAGAACGGCCGGTTGCTGGTTGCGCTCGAAATGCTGTTTCGCCTGATCGAGAAGGGCCTGTGTGACAGCCAGGGCGGCCCACTCCTGAGCAAGACCCCTGATTTCCGCCGAAAGGGCTTCCTCCTCGTAGCGCAGACGGCTGACGTCGTCTGCTGATGCTGCCCGCCGCAGTTCGGCCTGCAGATCGGCCCGCTCCCGGCGATGGTCAGCCAGCTCTCTGTCCAGTGATCTGCTCTTTTCCGTGAGCTCCTTTACTTCGGGTGCCAGGCTCCCGTGTTTGATCTTCCGGAACTCATCTTCCAGCTTCTGCAGATCCGGCTCTGCCATGATATGGCGCAATGCCATCTCCGCCTGGCGTTCCTCCGCCCGAAGTTGGGTGTGGCTGGTGTGTGCTGTTGCCAGGTCGAGGAAGGCGTCCTCGCTGTCCACCCCCGCGGCTTCGAACAGGTCGTCAATCTCGGTCTTTAGGGAGCCGGCACGTGTTTGGGCTGTTTCGATGTCCTCATCAATTTGGGCCAGGTTGCGCGCCAGTTCCTTGCGGCGTGCAGCGTCGCCTTGTTGTTTGTCGAGGCGTTCCTGGAGGTGGAGTACGGCACCAGGGAGGTCACTCAACTCCGGGGGAGAGATCTCCAATTGAGCAAGTTGTCCCGTGGCGGCGACTCTGAATGCCTCAATCGCGCCCCTGCAGGCCTCGAGCTGACGTGTCATTTCGTCTCGCTGTCCGACCTTCTGCTTGATGGCTTCCACGGTTATCAACACGTCCAGGGCTGTCTCCGGTGCCAGTCCCTGGGGCAACCCATTCCGAGTTAACCAAGCTGCCCAGTTGGCTTCTGTCTGTCGGGTTGCCTCCTCAGCTTGGGTGCGTTCCTCGGCTGCTCGGGCAGCAGCCTCGTCACGTTTTTCCCGAACGGCCTCGGCGTTTGCCAGGGCTTTCTCCAAGTCTGGGCGTCGTCGGCAGTCGTTCTGGTAGTCTGCCAGGCAGTCATTGACTCGGACGAGGAGTTCTTCCTCCGGTGCGTCGCTGTACGCCGTCAGAGGAGGGATGACGAGGCAGAGCTCGCGGAAATGTGTCAGTGTGTCTTCGGCTGCCTTGAAGCGGTCGGAAACCTGCTTTGCCCTGCGTCCCTGTTCCACACAGGCTGCGAGTCGATCTATGAGCCCCGACAGGTTGGCGGGGCTGACGTCCGCGCCGGGCAGGCCGACAGATGCAAGGTGTTCACGCCACTTGCCCTGCTGTTCGGCAGCTTTCCCATCCCAGTGCTGCGCCTCCTCTGCCTTCACTCCGCTTTCGACTCTCGCGTCCGAGGCCTCTCGACGCGCTTCTTCAAGGTGCTTGACGAGTGCCTGACGTTCGCGTATCTGCTCCAGTGCTTCCGCGATCCCGTCCTCGAGCTCGTCCAGGCGGTTCAGGTCGTCCGGCTGGAGGTCGAGTTTCTCCAGGAGGGTCTCCATGTCGTTCAGGCAGTCGGTGTGGTCGTTGTCGGCAGGCGCCCCTTCTTGGGGCGGCGGTTGGTCAGTTGGGAGGGAGGGGGCGGTCGCCAGGCGGGCGATGCGTCCGGGGCGCCACGTGGCTATCGCCCCGGCCCCCCCTACGACGACGAGGACGACTGTGGCAGCCGGGATCTGGTGACTCAGAATCAGGGCAACGCCCGACGCCAAGGCCACGACCAGTCCTGTGCAACCGATGATACGTACGAAACGGGCCAGAGCCTGTGACTGGGGATCACCGGACGTGGGCTGCCCATTTTCTGCTCCGGCCTCAGTTGCCTGGGCGAGCCTCCGCAGTGTGCGCACGTCATGACGCCGTGCGTAGGCCGTTTCGGAATCCGGGACGCGAGGGAGGGGGAGACCGTCCAGCTGTTCCTCGAGTTTGTGGGCACGCTCCGCGGCATCTGCGCCGCGGGCCTCCGCAATGTCCAGGTTCCGCTGAATCTTGACGGACTGCTCTGTGATACCCTTGAGCTCTGTCTCGCCCGCTGCCGCGGCGTTCAGCAGGTCCTGCCTCTGTCTCACGACGTCAGCTGCTGTCTGGAGCGTCAGGCCAGGGCGGATGTCGTGCAGTGCCGCAACCAGCCGTTCCTGTTCTCCCTGCGCAGTGTTCCTGAGATCAGTGCTCTCGCGTATTGCTCCGGCGAATGCATCGCGCTTGCTGCGCACAGGGCTCAACGCGTTGTCCGGGAAGGCGTCAAGGCGTTGGGTGACTGTACTCAACGCTCCCCGGGCTTCCGTCACTTGACGTGAGGCCCCCTCCATGTGCTGCTGAGCCAGCTCGTGTTTGCGTTCTGCCTCGCTGTGGCAATCGCCTGTCTGCCGAAGGTCTGAGGCGAGTTGACGTACTGCGTCGCGGGAGAAAACAGATGGATCCACCGCCAGAGCGCGTTCCTCCTCCCACCCAGGGCCGAGGTTCTGGACGAGGTCATCGATCTGGTGTTCCACGGCGTCGGCCTGCTGGGAGAGGATCGCCTGTCGGTTCAGGGCTTCGCGGCAGGCGACGGTGCGGCTGGCGAGATCCCGGATCTCCGCGGCGCATTCCAGGAACCGGTCGTCGATATCGTACAGTGCGAGCTCCTTCCCCCGTGCCTGGCGGCGTTTCTCCAGCTCCAACAGTGCTTCAGTGGTCGTCTTGAGTCGGGCTTGAGCGTCACGGAAGCGTTCCTGTCCGCCATCCGGGAAGGTCTCGGGCAGCACGGGAAGCGTCTGGAGGTCTTCCCTGATTCGTACCAGATCAACCCAGCTTTCCCATGCGTCGCAGATGCTTTGGAGTCTGCCGCTACGTTCCGCCGTTCTACGAGAATCCTTCTCCAGGGCAGTGATGGTCGCCCCAACGTCATCGAGGCGTTCCCGTCGCCGGGCGTAATCGGCCAATTCGCTCTGCGCTTCCCGCAGTTGTTTTCGCGTCTCATCAAGCGCGGCAAGCAGCCGGTTGATTCGCGGCTTCTTGGCGGACGGGGCGAAGAGTTCGGCCATGCGTCGTTCAAGCGACTTTTCCGCGGCGGGGAGGGCCAGGGCTCCGGCTCCCGTTGCCGCGGCATAGATGACCCCGGCGACACTGTCTTCGCTGAGCGTTTCGAAGGTCTGCAGTTCGGAGAGGCTGAAGGCATAGACATTCCGGAACACTGGTCCGGTGACCCCGCCAAGGACGTGTTGGAGCTCGAAAGCAGGGCCAGCGTTCCCATCCGCCGGTGTCAGCGTCACTCGGCCACCGTGCGGCCCTTTCTCCCGCTGTAGCACGAGATCGCCCAACTGATCGCTGGCGATGTACAGGCGGCCACCATGGTTGCCTCCGACCAATGGCGGATAGCTCTGTTCGCGATCGCGGGCCGTTGGGAACCCGAAGAGCATCTGGCGGAAGAAGGCAAGGCTGGTCGATTTGCCGGCTTCGTTGGGGCCAGTCAGTACGGTTAGCCCGGGGGAAAGGTCTCGCAGTTCCTGGTCGTAGAAGACGCCGAACCCATCGATTGTGAAACCGGTAAATCTCACCGTCAGTTCGCCGCCTCCCGTGAATCAAGCAGGCGGACGCACTCATTCTCTGCTCGCTCGATGACGGCCTGCAGGTCCTGTTCTGAGAGTGGGGCCAAGACTCGCTTGGCTCGCACGTGCTGGAAGAGCGGGGCCAGGATTGTGCTCAACTCGCTAGCCCTTTCGGCCTCTTGAAGCTCCCGGAACCTGAGCCCGACGGACAGAGCCTGGCCCAGGAGATCGTTGCCTTTCATGACCTGGCCCAGGTCGATGGGCGGCCGGCACACGACGCGGAGGTCCTGGACCCAAGCCCAGGGGGCCAGAGCGACGGTCCATTCCCGGAGTTGCTCCAAGATCCCCTCCATCTCATGGGCATCCTGCAGCTCCCGCCACATGTCGGATTCGCCGGTCAGGCGGGCTCGGACGATGATCGGGCGTCCCTTTGCTGCTGTGAGTTCCCCATCGATCGCCGCCTGCAGATCCTGCTCAAGGGCATCGATTGTCTCGATCTCGTTCAAGGGGATGTCAATGACAGCCCAGCGGACACTGTCCAAGGGGACGAATCGTGTTTCTACCCGTCGGGTCTCCGTGTCGACTGTTGCCACCACACAGCCGCGTGGGCCGGGCTCGCGGACGCTCAAGCCTTGAAGGCTGCCGGGATAGATGACATGTGGATTGGTTGCCAGCACGGCATGTTCATGGACGTGCCCCAAGGCCCAATAGTCAAAGCCGGCTTCGCGCAGATCACTCAGTTTGCACGGCGCATAATTAGCGTGGTTGCTGGTGGCACCGACGTTGGCATGGAGGAGGGCTATCTGGGGAACGTCGTGGTCCCCCGGAGACATTTTGGCAGCCAGGTTCCGGCGTTCGGATCGGCTTCGGTGGCTCGCACCGGTGATCTCGGCGATGGGGGCGCCCTCGTGGGTTGCCAAGCGTGTTTCAGGTGTATCGCTGTCGAAACGGTGGACCATGTCCGGCCAACCGATGCTGGACTGATGACTGTCACTGGGATCATGGTTGCCGTGGACCCAGAACGTATGTGTTCCCGCTTCCCCCAGCTGCGCCAGGCGGTCGCGCAGTCGCAGCTGAGCACGCAGGCTGCGGTCGGCGCCATCGTACACGTCTCCGGCGAGCAGCAGGAAGGCTGCCTGTTCTTGTTGGCACAGGGCCACCAGATTGTCGAAGGCTGACCACGTGGCTGCGTGCAGAGTGTCGACGATATCGCGGTGTTCCGTGGCGGACGCACTCACCCCCTTGAACGGGCTGTCCAAGTGCAGATCGGCAGCATGAATGAAGGTAAACTGCATACGTTCCGGATCGACCTATCGGGCATCGAGGTCAGGGTTCACCGGGGCGGGCCGCCCAAGTGTGAAGGTGAAGGTAGAACTCAGGGGAGAGAATTCAAGGCCTCGACGAGTCGGTCACGTTCCTCCAACCCGGCCAGACATTTCGTCCGAACCTGCGCCGTGTGGGGCCAAAAAAAGTGCCGCCAGGGGGAAGCCTGGCGGCACTTGAGATGATCGCTCAACGAGTTTTGGGTCTACTCCTTGGCGGCCTCAGCCGGCGCTTCAGTGCCGGCTTCCTCGGCAGCAGCCTTCTGCTTCTCCTGGAGTTCGGAGATCTGAACCTTGATTTTGTCGAGTTCGTTCTCGCTGATCTTCAGATAGAGGGTGGCGTTCTTGGGATTGTACTCATAGCTACGCTGAGTGTTCACGCCGTAGATGACCTGGAGGGCAGCGGCCACCACACCGTACTGGCGCGTACCGTTGTCGACCTTGGCCTGGATCTCAGCCTTCTTCTCTTCATCCTTTTCGGCCTCGAGAAGAGCCTTCTGCTGGACGACGAAGTTGCGCAGCAGATCACGGGTGCGGACGGTACGGGCAAAGGCCTCTTCGACCGTGCCAACACGGAGGTAGATCGTGGAGGACACTTCGTCGTACTGGTACGTGCGGCGACGGCCCAGGCCGAAGACAATGTTCATGGCTACATTGTTAGTCTGCAGCTTTTTCTGAGCAGCGCCGATGTTCTTGCGGGCAGCTTGCTTGGCTTCTTCGTCCTCAGTTGCCTCGACCTTGGCGTTCTCCTGGACGATGTAACGCTGGAGGAGCTGGTTGTTACGGAGGGCCTTTTTAAAGGCATCTTCGAGGGTCGTCAGCTTGAGGAGCTTGTTCTGGATATCTTTCTCATCGACTTCCTCCGCAGCGGCGTCCGCGGCGTCTTCGACGATCTCAACTTTGTCGTCCTTCTTTGCTTCGTCATTCTGGCCCCACGCGAAAGCGGGAGCGGTCAGGATCGCGGCTCCGGCCACGAGCACCAACAGTTTGCGGATTTCGGATGTCATTGCTTTCCCTTTCTGCCTACTTTTTGAGGATCTTTCGAGATCAACCCCCGACAGTTCGACCATTCTCGCTTGGGGCTCTTGCCACCCAGGCTTGTCCGGGGCCGCGATGTGCGGCTTGTTTTCCGGAGTACCCTTTGTTTCCAAGAACGGTCGACCCTGTGTCGGTACAAATGAGCGAGTACGTTACCCCCCCGGGGTTGTCTGGTCAAACGTAGCCGGTAAAATATCTTGAGAGTACCGAGTTCTTGCCTGTTAGGGGCTGGCCGCCCCAACGTTCACGCGGCCAGCCTCGTGCCTTCAGCGCGCTTGAGGTCG
>Ga0209045_1002387_pt1 | contig 13898 bp, 6 predicted proteins | sample SaaInlLV_10m_DNA_4_FD_184664 | JGI IMG/M metagenome (GOLD analysis project Ga0209045, IMG submission 184664) | Marine microbial communities from expanding oxygen minimum zones in the Saanich Inlet - Saanich Inlet SI072_LV_200m_DNA (SPAdes) (version 2) | ecosystem: Environmental > Aquatic > Marine...
AAAGCAAGACCGCTCCCGAAAGTCGCGGCTCTGACGGACAGCCCAGACTGCGATTCGTGCTGAAGTTACACACGAGCGGGGGCCTCTGGCGAAGGTCCGGCAGTCATACCAGAGGGTGTAACTGCCCCGAGAGGCATGGAGGAGCCGGTTCTCCGCAACCGGCCTGGCCGCTTACGGAGAAGCGGCGCCTCCAACGGTGTGTTGCGACCATCAGTTCTGTGCTCAAATCAGTGAAGTCACACACGAGCGCTCGAGGAAAGCGATGATCATGAGTACACGCAAACCGTTCACGCAGTTGGTCTGGCTTCTGACGGGCATGTGGTTGGCCACTATGCTTCCATGCCGCGCCGAACCGACGTTTGAGTTCAGCAACAGCACGCTCACCGTCACGACCGTTCGCTATCAGGCGGTGTGGCAAAATGGCTGCCTGGTGCACCTCTCCAATCGCCGTCCACCCCAGCCGTGTGAGCTGACCGTGGCGCCGGACACGATCCCGACCACCGCGCTGCCGGCAGGACTCGGGACGTTCCACAACAATCACAAGGACGCGCTTGCGCAGCACCGGGTCGTGTGGTCGCACAAGCTCGAGAACAGCCTGCCGTCATTCCCGGCCCAGCGTCCGCCGACAGCAGCCGACTCCGCCGTGCAGTTCGAGCGAATCCTCGACGGTGCCCGGCTCACCTACACCGGTCTCGAACGCGACGATTCGGCCGTGCTCGTACAGGAGTTCACCGTAGACCGCGAGACAGGCGACTTGGTCGTCCGGCAACGGGCGCACAGTGCCCATCCCGGCGTGTTCGGCGTCAGCTTCGGCGTCCTCAATCTCCGCCCGGACATGCAGTTCGCGGTGCCGTATTTCGGCGGCCAGCGCTTCGGCGGAGAGATTGGCCGGGGCGCGGCAGTAGGCTATGCCTGGCCACAGTTTTGGAGCGCGGGTTTCATCATCGGCGAGGTGAGCGGCGGCGGCTCGCTGTTCGTGTTTGCTGACGATCCGCGGCTCGGGCCGAAGTATCTCAAGCTGCTGAACAGCGACCGTGGTCAGGCACTGAGCTTCGAGGCCTGCACGGACGCCCCCTATGCGGAGAATACCACGGCCGAGGTCTGTGCCTGGCGTATCAACACGTATGCCGGCAACTGGATCGCGCCGGCTCGGCGCTACAAGCAGTGGCTCGCACGGACGTTCGGACTCGTCCCGCGCCGCGAACGCGCCCCGGCATGGATGGCTGACATTGCGATGGTCTGGCCTGCCTCCGTGAGCGTGGCCGCGACTAAGCTCATGGCGACCCGCATCGACCCACGACACATCCTCATCCTCAACCTGGGCTGGGCCAAAGGATTCAACCGGAACTGCCCGTATTACGAGCCCCGCGGTGCGAACTTCGCGGACACGGTCGCCGCCGCGCACAGCGAAGGCTACCACTACGGTGTTTACGTGGGCCAGAAGCTCGTCGACGCACACGCACACCCGCATCTCTTCGAACAGTGCGGCCTGAAACTGAGACGCGATGTACTCAGCATGGACGACGAGAAGCTGAAGGCACTCAGTGACCGGGAAGTGGCCATCCGCGAAGGCAAGAAGACGGGCCATTTCCTGGCCTCTGTGCATCCGGGAAGCAGCACGTGGGTGGATCTCTACTCCCATGCCATGGTCGGACTCCAGCGTAAGTACGGCGTTGATCTGCTCTACCAGGATGTCACCGGGAGCTACAGCGGCAGCTCGGGCCTGATCGAGGGGCGCACGCTGCATCAAGGCACGCTCGCGTGCGAACGGGCTACCCGGCGGAAGCTACCGAATACGGCCGTGGCGGGCGAGTTCTGGAACGAGGTAAACGTGGCTTGCGGGCAGGACAGCGGCCTGCAGAACGCCATGGCCTGGTTCAGCGAAGGGCACAGGAAACGCCTGGCACGGCACGCACACCCCGTGCTGGCACTCGTCTTCGGTGACTTCTGTACCTACATATCCTACCGCACCCCTGTGCACAGCGGCGCAAAGTGGCACTGGGATCTGAACATGCTGGAGGTCATGGGCGGACTCGCATCCTGGCGGACGTACCCCGAAGACGAGAGCGCCGAAGCCCGAGTTGTCCTCGAACGTGCGAAGCTGCTGACCGAGGGATTCCGCCCCCATTTCCCCGAAAAGTGGCAGGAAGGCGTTGTGGCCTACATGCGAACTCCGCAAGGGCGGACGGTGAGATACCGTCGGCCCGGAGCGAGCACATTCTGCCTCGAAGAAACGGCTCGCGGCGAACGTCTCCGGTACGCACGTGTCACTGGCGTTGGCGCCCTCTCTCTTGAGGAACCCATCGCCATTGACGGTTGGCCCGCCTACGACGCAGCCGGCCCGATCGCGCTCGATCCGGAGGCGTGGTACTGCGTTTTTCCCGGCGAACCGCCGCCCCTCCCCGTGACGGTTACAGCCGTACCCGAAAGGGTGCACATCGCGGGGACGCGCCGGAGCGACAGCTACTGCCTGATCGAGTTCGGTGGCAAAGGGCAGGGCAGCGTGACTTGGCGGGCAAACCGCGCCGGCACGATCCTGGCCGGGGCTCTCGAGCGCCCGGTCGGGACCCAAAGCGCTACGGTCGACGTGCCGGGGAGCTTGTTCTTCGTGTTCGAGGAGATCCCGGAGACGCCCGTTGGTGTCGCATTGCCGTTGACGAGGTGGGCCCTCCGGAAGGTCACAGGTGGTCGCGTCATCGGGCCGGCCAAATGGGAGCGGAAGGTGCGTAAGCTGCGTTTCGGGGACACAGCCCTGCTGGCTTATCCTGTCTTCCCGTTTACCGGTGGAAAGGGGGCCGAGACCTCAGTCGACGGTCGTGTGCGGTTGCCGGATGATCCACGTATCGCGCTGGCCTTCAGTATGGGCCGATTCGGAGGACGCGGGGACGGCGTGAATTTCGTCATACGCGTCGACGGTCGTGAGATCTGGCGCACGTTCAGCAAGTCGGACAAGCGCTCGTGGACGCCTGCCGTCGTCCCGCTTGCGGAGTTCGCAGGCCGTGACGTACTCCTGAGCCTTGCGGTCGACTGCGGTCCAAGCGGGTTCAACACAAGCAATGACCAGGCGCTTTGGGGGGAACCGAAGCTCGTGCTCGTGGAAGCCGAGGCGCAGGGGACCGAGGAGCCCGTCGTTCCCCAGTAGTCGTTGGAGGGCGAGAGTCTCCTCGAGCCGGTCGATGCCTGCCGGTAACGCAGGGAATCTGTTGGAGGGCGAGAGTCCCCTCGAGCCGGTGCGCGTCGCCCGGGAAGCGATGCCCGACGGTGCCCGGCACCAGGCCATGCAGACGATTCGCCCTCCAGGAGGCACCGGCTCGAGGGGACTCTCGCCCTCCAGGAGGCACCGGCTCGAGGGGACTCTCGCCCTCCAGGAGGCACCCCCCTCCTCACTCTGACGCGTCTGCCGCACCGATGGCGAGCATGCGGAATCCGCGCGGCTGGATGGCCGCGTTGAAACGCCTGGAGCTCGGGCCGACGTGTTCGGCGGTAAATGCGTCCGTCACGGGCACGTCACGATCTGTCATTCCGAGTTCTCTCGTGTCCAATCGCACCGTGCTTTCGACAGCCTCGTCACTCCAATTGTAGAGCACGAGCAGCGCCGGGACCGTCCCGTAGTTGAGCATCGACTTGACCTGCTCAGGGGCTACCGTGATGCGCCGGTCGTCCTGCCAGTAATAGACAGCGTTGCTTTCGGCCAGAGGGAACGACAGGCGCCGGTTCTGGATGTACGAGGCGAGGTGATTGTGTACGGTGTGAGCCGGGTAGACGGTGCCATCGTGGACCATGAAGAACCCCAACATGTCGCGCGTTGAGGCAGGGGAGGGCGCGTAGCGACTCTCGAACTCCGGCAACAGGTCCGGAATGAACCCGAATGGGATGCCGGTGTGCTGTGCCTGCATGCGCCCTTCCGACAGTGTCTTGCTGTAGAACTCAAAGACCTTATCCGGGCCTGATCCGTAGTTTTCCCCATCCCAGAACACATCGACAAACGAGAGTAGCGGGGGCACCACCTGCATGGAGCTGTGCCACTTGATCATGGTCGTGTCGTGCGCATCATAGAACAGGCGGTGCATGCGTTTGATCATGCGCCGCATCGCGAACAACGGCGGCCGAGCCGTCCACTCGCCTTTGTAGTTGATGTAGCCGCACTCGTGGTGCGCGTTGGAGCAACCCGTGAACGGTTGATCCAGGTAGATGGCACCCAGCCCGGTCTCGGCGATCAGCTGATGCAGCTTCCATATGTAGAAGTCCTGGAACGGAGAGTTTGCGCAGTAGCTGATGAGCAGGCCGGGTTTGTATTTCTTGCCGTACCACTTGCCCGGCGCAGTGTGCCTCTCCGGCATCTTCGGCATCTCGATCGGCGTGGTTGTCGTGCGCCAGAGCGGTCCCCAAATCAGGTCTTCGGGAACAAGCAGGCCCGGGTTCGAGATCTCGCCGAAGTAGCCTTTGTGGTGACGGGCACGACCGTAGAAGCGCAATGACGAACACGGCATGACCTCGCGACCGGCCGCGCGCTGTTTGGCGATCTGAGTCCGGGCCTTCTCCAGGTGGGTCGACTGCCAGGGGTAGTAGGAGCCGTCACCCCAGAACCAACACCAGGCGAAAGAGCTCCGGTCCGAGAAGGTGCGGAAATCCGGGCGTCGCGGGCGTGTTGGCGTCGGCTGCAGCCCGAACACGAGTCGCCACGGACGTTCGACTCGGAAGGCTTGATCCGCGAGCTTCACGCGCAACACGCGCCCGCCTCGGCGTTCTTGCTCCAGGACCTGGATCCCGTCTTCGTCACCGATGTGCCAGTTCTCAAGGCTCTCGGCAAACCAGCACAAACCCCGGCTGTGATCGCCGATCCAGACGATCTCACGGAAGGCGTCCAGTACCAGGCGTTCGCGGCCGATCGCGTCGGATGTGGAGTTCGGGCTGTGTCCGGACCGGGACGTGGTCAGGTGAAACAGCTCTGCGCGCGCCGCAGAGATGGGCAACTCGAGATGGAAGCTGTCGACCTCAGCGCTCTCGTCCGGACAGCTCAGGCTGAACTCGATCTTGCCCATACCGTCGAACTCCCACTCCGACGTTGTTTCGAGCAGAAACGGACCGGATCGGCTCTGCGCCCGCACGGTGACCAACCCGTCGTTCTGCTTTTCGACTACGACGTCGGCACGCTCGAATGTGTGCTTCGCCTTTCCCTGAGTGAGCACGAATCGCGCGGGTGCATCGAGCAGCTCCTCGCCCCCACTGTGCATGCTTGTGGGGAGCAGCGAGTCGCGGTAGACGATGTCGCGGCCCCAACAGGAGATGTTTTGGCCGTCAACCTGCATGGGTGTCCAGGGCTCGGGCACGTCGTCGGCCAGGCCGAGCGTGTTGTCGAGCCATTCGGCACTCTCGAGTAACGTCGTGCCCAGTTCCTCAGCACTCCAGCGACGCTGGTACGCCTTCTCCTCGGCGCTGAGTTCCTTGGTCTCTTCAGCTTCGCCTGCCGGAGTGGCCGCCGGAGCCGCGGGGCCGGCCTGCTTCGTTGACGGCCAGCCCGTGCGATCACGCATGGGGGCACTCGGGAACCCTATCTTGTGAAAGACGTACTCGGTTTCGCCTTCGCGCACGGCCAGGGCGATCGTCCCCTTGCTCAGCCCCTCCAGCGGCACGCTGAGCTCCAGAGACTGCGCCTCACCGGGAGAAACGTCGACCTGGCGCACGGTTTCGGTGACCGGCAGCACCTCGCCGGGAGCGTAGACCTGCAGACTCACGGCGAGACGTTGGGCGGTACTCCCCCCGACGATTTCGAGTGGCACAGTCGCCGCGGTCTCGCTGACCGTGAACGCGCCCGGCCGGAAGACTGGCGCAGACGCGTCGAAACGCATAACACCGAACGAGGCGGAATCGTTGTAGCGCTGGGTCCAGCACCAGGCACCGTCGGCATAGCTGTCGATCATGTTCATGGTCCAGACCGCAAAGTCCCCGGGCGGCGGCGTGTTGACCCCCTCGAAATCGACCCGGCACTCCGCAACCCACTCGCTGTCGGTGACCCGCGTCTTCCACGCCCACGTTCCGTCCCACTTCAGGTTGAGCATTTTCAGGTCCGCCTGATCCCCGTAAGGGTTGCCGATGAGCTGGCAAAAGTCCGGGGTTCCGGTGTAGGGCGGATGCAGGAAGATCTCGTACGATTCTTCTCCCCAGAGCGGCATGTCGTGGCGCCGGTGTTGCTTGGCGCGGAGCGTGCCCGTGTAAGGCGTGTGGATGGCGAGATACAGGTAGCGGTCGTCGTAACCGGCGTAGGCATGAATGTCTTCGTCGCGCATCGTGCGCTTCTTCAGGGAGGTAAACCCGGTGATTCGGGTGGCGTTGCGCCATTCGTCAGTGTCGAGCACGCCGTCGATTGTGGGGGGGGCTGCAAGGCGTGGCACTGTGAACGTATTTCTGTGCAGATCGGGCAGGCCACGGTAGAGACTGCGGAAGCGTGCACGCAGTACCTCATCCTGGGGCAACGGCGCTCCCACGACGTGGAGCCACGAGTACACTGTGCCCGGGCCGCCGTGCAGCTCGAGGCGCGTGAGCGGGCCGCGAACTGCGGTCTTGCGCAGCTTGCGTGCAGCAAAGCCGTCGACACTCATTTGGACCTGGCCATTTGCCGCAACGCCCACCAACACGTAGTGCCAGCGCCCGTCCGCGTGCTTGGTCATCCATTCCTGCTCAACCCAGTTGTAGATCGGGTAGGTCTGCAGCGTCCGCGCCCCTCGGCGGAGCTCGAGCGCCCTGGAGTCGCCGGGTTTGGCAATGGTCAGGATCGTGTCCCCGATCGTGAGGTTCGCGAGCTCGAGTGTCTCAGGGGTAAGCGCGTCCCAGCCGTCTGGTTTCAGCCAGAACTCCAGGAACACCGGTGCGTCGGCATCGAGCTTCCAGGTCAGGGAGTCTTGCGTCAAGCGCAAGGCCTTCTGGTCTTTGAGTCGACCTTTCACCACGTCGGCGTTGCCGGCGCCGGAGAGGGTTGTGTCTGCCGGGATCGCCGTCAGGGGCGCCTTCAGGTGATAGACCGTCCCGGAGGCCGGACTCAGCCAGGCGATCCAGGCAGCGATCAGGATGAGGCGTGTGGGGGGCTTCATTTTTGGGCCTTGCTGTGGATGGTGTTCAGCAGCTTGCTGATCTCGTCAACGAACCTGTATCCGGTCGTCACATCAGAGCGGCATGAGTACGCGAGATCGGCTGAGTAGCCGCCGCCGATAAACCCGTATGTCGTGGGGAGATACCCGCAGCGGTACGCGCCTGTAAGCTGGACAACCGCCGTGATCGGGAAGGGACTCCGGCGTTTGATGTCGAGTCCGAACTGACAGTAGAGCTCTCCAGGGAGAAACGCCGCTGCGAACTCCCCGACTCTGAGCGCGTGCAGCGTCGGGCGCTCGACCGGATCGTCGCCGAACTCCTCAACGACACGCAGCTGTCCCTCAGCCCGGCTTCTTGCCATCCGTGACGTATCCGGGCTGGCGGCAGCTCGTCGCGCCTCGTCAAGCATCTCCGGAGTGGGCAAGCGCACCGGTACCTCGACGAGTAAGCTCTCGATGCTCAGTTCCGGGGTCTCGACACAGCGAGCGCCCTCGAGCAACCGCAAGGTCTCATCGGCCAGGAGCGTACCGGACTTCCTGAGCAGTTCTTCCGCTGACAGTCTCGGCTCTCGGTTCCCCGCACCGGGGCAGGTGTCGCCGCTGGCCCCCTGCATGTAGAGAACCGGCAGGGAGGGAGCGTTCAGAGCCGAGCGAATCTGTTGACGCGCTTCGCCGGGGAAGTCGGCCGACGCGAAGTCGCCGCTCCCAACGCAGGTCGAGTGCGCGCAGTTGTTGTGGAGAATTGCCGTGTACCGGCCATCGCACCCGGTCAAGGCAAGTACGGCCTGACTGGGATCATTCGGTCCCTCCAGCCCGATGAAGTCTGCTCGCCCCGGATCCCCGTACATGGTATGCGAGCCATCGCTCCAACAGAAGCGGCGATTGTGCCCGATCAGCGCGGTGCCGACGGCGGAAGACGCGTTCGCCGGGGCTGCGTTCTCGACGGCTTCGGCCGCTCCGCTGGTCAGAGCATCACGCATCTTCTCAAGGTGCGCTACGTTGATCGTGTTCCCTCCTACATCCCACGCATAGGGTCCCGCATGGGTGTGGGTCGAGAAGATCAAGACGTTCTCAGCCGGGACACTCGTTTTGGCCGCGATGGAACGCGTGCACGCCTCAATGTAATCCGCTGAGAACACCCCCAGGTGATCAAGATTGGCGAGAATGATCCGGTGTTCCGCTGAAGATACGTAGAGGATATTCGCTTCGAGATCATCGCGAATGGTCTCACAGACACGCGGGTCGAACTGCCCGGAAAGGGTGTCGCCGATCTCGCAGTTGACCACGCGTTTGGTCGCCCCTGCGAGCAGTGTTGATCTCTTGGTCATCTGGTCCATTCTCTCTTCCCGCGCCTTCCGGCGGAGACATGATTCGCGGTTCGCGTCGCCCCCAGACGCGTCATACATATCGGCAGGTAAGCGCAAGATGACATGATCTGTCCGCGCATGCAAGGTTGCGGGCCGTCCTGCGGTAAGGCTTCAGTTACGTGGGGGAGAACTCCAGGATGGCTCGACGGAGTCTCTCCCTCCAGGGATCCTCCGGGCCATCTGTCTTCGATGGAGATGGCTCGACGGAGTCTCTCCCTCCAGGGATCCTCCGGGTCATCTGTCTTCGATGGAGATGGCTCGACGGAGTCTCTCCCTCCAGGGATCCTCCGGGTCATCTGTCTTCGATGGAGGGAGAGACTCCGTCGAGCCCCCTCACGAGATTGAGGCAGGCCATCCTGCGGCTGTCAAGCAGCTTTCGGGAGTTGCCGGGAGGCACCCGACCGGATAGTGTGAGGGATCTGAGGCAGCCCAAGGGAGACACCAGATTGAGAACATCGCGATTCGTTTTTCTTGCCACGATTCTGGGTGCTCTCTGCGGGCGTGGTGCTGCCCCTGGCGCTGTTACCGGGAAGATCGTGGCACGCACTGGGTTCGACGGTCCCTACTACAAGGCAGGAAAGGCCGACCTCATTCAGAAGGGCTGCATCAACAACTACCAGTGGGGCAGGAAGGACATCGTGATCACGCCGGACCGGCCGGCTGGCGCGAATGACGCGGCGCAGAAGATCGAGGTGCGCGGGGTCAGCAATGGTGCGTTGCAGTTCTTCTGCTGTTGCAGCAGCTTCTTCCTCAAGCGCAGCCATTTCTACCGCGTCTCATTTCGCCTACGCGGCACCGGTGGCATCGGCAACGTGGCCGTCATGATTCGCAAGATCGGTGGGCCCTGGACAAGGCTGGTGTCCGGGCTCACCATTCAGCCGACGGCCGAATGGCAGCGGTACACGTTTGTCGGGCAGGGCAAGACGGATGCAGACAGCGACTTTGGGGTGATGTTTCAGACGGGATTCATGGGCACGCTCTGGCTGGATGACTTGGTCGTTGAGGAGTTCGAGACCAACCCGGACACCACGCCGCCGCCGCCCGTGCCGGTTGTGTTGGGCAATCTGTTTCCGCGTTCATCGTTCGAGGGACGTCGGGACCATCTCTGGGCCTCGGGCAGCTACGCTTACACAGACCTCCTTTGGCCCGACCCGCAGCACTTCCGAGCCGACGGCGGCAAGGTCGGGCGCTTTTGCCTTGGCATCCCCGGCGGCAACCGCAGCTTCACGCGCAGCTACATGCTGCCCGTTGCGCCGGGCCACGTTTACACATTCAGCGCCTGGCTGCGCGGCGACAAGCCCAACACCCAGCTCAGCGTGGGGCTTCACGGCAAGGCGCGAACAACGGAGCAGGGCAAGGGGCTGGGATCAAAAGGGCTCATGCTCGACACAACCTGGAAGCGCTATGAGGTGTCGACGGCCAAACCCATTCCCGATCACGTTCGCTATCTCCACCTCACGCTGTGTCCGCGAGACCCCGGCACGGTATTCGCGGACGGGTTCCAGCTCGAGGCCGCGGACAAGGCGACTCCCTACCGACCCGCCCACCCGTTCGAGCTGTCTGTCGACATGGGGCAGCGCGGCGGGAACATCGTCTTCTGGGATGAGCCGCTGCCGCTGCGGCTCCTGGCGGCTACGGCCTCGGGAACGGCGCCGGAGACCTTGCGAGCCGAGCTTGTGGTCACCGGGTTCCTGGAACGTGAGGTGCTTCGGAGGACCCTTGATCTGCCGACGAACCGCGAGCTCGACCTGCCGCTCCAACTGGACAGGAACGGCCTCTTCCGCGTGACGTTGCGCGCTGTGGATCCGGCCTCTGCGGCTCCGCACGAGATGATCGCTGCCCGCCTGCCAAAGCCGCGACAGATACCCCACGAGAAGAGCTACTTCGGCACCCATGCAAGCATCCGACCGTTCTTCATCGACTATGCGCACAAGATTGGCATGAAGTGGACGCGATTTCACGACGCGACACGCCTGTGCAAATGGCTGGGCGGGGAGCCGGAACGAGGCAACTACCGGTGGTACGATGAGCAGATCAAGGGCATTCGTGACGGCGGCCTCCAGATCCTCGCTCTCCCCGACTACCCGCCGAAATGGGCGCATACCGATCCTGAAAAAACGGGAAATGTCATTGACGTTGATGCGTTCGCCCGTTACTGCGAAGCCGCGGCGGAACACTACCGCGGGCTCATCGACTACTGGGAAACCTGGAACGAGCCCTACATACGCCATTTCTTCAAGGGCACGCCCGAGCAGTTCGGGGCGGTTCTGGATGCCGGTGCGGCTGCGATCCGGCGCGGCAATCCAGACGCGCAGATCGTCGGGTTCTGCCCGGAACTCAGTGGTCTTTCTTTCGCGCGCCGAGTGGCTACGGCGAGCCGGACGACGCTCGACGTCTTCTCGTTTCACGCCTACTTCCAGAACCTGACAGGCGGTGGCTCTGCAGACTTTGCCCAGGAACTCAAGCTCCTCCTCGAAGCGGCGAAACAACCCGCGGGGATCGAGTGCTGGGATACCGAAGGAACGTTCGGGGCAGTCGGGGCAAACTCGTTCTACTCGTTCCTGGGTGAGGACCGCGTCAATGAATGGGGAGCCGCTTTTGGCGCGCGCGTGTGGCTCAGCACAGCAGCGGCGGGGTTCCGCCGGACGTTCATCTACACGCTGCACCAAAGTGACACCATCATGTACCACGGGGGCTACAAGATGCTGATCAACTACGACCGCTCCATCACGCCGGCAGCCGTGGCTACGGCGGTTACGGCCTACTGCATGGATGGCCTGGCCCCGGCGACGTGTCCCAAGGTGTGCAAAGGCGCGGCACAGTATGCGTTCACAGACGGAGACCGCGCCACGTGGGCCGCGTTTATGGATCCACTCGCAACGACGCCGGTTTTCGTGGCGCTGGACAAACTGCCGCGGGCCTGGGAGGTGCGTGATGTGATGGGCAACGACCCGCGGCGGGATGGGGTAAGCCGACTCAAACTTGGGCTGACCCCCGTGTTCGTTTGCGCAGCCGAGGTCGCGGTTGCTGAACTCGTACGTGCATGCAGCGATGCGGTCAGTGCGGGGCCCTGATTTAGTGCTTGCACGGGACCCCGGCGGCCGAGGGCGACCCGCCCTCCAACGGGTCTCTCGCGAGCAGTGCGTTCAGCCTGGAGGGCGGTCGCCCTCAACCGCTCAAATCCACCACGACAGGAGTTCCCGTTTAGGCACTCATTTGTGATCTCAGGTACAATCCCTGCCTGCCTGTCTGGCCAACTCACGCACTTTCCCAATCACGACGCCTTCGACGGACTCGGCCAGGTAGCCGAAGCCGGTGATGAAATCCCGCGCTTCGTATCCACCTTCGCGATGCACGCGAGCCGAGGGAAGATATCCGAAGTAGTCGGCGCAATACCCCGCGACCCAGAGATTGAGGGGACCGATTGCCTGCTCGCAGAGCGGCACGTAGTCGCTGACGACCTCGCCGCTCAGGCGTACGAGGGTGAGGTCATTGCCGAACTGCCAGACGGCGATGGGAGTCCGGTAGTGTGTGGCCCAGGGCCTGCCGGTGTCGATCCGCTTCTGGATCCGCTCCGCCACTCCGGCGTAGTAGCCTCCGCCCTTTCTCATCGTGTCGAGTTCTTCCGGTTCCGGCTGAGGCTCCAGCGGGAGATCAACGTGGTCGAACGCGATGCGTAACGGCCCGCGCACGGGTTCGAAGGTCTGCCAGTCTTCCTCCAACAGCCGACACACCTCTGCGCCGAGTACCTGGCCATGCTCTCGAGCCAGCCCATAGGTGCCGCGCGGGTACGGATTGGCGTCTGCTCCGCACCCCATGAGGAACATCGCCTGGACGCCTGACTTCCGGGCCTCAACGTAACGTTGGGCGAAGCCTGCGTAGTTGCTTGAGATCATGAAATTTGTGCCCCCCAGTGTGGTGTTGTGGCAGGCATAGTTGAGGATCACACCACGCAGGCGTCCATCCGGTTCCGCAATGCGCAGTACGGGTACGCTGCGATCGACATAGCCTCTGGGATTCGGGGCATTCTGGACGCCATGCGACGTCGGTCTGCGTCGGTTCATTGCGAACGAGGCAGATCCCCTTGCCCATGACAACTCAGCCGGTCTCAGGTCCGCCAACGCTGCCGCTGCCACGGTGCCCAGGCACTCGCACAGTTTCGCGTTATAGCGCGTGATGACGCCGATCTCGGCCTCGGTAAGATCCCAGCACTGCTGGTAGCGGACCCCGAAAATCGGCCCCGCGTGGGTGTGAGAGGAGTTCAGGATGATCTGTCGGCGGGATAGCCCCGTCTGCCGGCCGATGGTCTCGAGACATGTGTCAGCGAACCCTGCATCGATACCGATCAGGTCAGTGGTGATCAGCAGACCCTGATCGCCGCCCGGCCATTCCAGTACTACAGCCTTGGCCTGCAATGGGTCCAGTACCCCCACGGACGGCTTGACGCGACTGCCATAGCCGCCCATGCGGATGGGCTCCTCGGGGGTGATGTCGATGGCGGCCAAGCCGACCTGCCACTGTGGTTGGTTTACATCTGAATCAGCCATGACATTCTCCCAGTGATGGATGGCGCTAAGACAAACAGGAAAGACGGCACACCGCTGCGCTAAGTGCCTTACTACAAACGCCTCTCAGTTCGCCAGTGATCCGGTTATGGAGATAACGACGGGCACAGGCTTCTGCTTCTCGGACACCACCTCAATGCGGTCCAGCCTGGCTTGCGCGCCCTTTGGGTGGTTCGTCGTGTGTGTCATATGCCAGACACGTACCTGCGGCGCCATGCCACCCGGACCCGACCACGCCATTGTCGCCCCGGGCGGATCCTTGCGCGACCACCAGTTGTCAACGTTCTTTGAACACACGACGGGTACTTCCTCCGTCAGGCCGTCGCGGTAATGCAGGATGTATCTGAAAGCCGCCGTGTTCTTGCTGCCCCACCCCGCCGTGTGGATGAAGTGGATCTTACTGAGACGCTGGTTGACCGGGATTGACACCTTGTCGGGGAACGGGAGATTCGGATCCACCCCGCCTTTGAGCACGATGCAGCTTGTACCTCTGTTCTCGGTGGGATCCAGGATGTGGAACGGAACACCGTTGATAACCCAATCGCCTAACGGCAGGTAACGCATGTCGTTCTGCCCCTCGTCGGTCCACCCGCCTTTTTGGTCGCCAGCCGTATCGTCCGTAAAACACCGGTTCGTCTGCTTCGCGAGGTCGATAGCCACGAAACCGGTCCAGTCCGCAGGGCGAGCCGGCCCGGGGGCTTCGCCGCCCAAGGTGCCGCGGATCGTGCCGGCGGTGACCTCAGCGATTCTGGGCGTCACCTTGGCCTCCCTGAAGGCTGAGGCTCTTGCAAAACCCCCATCGGCGTGGTTCTACACCGCGCCTTCGATGGACCAACTATACGTGCAGTGAAGCTCCTTGTCACGCCCCCCCCTTTTTTTTT